>Ga0307476_10001304_pt1 | contig 15281 bp, 15 predicted proteins | sample atmos_gasesECM2C_2_FD_203314 | JGI IMG/M metagenome (GOLD analysis project Ga0307476, IMG submission 203314) | Hardwood forest soil microbial communities from Morgan-Monroe State Forest, Indiana, United States - atmos_gasesECM2C_05 | ecosystem: Environmental > Terrestrial > Soil > Temperate... | reverse complement strand
CGAGTCATCCCGCGTGCCTCTGCCACGCTCGCCATTAAACGACGTCCTCGCCACCAGCCGCGTACTCTTCGGCAGCGAGTCCCTGGAGTACCGTTCTGCCACCGAGACGCGGTTTGGCGCCGTGCTCGGGATCAAGGAATATCCCACACCCACCGTGGTGGGGATGTATGACGGCTTGTTGTCTGCCCCGTTTTCCTTCGTCCTCACCCAGTCCTTCACTTTTTTGAACAAGGCGACAGGGCAGGGGCTTTTGCAGCGTCAACATGCGCGCATGGCGAATGCAGGGGATTTCTCCGTGTCCCAGGCCGAGGAACTCATCAATGCACTCGATGCGCTCACCAGCAACGACTTTTGCATGGGCGATCATCACTTCACGCTTCAAGTCTTAAGCCCATCGGCAAGCGGGAATGATGAGCGCCGCTTGGCACGGCTCAACGATGATGTGGCACTCGCGCGCGCGCTGCTCGCCGATACCGGGATGACCGTGGCGCGCGAGGATCTCGGCCTCGAAGCCGCCTTCTGGGCGCAGCTACCCGGCAATTTTGCCTTAAGGACGCGCAAGGCGCCCATCACCTCGCGCAATTTCGCCGCGATGGTGAGCTTTCATAACTACCCGAGCGGCCGTGCCACGGGCAATCACTGGGGCGAGGCGCTTGCGCTCTTGATGACGAGCTCGCGTTCGCCGTACTACTTCTCGCTCCACGCGAGCGATCCTAAGGATCCGGACGGCGGCAGCCGCAAGGACACCGGACACACGTTCGTCTGTGGACCCACCGGCTCGGGGAAAACGGTATTCGTCGGCTTCGTGCTCGCCATGCTCTCACGTCAGGGCGTCACGCAAGTGGTGTTCGATAAAGATCGCGGTCTTGAGATCCTGGTGCGGGCGCTTGGCGGAGAGTATCTGCCCTTGAAGAACGGGGCGCCCACCGGATTTAATCCCCTGCAGCTTGCACCCACGCCCGCGAGCATCGAGTTCTTGAAGGTTTGGCTGCGCAGCCTCGTGCGCGGTTCAATGCCTTTAGGTGTCCGGGAGGAGGGCGATCTCGACCATGCGCTGCGCGGTACGCTTGCGCTGGAGTCTGGTGCGCGCCGGCTCTCCCGCCTCATCGAGTTCACGGATGCGACACGGACCGATGGCATTCACGCGCGCCTCGCACGCTGGTGCGCGAGCACGCAGGGCGATTATGCGTGGGTCTTTGACAATCCCAACGATTCGCTCACCCCAACGCTCTCGGGCACAACGCTCTTCGGGGTGGACGTCACGGAGTTTCTGGACAATGAGGTGACCCGGTCACCGGTTACCCTATATCTCTTTCACGTCGTGCGCACGCTCTTGGATGGCCGGCGGTTCGTGTGTTGGGCAGACGAATTCTCGCGCCTCTTGGCGGACCCGGCGTTCGAGCAATTCGCTAAGGACGGCTTGAAGGTATGGCGCAAGCTGAACGGCGTGCTCTGTGCGGCCACCCAAAGTCCGAGCGATGCCTTAGGCAGTGCCATCAGCCGGACCATCATCGAGCAGACCCCGACCAAGATCTTGTTTCCAAATGCCGATGCGAATCCGTCTGAGTACATCCAGGGGCTCGGGCTCTCCGAGCGCGAGTTCAAGCTCTTGAAGGAGCAGCTGGAGCCGGGCTCGCGCATGTTCTTGGTCAAACAGGGACACTATTCGGTGGTGTGCCAGTTGGACCTCAAAGGCTTCGAGCGGGAGCTGGCGGTGATTTCCGGGCGCGCCTCGTCCGTCGAGCGGCTCTATTCCCTCATGGAGCAAGTCGGCGCGGATCCGGCCAACTGGCTACCGCTCTTCGGGCAGCAATCTTGAATTGGTTATACGTGAATAGGTTCAAGGAGCCGAGCATGAGAAACAAGACACCGATGATTGCACTCTTTGCGATGCTGGTCCTGATGGGAGTTGCGAATAGCGCCAAGGCGCAGTGGGCCGTGGTGGATGTCGGGGCGATCGCGCAGCTCATTCAGCAACTCGCCAAGATGGAGCAAGCGATTCAGACTGCGGAGAACCAGTTAAATCAGGCGCAAGCCCAGTATCAATCGATGACCGGCACTCGAGGCATGCAGAACTTGCTCTCCGGGATCAATCGCAATTATTTGGTGTCGGACTTTAATCAACTGGCGAGTACGCTGGCGCCGGGCATCCAGAGTCATATCGCGACGAATGCGGTATTGACCCCCGCCCAAGTGGCGATGCTGTCCCCGAGCGAACAACAGCAGTTGTCGAATGCGCGAACCAACTCGGCACTCCTGCAAACGGCGAGCCAACAGGCCTATGCGAACGCGAGCGCACGATTTGCTTCAATTCAACAATTGATCAACGCGATACCGTCGGCAACCGATGAGAAAGGGATCCTGGATCTGCAAGCGCGAATTGCCGCCGAACACGGGATGCTGCAGAACGAGAACACCAAACTCAATGTGCTGTACCAAGCCGCTCAGGCGCAGGAGTGGGCGCGGCGACAAAGCGCCAGTGAACAGGTCGTTGCCGGCGTGGGGAGCCTGCGCACACTCGCGCCGTTGAGGCTGCCTTGAGTGGAAGGGTTTTTAAGTTTCGGCCCGGTGCGCAAGCTGTGCGGTTACGTTTAGGGCTCGTTGTCACGATCTTAAGCACCGCCTCTTGCGCGCCGGCGCCGGATCGCGCACGCCACTCGGTCGAGGAGTACGCCCAGGATTCCGCCCTTCGCCGAAGTCAAATGGCGGTTTGCGCGAATGACCCGGGAACGGTCGGTCGCTCGCCCGACTGCATCAATGCCCGCGAGGCGGAGCGCCAGGCCGGCATCGGGTCATTGCGGACGCTGCCACCGCTGAAACTGCCTAATAAGCAGTAGGAAGATAGAGAAATGGGATTCTTTGCCACCTTCAGTGCCTGGCTCGATGGGATGCTCTTGACCTACATCGGCACCAACACCGCCAAGGTGGGTGCGCTCCTGACGCCTGCCATCCTCACCCTCGCCACGGGCTACGTGATGATTTGGGGGTATTTGCAGCTCACCGGCAAGATCGAGGAGCCGGTCATCGCGGGGCTGAAGCGCATCATTTTGCTCGTTGTCATCTTAGGCGGCACGCTCGATCTCTGGCTCTACAACGATTTGATCGTCGATACCGTTTTCCGCTCGCCGGGCGCGCTCGCGGCGGGGGTGATCGGCGCCTATGACTCGGTTGGCATTATTGATCAGATCATCTTTTCGGGCGGCGATGCCGCGAGCCTTCTGATCCAGAAAGGGGGCATCTTCAACGGCGATTTCTCCTACTACTTGGCCGGTTTCGCGGTCTATTTCATCGTCGGTGTGACGGCGATCTATGCGATGTTCTTGCTGGCACTCTCCAAAATCGCGCTCTCGATTCTCTTAGCCTTAGGACCCCTGTTTATTGCGCTCCTCTTCTTTGAGACTACCAAGCGCTTCTTCGAGGCTTGGATCGCACAACTCGCGAACTACGCCTTCATCACGATTCTCACCGTCATGGTGAGCGCACTCATGATGGGCATCGTGTCTGCCGCCGCCCAGCAAGCCGCGGATCTAGGAGGCGGCATCTCCATCGCCGATGCGGTTCGAGTTTGCATGGCCGCGGGACTCACGTTTCTCATCATGCGCCAGGTGATGCCGATGGCCGCGGGACTCGCGAGTGGTCTCGCACTCTCGTCTTTTGGCTTGGTGAGTGCGGCGCTGTCCTGGGGCTTTGGCACGGCGGCGCGGCATACCGGGCAGTTCGGACGTGGACTCATCGATCGGGAATCCACACGGTGGGATCCGCTCTCGCGCAAAGCCGGCTACACCCTCTCGCGTGGGATCGGCGCGGGCGCAGGGCGGTTGGCACGCGTGGCGCGTCCCAACACCATCGCTCGGGGCATGCAATGAGGAAGACACTTTTTATTCTCGTGGTTGTCTTCCTTGGCGCCTGTACGCATCACCCGCGGCGGGTGGATTGTGATCAGCATCTGGAGGCGATCAATCCGGCGCACCCAATACCCAAACCGGAGGCCGCCAAGACGCCATGAAATCCGATGTCGCGCTGGAGAATTATCTCTCGGAAGCCGCCTCCTGGGATCAGGATCGCGTGGCGATGCAACGGCGCAGCGCCCGCACGGCCTGGTGGGTCGCCGGCGCGGGGTGGATCTGCGTGCTGACATTGGGATTCGCCATCATGCTGCTCATGCCCTTAAAGAGCGTCGAGCCCTTCGTGATCCGCGTGGACAACACGACCGGGCTGGTGGATGTCGTGCCGGTCTACGCCGGCAACGCGCCGATGCCGCAAGTCGTGGCGCGCTATTTCTTGGACCACTACGTGACGGTGTGCGAGCGATTCAACTTCTCAACCGCCGAGAGCGACTATCAGGAGTGCGGGGCCTTTCATACCGCACAGCGCAATCAAGCCTGGTATGCCGCTTGGAATAAGACCAATCCCGCCTCGCCTTTGAACCTTTACAAGGACGGCACGACGCTTCGCGCCCAGGTGACCTCGGTGAGCTTCTTTACGCGCGCCGATGGCGTCACGGATTTGGCGCAGGTGCGCTACTACCAGGGTAAGCGCCAGGCGGGCAGTGCCGAGGAGGCGCGCAGCTACTTCATCGCGAGCATCCGATACACCTTTGCCGCGCCATCGACCGACCCCGAGGTGCGTCGCTGGAACCCTCTAGGGTTCAAGATTGTGGATTTTCGCACCGAGCCGGAAGTCAATGCACCGCAGTCGCCTGCAGCAGGTTCCCCAACCGCTCCCGGCGCGGCCGGAGGCGCCTCGTGAGCCTACGAATCGTAAGGCGACGTGCCACACCGATACTCGCAATCCTCGCCTTGGCCACGATAGGCTTAAGTTCAATCGCACGTGCAGAGGTCTTGCCGGATCGGGGTCACGTCGATGAGCGCATTCGAACTGTTCTTTACAGTAGTGACCAGGTCTACCGACTGTATGGCTACGTCGGCTATCACCTGGATCTGGAATTCGAGGCCGATGAGACCTTCGCCGCGATCAGCGGCGGGGACTTGGATGGCCTCACCTACAGTGCTCACGCCAATGTCCTCACCTTAAAACCGAAGGTCGCGGCCACCGAGATGAACCTCTCGGTCACGACCAGTAAGCGCCGCTACTACTTCGAGTACTCGGCTTCGGCGCGAAAACCCAATGCGGCGGGGGATCCTGTCATGTACGCCGTGCGATTCTCGTATCCCAAGCCGCAGGTTAACGGCGATGGTCTGACGGAGGAGGAGCGCCTCAAACTGGAACTGGCGAAAGCGCGTGAGGCGAGGCCGCGAAACTCAGACTTCTGGTACTGCGGCGATAAGACGCTCAAACCCCTCGCAGCTTTCGATGACGGTGTGCAGACGCGGTTGACGTTTGCTGCCCGAGGCGAACTCCCAGTGCTCTTCGTGCGAAATGATGATGGCACCGAATCGCTCCTAAACTTTAGCATCGATGCGGGTGATGTGCTGATTCATCGCGTCGCCGCGCGATTCATCGTGCGCCGCGGACGCCTCGCCGGCTGCATCGTGAACAAGGGATTTCAAGGCAGCGGCGAGCGGTTGAAGTCCGGCACCATCGCGCCTGAAGTGATCCGCGAGCGCTTGGGATCGCATCCGTGAGCGAGGCGCCACGGGAGGAGGACTTAAGCAGCGAGGCCGTTGCGGGTGAGCGCGGTGCGGCGTCCGTGGGAACGGCCCGGACGCTTCAAGCCCGCGTCAGCAACGTGCTTGCGATGGGACTGATGGGAAGCTTAGGGCTGGGACTCATGGGCTGGTACTACGCCCACACTTTCGCCCACCAACACGAGGTCAAACGCGCCGCCCAGACCGCGTCCCGCAACCAGGCCGCCGCCGAGATGGCCTTACCCTCCTTAGGGAAAATAGACCCACCCGCAGCGCCGATCGCCAAGCTACTGGGGCCCGCACCAGAATCACCGCCCTTAAGTTCGGACGCTTCCCCCGCGACGACACCCGCCGCGATGCCCGCATCCTACGGCGCATCGCCTCCGCAGAAGCCCGCTTGGGCTGTCGCGTTGGAGCGGCGCTTAGGGGGTGCCGTGTCCGAAGGCCCGGAGGTTAAAAAGGATGCCGCGAGTGCATCGGTGGCGCTCGAGTCGCACGCGGCACAACCTGATGAGTCGGGCGCGGCCTCAGGCGACAGTGCGTTGAATGCGCTGCTGCATCCGAGTGCGATATCGGCCGCACGAGCGCGCGTATTGCCCGCGGAGCGCTTGCTGTTACCGAAGGGTGCCTTCATCGACTGTACGCTCGAGACGGCGATCGACTCGACGCTTCCCGGTATGACCACCTGCGTGACGGCGACCGACACCTTTGGCGTGGATGGCAGCACGGTGCTGATCGAGCGCGGCAGCAAATTGGTGGGCGAAACCCGTGGCGAAGTCCACCAAGGCGCGGCGCGCGTATTCGTGCTCTGGACCGAGGCCCGGACACCGACCGGGGTAATCGTGCCCTTGAGCTCCCCCGGGACCGATGAACTCGGGCGCTCAGGCCTGCCGGGTGAGGTCAATCGGCATTTCTTCGAACGCTTTGGCGCGGCCATCTTGATCTCCGTGATCGATGGGGCCGTGCAAAGTGCCGTCAGCTCGCGCGGCGGCGGCACGGTCATCGTAAATCCTTCGACCTCGCAGGATGTCATGACGGAAGTGTTGAAAGGCACGATCAATATCCCGCCCACCATCACCAAGGCGCAAGGCGATCGGATTCAGGTGTTGGTCGCGCGGGATTTGGATTTCAGGTCGGTGTATGAGCTTAAGTCCCCAAAGCCTTGAACTGCCCGCCGCGGCGAGCGCTTCCGCGCTGGACCTAAACTTGCGCAGCTTAAGACCGCTCCTGTCCCGAAGCGATGTGACGGAACTCTGTATCAACCAGCCCGGCGTGGCGTTTTTGGAAACACGCGAGGGCTGGGAGCGGCAGGCCATTCCGTTCGCGGATTTCGATTGGTGCCGCAGGCTTGCCAAATTGGTCGCGAATTCCACCCGACAGCGGATCGATGAAGAATCCCCGCTATTGTCTGCCTCACTACCCTCCGGCGAGCGCATTCAATTGGTGTTGCCGCCGGCGACGAGCGCGGGCTGTGTCGCCATCACGATCCGGCGCCCCTCGAGTGAAGTCTGGTCCATCGAGGAGCTCTCCGCGAGCGGTATCTTTCGCCAAGCCCGCCGCGCGGACAACGCCCTCGATGACACCGAAAGTCGGCTCTTGAAGCTGCTGGAATCTCAAGACTACGAATCCTTCATGCGCTTGGCCGTGGTGAGCCGCAAGAATATCTTGGTCTCCGGCCCCACCGGCTCCGGCAAGACGACCTGGACCAAGGCGCTCATCCGCGAGATCCCGAGCGAGGAGCGGCTCATCACGATCGAAGATGCCCAGGAGCTCGTTCTCGATCGGCACCCGAATCACGTACGGCTCTTTTACTCCAAGGACGATCAGGGGCTGTCGCGCGTTACCCCGAAGCAGCTTCTGGAGTCCTGTCTTCGCATGAAGCCCGACCGCATCCTGCTCGCCGAACTTCGCGCCGAGGAGGCCTTCGATTACTTAAGAAACGTCAACTCCGGGCACCCCGGCTCCATCACCAGCGTGCATGCAGCGAGTGCGGAACTTGCGTTCGAGCAGCTGGTGCTCCTCGTGAAACAAGCCAAAGGCGGGCAGGAACTGCCGCGGGCCGATATCAAGCAGCTGCTGTACTTACTTGTCGATGTCGTCATCCAATTCGGGGTGGAGCGCCATCAGCGCTTTATCAAAGAGGTGTGGTTTGATCCCGCACGCAAACGCCGCGCACTTCCCGTCGCGTAAGCTAACTTGGGTAAGCGTGGCGATTCGCGCCGTCGCGATTAGTGCCCTCGCGCTCGTGCTCTCGCAATATCTCGCCGGATTCTTTTTTCTATGGCTCTCACATCTCAATACTCGTTCCGCGGATCCTCTAACGGTCGCACGTTACGCCCACTACTACGGGGATCGATCGGATATTCGTCGACGCGTCTGGATCGCTTCGGGCTTTGGTGTCCTGATGGTCGCGCTCTGCACCCTGCCCATTATTCTGCCGCGCCGGCGCTCGCTCCATGGCGATGCGCGCTTTGCCAGCGGTAAAGAAATGGCTCGCGCCGGCCTGTTCGCGAAAGCGGGCCTGTTTCTCGGCCGACCTGAACGCGGGCGACGCCGGTACTTAGTCCTTGCCGGGCAACAGGGGATGGTGGTATCGGCACCGCCGCGCTCCGATAAGGGTACGGCAATTGTGGTTCCCAACCTCCTTTTCTTCTTGGGCTCCGTGATCTGTCTCGATGTGAAACTTGAGAACTGGAGGATCACGGCGGGCTACCGGGCACGGATGGGGCAGAAATGTTATCTCTTCAACCCGTTGGCCGAGGATGGCGATACCGCGTGCTGGAATCCGCTCGCCTATGTCTCTTGCGATCCGAATCTTCGGATCAGCGACGTGCAACGCATCGGCGCCACGCTGTATCCTGAAATCCCGGGCACCGATCCTTTCTGGTCGGCGGGCGCTCGCTCGTACTTCTTAGGCGTCACGCTCTATGTGCTGGAGACTCCCTCACTGCCGCCGACGCTCGGGGAAGTATTGCGTCAGGGCATGGCCTCTGACACGGAAGGCTTCGGGCATCATTGGCGCCGGATCATCGAAGGGCGGCAAAAGGGAAAATACCCGTTAAGTTCGCAGTGCGTCAGGGCGCTCTCGGAAATCATCGACTTGGCGCCCGTGACGGCGTCGTCCATCCGCAAGACTTTCACCTCGCGGTTGGACCTCTTTGCCAATCCCCTCATTGACCGCGCCACCTCGCGCAACCACTTCGACTTGCGCAAGCTGCGTCGAGAGCCGATGTCGATTTTCCTCGGCATTAATCCGGGCGATTTGTCGCTCCTACAGCCGCTGCTCAATTTGTTCATCGAACAGGCTCTGAATCTTCAAACGAAGGAATTGCCGGAGCACAACCCGGCGTTGATCTATCAGGTGGCATTCATACTGGATGAAGCGGCCGCCATCGGGCGCATCCCCATTCTTGCCAAGAGCGTGGCGTACCTACCCGGCTACAACGTGCGCCTCATTCTGGTGCTGCAGGCGTTCTCGCAGCTCCGAGAGATTTACGGGCCGCAAAACGCCGAGACCATGATGAAAAGTCTCGCCGTGCGCATTGTCTATGCGCCGAAGGACGTGGCGGAGGCGAGCGAGATCTCGAACGAGCTCGGCATGACCACGGTCAAGGTTCGTTCGCACTCAAAACCGGTGTTTGACTTCTCGGACAGCAAAGGCGGTCGGCGACGAAGCGTGAGTATCAGTGAGCAACGCCGGCCGCTCCTTCTGCCGCAGGAAGTGAAAGAGCTGGGCAAGGATCAGGAGCTCATCTTCTACGAGGGGATCCGGCCCATTCTCGCCCGAAAGAATCGCTACTACCAGGATCGATTCTTTCGCGCGCGGCTGTTGCCGCCACCGGCGAGGGCCACGCCGAATGGGAATGCCGCTGCGATACGAACTCTCGAGGTTCCGCCCGTCGATGCGAGCCACACGGGCGCGGAGGGCGAAGTACTCGAGTCGGCGCAGCGCGTCGAGCCCGAGAGGATCACGGAAGTCGCGCCTAAGGTGCGCGAGGCCACGGTGGAGGATATTGATCGAATAGATTCCTTGACGCTCGAGGACTTCGATGTGGATTTCGCTCGAGTCCAAATCCCTGAAAAGCCGCCGGATGAGCGACTAAGCTCCGAAGAGCTGCACTCTGCGGTCGACAGCTTCCTAAACTCCTTGCGCGAGCGCTAGAGGTTCTTATGGCCGCTCCCGAGTCCCCGCCCTCCGCGAATTTCGATGCGAGCGATCGGAAACTCAATTCCGTCCGCGCCAGTGAGCGCCGGCGATCGCCTCCGTCCGCGGAGCACGCCTCGACCGTCGCGTCCGCCAACGCAGTGCCTGAGACCATCGCGAAGCGCTTCATTCAGGTTAAGAATAGGTACTACTTTCCCGATGGCACCCGGGCCTTCACCGACCGCGGCAGTCGCCTCACGACGCCGAGCGAGAACACGGAAGTCGTCCGAAGTCTCGTGCGTATTGCCCAGGCGCGCGGTTGGCACGAGATCACGCTCCGTGGCTCGGAGCGCTTTCGCCAGGAAGCCTGGGTTCAGGCGAGCCTCGTGGGACTTCAAGTCCGGGGCTACACCCCAAGCGAGGTCGAGCAGGCCCGTGTGGTGCGAACCCTGGCACGTGAGCAGGGTCGTGAGGCGGGAGCGCTGTCAGCGGGATCGGATTTAGACTCGATCGCGCCCAGCGCCGTCGGTGAACTTCCGGCTCGCGCGGCCCCTTATGCCTCGCGCGCGGCGCGTGCGCCGCTTCTGACCGGCGGATTGCTCGATCACGGTCGCGCGCCGTACAAGCAAGATCCCAAGGCGGCGATGTCTTACTTTCTGAAACTGAAGACCGCACGAGGCGAGCAGGTGATCTGGGGCGTCGATTTGGAACGCGCCTTCAAAGAGTCTTTGACGAAGCCGGAGCGTGGAGATGAGGTGGGACTTCGCTCCATCCGGCGCGAGCCCGTCACGGTACGAGTCGCGACTCGTGACGAGGCTGGGAAGCTCACGGGTGAGGGTAGCGTCGAGAAGATCCGCAACCGTTGGGTCGTCGAGAAACTTGAATTCTTCGAGTCTCGCGCCGCGGCGGCGCGCACCGTTCTCGATGCTTCGGTGAGCCCGAGGCAAGGCAGTGCGAATCATCCCGAGCTCGTGGGCACCTATCTGCAAGTGCACGCCGCGCAGCTCGCGGCGCGAATGATCCGAGACCCAGAGGATCGAGCACGCTTTGTGGCGATGGTCCGCGCGACGCTCGCCGACTCGGTGGCTCGCGGCGAGCCGCTGCCGGCGGTGCGCTTGCGTGAACGCGCGAAGCTGCGGACGCCCGATCCGCGCGAGCGAGAACCGCAGGCCTCACGGTAGTCGTGGCGGACTCAGATCAGTCAGGCCCTGGGGCGCCGCGCCGCCGCGACTTCAGCCCGCGTCGCAGCGGACAGCTCCTCATTGGCCGACTAAAGGAGCATGGCGAGGCGAATTATCAGTTTCGGGCGAAGGAAGACCCCTCTTATTACCTCAAAGTCCTGACCAGCCGCGGCGAGCGCATCCTCTGGGGCAAGGATTTGAAGCGCGCCATCCAAGAAGGTGAAACGCAGGCGAAAACGGGGGACCTCATCGGTGCGCGGCGGATTCGCCGCGAAGCCGTCACGGTGACGAATCGCCGACGGGATTCTGAAGGCCGTGTCATTGCCCAAGAAGAGCGAATCGCACATCGCACCCGCTGGGTGGTGGAGAAGGTTGCATTCTTCGCCGAGCGGGCGCGCCTTGCGCGCCGGCTCCGAGATGAGCACGCGGACATTCGAGAGTCGGTCCGCGCGGCGCCCGAGCTTAAATCGACGTTTTTAAGCGTGCGTGCCGCGGAAGACTTTGCCGCGAAACGCATAGCGGACCCTTTGGATCGGGAGCGCTTCTTGACGCTCGTTAAGGGCGCGATGGCGGGATCCATTCATAAGGGCGCGCCGCTCCCTTCCGTTCGCTTGAAGGACGGCCCAAAGAGGTCGGATCCTGAGGCGACGCTCAAGCCCGCTCCGAAGCGCGATGATCCGACGCGATGAGCAGCGCGCCGGCCCCGCTCGAGGTGTCTGATATTTTGCAAGATCCGAGTGCGTCAGACTGGTTGAAGGCGGCGCTGCGGACCGCCTTGGAACGCGATCCTGTGGATGCGCTTAACGATGCGTTGGCGCTTGCGGGCGCACTTGAAGAGAAGCTGCGGATCGCGCTCGATCTCGATTAAGGACTCCATTCGCACGGGGTTCGCCTAGCCGCCAGACAAAAAGCGACTTTAGTTTCGCGCGTCCTTCAATCCTCTCGGCTTCATCAGCGGCACCGCTTCTGCGGTACATCGCTTCGCGCCGCATTTCGAACACCGCAAGCGCTTCGCTACCGCCGAGATTTGAGCCTCCCAACCACACAGATGCGCGAGTGTATGCGGGGAGGCGCGGCGCATATGCCCGCAGGCGGTGCACGTGAGCGTCAACTCATATTGACCGAAATCATCGCTCAGCTTCTCGATTTTGGGATCGCGCCGCATCGGCCAATTGTGAAACGCTCATGGCGATCGAGTCTATCCAGTACCGGGAGACGCAAACTACTGTATAGCCGGAGCGGCTCGACCATGTCAGGCAGGCAAGACAAGAGGAGGAGAGTGGGATTGCCTTTGAACGGTTTCAGCGTATCACGCCGTGCTCGCCGTCAAGGACGAGGGCGGGGCCGCCCTCGCCGCCATTCGGCGGTCTTCGATCCTTGACCGCTGCGCGCGCCGTGATCGAGCCGCTTTGGAGGCAATCCCGCCTCTTCAAGGAGTTCATCATGTCTACTGACAACCATGCACAATTTCGCTTCATTCCTGCTAGATACCTGACCCTATCGCCACTCAACGTTCGCCAGAGCTTCGCTGAGACGGGCATCGATGAGCTCGCGGAGCTGATCGGCGCCGAAGGCGTTCTGCAAAACTTAAGTGTCTGCGAGCGAGTTCCCACAGTGGAGGAGCCTGCAACTCATGCCGTCGTCGCCGGCGGCCGTCGCTGGCGTGCTCTTAGGCGGTTGATCGAGCAAGGCCGCATCGAGCCTGACTATCCGGTGCCATGCATGGTTGTGAGCCAGGAGCGCGCCGTGCAGATTAGCCTCTCGGAGAATAGCGGACGCGAGGCCATGCATCCGGCGGATGAGTTCGAGGCGTTTCGCCAACTAATCGATGCAGGCCAGTCTATCGAGGATGTCGCCGCGCGCTTCGGCGTCACGCCACTCGTGGTGCAGCGACGTTTGAAGCTCGCCAATGTGTCACCGAACTTCATTGCACTCTATCGAGACGGAGAGCTCACGCTCGAGCATCTCATGGCGTTTGCCGTGACGGACGATCACCAGCGGCAGCGTGAGGCGTGGGACGGGCTTAAGTCCTACGAGCGTCACCCGGAGGCGCTGCGAAGCCTTCTCACGCAGGACGAGTTGTCGATCAAGGACCCCGTCGCCCGTTATGTCGGACTCAAGGCTTATCAGAAAGCGGGCGGTTTCGTCCGACGCGATCTTTTTTCCGAGGAGAACGAGGTATTGTTGGACGCAAGCCTCGTTCGATCTCTCGCGACGGAGAAGCTCGAGAAGCAGGCGGCGAAGCTCCGGGCAGAGGGGCTGGCCTGGGTTGAAGCACACCTTCGCTTCGACTACGCGACGCGCGCCACCTATGGCCACGTGATGACCCTGGAGCGGGACCCAACCGATGAGGAGCGGCAGGAGCTTGAGGCACTGCAAGAACGCCAATCAACGCTGGGCGCCGCTGCTGACGAGGAATTGGACGAGGACGTCAGTCATGATGAGTGGAGCGAGATCGAGACGCAGCTCGAGGCTCTGCGCGAGAAGTTGCGGGTGCCGCACCCGGAACAGCAAGCCGTCGCGGGCGCGGTGGTCTTTGTTGGTCGGGACGGCAAGGGGTGCGTCGAGCGCGACTTGCTGAGGCCGCAGGACGCCGAACGCTTCGCGCGTGCGCACCAGGTGACCAAGGGATCGACCGCGAACGAGACGCCCCGCCTCCATTCAGCGGCCCTCGTCCGCCGGCTCACCGCGCAGCGCACACTGGCGCTGCAGGCGGAACTCGTGCAGCAGCCGATGACTGCGGTGATTGCCTTGACTCATCGGCTTGTATTGGCGACGTTTTATTCGGGCGCGATCTGCGGGGACAGCGCGCTTCGGATTGAGGCCGGCTCAACCCTGGTCCAGCAACACGCCTCGGAACTTGAAGGGACTCCGGCACAGGAGACGCTAGCGGCACACCGGAAGCGTTTTGAAGAAATGCTTCCCAATGAACCTGAAGCACTGCTGCCGTGGCTTAGCGCAAGATCTGAAGGTGAGCTGCTTGCGCTGCTGGCCTATTGCGTTGCAATGAGTGTCGATGGGGTGCAGTCCACGGAGGGGCCGTGTGCGCTGGATGCGCTCGCGACCACCGCGAGGCTGGACATGCGGCGCTGGTGGCAGGCAACTGCGGCGAACTACTTCGGCAGCGTACCGAAGGCACGCATCTTAGCCGTACTCACTGAAGCCACGTCGGCCTCGGTCGCGGCACCGCTGGCGAAACTCAAGAAGGGCGCACTCGCCGAGGCCGCCGAGCGACAGCTCGCGGGTAACGGCTGGCTGCCGAGCGTGATGCGACAGGCCGAGTAGTCGGTCTTAAGTGTGTGGCCCGGGCACGGATCGAAGGATCGAGCCGTGTTCGGGCCTTTTTTTGAAAAAGCGTCTTCCCAAGGTCGTGGCACGAATTTAAGAGAGTAGAGCGGGATTACCTTGAACGCTTCAGCCTATCACGTCGTGCTCGCCGTCAAGGACGAGTGCGCAGACGCACTCGCCGCCGTCGGCGGTCTTCGATCCTTGACCGCTGCGCGCGCCGTGATTGCGCCAGCGCGGGCAATCCCGCCCGATATCAATTGCTGGAGACTTCCATGAACACACCAGATACGGATCGCGCAGTAAGTGACGGCCCCGTCGCTAGAATCACTGCTCAGGTTGTCGATGACGATCGACGCTTGGGAACGCTACCGCGCTATTTCGGAGATCGCATGATGCGTTTCGAGGCCGCGGTGTTTGATTGGATGCACCGTATGGCACCGGACTATCGGGGTGGATTTTGGCAGTTCTATGATTTGAGCAACGGCGGCTTCTACATGGCGCCGGATCGCGGCTCGTATCGGCTGCTCATCGACACTAACGGTTTCGACGGTGTGATGTCGGCGGATTCGGCAGGAATCACGACCTGTCTGTTCGCTTGTAGCCATCTGTCGTTCCACGATCCGAAAGGCGAACTCTTCGCTGAACGCTTCCACCAGCTCCGAGCGTACGCACTGGAACACCCCGAGGCCGGTGCGATCTTGGCCGCAATCGATTGAGTGGACTGCCGCCGGGCATCGATGACACTCGGTGCTCGGCGGTCCTTTTCGGCCCAGAGAAGTCGCAAGGATCATGCGCTCCTAAAGCAACAAGAAGAAGAGGAGGAGGGGCGGGATTTCTTTTAAGGGTGTCAGCCTATCACGTCGTGCTCGCCGTCAAGGACGAGTGCGCGGACGCACTCGCCGCCGTCGGCGGTCTTCGATCCTTGACCGCTGCGCGCGCCGTGATTGCTCCGAAGCGGGCAATCCCGCCCAAATCCAAGGATACGATCATGACGCACGAGAAGGCTCAACAATTCTGGGTGGGCGACGAGCAGGGAGCTGCACGGCCGGCAACCAACGAGGAGATCTTAATGGCGGCGCG
>Ga0307476_10001303_pt1 | contig 15292 bp, 14 predicted proteins | sample atmos_gasesECM2C_2_FD_203314 | JGI IMG/M metagenome (GOLD analysis project Ga0307476, IMG submission 203314) | Hardwood forest soil microbial communities from Morgan-Monroe State Forest, Indiana, United States - atmos_gasesECM2C_05 | ecosystem: Environmental > Terrestrial > Soil > Temperate... | reverse complement strand
GGGCGGAAATCGAGCAGGCCGCTCGCCTCGATGCCCTCGGGCTCAGTGGGGATGACTATCTCCGCGGGACCGTCGCGGACCGGTTGGTCCTCATTACTCGTGCCGATGCCGTGGAGCGCTTCCTCGGCCAACGCGACGAGAACCTAGCCATAGCCATCCGCAACCACGTGGTGCAAGCACTCGGGGGCTGAGACCGGCGCGACCGAGGGCGGTATCCGGGTTTCGGGTGCATGCCCCTCACCGGGCCTTCTCCCCGGCGCATTCCGATCGGGGAGTGGATTCTAGAGCCCGGTGCGGCTCCCACCCGAAGGGGAGGACTTCGCATGGCGAAAAGCGACATCAGCGTCTTCCTCCGTCTCGTCGGCCAGCGGAAATTTGCCGCCGAACTAGGGGCAGCGGGAGCCGAGCTGGAGGCAATGGGGCTTAAGGGTGCCAAAGCCATGAGCGTCTTTGCGGCCCAAGGCGAGAAGCTGAAGAAGCTCGGGCGCTCATGGACGCGAAACGTATCTCTTCCCATAGTGGGAGTCGGCGTGGCGGCGGTCGGCTTCGCGGTCAACTTCGATCGCGCCATGCGCAACGTCAACTCGATCGCGCAACTCCCGGAACGCCAGTTCCACCAGCTCGAACGAAGCGTGCTCGCACTGGCTGGGCCAACGGCTCAGTCACCAAAGACCCTCGCTGAGGGCCTTTACGACCTCGTCTCTTCTGGCTTCAACGCCAAGGAAGCGATGATGGTGTTGGGGTCGTCGGCGCGGGCGGCATCGGCGGGACTTACCACCACGGAGGTTTCCACGCAGGCGATTGCAGCGGCGCTTAACTCCTACCATCTCCCGGCTTCCAAAGCCAAGGAAGTCTCGGACATTTTGTTCGAAACCGTTAACCGCGGCGTCATCTCCTTCGACGAACTCGCAAGTCAGCTCGGCTACATCGTTTCGACCGGGAATGCCGCAGGGATCGGTCTGAAGGAACTCGGCGCCGAGGTGTCGACGCTGACCCTTGCGGGCCAAGTCAATGGCCAGGCAATCACCAACCTGAACCAGGCGATTACGGCGTTCTTGAAGCCATCCAAAGATATGAAGAAGGCTGTCCGGGCCCTCGGTTACGAGAACGCGGAAACGCTGCTGAAGACGAAAGGCTTCCAGGGCGCCGTCGAAGCACTGGCGAATCATGCTGGCGGTAGCAAGGAAGAGCTGGCCTCCTACTTCGGCAATGTCCGCGCCGGCCGCGCTGTCTATGCCCTCACCGGCAAAGGCGCAAAGGTCGCCCAAGAAAACATCGCCGGGTTCAACAATGTCGCAGGCTCGACCAACAAAGTCCTCAAAGAGCAGGAAAAGTCGGTCGGCTTCAAGGCGCAGCGCGCTTGGGCAAAACTGCAAGCGACCCTGATCAAACTCGGCTACAAAGTGCTCCCGGTGCTTCTCCCGGCCGCTGAAAAGCTGGTCAACATCGTCGGGTCGGTGCTGGATAAATTCATCGCCCTCCCCGGCCCGGTTCAAGCGAGCATCGCCGGCTTCCTGCTCTTCACGGGGCCAGTGCTGACGGGGCTGGGGTATTTCGCTGGTGGAATCGGACGGATCCTGATCCTGACCACCAAGCTCGTTAAGGCGGGTGAGGCGCTGGCGATCTTTGGCACGGCCATGAAAGCCGGCCAGGGCCTCGGTGGCTCAGCCTCCATTGCATTCGCTGGCGCGGGATCTGCCGCCCTACAGACCGCCAAGGGCTTCGCATACAGCCTCGGCCCCGCTCTCGCTGCCTACGGGATCGGCAACATCGTCACCTCCGCCCTGAACAAGGATTGGCGGGATGCCGGTTTCGAGGCCGGGGGGGCTATCGCTGGGGGCATTGCGGGCTTCATGGTTGGTGGCCCGCTCGGGGCCATGCTCGGAGTGGGCATCGGCTCCCTCGGAGGCGAACTGCTCTCGGGACTGTTCGAGGGCACCCCCAAGGTAGACAGGCTGAAGGTCCAGACCGAGCACCTGACCAGGGCAATGGGCCTCTACAGGCGCACCCTGGGTGGGGTGAAGGCTGGAGAGCGTCTACTCGCTCGGACCCAACAACAGTCTCGAGAGGCGAGCAAGAAATATCGAAAGGCAAAGCACAACGAGACCCAGGCGCTGATCAAGTTCGGCGCTGGATCATGGCGGGCGCACCGCGCGCAGCTCGCACTGGCTCGCGCCGAAAGAGGGGTTACGCGGGCCGCCAGGGCTCAGGCGCATGCTCACCGCCTTTCCGGCAACCGCCTCAAGCTCTACAGGCTGCGAAGCCTGGAAGCAGTCGCCTCCATTAAGCAGTCGATCCCTACCCTGAAACACCGAATCGGTGCCCTCAATCGCGAAAACAACGCGGGCAGGCTCTCCACCGAGGGCCTCGAACGGTTGGTCAAAATGGAAGGTCGCCTCCGCGCTACCAAAACGCAACTGACTGCCGCCTACGCGAAGGCCGAAAACCTAGCCGGGAAGCCCTGGGCGCATCGGCTCGCAAGCCTTACGAACCTGCAGGCCGAGTATGGCCGCAAGGGTCACACGCTCATCGAGGCGCAAGAAAAGGCGCGCTCGAAGATGAAGGAATTGACTGACGTCGGCCTCAGGCAGAGCACCATGTGGGAAGAAGCTCGAGAAGAACTTTCGAAGTACGTCCACCTCTCTGAACGATTTTCCGAACTCGAAGAAGGGCTCTCCCCCAGCCGCCTTGGCGGAAGTCCTCGCACCCGGACCAACCAAGGCGAACATGGGCACCGGCCCCCCGGCAGCCCGCGGCGCACCCCACCGAATCGACATAGGGGGGCTGCCCATGCACGGGCGGCCACCAGCTCGGCTCTCTTCTCCCCGGCGGCGACCCGCCTGAGCCTGGAGGGTGATCGCGTCATCGCGATTGAGGTCACGAATCACAACAACCTCCACCTGGACGGTAAGAAGGTCGCTGAAAACACCACCCGCCAAAGCCAGAAGGCGGCAAACCGATCCTGATGCGACTTCTCGCCCGACCCTTCCTGCATCTCGTCTCCGTGAGCGGCGATCTTGATCTGAAGCTTGCGATGGGCGACGGCCCGGCGACCCCCACGGCGGGTATGGCCGGGTACGAAACGATCTCACGAGTGCGCCGCAAAGCCATGACGGCCTTCGTGGGGATCGAACCCTTTCAGCAAGACGTGCCGGTCCTGCTCGATGGCTATGCCGATAACGAGAGCATTGAGCGGGCGCTCGAAAAGCTTGAGGAATTCGGCGGTCGTACTCAGTTCAGGGCCGAAGGACCGATCCACCGCCCTGGCGATGTCTACGTGATGGGTGACGAGCCCGAATACGGCGAAGCGATTCGCAACCAACATGGCACCCTGGTTCGCCAGCGCCTGACGCTGAAGCTCATGGAGTTCGTGCCAGCCACCTACGCCGGCAAGAAGCGCGACACCAGGAAGGCGGGGAAGATCGCCGCCGCCATTCCCCTCACCTACACGACCATGGCCGGAGACACCCTCTGGGCAATCACGGTGAAGTTCTTCGGGGCTTTCGAGGCTGCCGGGAACTGGAAGAGGCTCGGGAAGCTCAATGGGATCTCTGACCCCTGGCGCGTGCTACCGAAGGGCCGAACGATCGTCCTGCCGTCAGACGCCGGCTCGCGCTGAAGGAGAAACGCGCATGGCAAAGGCCGGCTCCGCGCCTAAGCACCTGCAGGGGACCACTTCCCAAGTCTCCGATATCAAGTTGCGCAACTCCGAACGGCAACTCGCCCTTGAGCTTGGGGCAGGGGAGCTCAGCGCTTCCCTTACCCGCACCATGTTCGGTGCCTCGGCTATCGAGCTGGAAGTCTTCGACCCCGAGCGGCTCCTGCAACGCAACATCCTCCTCGCCCAGAAATGGGACGCCGTGGTCGACGGCCTGCACTTCCGCTGGCCCGGGGCCCTCTCGAAGTCCGGGGACACCGTGACCTTGACGCTCGAAGACCGCTGGATCGCGCTCTTGCGCGACAAGGAGGGGCCAAAGCGGGCGGTCAGAGGCGATGGCCCGCACAAGATGACGCGGGCGGAGTTCATCAAGCGCTTGGTCGAAGAAGCCTGCGGACCCAACCTGCGCTTCTACTGCCCCCAGCTTCACAAGCAGCAGCCGATCAAGACCGAGAAGAAGGCCAAGGACGCCAAGAGCGAAGCGAGAGAAAATCGCGCGAAAGGAATCGGCGACGTCAAGCTGACTATGGATGGGGTCGCGGTCACGCCAGCCCAGAAGGAACTTGGCGAAAAGGCGCTGGCGATCGCAGAGTCCTACAACGCCCCGTTCGCGGTTGAGGTCGCAGTCCTGGAGGCGCTGATGGCCGAGACCGGCCTCGGCACCGCCGCTCCGGGGAACGTCCTGGAGGCGCTGGAACCGTATACGAAGATCCGGCCCGCAGCAGAAGAGATCAGCGGCTTCATCGCGGGCGAGCCGACGTGGACCGGCACCACCGCAATCGGTTACCACAAGGCCCATCCCGACGCCGCTCCCTACGAAATCGCTCAGGCTGTACAGGCATCCGGGGCTGGTGAATCGACCAAGGGCAAGGCGAACTACGGCAAATTTGAAGCCGAGGCGCGCAAGTGGGTCGAAGCCTATGGCGGCGGCGAAGGAGATGGCTCCATCACGATCACCGAGCCCTACGAATTCGTCGTCAACAAAGAACAGGACTACTGGTCGGCGATCAAGGAACTGGCCAAGGACGTCAACTGGTGCGCATTCGTCGTCGGCGACGTCTTCTACTACATGCCCGAGCCCGAACTCTTCCGCTCGGAGGTGAGGCTGGCGATCGACGGGGAGACCAGCTGGGTGGAAGACGTCGACTACGAGTTCGATGGCAACTCGCCGGTCACCGAAATCGAAATCGAAGCACTGGTCAGTCAATGGAAGCCACCGCCGGCCTCCGTCATCACCCTCGCCGATTACGGAGCAGCCTCGATCGGCTTCGGGGATGCTCCAAAGGCCGATCAGAAAGTCGGCATTTCAGGCAACCGCGATGCGGTCACTGGCGAAGGGCGGGCCCGCTACCTGATTTCCTCGGTCGAAGTGCCGTTGACCGACGAGCCGGCCGAGCGGATGGCGTCGATCAAGGCGCGCAAGCCAACTGCGCCGCTCCCGGAGCCTGCAAACAAGACGAAGTCCATCGGTGGGGTGAGTGCGGGAGCTATCGGCAACAAGACCGTCGAACGGATGCTGTCTGCGATGGAAGATGCAGCGAAGAAGAACAAGCCATACGTCTGGGGGGGGTTCGATCCGAACGTGGGGTTCGATTGCTCCGGGGCTGTTTCCTATGCGCTGAAGGTCGGAGGTTTCCTGAGTCAACGCACCACGACGGCCGGATTGGCTAGCTTCGGGGTGGCAGGCGAGGGCGAATTCATCACGGTCTACGATCACGCCAATACCGGCGATCCACACACCGAACACTGCGCGATTGAGATTGGCGGCATCGTTTTCGAGTCGGGGGGCGGCAGCGAGAACGACAACCCGAATGGCGGCCTCGGGAAGGTGACGAGCGGGGTAGAGGAGTTCCTGAGGAAATTCGAGATCAAGCGCCATCCGAAGGGATACTGAGATGGCTCCCAATCCTTCCGATCTCGCCCCCAGCGCGGTTCGCATCCCGGACCCCGAACTGCGAGAGGCCATCGTCCTCGACGATGCGGCCGAACCGGGTCGGGTCATCCGTTGCGTGGTCCCGGGACTCGACCCCTTGCTCGCCACGGATCCGATGCCTTGGTTTCCCTACGTCACCGCCGCCGGCCTCTTCTACCCGAAGAGGGATGACCGGGCGGTGATTGGCAAGGCCCCGGATGGCGCCCCGGTGATTCTCTTCTGGTGGCCTTCCGCCACTGAACCGGACAGCGTCCTTCCATAGGAGGGACTAGCGAAACTCGCCGTGCCGCTCTGCGGGCGAGGTTGCGGACACGGCTGAAGTAGGAGTACCCCGGCAAGCCGGGACGAATACCCCAAGGGCCTGCGGCTCAGCTTCCTGCGTTCGGATCGCGAAGATCCACGGCGTGGAAGTAGATGTGGCGCTTGGGGTAGTCGTCCACGACGGAGAACACGACGCGGAGGGCCGGCACCGTGCCGGTCCTCTCCGTTACGAGGAGTTGCGCCCCGTTCCTGTTCAACGTGACGTGTCCGGGCGCATCGAGTCCCGCGAGGATGCGGTTAACCATGCATTGGAGATGGGCGCAAACTTCGTCGCGGACCTTGTCGTCGGGGACGAGGGCAACCAGATCGGCCATGAAGTCGTCGTTCTCATGGAACGAGAACGGCGGGGGGCCGAGAGGTTCCGGCAGGTCCTCAATTGAGGAGGTTGCGTTGGGCATTGGTGTTTCAACCTTTCCCGCACCGATTGAGAGTTGGGGATTCGGTGCGTTTGGCTTGACTGTTCCGAGGGCTATCGCATGCGCCCAGAAATACACCACGCCGCGGCGGAACCGGAGAACTCAACGACGGCAGGCCCCCCGATCCCCATCGAAGGGCCTGCGTCATCAAGCGGTGAAACACCCGAACTACCAACGCACAGGTCGCATCTTACGTCCGGCTCGGACGGAAACTTTCGCGGGGGGGTCGCAGGTTCTGCTATACGCCACGCACCCGAGACTCTAGACGCCTTGTCGTTCGCTAGCATCGTCACTTGTATACATCGAAAAATCCTTGATTTGCAGGGAATTTAAATCTCACTGGAGACCCAAATGCCAACGGACGCGATGGCAAAAGTCAGAGAGTTGATCGTCTACCTCGCCTCAAGATCGGCAGAGGATGACCACTTTGGACGGACCAAGCTTGCGAAGTTGCTGTTCTTCTGCGATTTCGGTGCGGTTGAGGAACTCGGCGCACCCATCACGGGTGCCCGCTACCGCAAAAAGGAGCGCGGCCCGCTTGCCGAGGAGGAGCTTTTAGCGCTGCGTGATCTCAGGGACAGTGGCTCAATCGACATTGAGCAGGTCAACGTCTACGGGCGCACGCAAAAGCACATCATCGCTCGGCGCGAGGCCGACATTTCATGGCTGACCCCGGCCCAACACGTCTTGATCGATGAAGTCGTCGCCCGCCACTGGGACGACGATGCGAAGCGCCTCTCGGACCTCTCGCATGAGTTCCCCGGTTGGGAGGTGGCGGACATGGACGATGTCATTCCCTACCACGCTGTCTTCATTGCTCGACAGGCTCCGACTCAGGCGGATATCGACTGGGCGGAAGGCGTTGCCCGCGAGCTTGAGCTTGTGTAGTTGTGGCTTGAGAAGCACCACAGCTACCTACTGATTTTTCGCTTTCTAGAGCGGTTTTCCGTCCGATCCGGACGGTAGATTCACCCCTTAAGAAAGCAAAAGGCGACCCCCGCGAAGTTGGCGCTTCCGGGGGCCAGGCCAAACGAGGTGTGACTCGCGTGGCAGTTCCCAAGGTAGCACCGGCTGCGGCTTCCGCTGTGGTCGGAAATCTTCTCGACTCCCCAGAGATTCAGCGTCTGATCGCCGACCTTGAGGCGACCCGTTGGACGGGCCGACCCGGCTACCCGATTCGGACCATGATCGGACTCGCGCTGGCGAAGTCGGTCTACGCGCTGCCGACGTGGACCCGCGTCGTCGCCCTGGTCGCCGACCACTGGCGCTTGCAGCGAGCGCTTGGCTGCGAGGGCAACCCGCCAAGTGTCTACGCCGCGTACCGCTTCGCCGAAAAGCTCCGTGACAACGGGGAGATGGTGCAGCGCTGCATCGATGGCGTTGTCGAAGGGCTACGGGCGAAGCTGCCGAGCTACGGGACCGATCTCGCTATTGACGCTTCCGACATGCCGGCCTACGCCAACGGACAACGCTACGTCTACAAGGGCGGCCCGGAAAGAAACTGGCACACCGACCCGGATGCCTCATGGGGTCACCGCTCGGCGGTCTCGACCCGCCGCGGCGGCGGCTTCTACGGCTTCAAGTTGCAGATGGCCTGCTGCACCAAGACCGGGCTGCCGGTCGCGTGGTCGGTTGAGACCGCGAAGGACAACGAGTCGCGGTTCGTCGCCCCGCTGATCGACGCCGCCATGCAGCGCGGGGCGCTCGCCGCGACCTGCGCGATGGACAAGGCGTACGACATTGGCCGCGTCTACGAGGAGTGCGCCGAGCGCGACTGCGAAGCGATCGTTCCCCTGCGACAGACGACCGCCGTGCAGCGCAACGAGCATCGCCCGCCTGCCTGCCAGCACGGCGTCTGGATCTTCGCGGGTGCTGACCGCAAGCGCTGTGCCTCGAAGTGGCGCTGCCCCACTGGCGAATGCTCCCCGGCTTCGACGTGGGTCAAAGCTGACCGCCTTCACCCACTGATGCCCCGCGAGTCGAAGCGGTGGAAGGCGATCTACAGGGGGCGCTCGGCAGTCGAGCGCGAGTTCGGGCGGCTCAAGAACGAATGGGGCTTGAAGCCGCTGCGGGTCCGTGGCCTCGCCCGCGTCCGGCTTCATGCCGACCTGACGATCTTGGCGAAGCTGGCCTGCGCCCTCGCACGGGCGCGGGCGGCGGTCAACTCTCGCCGCCGCCCGGTGGCCCGAAGTGGCCGCTCGGCACATCGCCCGGCTGCCACATCAGCCCGTCCAAGAGTTCTTCGGGAGTAGTGCCGAGTCCGCCCGCCAGCTTGATCAAGGTGTCGATGCGGGCAACCCGAACTCCTCGCTCCAACATGCCGATCTCCGTTCGATGGAGACCGGCTCGGAAGCTCAGTTGTTCTTGGCTCAGCCCGACGCGCCTACGGATGGCGAGGAGGTTCTGACCGAACCGCTCCTCGACCTTCACGCCGCGAGCCGGTCGAAGGCGAGAGCGGCGCGGGTCGGCAGGATCGACGCTCCCTCTCTGCGCAGCAGGCCGACGCCGGTCAGGTCGCGCATGGCGCGGCGCGTGGTGTCGTCTGGGCCGATCTCGCGCTCGACCTCTTCCGAGGCGAGGAGGGCCGGGTGTTCGTCAAGGACGAGACTGAGGACGGCTCGCTGCGCGCGGTCGTCCGCGTTACCGTGGTGAGGCATAGGGGTTCACGCTCCTATGTCACGGCCCCGGGAGCGTTCCACCGTTCGCCGGGGCCATTTGTTGTCTGGACCCCGGCGACGCTATGGGTGCTCAGCGATCAACGGCAAGCGTTTCGCTAGCCGAATCGCTAGACCCTCATAGGGGGGGCGCCGAGAGCCTCCGTATTGGTAGTAGTCCGAAAAGGAAAGGCTGAACCATGCGCGCTTCCCATTTCGATCTACCCTTTCGTGTGGACGACGGGCAGGTAGCGACCGTTGAGCAGGACAGCAGGGGGGAGGTCCGCAACTGCGTGATCGCCTGCCTGCGGACGCGCTATGGGTCGCTCATTGACTTCCCTGAATATGGCGTGGCGAACGAGCTGTTCACTCGCCAGACGCGGAACCCGAGCCCTGACGACTATCTACGGGCGATCGAAGAAGCCGAGCCCCGCGCCTCCCTATTGGGACGGGCTGAGCTTGAAGGGCTGGTCCGCCGTTACACGTTCACAGAGGAGTGATCCGTGGCCTTCGTCGCAATCGAGTCGGAAACCAATGCCGGCAGCCTGGAACTGGAGGTCATCGAACTGCTGGAAGCTGCCTTTGAAGGCTGGACTCCGGCGGAAGGTGACCTACTTGTCTGGCTGAACCGCGCATGGTCGCGCATCGGCGCAACGTTGGTCGAACAGGCCAGCGAAATGTCCGAAGCGGCCTTCATGCGCTTCGGAGAAGCGATTATCGGGATCCCGCCGATACAGGCAGCGCCCGCAACCGTCGAGAGCATCTGGACGATGACCAGCGATGCGGGGTTCACCGTCCCCGCGGGTACTCAGGTCACGATCGAAGCCACCGGAGACCGTTCGGTCGGCTTCATCACGGTCGGCGAGACGGTGATCGCCCCCGAAGCCGAAAAAGCGACCATCCTCCTGCAAGCGGCTGAACCGGGAGCCCCCGGGAACGGGCTGAACGCCGAACCTCAACTCTCCGATTCGCTCAGCTTCGTGAAAGCGATCGAACTGGAAGGGACCACCTCCGGCGGGGTGGATGAGGAGGAAGAAGAAGCCTACCTCTCGCGCCTGGTCGAAGAGCTTCAACTGATCTCGATCTCGCTCGTCATCGGCCGCGACTTCGAGATCGACGCTCGCGCGGTTCCAAGTATCGCCCGCGCCAAGTGCATCGAGGCCTACAACGCCGACGAAGATGAAGAAGAAGCTCTCGCGGTCTCGGTCTACCCGATCGACTCGGACGGAGAACCATCCAGCGCCCCCGTGGTCGAAGCGCTGGAAGTGCGACAGACGGCGAAACTCCTCTCGGGCATCAACTACTACGTCGGTGTCCCGGACTACACCACGATCACCGGAGAAGTCGAGATCGAAGTTGAAGCGGGCTTCGATCCCGCGACCGTAGTCGCCGCGGTCGAAGCATTCTGGGCGACGAACTTCGCTCCAAATGAATGGGGCAAGCCGACCAAGGGCGAAGGGCCGGGTTGGGCGAATCGGACGAAGGCCTATCGGCTGAAGATGATCGGGCAGATCGAGGCGGTAGGAGGAGTGGCGCGGGTCGTGAGCTTCGAATGGGCGAAAGACGAAGAGGCACTCGACACCGAAGAAGAACTCGAGCTGACCGGGATCGCGCCGCTGACCAAAGCCGGCGTACTCACGGTGGAAGCGGTCGAATAGATGTCCCGCCTTCAGCTCTCGGAAGTCTTCTGGCGCGAGGCTGATACCGGCCATGACCTGGTCGCCTTCGCCCGCAACTTCAACGTCTTCGTCTACAAACGGGGCACCGAAGAAGAGGCGACCTTGTGGACGGCCGAGGTAGGTGGCGCGGAAGTCCCGCAGCCGCTGCGGACCGACAATCACGGGCAGGCCATCGATGATGACGGGAACCTCGTCTGGGTGTCCTTCGGGCAATATGACGTGCTCTGCAGCGGGCAACGGTTCATCTGGCCTCCGTTTGCGATCAGTGAAGGTGGCGGGGGGGGAGGCGCGGTCGACTCGGTCGCCGGCAAAACCGGAGACGTCCTCCTCGAATACACCGACATCGACGGTCTCGGCGACTCGGCGACGAAAGATGTCGGAACCGGTGCCGACGACGTGGCGGCCGGCGACGCGGCACCTGCCTTGGCCGCCCTCCTTGCCGCCCACGGCTTCACCCTGGTGTACGCCGGCACCGACGTCGAAGCCGAACGCGACGAAAACTTCGCGGTCAACGGCTGGGTCGTCGAAGGGATCGAACCAGCGAACCGCAAAGACGGCGAGCCCGTCTTTGATCTGAACACCTCACCCGGTGAAGAGGAGGGGATCGAAGGCCCGGAAGGACCACCGGGACCCGAAGGCCCGGAAGGTCCCAAAGGGGATACGGGCGCCACCGGATCCAAAGGCGAAAAAGGCGACACCGGTGCTGCGGGGGAAAAAGGAGCGACCGGCGAAAAAGGCGCCAAAGGCGATACCGGCGCCGAAGGCCCGAAAGGCGAAAAAGGGGCGACCGGGTCGACGGGCCCTGAAGGTCCCAAAGGCGCTACCGGTGCCGAAGGCCCGCAGGGACCGAAAGGCGAAACGGGAGCCAAAGGGGAAAAAGGCGAAACGGGTCCTCCTGGGGAAATCGGCGCCGAATCCGTCGCTGAAGCCAACCTGAAAAATCTTGCCGTCACCGCCGGCAAGCTGGGTGAATCGTCAGTCGAAACGGCGAAGATCAAAAACAGCGCGGTCACCGCCGAAAAACTGGCCAACAACTCGGTCAACACCGCGAAAATCAATGCGAAAGCGGTGACGGCGGCGAAGGTCGGCGACCTCGGCCAGGGCACGGAATTCATGCCGATCGGTTTCACGGCTGAATTTGCATCGTCGGCGCCCGGCGCGAAATCAGCGCAGCGGGTCAAGGTCAAGATCCCGCACGCCTGCACGTTGACCGGCATCGCCTACCAGGTCGGCTCGACCTCGAACGGCAAAGTCATCGTCGCCCTGTACAACGCGGCGGGCACGACGAGACTGGCCAAGTCGGCGAGCGCTACTCAGGCGACCGCGCTGAACTTCCAGCGCGTTGCCTTCGAATCCAGCGTGGAAGTCGAAGCCGGCACCTACATCCTCGAACTGATCGTGGAATCGGCGACGGGCACCTACTACGGCGCCTGGAACATCACACCGTGGACGCGTGCCACCCTCGGCTCCTTCGCCGCGCCGGAAACGGTCACCCCCCCGACTGAACTCAACAACACGGGGAACAAGGCCCCCTTCCTCGCGACCTACTGATGCCTCTCCTGGCGCAGGACGACTTCGTTGCCGGCCTCGGCCCGATCTGGCGATCGGAAGACACCCACGGCGTCACCGTGGTCGGGGGACGGGCGCGGCTCGAATGCGGGGACCTCGAACACTTCTCGGTCCTGCCCACCGAACGGCTCTACCCGGTCGGCGACACCACCTTCACCATCCCTCTTCCCACCGCTCCCGACGTCGGCGCTGGCACGACGCTCGCGATCTTCGAAGTCAACATCGGCGATGGGGAGAGCCTCAGCATCTACGTCGGCGGCGAAGCGCTGAACTTCCAGATGGTGCACGGCCACACGGTCGACGAGTCCACGATCGCCTACAACCCGGTCGAACACCTCTGGTGGCAGATCCGCGTCGTGGGCGGCGGCGAACCAATGGTCCACTGGGAGACCTCGCCGGACGGTGAAGCCTGGACGGCCCGGCGAAGCAAAGCGCCGAGCGTCGACATCTCGGAGATCGCCGAAGTGCAGCTCCAGTGTGGCCACTTCGGCGCCGAGTCGGGGCTGGCACCGGACTACTGCGAAGTCGACAGCTTCTCGATAGTCGGCCCCCTCTTCGCGCCGGTCGCGGTCACCGGGGACGTAGACGGAGCTCCGCTCTGCCGCTCAGCCAAGCTCACCGGCACCGTCGACCCGAACCTCTCGCCGACCTCCTACTACTTCGAGCTCGGCACGGACACCGGCTACGGCCGCCAGGTGCCGGTCGTGCCGATCGAGATCGGCGCCGGCCGGGATCCCGTCGCCGTCTCCAAGCACGTGACGGGGTTGGGGCCAGGAACGACCTACCACTACCGGCTGGTCGCGATCAGCGATGGCGGCACCGACGAGGGGGACGATGAGTCCTTCACCACTTCGCCAGGGGTCCGGGTCGGCGACCGCATCACCGACCCCGTGATCCGCCATCGGGTGTTCACCGGCGCCACCCTCGGCGACTTCGCCGCGCTCGAGGAGCGCACCGAACGTGACGGCGAACCCGCCCCGGCGATCACTGAAGTGCCCGATCCCGCCGGCGGCGACAGGACCGTCCTCAAGTACACCGTCGCCGACGATGACGTCGCCCCGATCACCCCGACCGAGAACCCCCGGGCGCAGGCGCTCAGCGATGACCTGATCCGGCCGGGCGATGTCTTCGAGTCGTCCTTTGAATTCTGGCTGCCCGACGACTTTCCCGACAACACCCCGTCGGTTGGTGAAGAGAACGGCTTCCTCACCCTTTTCTCTCACTTCTACGGCCCGCCCTTCGGCGCCTCCAGTCCCTTTGGAATCAGCGTCGAGGGCTTTCCGGTCGCGACCCTCCATTGGCAGCGCAACGGCACCTACGGCTTCGACATTCCTTGGGATGTCCCGATGGTCAAGGAGCAGTGGATCCGGATCAAATCCCGGTTTCGCTTCGCGGTCGACGGCTGGGTCGAAATGTGGGTTGACGACGAGCCGATCACCTTCTTTGCACCCGGCACCTCCTACAACCCGAACGACGAAGAGACGACGACGAGGTTGGAGATGCAGACCCGAGACTCCAGCAACAACGGCGACACGCCCAATCACGCGACGATCTCCAACTACCGGCGCGCTGGGATGTTTGAAGTGGTGACGATGTACCACGGTCCTCTGATCCTTGTACGCATCTCGCCGGCCGCGGTGGTGATGGCCTGATGCCGATCGTCCTCGATCCACCTGTCGCTCCGGCCCTGCCAGCGCCCAGCGACGACGGCGCCCATCTCTGGGAGCTCCTCTACAGCTCCCTCGGCTTCCACGTCGAAGGGGACGCGGCCACGGGGTATCAGCTGCGAAAGCTCTGCGAAGCCCTGGTCGGCCCCTACCAGCGCATCTACGACCTGGTGCGGGAACGCGACGACATGCCGGCGCCCTTCGCGCTGTTCCTGGATCCCGATGAGTGTCCGGCGGCGTGGCTCCCGTACCTGGCCCAGTACGTAGGGATCATTCCCACCCCTGAGATGAGCGAGGCTCAGCTACGGGCGGAGATCAAAGAGCCGACGGGCTGGAGGAGAGGGCAGGCGGAGTCGATCAAGATCGCGATCCAGCGAACCCTGACCGGCACCAAGACCGCGTTCATCCGCCCGCGGCAACCGACCGCAGGCACCCACTATGTGGCAACGCTCCTGAGTGAGACCCCTGAGCCGGTCCGCACCGAAAGGGTCGTCCGAGAAAACGTTCCCGCTTGGGAACGCCTCCTCTTTGAGGCCGTGGAAGGGGTGCGACTGCTCGACCTCGAAGTCGGCTGGCCCGAATCGCTCGAAGAACTCGAAGCGGACTTCACGACGCTCGGCGAGATCGAAGACCTGCTCGCCTCTGAACTGCCCGAATAAGCAAGGAAGGCCCGATGCCCAAAGAAACGCCCAAACACGGGTTGCGCTACCCCGAGCCCGAAGACCCAGACACGCTCGCGACCTACTGGCAGCATCTCGCCGAAGACACCGAGGAAGCGCTGGACGAAATTGCACCCAGCCAGATAGTCGGGGGTATGGCGGGAAAGCTGATCGTCGCCGGCTCGACTGGCGCCGGCGCCTACAAAGCGATGAAAGGCGACGCGACGCTGGCCGAAGACGGCACGCTGACGATCGGGGCTGGGGCGGTGGGACCATCCAAGCTTGCGGCCGGCGCGGCACTGGCGAATCTCGCGGCTGCGTCAGTCACGTCTCCCAGGGTGAAACTGACCGCTGGGCGGGTCAGTGCCTCGGGCGACTTAGATCTGACGGGCTCTTACGCGGATGTGCCCGGCGCTTCGCTCACTATTACCCCGATGGTAGAAAGCAAGCTCCTCGTCACTGCCAGCTTCGACTTCAAGGTCGATTCGTTCTCCACCGGCGCTCCAGCGTACGTACCGAAGATTGAGTGCATCGGATCGATAAAGCTCGACGCTGCGGCCGAGTCGTCGACCCTCGCCATTCTAGAGCGAGAAGAGTCCGCAGCGGGCGATGTGCCCCTGATGATCCGAGTGACCTGCGTTCAGACCTACGAACTCACGCTTACCGCCGCAGAACACACGATCAAGCTGCGCGCCAAATCGGGCTTTGAGGCTGGCACCTCGTACGAGACCTGCTT
>Ga0307476_10001302_pt1 | contig 15297 bp, 15 predicted proteins | sample atmos_gasesECM2C_2_FD_203314 | JGI IMG/M metagenome (GOLD analysis project Ga0307476, IMG submission 203314) | Hardwood forest soil microbial communities from Morgan-Monroe State Forest, Indiana, United States - atmos_gasesECM2C_05 | ecosystem: Environmental > Terrestrial > Soil > Temperate... | reverse complement strand
GACCTATGAAAGCAAAGACTACCTGGCCATGCCGATGAGCACCCTCTACCTGTTCAACCGTCCGCAGGATTTCGGGTATGAGCAAGCGGAAGCGATCGCAATGGTTGCAAGCCGCCACCACTTCCGCTTGTGGAAGGCGCCGTTTACATGGAATGGACAAACCGTGTGGGTGGGCGCCGGAACGCATGACATCGGCTTCGCAAAGGACAAACGCAATGGCAATATCACACACAAGATCGATCCCAACGTCGATGGCGAGCGGGAAAATATTGGCGGCAGCCTGCAAAAAGGAGGCAAGGTCAAGAGCATGTCTTACTATCTTCCTTCCAATCCCGTGCAAGATGCGAAGAATGCCACGGGCGATGGCTACCATTCGGATGGACGGGTTCTGGTGGTGTTCATGCAATAGAGGTTTTTCAGAATGCCCGGCTCGGCACGCTAGCCCATTTCGTGTGAGATAATTTTTCACATAGACGATTGAGGAGAACAATGGCTGAACACACGGTTTTCTGTGTCAAATTGCAGAAGGAACTTCCTGGCCTGGATGAGCCACCCTTTGACACGGAATTCGGAAAAAAGATTTATGACAACGTCTCCGAGCAAGCGTGGAGGGGTTGGACGGAATTCTGCAAAATGCTGCTGAATGAATATCGGCTGAATCCGGCTCGCCGCGAGGATCAAGAGGCTATCGTGAAGCAGATGGAGCAGTATTTCTTTGGCGAAGGCGCTGCTCCGCCGAAGGAATATGTGCCCCCGGTTCAGAAATAAGGTGAATTGCTCGCCTGTCGGAGCAGGCGGCGAACAACTGGTAAGTCGGCGTTATTGGAAGGGTGCGGCTTTCCGGATGCTGAAAAAATCCAGTTAAGCCTTCATCTGTGGACCTCAGGGGCTAAGCCCTGGACGTTTTTACCGCCGTGCGGCACGAGTGAACTCGCGCCCTCCCCTTTCTAATGCTCTAGTATCCATTGCGTAACAAATTTCAGGATGTCGGGCGTGCCCGGGTCCCACAGGGTGGTGTGGCGGGTTTCTGGAAACACTTTGCATTGCCTGTCATTGATGCCGCTGGGCGCTTTTGTTCGCGCTAGAATCTCGCAATCCTTGCGGCTGACGATTACATCTTTTCCTCCTTGAACGATCAGAGTGGGCGCGGTTAAATTAGGCGCGATTTCGGTTTTCCAATTCTCCACAAGGTGTTTAATATCCCACAGGTAGCCGACACTGACTCTTTTGTAGGCCAGCGGGTCGGTGCGGCGGTCGGCGATGAATTGTGGGTCGCGTGAACTCTCTTTGAGACGCTTGCCGACCAAACTGATCGCCGGGGTTCTGTGGGCAAAGAGAAGATAGGGCAACAAACCCAGGTTGCCGATTTTTAAAATTTGACGCTCGTTGACATCGATGGCTGGCGCTAAAAGGATGAGGCCATCGATTTGAGCTTTATTTTTCCGCACGTAATTGAGCGCGTATGCTCCCCCCATGCTCTCGCCCAGGAGGTAAATCCTGGCAGCGGGATGTTTGTTCTTTGCAAACTGTATAATCGTCGAAACGTCGGCGGCGGCCTGGGCGGGAGTTCCGATATAACCCCGGCGTCCGCAAGACAGTCCATGGGCTCTGGCATCCAAAGCGTAAACCTGTATGCCGTGCGGGTTTAAAGCATCCGCGATGACTTTGTAAGGACCGCTCTGATAGCCAATTCCATGCAGCACCACGACCACACGTTCGGGGGAATCGGTTCCAACACTGAGCCAGTAGCGGTAGAAAAGACAGGTGTTGTCCGCTGATGTCAGTACTCCATGTTGGTCAGCGACAGATGCGGAAAGCCGCTGCGCATCCAAAACTGAGTTTACCGGCGGCGGCATTTGAGCTTCCGCCACGGCAGCACTGAACACACACGCCATTGCGAACGCAGCCAGACGCAATCCGAATTTTCTGATAGCTAAAGTTTTCAAGACATTCGACTCTGCGATCCTTTTCGACATTACGCCTTACAAATGTCCAGACCACCCTTAACTGGCTGGGTACTGTTTACCGAATTGTTACCTACATTTCATCATCCCGTAACATTGCCGCGCTAGAAATGGACCATGGATCCGCCCGTCTACGATACGCTGATCCTCTCCGACGTCCACCTGGGCTCGGACACCAGCCGCGCGCGCGAGGCTACTTGCGTGCTGAAGGAAAATCGCTTCCGGCGGCTGATTTTGTTGGGCGACATCTTCGCCGACCTAAACTTCCGCAGGCTCACCAAGGAACATTGGAAGTTTCTCGGATACATCCGCAAGCTATCGAATCCTAAACGCGAGTTGGAAGTTATTTGGGTCGAGGGCAATCACGACCAGGGACTGGCCGACATCATGTCGCATCTGGTCGGCGTGCGAGTGTACCAGGAGTACGCGTGGGAATACGCTGGTCTGCGTCATCTCGCGATTCACGGCCATCAGTTTGACCGGCTGCTGGCCAACAATCTTCGCCTCAACTATTTTGGAACGCTATTCTATCTTCTGTTGCAGCGGCTTGATCTGAAAGGCAAACCTGTAGCGCGCTTCATCGACCGCATCAACACGCGCTGGCTGCGGATGTCTCACAAAGTGGCGTCCGGTGCGCTGTTTCATGCCAGGTTGCACAAAGCCGATCGCATTTTCTGCGGGCATACGCACGAGGCCATGCACCAGGAAAAAGACGGAATCCACTATTACAATACGGGGGGATGGGTCGACGAACGGCTCACGTATGTCACGATTGACACCGTAGGGGTGCGAATTCATGAATATCAGAAACCTGCGGATGATCGTGCTTCCAACGAAGAACGCGACGAATCGGATTCCGCACTTGCTGAACCTGGGCACGAATCCGTTCTACCCGAAGATGCTGAATACGAAAATATTGGTAGCTGACGCCAGTGGCCCAGGCAGTGCCCGGCTAGGAGATTCTTGCGCAAACTGACCATCGTTTTCCACCACGCCGGCGGCGGACACCGCAGTACGGCCGACGCTCTCAAGTCCACTCTCACATCGCAAGGCCGGCCCTGGGAAGTAAATCTTCTAAACATCCAGGAATTGCTGGCTCCCCTCGACGTGCTTCATCGCGTGACCGGCCTCCACATCGAGGACACTTATAATCTCATTCTCCGCAAAGGCTGGACGCGGTTCACGCCGCAACTCCTGAAGGTTCTGCTAGGAGTAATCCGTTTCTCTCATCCCTGGCTGGTGAAGGCGCTGCGAGATCATTGGTCTCAACATCCGGCCGATCTGGTGCTCTCGGTCATCCCGCACTTCAATCGTGCTTTGGCCGAAAGCCTTCGGACGCCGCAGCCGACGCCTTTTGTCACCCTACTGACAGACCTAGCGGATTACCCACCCCACTTCTGGATCGAGCGCAAGTCGGAATACATTATTGTAGCGACTGAGCGAGCCAAGCAGCAGACTCTAAGCATGGGCCACCCTTTAAACCGCATCTTCGAAACGTCAGGAATGGTTTTGAAGCCGAAGTTTTACCAGAAAACCGTCGTTGATCGAATCTCTGAGCGCGAACGGCTCGGCCTCGAACCGGATTGCCCCACTGGCATTGTCTTATTCGGAGGTCATGGGCCGCGGGTGATGGTTGACATTGTCGAGAAGCTTGACGAGAGCAACAGCGGCGTCCAGTTGATTTTGCTATGCGGACATAACCAGGAGCTCGCCGCTCAGCTCAGAAGTTTGAAAACAAGAAAGCCGATTCTGGTTCAAGGATTTACAGCCAACGTTGAGTCCTACATGGCATTGGCTGACTTCTTCATTGGGAAGCCGGGCCCAGGCTCAATCAGCGAAGCCTTGCAGTTCCACTTGCCGGTCATCGTGGAATGCAACGCCAAGACGCTGCCGCAAGAGCGGTATAACGCGGAATGGCTAACCGAGAAAGGTTTCGGGATCGTTCTGACTAGCTTTCGAGAGATTGCGCCTACGGTTCAGCGGTTACTCCAGGGTTCGACTTTCAATCAACTCCGCCTCAATGCCCGTACATATTCGAATAGAGCCCTGTTCGAAGTACCCGAGATTTTGGAACAATGCGCCACCTGCGCAGTTGCTCCAACTCGAATTGAAACCGCCGTTTGATTCGCGGTGCTCCCAGGCTAGAGTTCGCGGGGGCCGACCCATCCCTTACTAGAAGTGAACCACGATCCCGGTCGAAATACGGACATTGTTCTGCGTGGTGCTGAAGAAACGCGTTTGCAGCAAGTCGCCCTGCAGGCGCCAACTGATGAGGGGAATCAAAATGATAGTCGATGCCACCGCCGAGGGCATGGGCAAACGAAGTGTTCGACTCAGAGAATCCTGACGCACTCTCGCTGATGTGCCCCGCGCCAATCAGCGCATTCGCGAAAGGTCGGACCTTCCCTACCGAAACCGAAACTCGCGGACCGAACAAGAAACTTTGGATATGCGTGCTGGCGCTAAGGCCGGAGCACAATCCGCCAACAATTCCGGTGCATGCGGGATTTGGAGCCACTGCAGCCGATCCGTAGAGCCCGCTGAAATCAGCTACGAGGCCGATAAACGGCAGAACTTTGCCTTCCACTGAGCCAGTCCAACCATTTAAATTCGTGCGACCGTTCGAAAGCAGATCCGGACTCAAATTAGGAATACCCGACGAACACGTTTCCGCTGGGAACCTGCGCGTAACCGGCACTTGCGAGTATAAAAAGCACGATGGCAATTGCTATAATTCTATACACAGACACTTGCTCATCCTGGTCGAAATCCGGCTTCTTGACGAAATTATTTGGATGCTTCTTGCCTAAAATAGGGATGTAGCAGCGCCCCTCGTTTGGGCGACCAAACATTTAACTGGATTTTCACAGTCCTCCGACCAGGTCACAAGCGTCAAACAAATATCATTGCCAGAATAACCAAAACGTCACACCGGGAGACTGCAGTAAGCGCCAGGCTTGCTGCAGTCCGGATAAGGAGTAATTTTGAAGTTAGATTTGGAGACCCGCGCAATCGATGATGTCACGGTTCTTTACTGCAGGGGCCGCTTTACCTATCGCGACGAAGCCACGGCATTTTCCCAAAAAATAGCCGAGCTTCTTCCGAATGCCCGGCGGGTCGTAGTCGAACTTAGCGAGGTAGAGGTTATTGACAGTGCCGGCCTCGGCGAGTTGGTGGTCGTGCATATGTGGATTCGAGCCAGTGGCAGCGCGCTGAAACTGGCTGGCGCCAATCCACGGGTTCGACAGCTACTTGAGCTCACCAATCTGATGTCGGTTTTCGACGTTCATCCTACGCTGGACGATGCCTTGCTTTCATTCCGGGGGAAAATCGCAACCCGAACTGCGTTTCACGCCGCTTAAGCTGGAAGTGTCTAAACGTCGGTCTATCGAGAAAGGCCCGCTTCCGACCAGGAGGAGAAATATCAGGCCGAGAAGCATGCAGTAGTCTGTGCGCTTCAGACTATTTCAACCACCCCTACAAAGGGCGCGAAAAATTGTGGCGCGGGAATCCCGATTTTTATGAAGCGCCCTACGCCTAATGCTAGGGGAACAGAAACTTCTGAACGCCCTCCGATAAGAAAACGACACCTACCAGCAGCCGGATCAGAATGGTGGCACCTGGTCCATTCGTTCTGAGCAAGAGATTTGGCATGACCGCCTCAGGCATACTTCAGCAGAGTCATGAAACCAAAATCCATGTGCAGTTGCTGATGGCAGTGAAAAAGCGTGTTGCCGGGATTATCCGCCGTGAAGTCCACCTCGATGATCTTATTCGCGTTGACCACAACCGTATCCTTCAAAATGCCGGATGTAGGCTTGCCGTACACCTTGGTCAACTCGAAACTGTGGCGATGCAGGTGTACGGGGTGGGCATCGTCGCTCTCATTGCGAAAGATCATGCGATAGCGTTTGCTGGCATGCACCATGAGCGGATCGGCATTTGGATAAGACTTCCCGTTGATCGTCCAACGATTGAAGCCTCCGTGACCACCGGGGATCTTTTTAAAGACAAGATCGAACTGGCCATCGGGCGCGGCAACGCGGGTCTCATGCCCGAAAAGCGTGTAGTCCCACGGAGATTTTTCTGGTTTCGTCCACTGCGGAGCGCCTTTCCTATCGGAATATTCCACGACCACACCAAAGCCATGCTTGCGATCGTCGTCGTCCGTGGTTCCCAGAATCCAAACACCGCGCGAGTCCATGCTCACGATAGCATCGACACGCTCGGCCGCGCCTATCTGGAGGATTTTCACCGTCTGCGGTTTCGGCACCGGGTTGCCGTCAAGCGCCACAACTTCAAATTGATGAGCGGGCAATGCCACATTCACCGTTTCGGTCGCGCTCGAGTTCAGAAAATGAAAGAGGACGCGATCCCCTTTGCGAACCGCGATCGGCTCCCCATGTCCAAGAGCTTTGTCGTTAAACGAGAACGCCCGATAACCGACTTCGAGCCCGTTGTTGGGTGGCGGAGGCGCGCTGCCCTCGTCCGACTCCTCCATCGAGGCGCTGTAATAAGGTTCCCACTGATGTATTGCCAGGAAAACCTCGCGGTCATATCGTCCAGGATCATTCTTAGGCTCGATGTAAACGAAGCCGAACTGACCGGTATAGAGGCTGCGATGAAGATCTTTTCCAGCAAATGCGTGGCTGTGATACCAGCGGGTGCCAGCAGGCTTTGGAGTGAAGTTATATCGTCGATGCCCGTGCGGAGGAACAGCAGGACTGCCCTCCTCCGTCGCCCCGTCTGCTTCCACCGAAATCATTTGGCCATGCCAGTGAACAATCTCTTCGTGATCAGTATCGTTGAAGACGTCGACCGTGACCGGAACGCCTTCCTTCATGCGCAGCAGAGGGCCGGGAACCTGGCCATTATAGCCAAACGTGTGAATTGTTTTGCCGGGTGCGATCTCAAAAGAGACGGGAGCGATTCGGAGGGTGAAATCCGCCTTTGCTTCGAGAGCTTGGCTCTTCTCTGCGGCAAACAACCTATGCGAAGCAAGGCCCGCGACCACCAGCCCTGCATTCTTCAGGAAGTCTCGACGCTCCATGTCTCGTATTCCGACTTTCTCGAACACCGATCCGAGCGCGAGACGCACTCGGGACAGCCGGCAAGATGCCGGCGCTGCTCGTTCCGCGGCCGCTGTACTAGAGGCGTTCCGTAACAACCTTCGCGGCGGTGTAGTTGCCCTTGAATGCGTACCAGCGGACCCGAAGTAATTCACCGAACATGCGGATGCCGTCGCGCAAAGGATTAATGCGGGTTCCTTCGCGATGTGACCATGCGACCGGGACCTCGCGGACTGCAAACCCGAACTGCTTAGCCAAGAAGAGCACTTCCGGATCAAATCCCCAGCGTTCAATTTTCTGCAATGGAAAAATGGTTTGCGCACTTCGCCGGGTGAAAGCCTTAAAGCCACACTGCGTATCTTTGAACTGCAAACCTAAAATGATTCGCAAAGCCAGATTGAAGATTCGTCCAAAGAGCCGACGATGCAGCGGCTGCCTCCGAATCTGCAACCGCGGATCCACCCAGCGCGAACCGATGGCGATCTCCGCGCCTTGGGCCATCGCAGCAAACAGCTTGTCGGCTTCCTCTATCGGCGAAGAAAGATCAGCGTCGCTGAACAGCAAAATGTCTCCCTTCGCGTGCAGCATTCCGTTGCGGACGCTATATCCCTTACCCCGATTCCCCGGATTCTCCAGCAGTCGCAGCGCGCTGTGCTTGCTGGCATAGCCGCGAACGAGTTCTGCCGTGCCGTCAATCGACCCGTCGTCGACCACGATGACTTCAAGGTTCCATCCGCGTTGAGTGCCATGCGCAAGAATCTTTTCGAGCGTGGCCGCGATGCGCGCGCTTTCGTTGTAGGCCGGTAGGATAATGCTGTATGTGGCAGGGTCCAAGTGTAAGCCATCAGCTTTCAGCTATCAGTTACGCTAATCTCAAGGATCGCCGCTTCCCGGTCAAACCTCGCGGAAACAAGAAATGTCGAGAGCGGCTTAAAGCCAATTTCCGAAAGCTCATAGCTGGAAGCTGGACAGCTTCTACGCCACTCTCCGCTGCTTGTCCAGCATGGACAAGAACTCCGCCACCAGTTCTTCATCCCACAATCCGCCGCGAGCTTCCTGGCGCATGGTGAAAGCGGCATGCTCATGGCTGAGCGCCGGTTTGTAAGGCCGCGCGGTACGCAAGGCGTCGTATACGTCCGCCACCTGCAGGACTCGCGGAAGAAGAGGAATTTCGGTTTTCTGCAGCCCATCCGGATAGCCGCTGCCGTCCGAGTGTTCGTGATGATTGCGGATAATGGGCAGGACCAGCCGCAACGACTTCAACGGCCGGCAAATATTCTCGCCGGTTAACGGATGCTGCTTCATGATGGTCCATTCTTCCTCGGTCAGATTCTTTCCCTTCTTCAGAATTTCATCGGGAACTGCGATCTTCCCCAGGTCATGCAAGTATCCGCCCCGGCGCAACGCCACAATCGATTCCTCACTCAAGCCGAGATGCCGGCCCAGATTGCTGGCGTTCTCGGCCAACCGCTCGCAATGACCCTCGGTATAGGGATCGCGACTTTCTACGCTTAGCCCCAAGGTGCACAGCACCGATTCCGCGGTTTCCAGTTCATCGGTGAACTCTTTGAGTTTTAGCAGCGACTTGACCCTGGCGAACAGCTCTTCCGAAAAGATAGGCTTGTTGAGAAAATCGTCGGCGCCGGCCTCGATTCCCCGCAGTTTGTCCTCGCGGTCACTCAGCCCAGTGATCAGTACGAACGGAATCAGGCGGGTCGCAGGGTTATCCTTGACCTCGCGGCACAACTCGTAACCCGATTTCCCGGGCATGACCACATCGGACAGAATAAGATCGGGTAGCTCGCGCCGAATTTCGCTTTCCGCCTGGGCTGCGTCCGGAACTCCAACCACTTCGTAGCCGCGAGTGCCCAGCAATTCGCGCATGAGGATCATGGTGTCCGGATTATCATCGACTACCAGCACCCTGGGCGCGCGACGCGGCGAAAGTTCTCCCATCTCCTTATAAGACGGAGAATGGCTGGACGGAGATGTCCGGAATTTATGGGGAGGGCTCATCGCGACGATTGGCAAAACGCTTTGTCAATTGTAACGGATTTACTGGCAGTCCACTGACGGTGTCTTGTTGTCCCTGCGAATACCTGTCCAGCTTTTGGACATGCCGTTTTGGGAAAGTCGCGGCAAAGTGTGCGATCTGACCTTGCCTTAGGGCCCCGCGGCTGCTTAGCCTCACTGCATGCGCTTTCTTTTTCGCATCTCGGCGTGTTTTTTTCTTATCGTGGCAAGTGCTCTCGCTGTCTCCAAACCACACGTCATCACTTTCGGTAAATGGATGACGGTCAAGTCGGATAGCGGTCCCGATCAAGGCCGCCCTGAAGACGTGAAGGTCAGGTCTCTGTATGTGGATGGCCGGATGAAAGAGTTTACTTTCGGCATTCCGCATGAGGTGACCGAGCAACTGTTCGTGGCGCGGCGCATGGTTCGCGTGAATGATGTCTTGCCCCAGGAAAATGCCTTGACCCCGCGCTGGAGTTGGCAGCGCGGAGGATGGCTCGTGGTCGACCGCGGCACTGGACACATCTCGCAAGCCAGCCTGCCCGAGTTTGATCCCGACTCCTCCTCGGCCAGTTGGTACCGCGACTACGTTGCCTACTGCGGAATTTCAGACGACGGCCGCAAACTCTCGGCTATCGTGATGCAACTTGCCCGCCACAAGCCCATCCTGAAAAAGGCCCTGGGCGAAGCCGCCAGCGATGATAGGTCCGATCCCGAATGCCCGCCACCGACCTGGCAACGCGGGCCAACACGTGTAAGCTTCGTCTCAAAAGCCGATCAAAAACTCACTTTCGCAGTGCGCGGCCACACCGTAGAGGTCGTGACCGATGACGATCCGGAAGAAGGGACTGAGTAATGAGCCGCGCCAGAGCGCTTCTAAAAGCATCGCCGCTGGCGATGCCACATGACCCGCGATGCCTACATCGGCCCGGACGCCCTCTTCCGGGCGGCCGAGCAAAGCTCGGCAACATCCGCTCAATGTGTCACCAGGTTGCCGCTCACATGCTTCACGAGCACAAATACCGAAAGCAGGACGATCGCCGTCACGATAAAAACGCCGTTGCGCCAGCCATCGCGGATATCCGGCGGAGCCACGAGATGCTTTGCCAGAACCGCACCCAGCGCCAAGCCCGCTAACAGCCCACCAATGTGAGCCGAATTGTCGACTACCCGAATCGCCGCACCAAAGAACAAATTGTAACCAGCGAACATGAGCAGGCTCTTCAGGGTTCCCTGAATGGCGGGCTTGGAAATCGGCAAATGGCCTAGATAAAGAGCCGCGATTAAAGCTCCAGCCAATCCGAAAATTGCTCCCGAGGCTCCCACTCCGACCGTCATCGGATGCCACCATAGGCTCCCTAAGCTGCCAGCGAGTCCACACGCCGTGTAAATCATCACGTAGGTCCAGGGATCGAAGACTCGCTCCGCCAGAAATCCAAGATTCCACAAGCACCACATATTCAGAGCAATGTGAATGATTCCAGCGTGAACGTAATTGGAAGCCAGCATGCGCCACGGCTCCGCGCCCAGCGAGAGCGGCCCCCAGTTCGCTCCCCACCGCAGCAGTTGCGCCGAGGTCGGGCTCACTGGCGAGACGCCGGTGAGCGCCATTACCGCAAACACGGCAACGTTCATTCCAACCAGCACGGTCGTGATAGGTTGTCTGTTTCCAATCATAAGATTCAGCGCTTCGGCTGGGCCTCCAGCATTGATCAAGGCCCCAAAAACACACTAACAGAAGAATGGCAAAGATGAAGTCGTGTCAGCGCTCGACACAATTCGCAGAAGATATTCGGAGATCAGGCAGCCTACTTTGCTGAGCGAAGATAATGACAAATCTTTTGCACGGCTGTGACACATGGAGAAGTCACAATAGCAAGAATCCCGGCAGATAGGGTTCAGCCACCCTGCTAATCAGACTGCGAAAAACTTACGGCACCGCGGAAGCCCTGCCCTCAAGCTCCGATGCGTGAATACTTTTTCCGTTGGCTGTGAAGGTCTGTGGCTCCCCCAAAAAAGCGTAAGAGGAGAATATGAAAACCACCCTAAAGAAGCTGGCTAGAAATTTCCCACCAACAAGACCATTGCATCTCCTTATGTGCGTGGCTCTGCTGAGCGCATCCACCTTAACCCTGGCACAGGCCGGGCATTTGGATAAGACCTTCGCTTCTGGAGGAATCTTTAGTTTCCAGTCGAGCAGCAATAACGGGAATAATTGCTCGGCCAATGCGGTCGCGCTGCAGAGTGATGGCAAGATCGTGGCGGCAGGGCAAATCGGAAATCAAAGCGGCCTGATCCGTCTTAACCCCGACGGCAAAGTTGATTCCACATTCGGAAACGGTGGCGTCGTGGTCACAACGAGGCTCTACGACTTTGCACTCGCGCGCAACCTCGGATTGCATAGTCACCCGCCCCATAGATAAAAAACAAGGGTGGCCCACCTCAGACCGGTTGACCGGCTGCAATCGCGGCACCCCGGCGAGAGGCTGTGGAAAAATCCTCGATTCGTATCAGGGTATGCCTTCAGGCGTACCGTAAGTTGCTGGTGAGTCCGGCTTCAGCCGCTGCGACGTTCCCTGTTAACCATGTCCGGTCAGTTCATGCACGATGCTGTTCACGAATGACTTCGCATCGCCAAACAACATCAGGGTTTTATCCAGATAATAGAGCGGGTTGTCGATGCCAGCGAAGCCTGGGCTCATGCTGCGCTTGATCACCATGACCGTGCGAGCCTTGTCCACATCGAGAATCGGCATACCGTAAATGGGACTGCCGCTGTCGGTGCGGGCGGCGGGGTTGGTCACGTCGTTGGCGCCGATTACCAGGGCAACGTCGGTTTGGGGAAAGTCACCGTTGATGTCATCCATTTCAATCAGGCGATCGTAGGGGATATCGGCCTCGGCGAGCAGGACGTTCATGTGTCCGGGCATGCGACCGGCGACAGGATGAATGGCGAAGCGAACATCCACGCCGCGTTTGGTGAGGGCGTCGTACAGTTCGCGGACTTTGTGCTGGGCTTGTGCGACTGCCATACCGTAGCCCGGAACGATCACAACCTTGTTGGCAGCGGCTAAGATTCCGGCGGCTTCGTCGGCGGTGGCGCTGCGCACCGTTTTTTCTTCCTCTCCAGCGGCAGCGGAAGCTTGGACCTGACCGAAGGCTCCAAACAAAACGTTGGTGAAGGAGCGGTTCATCGCCTTGGACATAATGACGGAGAGGATGAGACCGGAAGACCCGTCGAGCGCGCCGGCAATAATTAGGAGCTTGCTGTCGAGAACGAACCCCATGGCTGCCGCGGAAAGACCAGCGTAAGAGTTGAGGAGCGAGATGACCGTCGGCATATCCGCGCCGCCGATGGGAACGATCATGAGCACGCCGAAGAGGAGCGGAACGGCGATCATCACGGGAAAAAGCTGATGCGCGCCGGGATGCAGCACGAGGTAAACGGCGATCGCCACGGAAGCCGCCAGCAGCGAGAGATTGACGAAGTTCTGTCCCTTGTAGGTGAGCGGGCGTTGCGGCAGGATTTCCTGGAGCTTTCCGGCCGCCATTAGGCTACCTGTGAACGTTAACGAGCCCAGGATGACCTCCATGGAGAGAACTGCCATCATGAATCGAGGAACGTCCGGCGTTCGGAGATAAAATTCCGCGGTGCCGACCAGGGTTACGCAGAATGCGCCGAAAGCATGGCTGAGCGCAGTCCGTTGCGGAACCGCAGTCATATGCACCAGGCCCAGCGGGATTCCGATTCCGGTTCCGAGCACGAGTGCAATGACGATCCACTTGTAGTCCACGATGCCGTGGTGCAACAAAGTGCCGGCGATGGCGAGAACCATGCCGATTTCGCCGGCGCGCACGCCGCGCTGGGCGCTCGCCGGGGAACTCATCCACTTCAGCGAAAGAATAAACAGCGCGCTGGCGATGAGGTAGACGATCTCGATGATCTGCTGATTTCCAGCGAAGTCGGTGGTCATGGCTTTGTCGGGCGGCTGGACTTGAACATTTTGAGCATGCGATCGGTAATCAGAAATCCGCCTACGACGTTGCTGGTGGCAGCGATCACAGCAAGAACTCCGAACACGAAGGATAGCGTGCTTTTGTGCTCACCCACCAAGACGATTGCGCCGACTACCGCGATGGCGTCGAGGGCGTTGGTCAAGGACATTAGCGGCGTGTGCAGCAGAGGCGAGACCCGGCGAATGACTTCGAATCCGATAAAGGCCGCCAGCATGAAAACAAAAAATCCGTTGATTAAGGCAGAACCCATCTTTCCTCCTGCATTTTTGCCTCCTGCATTTTGCCTCCTGCGTTTTCGTCGACGAGCGCGGGCGAGGACGCCCGCGCCTACATTTAAGTGCCCTGCGACAGCAGTGCCGGGAGTTTAAAAAATTCGCGGACGCGTTGGTTGACCACCTCACCGTCCCGGGTCAGCAAAGTTTCGCGCGTAATTTCGTCCTGCAGATTCATCTGCAGCTTTCCCTCTTTGACAAGATGCAAAAGAAATGCGTTGACATTTCGCGCATACATCTGGCTCGCGTGATATGGGACTTCAGTCGCGATGTTGATGCGACCGATGATCGTCACCCCGTGCTCGACTATGGTTTTGCCGGATTGGGTCAGCTCGCAGTTGCCTCCCCGCTCGCCCGCGAGATCAAAAATAACCGAACCCGGCGCCATCGCTTTCACCATCTCCGCCGTCACCAGCACCGGCGCTTTTTTGCCCGGGACAACCGCGGTAGTGACCACCACATCGCTCTCCGCCACCACGCGGGCGAGGAGCTCGCGCTGCTTCGCGTAGAAACTTTCATCCTGCGCAGTGCCGTATCCGCGCGCATCCTGAGCATCCTTGGCTTCAATGGGAAGTTCGATGAAGCGTCCTCCCAGACTTTGTACCTGCTCTTTGGAGGCAGGCCGCAGATCGTATGCGGAAACTACCGCGCCCAGGCGACGCGCCGTGGCGATGGCCTGGAGCCCTGCGACTCCGGCGCCAATCACGAGAACGCGGGCCGGAGTGATGGTCCCGGCAGCGGTGGTCAGCATGGGAAAAATTCTGGGTAGGGTGTCGGCTGCGATCAGCACCGCTTTGTAACCGCAGATTGTGCCCATCGAGGAAAGCACGTCCATGCTCTGCGCGCGGGTGCTGCGGGGCATCAGCTCCACGGAGAAAGAAGTAACGCCGGTTTGGGCAATTTGTTGAATCACTTCCGCCGATCCGAGCGGCCGCAAGAATCCAATGAGGACCTGGCCACGACGCAGCAACGGCAGATCCGCTTTTCCGTTAATGTCGTTCGAACCGTAGCAGAGGACCTGAACTACGATCTCTGCATTCGCGAAGAGGCCAGCCCGATCGGAAACGATCTTCGCACCCTTTTCGGCGTAGAGCGCGTCGGGATAGCCCGCTTCCGCTCCCGCGCCCTTTTCAATGACGACCTCAAACCCTGCTTTGATGAGATTCGAAACGACGATGGGTACGAGCGCAACCCGTCGTTCCCCCGGATAAATCTCCCTAGGCACACCAATGATCACGGAGTTGTTTCCTCTTAAAGTGGGTAAACCGCGAACCGGCTATTGTAGCGGATGAGGGTTCGCATTGCAGTGACGCCAGGAGAAACTCTGATTAAATCGAACGCGGTCGCGCAAGACCAGGAGCAGAAATGCCCTGGAACGCCGCGGGTGGCGCGGGCATGCATGGATCCATCACTTCGTTTCGGGATGACAGAATTTCGTTTCGAGATTACAGATGTTTCGGGATGACAGAGTGACGACAGAATAAAGGAGCAGGCCCCGATCAATCCTTTTTGGGGGGATCTAGGGCAGGAGCGCTGGCCTCGGGCTTGGTTTCGGTTTTCTCAAGCTGCGGCTTGTTTTCCAGATTCTGCACGATTACGGAGATGCGACGATTGGATGCGTCCAGTGGTTCGTCTTTCTTGCGGGGCATCTGATCGGCGTAGCCCCTGACTTGTGTAACCTGATCGCTCCGCACGCCGTCGTGTTGCATCAATCGCCGGGCGGCGTTGGCCCGATCCGTGGAGAGCTCCCAATTGCCGTATTCGCGGCCGCCGGTATAGGGCTTGGAATCGGTATGACCTTCGATGGAGAGATGATTCGGAAGTTTTCCCAGTTGTTGCGCCAGCAACAAGAGCAACTCTTTGCCATTGCCGTTCGGCTCTGGGCGGCCCAGTTCGAAGAAGGTTCCAGTTTCGGTTTCGAGTAGTTCGATGCGAAGGCCTTCAGGGGTTAAGGTCATTTCG
>Ga0307476_10001301_pt1 | contig 15301 bp, 19 predicted proteins | sample atmos_gasesECM2C_2_FD_203314 | JGI IMG/M metagenome (GOLD analysis project Ga0307476, IMG submission 203314) | Hardwood forest soil microbial communities from Morgan-Monroe State Forest, Indiana, United States - atmos_gasesECM2C_05 | ecosystem: Environmental > Terrestrial > Soil > Temperate... | reverse complement strand
CTGCTTACGAGGCACTCCACCGTCTTGGTGGGATCTTCCTTGGCGCCGTGAATCACGGCGTTGGCCAGCGCTTCCTGCACCGATAACTCGATCGCATCTTCTTTGCCGTCCACGCCCTTCATCTGGCGGACCACGGCCATGACTTCCTGCACCACCGGATCCACGGCCCGACGGTCGGCGGCAAGTGTTACCCGCAAAAGTAAATGCAACTGATCTGGATCAAAATCTTTTTCGGGAAGAGGTTCCTCGGAAGACTCCGACAGTGGCATGTTTTGGCTCGTTCGCGATTCTGCGCTGCTAACGGTTCATTCTATCTGTGCAAGGCTCAATCCGACAAACCCAGAGGTATCAGTAAAGATCGCACTTAAGCTCCTACCCGGGCACGGAGCACTAGTCCGCTATGTTGTCACGTTCATCGTCGCTCGTTTCCTTGGCCCGTTTTCCCGCCTGGGCAGCGCTTTCGGAAGCTCAACCCGCCCGTCGGTCAGATGCTCCAACTGCCTTCTCCAGTCGAGTTCTTCCACAAAACCTCGCGATTCGCGCCAGTTAGGCTGCACTTTGACGAAGAGCTCGAGAAAGACTTTCATTCCCAGCATGCGCTCGAGTTGCAGGCGTGCCGAAGTGCCAATCCGTTTCAGCATCTGTCCTTTCTTCCCGATCAGAATGCCCTTTTGACCTTCACGCTCGCAGTAGATCGTCGCCGCAATGCGCGTCAGCCTGGCGCCTTCCTCAAAAGAGTCGACGATCACCGTGGTTGCGTAGGGTAGCTCTTCCTCGGTCTCGACCAGTACGCGCTCGCGAATAATTTCCGCAGCCATGAAGCGCGCGGGTTGGTCGGTGACCTGGTCGGGCGGGAAATAAGGCGGCCCCGCCGGCAGCGCCGCCGTCACCGCCTTTAAGAGTACGTCGAGGCCATCGCGTTTCAACGCAGAAATTGGGATGATTTCCTGGAATTGATGCAGCTTCTTGTACTCCTCGATCAACGGCAGCAGCTTGCCCTTGCCGCCTCGCAGCAAGTCCACTTTGTTCAGGACGAGGCAAACTTTCGTCGCCGAGTGCTTCAGCATTTGTATGGCAAATTCGTCGCGTCGATCCAGCTTCCGCGTGGCATCCATGATCAGCAGGACAAGGTCGCAGCCTTCCAGGGCCTCTCGCACCTCGACCATCATCTTGCGGCCGAGGGAACTGTCTGGCTTGTGTACGCCCGGAGTGTCGATCAGGACAATCTGCGCCGCGTCCCGGCCTTTGCCCTTGGGGAGGTTGACGATGCCCTGGATGCGGTTGCGCGTGGTTTGCGGCTTAGGCGAGATGATCGCGAGCTTTTCGCCCACAAGAGCATTGAGCAACGTTGACTTGCCGGCGTTAGGACGGCCGAGAATGCAGACAAAACCTGAACGGAAAGGCATAGGAAAGCTTCTAGCTTTTAGCGAGGCAGAGTTCATCCTCACTTACAGTATTTCACGAAAGACGAAAGTGAGAGCGCGTCACTGGAAAGTGAGTTCGGGTTCTTAGACGCTAGGAGCTAGCAGTTAGAAGCTGCTTTATATCAGCTTCAGCTGCCGAGGCTGCATCGCGGTAATTCTGACGCGCTCCACTTTGCGGTCGGTCGACTCCAGAACTTCGAAACGCAAGCCATCGTCATCCACGGTCTCGCCTCGCTGCGGGATGTGCCCTGCCAGTTCGCTGACCAGTCCGGCCACGGTGGCCGATTCCCTTCCCTCCGGTTTTGTCCCAAACAGTTCGGCGAGGCGGTCAACATCCATTCCTCCGGGAACGATGTAGGACTGATCGTTCTCTCTGACAATCTCGGGCTTCTCGTGCTCGTCGCGGATTTCACCGACGATTTCTTCGACTAAGTCTTCGATCGTGACCAGCCCAGCCACGCCGCCGTATTCATCGACCACGATGGCCATGCGTATGTTGTTTTTCTGCATCTCGCGTAACAGGTCGCTGCCCAGTTTGCTCTCAGGCACGAAATATACGTCGCGTCGCATGAGCGTATCGAGCGTGCGTTTGGAAGCCTCGCTGTCCGGCACCTGCAAAACATCCTGGGCGTAGACGATGCCTCTGATGTTATGAATGCTTTCCGCATACACCGGAACCCGCGAGTAATGCTTGGTACGGAGCATCTCGATGAAGCGCTCGACCGTAGTATGCACCGGCACGGCAAATATCTCGGGCCGCGGCTTCATGGCCTCGCGCACCGTCTTGCCGCTGAATTCCACCACGGATTGAATCAAATCGCGGTCGCCCTCCTGGATAATGCCTTCTTCCTGCCCCGCTTCGATCAACGCATCTACAGCCTCGGACGCGCTTTCGGGCTGCTCGCGCGTATTTTGGCGGGTGAGTGATGCCACCGATTGCAGAAAGCCCAGAACGATGGTCACCGGCAGCACCAGGTAAATCAGCACGGTCAGAAGCCAAGTCCAACGGATGAGCCATGCGCCGTTGGTACGCGAGAAGAAAACAAACGGCAGGAATTGGTTGAACACAATGATGATGAGAATGAGGCTGATGGCGGCCTGCAGGATTTCGTAAATGCTCCACCGCTGGTCGCCGAAGACCGCAAAGCCCACCAGTAAAGCAATGGTGGCCGTAGTCACCTGCTTGAGCACAGCCATCGAGAGCGACGCTCGGGCGCGGCTTACATGCAGGTTCGGCTCGACCTTCTGCTCGAAGACGTCGATGTTGTCCTGAAATTCGCGCGAGAGAAACTTCCCGATTTCCTGGTAAACGCGGTCGACGTAAGAAGCCAGGGCCAGAAGGCCCAGCAGCGGGATCAGCGCAAGTGTGACGGCCCAATTCATCCGGTTCTCCGCTTTGCGGCGGGCGGGCGGCCACGCGCCTGCGTCCTCTCGATCAGACCACCCTCCAACTTCAGTTGCCGCCGCAGCCGGCTCTCTTTGCGGGCCATCTCGCCATTATCGCGCTCGTGATCGAAGCCCGCCAGATGCAGGATGCCGTGCAACACCAGAATCTTCACCTCGTCCGCCACAGAATGACCCAGGCGCCCGGCGTTGTCCCGGGCGATATCCGCGGAAATCGCCACTTCCCCGGCAACGCGTTTGGCCTGTCGACGCGTCGCCGCCGGCGCTGGAAACGACAGCACGTCCGTGGCCTTGTTCGCTCCCCGGAATCGCTGGTTGAAAGACCGTAACTCGGCGCTGCTCGTGACCAGGACATTCACCGGGTTTCGCAGCCCAACCGCGCGCCTCGCCCGCAACACAAACCGTTCGAGCGTTAACGAACTCAGACCTACGATTCTTTTTCGGAGGATAACCACCTTGCTCCAGCCCGCTCAGTAAGGCACAGCTTGCAAAATAAACAGGAGGGCCCGATTTCAGCCCTCCCTTCAGTTGCGACTTTATTCTGCCGAGGCTTCCCGGGATCGGTCGTTCGGGTTCGGCGTCTCCGGATTCTTAACATCAACGCTCTTCACGTCAACACTCTTCATATCGACGCTCTTCGACGCGCCGTTTTTTCCGGCTACCGGAAGCAGCATCTGCTGCTGCTCGGCGAGGTGCGTCCTGTGTTCGTCGTAGGCCCGGATAATACGCTGCACCAGGTGATGGCGCACGACATCCGATTCATCGAAGTGAACGAACGTCAAGCCTTCCACGCGCTTCAAAATGTCAATCGCCTCGAGCAGCCCGCTGCGGCGAGCGTTCGGCAAGTCGATCTGCGTGATGTCCCCCGTGATCACCGCCTTGGAGTTGAATCCGAGGCGGGTGACGAACATCTTCATCTGCTCGGATGTTGTGTTCTGAGCCTCATCCAGAATCACGAACGAATCGTTCAGCGTGCGTCCGCGCATGAATGCTATGGGCGCTATCTCGATGACATTCTTTTCCAAATAACGATCTACTTTTTCGGGATCGAGCATGTCATAGAGCGCGTCGTAAAGTGGACGCAAGTAAGGATCGATCTTGTCTTGCAGTGTGCCCGGCAAGAACCCCAACCGCTCGCCCGCTTCCACCGCCGGACGTGCAAGGATGATGCGGTTCACGCGCTTCGCGAGCAGCGCGGAAATCGCCATGGCCACCGCGAGATAAGTCTTGCCGGTGCCCGCCGGGCCAATCCCGAACACCATGTCGTGCTTCTCGATGGCCTCGACATAGCGCCGCTGATTCACACTCTTCGGTTGCACCATGCGACGTCCCAGCGAGCGTTGGCGGCCGGCGTCGGCCAGCCCGCGCAGGGTTGCGCTCGAATCCGCCGTCAGCACCCGCAGCATGCTGTTCAGATCGCCGTTATTGAAGCTGTATCCGGATTTCTGCAGGCTCTCGTAATCGGCAAACACCTGCTCGGCCCGAGCCACGTCGCGCGCCGCACCTTCCAGTTCGATCGCGTTCGACCGCAGGTCAATGGTGACGTTCAGGCCATCTTCCAACACGCGCACATTCTCGTCGCGCGTGCCAAACAAAGTCTCGATGTTGGGACTAATCCCGATGCTTTTCTTCATTCAATCTCTTTGACGAACGTCTTTGATGACTGGAAAATGAACACACTTCTGCCGCTTCACTGACAAAACAGGATTGTGCTTCGAGACGGGACCAGCCGGAATGCTCATGCCCAGAAGGCAAGTCACTACCATTAGGTAAAGCGTACCCCGCGCCGGGGTGTGAGTCAATGGCGGCTTCCATGAAGCCCAACCGTTTGACCAGTCAGGACTTAGTCCCGTAGAATAGCGTATTCGGTACTCACCGGAATATCTCGCTGTGCACACAAAGGCAACGAAGCAATATGGCTAATCATTTTTCGGCGCTCAAACGCGCCCGTCAGACCACGAAGCGCACCGCCACCAATCGCGCCAACACCTCCCGCTTGCGCACCGCGCTGCGCACTCTCCGCGAGACCATCGAGAAAGGCGACAAGCAAGCCGCCGAGCAGACCTACCGCCAGACGGTGTCCGCGCTCGACAAGGCCATCCAGAAGGGCACGCTGCACGGGAATACCGCTGCGCGCTACAAATCGCGCCTGGGCGCTCGCGTCAATGCGATGAAGTAGCTGTTAGCGAGGGAGTAAAATAGCATCATGACGCAGGAAGTGTCCGAACTGCTGAAAAAAGCGCTTGCACTTCCCCCGGAAGCGCGCGCCGCACTTGCTGGGTCCCTGCTGGACAGCCTGGACGACAATCTCGATGCCTCCGCCGAGGAGGAATGGAACGAAGAGATCGCGCGCCGAATCCAGGAACTCGATTCCGGTAAGGTAAAGCCGATCCCGTGGGCCGATGCGCGCCGGCAGATTTCAGCAATCCTGAATGGCCGCTGAGTCGCTTAACTTTCACCCGGAAGCACTCGCAGAATGGAAATCCGCAGTCACCTGGTACTTGGAACGTAACGAGACTGCGGCAATTAATTTCGTCGGCGAAGTGGATCAAGCCATAAACCTCATAGCAGCGTCTCCTCAACGCTGGCCAAAGGGTCTTCATGGAACGCGCAAGTTCGCTCTGCAGCGCTTTCCCTTTGCGGTTGTCTATCGGGAGGAAAAGGCTGCCGTCCAGCTTCTAGCCATCGCCCACGGGCACAGACGACCCGGATATTGGAAAGATCGGCTTTAGACCTTCGTCAGTTTTAGGCAGGCTCTTGTACGCCTCGCCGAAAGCGAGGAAGCAGAAACCCGGTATGCCGGCAGTGTTCTTGAAAGTCTGCTCCGAATTGCGCGGTCAGCATTCCTTCTTCTCTCCTCGCTTTAATCCAATATCCGAGAATAATCAGGCACACGCCCAACACGCATCGCCATCGGTCGATCGCCAGAGCGGACCCGATCGCGGCCAGATCGAGTCCAGAATAGATGGGATGCCGAAGCCGCGCATAAGGCCCGGTGCGGATCAACTTGTGATCTTCTTTGATGGTGATCCGTGCGCTCCAATACTGTCCCAGATGCCAGCGTGCCCACAATGCCAAACCAATCCCGGCCCAAGTGAGTGCAACGCCTGTGACGCCGAGAGCGTAGGTGCGCGGGATCATTCGATGACCGAGGATCCCAATCTCCACATCGTCGCTGAAGAGCAGAACGAAGCCGGCAATCTCAAGAAACAGGATGCCGTAGCGCGACGCAAATGATTCCGTCCGTTCACTGCGCCGGGTCTTGAGCGCGCCGACCGCCCAATAGGCAACAAAGACGATCCACGGGCCTTCAATTAGATATTTCCAGGTCATTTTTCAGCCATGTTGTCGGCAGATTTCGACAGCCACTAGCAGATTTCCACAGCCATTAGATGTTCGCTCGTCACACCGCTGAGACCACTAACCAGGCTAGACTAGCTCCAGACATCTCCTCCGGCCCAGGCCGGCGGAATCCTTTACTCTTAAATCTTTGAAAATCTAGTTTGACAATTTCTCTGGTCTCGGCACAAGTCCTTGCCACTCAATATTTTAGCTGCCACTAGGATCAGATCCACTGATTCTAAAGGACTTGCATTCAGCGATTGCCTTTCGTTCCAAGGTAAAGTATTTATATCCAATATCTTACATGTAAGTCATTTGGATACAATATTTTAGCGTGGATAGCGCTTGGCTTCGAACCAGTAACTCGTTATGCTACTATAATTTAGCCGATCGACCCGGAAAAAATTTGATCAGGATATCGGCCGCTAGACCGGCAACTGTTCCTGCATCCATCCCGGTGTTTCGAGCTTCGCATCGGTCGTCAGATCCATCACCAGACGCTCGAGCACCATGCGCTTGCTGACGGGATTCGATCGCAAAGCGAGATCGGCTTTTGCCACCAAACGGATCGCGCGAGTCAAGTCGCGGCGGGATTTGTAGCGGCGGGCCTGCCTGATAATGTCGTCGGCGGCGAACGGGGGCACGCGGAAGCCTTGCCACAGCGCGGCCCACAGCATGCGCTGGTCGCGCACGTTGCGTTCGAGAATCACCAGCATCTGGCGGAAGGTTTTCGCCAGCATGTAAATGTGTCCGATCGCGGCTTCCTCGCCATCGCCCGATGACAGAATCGCGTCCAGTACTTCCAGCGCGCGCACGCGGTCTTTGGAGGAAATGGCATCGGTTAACTCATATAAGGACCGCTGCTTGGCCGCCAGCACCATGGTCTCCACATCGCCCAGCGTGATGCGGTTGCGGGCACCGACGTAGAGCATAAGCTTCTCCAGTTCGTTCGAGATCATCATCATGTCCCCGCCCAGGGCATCGACCAGTTCTCGGGCGCCGTCGGGATCGATCTTTACTGGCACATCGCGGCTGCTGCAGTAGTCGGAAATCCAGCGCACGGCTTCGCCTTCCTCCACGCGCGCCAGTTCGACGATGCCGCAGTACTGGCCCATAGTCTCGCGGATGCGCTGGTAGCGCTCTTTGTCCTGCATCTCCATGCGGCGGACGTCTGCGGGGATGCTGATGTGGTCGGCCACGAAAACTACCATCGCGTCAGGATTCGGATTCTTGCAATACGCTTCGATGGCCGCGAGCTTCTCTTCATTCGAGCCGCGACCGAAAAGACTTTTCACCCCGCGCACGAAAAACACCTGGAACGGCGCCATCAAGGAAGGCGTGCGGGCGCGGTCGAGAACTTCAGAAAGGTCATTCTCCGCAAGGTCGAATTCAAACACGCTGAAGTCGCGCAGATCAGCCGGAACCAGATGTTCGAGAATGGCGTCCCGAAAGCGCTTCCGGAAGAAAGCTTCGTCGCCCACGAACACGTATGCAGGACGCAGCTTCCGCGATTCGAGTTCGCTGACAAAACGATCCGCCTGGGCGAAAGCCCGCATCACAAGTTCTCCGTGCTCGAAACAATCGTCGTCACAAACTCTGCCACACACTCTAGCATCTAGAAGCCCTCGAGGATGTTAGAAACCAGGGTACGGGCGAAATCCTGCGACAGTCGCCGGAGGGCGGGCGAGTCTTCCTCGAAAAAGCTGGTGAGGTCCTGCGAGACTTCGTACTGCTCGCGAAACAGATACGAAGGATTCTGGTAGAGCACTTTCCCCTGCCGGTCGGTGAGCGACACTCTCACGCTCACCACCACCAAGACGCTGGCGGCTTGTCCGGTCGCGATGTTGTAGGTAAGCGGCGAGGAAGTAGCCGAGAGCACGGTGCCGTGCAGCGTGGCGTCGGCAGCGTCGCCCGGATCATTAAGAAGGCGATAGTGTGTGCGCGTCGTGAACTCGCGCATTACTGACGAGGTTAGCAGCTGTTCGATGCGGTAAGTCGTGGTCTCGTTTACAAAAGCAGGAACGGCGATGGTCTTGACGTTTTCTGGAAGCTGCACAGCGTGGCCGGCCGTGTGATATCCGCAACCGGCACTGGTTGCAAGCACAAGCAGCCAGGCAGCCCGCCGAACTTTCATTGGATTTTTCCCAGCGGACGGGTTGCGATCATGCTCTCGGCACACTCGACCGCGGTCATGGCCGCAATACGCAGGTTGTCGGCGGCCACCCACAGCCAGATTCCATTAGGCCGGGCCGCATCGCTCTTGAGCGAAGCCAGAATATTGGCTTGACCCGCCGCATTCACGTTGCTCGGCTGGGAATCGTCTTCCGTTCCCGCCAAGCTCACGTGATCTCCGGCAAGGGCTTGCGACAATCGGTCCCGATCAACGGCTTGCTCCATCTCCAGAAAGATGGCCAGCGCATGGCCGTGAAACACTGGGGGCTGCAGCAGCATCAGCGCGGGCTGCGGAGCGTCCGTTCCGGCGATCTCACGGTAATGGCGCCGCACTCGCGCTTCCAGCGACTCCAGCGACAAGTGCGAATTCTGCCCGTAGCGTGCGACCATGTTGAAGGCAACTTGCACGTCGAAAATATCCTTGGGCAGGGGCTGGAACGACAATAAATTGACAGTCTGCTGATGCAACTCGTCCATGCCTTTCTGTCCCTGCTCAGACGCAGGTTCGAGAAGCGTGGCCGCCGCGCTCCTAATCGCGCCGGCCTTGCGCGCCCGCAGCAGCAGCAAAGCCAGAGTCACAGCGGCAGGATGAGCCACAATGCACGGAGCCGGCTGCAATTCCGGCTGCCACATCTCGCCCCGTTCGCGTTCGATCCAGAGGGAACGCACGTTCGCGCCAGCTTCGTCTTCCAAAGCGCCGGAGAGATCAATGATCGCGCTGCCGGCGTCGCGTGCGCGTTTCCAGTTCTGCCGCGTACACTCCGCGTCCGCAGCAAAGAAAGTAAAGTCCACGTGCGTAAACTGCTCCGAGCGCACGCTCTGGATAAAGTTGATTTCGTCGCCCGTTGCCTCGAGCTGGCCGATCGACTCATCGTCGTCGAGCAGGCGCACATCCACAGCCGGGAAGTTTCGCTCGCTAAGCATCTCGGCGACTTCCTTGCCTTTGAGCGTAGCCGCGCCCACGATGGCGGCGCGGAACAGCGGCCCGCGCGCAGATGCCGACGGAGACGACGACACGATTTTAGATGGCGTACTCACGAAGTCTGCGAAGCCTCCTTAAAGGGAGGTGGTGGAGGCTGGTTACGGCGGCGGAACATCCACTGCAATCGCCAGAACACTCCGGAGAACGTATAGAGCAGCGCAACTCCGAACAGCACCGGCTTGGAGAAGAACCAGATACCGGCGAACAGAGCTCCTAAAAGAATGACCAAGCGAAAAGGATGGCGGGAGCGGAAATCAATGTCCTTGAAGCTATAGAAGCGCCAGGTGCTCACCATCAGGTAGCCCACGGCAGCCACCATCGCCAGCCAGGTGATCGCCGTGTACCAGGATTCGAGGGGAACTCCCGACTGAAAGTGCACCACGGCCGCAATGACCCCGGCACCCGCCGGAATGGGCATACCGACGAAGTACTTCTTCCCCGGCCGTCCCGGATTCGAAGGTTGCGGGTTGGTTGTGATGTTAAAGCGCGCCAGACGGCTGGCTCCGGCCATCAGAAACAAGAAGGCGGCAATAGCGCCCAACTGGGTGAGCTTGATGTTCCACTTCTCCCACTCGGTGAGCGCGACCGGCGGCATCAGATGAAATCCCCAGGTCCAGGCCAGCATCGCCGGAGCCACTCCAAACGTGATCACGTCCGCCAGTGAATCGAACTCCTTACCGAACTCGCTACTGGTTCCAGTCATGCGGGCGACGCGCCCATCGAGGCCGTCGAACAATACGGCAAACCCAATCGCCTTGGCGGCATTGTCCAAATGTCCGAAGTTCGCCGCGCTCGCGTGGACAACCTCGAGGATGGCGTAGAAACCGGCCGCCATATTGCCCGTGGTAAACAGCGAGGGGAGAATGTACATCCCCTTGCGCATCCGCCGCGGGTGCCGTTCGTCCTGCCTGCGTCTTGGAATTGGGAGATCCATCAGCGCGCCCCTTCCGCGGCGGAATAACGCCCGGCACTTGCCAGTTCGCCCTTGGGCTGCAAATAAGCGAGGACGCTAGCCCCGCCCCGAACCCGGTCGCCGACTTTCACGTGCAGCGCGGCGGCAGCGTCGCACAAAACATCCACGCGGGAACCAAACTTGATCAAACCCACACGCTGCCCGCGTTCGAGCTGGTCTCCGACCTTGGGATGGAAGACGATCCGTCGCGCCAGCAATCCGGCAATCTGCTTGAAGACCACGACCTGGCCGTCACCTTCCACGCGGACAATATTCTGCTCGTTCTGCTCCGCGGAAGCCTGATTCATTGCGTTCAGGAACTTCCCGCGCTGGTAGCGAACCTCGCGGACCACACCGGCAATCGGCGAACGGTTCACGTGCACGTCGAAAACACTCAGGAAGATGCTGATGCGAAGCCGCGTCTCACCGTCCACCGTCATGATGGAAGCGTCGGTCACTTTTCCATCCCCTGGCGACACTACGGCGCCAGCCGCATCCGGGATGGCCCGCTCCGGATCGCGAAAAAACCAGAGGAAGAACACAGCCAGCAATAGAGGTACAACGGCCCAAGCAGGCTGTGCGAACCAGCCCAGGAGAACCGCAGCCGCAATCAAAGCCAGCGCGTAAAGGTAGCCGTCACGAACCATGGGAGCAGTGGACTATTATAGAGCACAGGCGTGCGGCGCTGGGTTATGTCCGCTCAGATAAAGATCTAAGTCCAGATAAAGAAAGGCGCTGATCAGCACCTCCGGGTAGATACAAAACGCCTCTGGCGGCGACGGCCGCTCACAAATGGCCAGGAATTATGCTACGTGAGTTCCGAACTGCTGCCGATACTGCCGCTCGATCGACTGCATCTGATCTTTGAGCCGCAGCTTCAGCTTCTTGAGCCGGACTTCTTCCAGCTTTTCGTCTTCGCTGAGATATCTTTTTTGGGTGAGAGAATCAAGTCGAGTGGAATACTGCATGTGCTCCTGAGCCAGCTTGCGGAATTCGTCGTGGCTGCTCAGGAGAGTGTCATTCGGAGTCAGCATCCAGCAGACCTCCAACCGGGATTCATGGCTAGAAGCTATCACAGCACCAAAATCGGTTCAATGCCGAATTCTGGTGCAATCTCGTTATGAGAAAGAGCTACTAAAGGCTTAGGCGACACAGGATTGCATCTTCGGGAGGGTTCGAGTAGTAACTCTTGCGTAAACCCACTTCTGTGAAACCCGCCTTGCGATACAGGGCACGGGCGCTTTGATTTGACTCGCGGACTTCGAGAAAAACTGCACTCCCCTGTTCCGCCCGTGCGCGCGCGACAAACTCGCCGAGCAGTCGGGTAGCCACGCCTTGGCGGCGCGCGGTTTCAGCGACCACGATGTTCTCCAACTCCCACTCCGCATTTATTCTGTGGGCGATCAGGAAGGCGAGAACTACAGACGCTGCTTGTGAAACTCCCTCCGGGTGCGCTTCGCCGTCATCTTCCGCAAGCAATGCGAGGCGTTCGGACTGCTGTGAGCCGCTTGGGGCCGCAAACAAGTCCTCGTACTGATTCCGCGACCAGTGGCCAGCCGAGGGGCTCTGGCGTTCGAGATCCATGATGACGGCAATGTCAGCCGTAGTTGCCGGTCGGACGCGCAAGCTAGGACCCGCTTTTCTCAAGCATCTCGGCGTCGGTGCGGCGGATGTAGTTTGCCTCCAACTGCTCGGGCCCGACGGTTTCGCCGGACTGAATCTTGCGCCAGCCCAGGCGGGCAACGTTGGCAGCGGAGATCGGCTCTAGAGTCGAGACTGACAGTCCGGCCGCGCCCGCCGCCTCTGCAAGACCAGAATCCGGAGTCACCACGGTCCATCCTTTGGCTTGCGAGAGGAATTCACTGCGGGTCAAGATGCGCTCTCGCGAAACTTGGCCGACACTGGCCGGGATTTCGTACTCCCCCACGTAGACATCAGTTCTACCTGCATCCAGTGCAGCCATGATCTTGCCTCTGGCAGCTCCGCTGGTGAAGGCGCACACTTCCAGCAGAGATACGGCGGCGATCGGTTTGCCCAGCACCTCCGCCAAAGCCTTAACCGCCGCCAGCCCGATCCGAAGACCAGTAAACGATCCCGGCCCTGAGGCCACGGCGAAAGCACCGATGGCCGTCTTCATGAATCCGTTGCGGGAGAGCAAGTCGGAGACTTGAGGAATCAGTTGTGCAGAAAAAGTACCGCCGACCAGCGGCGCAATCTCGATCACCTCGAAGTCGCCGCCTTCAGCAGTTGGCTCCCCGGCGCGCGCCAGCGCGATGCTGCCCTGTTTGCCGGACGTGTCGATGGCGAGAAGAAGCATGAAGACACCGCAACTTTAGTATTTAAGGAGACCCGTGTGCATGGTCATCTTCCACTCCGTGCCCATCCAGCTATAGACTTTGCACGCCCGCCCTTTCCAGTGGAAATCCTTGCCGTCCTGATCGCGCCACAAAGTATCTACGTCGACCACTGCAAAAGCGCCATCGCCTTGGTCCGACACTTCGATCTTTATCGTTTTGCGCCGGTTGTGGACAAGGGCGTGAGTGTCAAACAAGTCCTGCCAGACCTTCTTCCAGCGTTGGGTGTCGAATCGCCCAAGGACCATCACCCAGTCCGCCGGGTCGTGAGCATCGCTAGTCGAGGGCCAGGGCCACACCATGTCCGGATGAAAAACTGTAATCAGCAAATCGACATCCTTCGTGTCCCAGGCTCTGGTTTCTCGATTCACAATCTCGACAATCTCTTCTTCAACCTCCGCTCTGAGCTTCATGGCGGCGATTCCTGGGATTCCACCAGCTCCAGCAGCACTCCGCCCGTGCTCGAGGGATGTACGAAAACATATCGGTGCCCGCCCGCACCAATCTTGATCTCCTCCGAGACCAGGCGCACGCCATCTTTCCTCAGGCGCGCAACAGCCGCCGGCAAATCGGGAACCCGCAGGCAAACATGATGCAAGCCCTCGCCACGTTTAGCGATGAACTTCGCGATCGTCGAATCTTCCGAAGTCGCCTCCAACAGTTCGAGTCGGCTCTCGCCTACCGGAACCATCACCAGCCGCACCTGCTCCTGCTCCACCGTTTCCTCGGGAGAAACACTCAGGCCCAGCTTCTCGTAGATCGCTTTCGCCGCCGCGAGCGACTTCACCGCAATCCCGAGATGATCAATTTGCGCCATCAGGGTTTCCCTACGTTACCGGCGATCTCTTCAACCAGCGTATAAGGATCGCGCTTGTGCTCGGCCACTTCCGCGGCCAGCCGTGCCAGGTTGCCATCGTCGAATTGCGTCCGCGCCTTTTCCAGCATGGCGTCACGCAGCATTTCGACCAGCCGCTCCTGCCAGTTCTCCACGCTCTTGTTCAGCGCCAGATTCTCCTTCTTCAGATACGCTTCGTATTCCGCAATCGCGCCCGCCAGTTCTTCGATTCCCATCCCCTGGCTGGCAACGGTCTTCACGATCGGCGGCGTCCAGCCGTCGTGGCGCACAGCCAGCGACTGCAGCGTGCGAATCTCCCGCTCCACGTGCTCGGCGCCGTCGCGGTCGCTCTTGTTAATCACGAAGATGTCGGCGATCTCCATGATTCCGGCTTTGATGGTCTGCACATCGTCTCCCATGCCCGGAACTAAGATCAGGATCGTGACATCAGCCAGCCTCACGATGTCCACTTCATCCTGACCCACGCCTACAGTTTCGATCATGATCAGGTCACGCCCTGAAGCATCGAGCACGGTTGTGACATCGGCCGTGGTGCGTGCGAGGCCGCCGAGCGAGCCGCGCGTCGCCATGCTGCGAATGTAAATCCCAGGATCAGAAAAATGTTCCTGCATGCGGATGCGGTCGCCAAGAATCGCCCCGCCGGTGTAAGGACTGGTCGGGTCCACCGCGATAATACCCACAGAGCGTTTGTGTTTGCGATAGAAGCGGGCAAGCTGATCGACCAGCGTGCTCTTCCCCGCTCCCGGAGGCCCGGTCAGCCCCAGCACGCGGGCCTTCCCGCTGTGCCGAAACAACGCCTTTAGCAGCTCAGACCATCCTAGCGCGCGATTCTCCACAGTAGAAATGGCGCGAGCTAGCGCGCGCACGTCGCCGGCACGGAGCTGCTCAATCCATGTCTGGATGGGTTGGTTCAAGCGATCAGTGTAAAGCAGAGGGTCGAAGAAGAAGAAATCTACCGTAGAGTCGAAATGCGGAGTAGCCACGCGGAATTGCAGGTGATCAATCGGAGTCCCCAAGTCCAGAAGTTTTGTACCGCGCTGAAATGCACATGTACCATGAATGGAGGTTTCGCCGGACCAAAAAATGACGACGGGAACAGTGCAAAAAGGTCCACTGATATGGCTGGGATTGATGGTGCTGGTTGTCCTTTTGGGGCTGTGCACCATCTTCGCGTCGGTGGTGACAGCGGCACAAGCTTGGCAGGAGCACGCCCAGGCGCGATGGCCGGAGGTGACGGCGCGCGTTGACACTTGCGGCCTAAATAAGTCGAGCACCGGTCAGAGGCATGGATCGTATTACATCAGTTGCCGATTGAGCTACGCGGTAGGCGCTGAGCAGAATACGACGAACGTCTATTCGACCAAAGTTCCTCCGCCGGAAGTTCAGCAATACCCGCCCAACCAGATAGGGCCGTTCGAAGAGTGGGTGGACCAGCACCCGCCGGGGACACCGATCGTCGTGCGTTACGATCCCGCGCACCACACGAAAGTAGTGCTGGTGGCGGACTACATGCCTCGCGGCGGACCGCACACTCCGAACAATATGAAGCTGCTGGAATTTCTGGCAGGAGGTTTCCTGGTCCTGCTGGCAATTGCACGAATCACACGCCCGCGATCCCTTGGAGAAAGCGGAAGTTCTTCAATGCCGCTGAACCCATAGGCTGTCGCGTTTCCGTGAGTCCTGATTAAAGGGGCAACTCGGAAACTGCGATAGATTCTGGATCACGGGCTAACCGGAAACTGAGGCACGCCCCAGAGCCGTCACTCCTTCAACAACTGCCGCGCAATCACCAGTCGCTGAATCTCGCTGGTGCCC
>Ga0307476_10001300_pt1 | contig 15301 bp, 21 predicted proteins | sample atmos_gasesECM2C_2_FD_203314 | JGI IMG/M metagenome (GOLD analysis project Ga0307476, IMG submission 203314) | Hardwood forest soil microbial communities from Morgan-Monroe State Forest, Indiana, United States - atmos_gasesECM2C_05 | ecosystem: Environmental > Terrestrial > Soil > Temperate... | reverse complement strand
ACCGTCTGTCATCCCTATCCTCTGCGCCGCATGGGCGTCATTACCTAAGGCAAGAGCCGGATGCGGGAAACCCGCTCGTCCGGATCCGTGGAGGGGGTTGTGAGTAATCATGATCCCTACTCCGACTACGAGCGTTTAAGAAACTTCATTCCCTCGTAATGGAAAGGTGTTGTGCAGAGCGGCCCGAGCAGTCACAGGGCAGCCGGTTTGTGGCTGGCGACAGCTTTACCCTTGACGGCGGAAAGGGCCGTCTCTGCTATGGGTTTCTACGAGGGAATGAGGGGTTTAAAACGCGGAACAAGGAGCCTAATGAGGAGCCTAATAAAGAAGATGACGGCATTCCAGAAAGCAGAGGTGCTGGCAGGTCAGCGCTACGACCGAGACAAGCTGCTCTCGCTGGTTCACGAGGTCACAACGCATTTCCGCATGCCGAGCGGTTTCGAGAGATCGAAGATGCGGGCAGTATGTCGATACTGGGCCGATGCTCTCGATCGCTGCAGCGGGTCAACCCTGCAACAGCGCTGGAACGATTTCGAAAAGAGGTTTTGGCCGAAGTGGAAGGCTAGCATCAACCGTCCCGGCGGTACGTATTGGACTTGGGGTGCACGCGTCCTAATATCCGCGCGAATGATAGTTCCCAGTCTGGACATGCTAACCAACGTACGTGTCAACCAGTGGATCGCGCACCTGCCAGAAAATCACCCGCTCGCGCAGCAACACCGAGCGCTGCTCAGCGCAACTGCTCCGATAACTTGGACCTCATCGTTTAATCGCCATCTTGCGGTTTGCAGTGGGCTGCGGATTCTGCTCGCTCGCGGTTACGACAGCCTCCACTATATAAAGGATGACGACTTGAAGCTGCTGTCCGCTCGCTGGTCGAAGGGTACAGATGCGCTCGATGCCGCACTGTGCTCACTGGGTGTTTTCTCCCGTACTCCGACGCGCGGCAGCACCCGCCACGGCAGGAAGCGACGACTAACGGCGCCGGAGCTGGTTGAGAACGCCGGCGTGCCCGATCGTTTCCAGCAGGTCGTCATTCTTTATCTGGAAACGTACGAAGTCCGAGTCAGCGATGTCTATCGGACGCTGCGACATAAAGCCATCGCCCTCGCACACTTTTGGCGGTTCATTCGGGATAAACATCCCAGTGTGAAGCACTGCTCCGAGATTCTGCCACTGCACGTTCGCGAGTATATTCCGCATGCGATCACACGTGCGCGCGCCGTTCAGCGCGGCCCCGGTGCGGGCGAAGAAGTACGTCCAACCGCACACAGCTGGCTTGTGGACCTGCGCGTTTTCTTTTCCGACCTCTGTGCCTGGGCAACCGAACCCGACTCTCCATTCAAGCCGTTCGCTCCGCATACGATTCCGGTGACGCGGCACACCCTTACTGGCTACGGCTTCGAAAAAGCACGGGAACGCACCCGAGCACGCATCACCGCGACGGTGCTTGATCTGGAGCGCGAGATGCCGAAGATTCGCGCCTTCGCCCTTCAGCGGTGGAAAGCTGCGCCCGCGGCGCCCGAGGTCGCAACCTCGCGTGGCTACCCCTGGTCAGACGAGGTAGACACGTTCTGGGATTGGGCCCTCCTGGAACTGCTCGTACAGAGCGGGTTGCGCATCGAAGAGGCGAGCGAACTGACCACGCTCGACATTCTCAAGCGAAAGATGTCCGACGGCCGCATCTACTACTTGCTGCACATTAAGCCATCGAAGTTCGATCGCGCACGAGTGATTCCCATCGGCGACGGGCTCGGTCGTGTCCTGGCCGAGATCATCCGATATGTGAAGCGCTTCTACAACAGCGAGGCGGTCCCGGTTTGTGATCATTGGGACCTGCTGGAGAAGCGTCCTCGCCCTCCAGCGCCGTATTTGATCCAGGGCATTCGCCATCCCAGCACCGCTGGCATTCAGACCATTCGGAGCCGCATCCGCGAGATCTCGATCGACGCGGAAGCCCGCCGCTCGGACGGTTCTCCTCTCGTGTTGCTGCCGCACGATTGCCGGCGCGTCTTTGCATCCGAACATTTGAACAACAACACGCCCGTGCACATTATTCAAGCGCTGCTCGGTCACGCCTCTCCCGACACCGTGATGATCTATGCCAAGCTCTACCCCGGTCAGCTCATCGAGGAGTATCGCAAGACCGTGCGCATTCTCTATAACGCTTATTACGGAGAAGACGGTTCTGAAAAACCCGACTGCAGAGGAATGGGCTGTCTTCGCGGCAAACTGCAACCTGCGTGATATGGGCACGCACCTATGCGCCTTGCCCACTGGAGAGCATTGTCCGAAGGGATTGATCTGCCTTGGCTGTGCGCATGCGCAGCCGAAGAAAAGTGCGGCGCCGATCTTCCGCCGCATGCTAGCCAGCCACGAGCGCAGCCTGGTGGCTGCGCGAGGTCACAGCGAACCTGCCGGACAGATCGCATCGCGCGAGATGGAGATTGTCAGGATCAAGGGAGCGTTGCAGAGAGCGGAGGAATTGAGCGATGACGTTGCCGCTGCTCTCGAACGGGTTCTCTGAAGTCGGATAATTGTCGAGGGCGAACGTGTTACGCTTCGAACCGATGAGCAAATATGAGAAGAGGCAGCAGATCATTGCCTACGTTGCTCCCTATGTGTCGCTTTTCCCGACGAAATTCGCTCTCGTATTTGGGACGAGGCACGGAGTACTGAAGTTCGCGGAGGAGATCCTCTCCCTATATCGGCAGGGCTACTTTACAAATGTGATCATATCGGGTGGTGTAACCGATCAGAGTAAAGACTCTGAAGCCTCAATTCTTGCCCATGCGCTCCTTTCGCACGGCATTCTGGAACACATGATGCTCATCGAAGATAAGGCCACGAACACGGGGCAAAATGTTACCTTCACCCGGGAAAAAGTGAAAGAGTTCGGCGTCACGGACCTACTTCTAATCGGGAAGATCAGTTCGATGCGACGCTACATAATGACTGTCCGAAAACAATGGCCTGAGATCAGAAGAATCTGTTGCCATGGAGTCAACTACTTTTCATGTCCCGTAGATCAGTGGTGGAAGGATCGAGAATTCAGGACAAGAGTAATGTCTGAATGTAGGAAAATTCCCTTTTACGTCGAGAAGGGTTTAATTTCTGACGTACCCATAATCAATGGCATCGTTATGTGAACCAAATTACATGTGCGCTCCGACTCGAGATTTGGGGAGAAAATGCCTCAACGCAAACTACCCGTGTCTGTTAAGGGTATTGTCTTTAGGAAGAAGAACGCCAAGTCAGAGGTCCTCCTCCTGCGAAATGAAAGGCAGGAATGGGAATTGCCCGGTGGCAGGATAGAGGTCAACGAGACTCCGGAGGCCTGCCTTATGCGGGAATTCAAAGAAGAAACCGGACTCCAGGTGGCCATCGGGCCTTGTGTTGGTAGCGGAGTGCTGACGATCGCACCCCCTCATGTGCCCTGTGCCACCGACGTTTGGATCTGGGCCTACGGTTGCCACCTCGAAGGAATCGCGATCCCTGCTGACCAGGGCATAGCCATTAGCAGCGAGCACAAAGGATGGAGCTGGATTCCTGTTGCTGAACTAGACGGGATGGCAGATGTGCCCAATATCTACAAGGTTTGCATCCTTACTTGGGCCGAGCGCCTTTTGTGCTAGAACCAGGCTCATAAATATCTGAGGGCTGGAAATGGTGCATTCTGAAGGTGGCCTGTGGGGCTCCACATGCACGATGGCAGGACGTTGGGAGTTGATCGGCTATCCTCGCCGGTTGTGCAGAAGCACGACGACGCCTGTTTCGCTGTGAGGATTGTGATAAAGCCTTTGCTTTTTGCTTTCTATGTTGTGTTTGCGTTTGGCGGTCTGAGCTCCCAGCAGACTGCCTGGCAACCATCTCCGGGTCATACGCAAGTGCCGATATGGCCGGGAACTGTGCCTGATGCGCAGCCTGTCGCGGGGCCGGAGGCTGCTAGGACCACGGGGAAGGAGTGGCTGGTTGCCGGGAGGCCAGCTGTGGGGGTCCGCAACGTATCGCAACCTACGATGACGGTCTATTCGCCACAAGGAAAGAATACGGGCGCAGCGGTCGTCGTCTTCCCTGGTGGGGGCTATCAGGATCTGGCGATCGATCTTGAAGGCACCGAGGTCTGTGATTGGCTGACGCCCAAGGGAATCACTTGTGTGCTGTTGAAATACCGTGTGAAGGATGTGGGGGCGTATCCGAAATCAGGACCGTATCCGGAATCACCGATGGCGTTGGAAGATGCGCAGAGGGCGGTGGGGCTGGTGCGCTTTCACGCCGCGGAGTGGCATATTGATCCCCACAAGATTGGTGTGCTTGGGTTTTCGTCAGGCGGTCATCTGGTTGCAGCGATGAGCACGCACTTTGCGAAGCGTTTGTATCCGGCTGTCGATGCCGCCGACAAAGAGAGCTGCCGCCCCGATTTTGCAGTGGCTATTTATCCGGGCCATCTGTCGTTGTCCGCGGCGGAGTGGGATGCAAAGCAAGGCACCAGAAAGTTTGTGATTCACTATCCAGCGACTGCCGATAAAGATTTGGGGTTGAATCCTGATATTCCTGTCACCCATCAGACTCCGCCTACATTTTTGCTGCAGGCAGAGGATGACCACGTGGACAATGTAAACGACTCGCTGGCTTACTACATTGCGCTGAAGAACGCCGGGGTTGCTGTGGAGATGCATCTGTATGCTCAGGGAGGGCATGCATTCGGACTGCGGCGTACGAAGTTCCCGATAACGGGATGGCCTCAGTTGGTGGAAACATGGCTGGTGACGATCGGGATGATTTCGGAATAGGTGCTCTGGGATCGCATACGACGAAGCGGGCCTGGAAGCAGTTTCATAAATGCCTGAGCAAGATGTGAAGGCAGGCGAGTTGAACTCCAGCTTCCCACTCCGTACCCATTGCTGGAACCGGCGGTGACACGTCTTGAAAGGCGATATTTTCCGGGCAGTTCACGCCACTGCGCGCCCGTGCCCAACACCCAGAGCACACCACGCAGGACGGCGCGTATGTCACGCCATGGACGACCACGCTTATCGGCCCGGCGTAGGGTCGCAGCGCGGCTCCATCGCCTCACTGTTCATAAGTCAAAACCCAGCGGCCACGCAACGGTGCAATCGGAGATCAGCAGAGCGGCCCGACATGGGCTTGACGGTTGCACAAATCTTTGCATAAAAACAACCCTACGCTCCCAGTGAAGCCAACGGTTGCCGACAGCCGCACACCTAACCGCCTGATTCTGCGTGGGCCAGCGGGTGACCTCCCGCCTGTCACGGCAGAGGCCGCGGGTTCGAGTCCCGTCGTCCCCGCCAATTCTTTCAAGCACTTGCAAGGAATTGGCAAATTGCGTCAGGGTCCAATTTGGCCAGTGCCTCTCCCTTGTTGAGCACCATCCGAACAAGTTTGCTTTGTGCCAGCCTCTTGTTCGGCATACCCGCCTGAGCGTAAAGATCCAGCGTAATGCGACTGTTCGCATGACGTAGGAGCTCCTGTACCACCTTCACTTCCTCGTTGTTCTGCGTGAGCAAAGTTGTGTACGTAGTGACGGAGGGTGTGGAACCCAACCCGCTTTTGGATCTTCGCCGCCTTCACTGCAGGTCGCCCGTATCGCCGCCACAGGGTTTCTGGCCAGAGCGGTTGTTTGCCTTTCATCGTCGGCGAGGCAAACACCCAGTCTGTTTCGCGATTGTACGGACCAACCAGCCTCGCTCGAGAAGAGACTCGGCCAATGCAGCGTCGATGGGAACATCCTTTGCGGAAGCTTCCGTCTTGGGAGCGCCCTGGACCATCATCACAACGGAACGGCGAACATGGATTACGAGGTTCTCGAAGTCCACATCCTCCCATTGCAAGCCGATCAATTCTCCACGTCGCAAACCGGTGAAAGCGTCCAGTTCTGCCGCCGTTCGAAGAGGTTCTGGCAGTTCTTTGAGCAGTGCCCATAATCTCGTCGGGTGTCAGGACATCGGGCGTTCTCATGCGCTTCGCACTCTGACGTACGCTCTTGATCGGGTTTCGTTCTGTCCACTCCCCATCGGATCGCATGAGAAAACAAGGCGCTCATCAGACTCCTGATTTTGGCCCGGCTCCCACGTGCCAACGGCATTGTTTTCAACCACGCTTCGACATCCACCGCTTTCAGCTCGGAAAGACGGTATGACCGCCAGCGTGGAAGAACCCACTTTTTCAAGTAAATGTCGTAGGCATACCGCGTGGAATAGGACTTGTGATGCTCGTCTGAGCTTCCAGTCGCTGGCTTCTGCTTTGAAAAAATGTCCCGCAGTTCGTGCTCCTGGTAGTGCTTGACGAGGGTCTCGACGCTCACGTTCTTGAGCAGTTGTTGCGGGGTTTGTCGGTTGATCGTTAGACGGATTGCATCGACAGCGGACTGCGCTGCCGATTCGGTTGGAAACTCCCCCAGAGTCCCGACGACGACGTTCTTTCGACAAACCGAGCCGTCTACTTGAACTTCTCTCCATCGGAACTCCCAAAACCTTTCCTTTCCTGCGATCCGCCAGTTTCAGGGTACCGTGCTGATGACTCGTGCGCCTCATCAATCCTCCTTCGTCTGAGGCGACACGGATCGCTGCCTCAGCTTAGCGCAAGTGGAGTGGCGGGTCGATGGTGAATATCTTTGTAAGGCCGGGGCTTACCCAGCCTTCTTCGTTCTCAGCCAAACCTCCAGATCGGGGGCACGGAACCGCCATAGCTTCCCAACCTGGGTTCCGTGAATCTGACGATTGCGGGCCATGCGCTGCAGCGTTTTTGGGTGAATACGGAGCAACTCTGCCGCTTCATCGCTGTCCAAGAGTGGCTCGAAAACAAATTCTTTTATTGGCCTCAGCTGGCTGGAAGAAGGGGCAAATCTCGATGGCTGGGATGCGGACATAACGGACTCCTTAGTCAAATCACCAAATTCAGGTCGATTTGGCGACTTCTGGATTCTTCTATAAATGCAGACTGGATTTCCGTCAAACGGGCATGATTTTCGAGGAAAACACACTGGTCCGTGCCATTTTGCGGTGTACGCGCCCCTCAGGAAGACGGTTCATCCCCGGTTGACGAACTACTCAAGCTGGGCGTAAATCGCGGCAAGAGGGCCCTATGCAGACTGAAAAAAGACTCGCCGTTGACGGCAAAAAGTCCGAATTGAATAGAGGGCAACCAGTGGCGTCGTACTGGATAGTTGGCCGACCGCCGCGCCTAAGCAAAGCTATCGTCGGCCGCAGGGAGCATAAAGTTAGCACCCAGAGTGTTCTCAGTTGAAAATTTCCTTCGGATGTCTGGCATCGGAATTCGTGACCATGAAGGGGCCTGCCACCATAAGCCGTGGTCGAGATGACGATGCTCGTTGGGGTTGAATTCGATCTGGCGGTTGTTGTCGAGGCGGACGGACAGGCGACCATCGGGGTGGATCGTCTCGATCGCAGCCATGTCGCGATTTGCAACGCCGAGTGATTTGTCGGGGGCGGTGAACTGGATGCGGTCGCCTACCGATAACTCGCGTTTGATTTCCCGGTACACGCTGACCTCTGTGAGACGGCGGGGATCGTAGGTGGCAAGTTCGTGGTTCGTTTTCTCGACCGTGAGGCTATGCCGTCAGCAGTCATAGCGCCCAAGGGCTCACCGCCGAACGCCTTCTCGTTCACGCCGATACCAGCGTCCGCCCGGACCTGCTCAACTCCCGCTTCGGCTACGTCTCGATCTCCCGCGCCAGCCACGAGGCGACGCTCTTCACCGACGACATGGCGAAACTCGGCCCTCAACTCGGAGCCGAGGTCTCGAAGACCTCCGCTCTGGAAATCACTCAAGCTCCATCCATCGCCCAGGGAATTGGCATGCGTCTCTAATGGCATTTTCCATCTATTCTTCCTTGCGCGATATGCTAAAGTGTATCAATTTATTGTCGCGATATAGTTAAAAACATTTACTATTTTGTGTTGATATTCTATATTATATCAGCTATGAATACTAATATAACAAAACATATCAGGCCTCTGCGCTTGGAAGGCCTTCCCGAAGACATGCGCCGGACCTTGAAGGAGGTGCGGCAAAAGCGCGGCTGGACCCAGAGGTACCTGGCCAGCCGCCTCGGGCTAACCCAGACGCACATCTCCGGCATCGAGTCCGGCAAGATCGTACCGCGCTACGACACTCTTCTCGAGCTGGTCCGCATTCTCGACCGAGATCTTCTCATGGTCCCCCGCGCCCTCGTCCCCGTCGTGCAGTCGCTCATACGCGATCATCTGCAACCGGACCAGAAGGGCGAAGGCGAGGAACGCTCCCTCTACGCCGACGGCGACGAGGACAGCACGCAGGAGCCGCGCGATGAAGTTTGATCCCAAGAAGCTCAACGCGCTTTCGGTGCGCCTGCATGGGAAGCAGATCGGCGTCATCAACCGCCTAGCGGGAGACCGGCAGATTTTTGCGTTCGAGCAGGACTACATCGACGACCCGCAGCGTCCGACTTTAAGCCTCTCGTTCAAGGGCCGAACCGGCGGGCTCGTTACGGCCCTGCGCCCGGTCCCGCGCCGCGTACCGCCGTTCTTTTCGAACCTGCTTCCCGAAGGGCACCTGCGCGAGTATCTCGCAAAGCTTGCCGACGTGAATCCCGAGCGCGAATTCTTCCTCCTCGCGGTCCTCGGCGCCGATCTCCCCGGAGCACTTGTCGTCGCGCCGCTTGAGGGCGATGCCAAGGAGGACCATGCCCATCATGATGATGCTGATGTCGGCCATGATGATGATCGCCCGCGCGACGCCGTGCTGCGGTTCTCTCTCGCCGGCGTGCAGTTGAAGTTCTCCGCCCTCATGGGCGATTCCGGCGGCCTGACCGTTCCCGTCGGCGGCATGGGCGGGTCATGGATCGTCAAGCTTCCTTCCGCCCGCTTCGCCTCCGTCCTCGAGAATGAATTCGCGATGCTGGAACTCGCGCGTCGCGCGGGCATCGTGGTGCCGGATAACCGCCTCGTCGAAGTGTCGGAGATCAAGGGACTCCCCGAAGAGGCGCGCGCGCTGGGAAGCAAGGCTCTCGCCGTGCAGCGCTTCGATCGCGTCAACGGAGACGATCCCGTTCACATGGAGGATTTCGCGCAAGTATTTGGCCAATTTCCAAATGACAAGTACCACTTTCGCAGCTATGCCAACATCGCGTCCGTCCTATGGGCGGAGGCGGGTGAGGACGCCATCGTGGAATTTGTCCGCCGCCTTGTGTTCTCCGTTGTCATCGGCAACGCCGATATGCATCTCAAGAACTGGTCGCTCCTCTATCCCGACCGGCGTAAGCCGGTCCTGTCGCCCGGATACGATTTTGTGGCGACGCTTCCTTATATTCCCAACGACAAGCTCGCCCTGAGCTTCGGCGGCAGCCGCAGCTTGTCCGAAATCACGCCAAGCCAGATGCGGCGCTTTGCCGACACGGCCCGGATTCCCGCAAGCCCGCTGTGGAAGATCGCCGTCGAGACGGCGGAGCGCGCCGCTGACGCGTGGAAGGGCCTCGAACAGGCGGACCTTCTGCCAAAGGAACTGCGCGCCTCAATCGACAAGCAGCTTCTCGCGGTCGCAGCCACAGTAAAGTGACGCTACATCGCGTCCGGCTGGATGGTCTCGACTTACGGCCGATTGACTGGCCAATGTGCACTCATTTTGGGGTTAGGTGATCGAGTTCGTGGTCGATGTTGAGGAGCCGCTGGGTGAGTCGGCGAAGTTTACGGCGAGCCTTATCTTCCAGGGGTTGGAGTAAGTGGAGAAGGTGGCGGGTAGCCGCGATACTCTGGCGAATGGTAGCGAGGTCAACTCGCGTGGGGGCTGTGCTAGATGGAAGTGGCAGTTGAGGGATGGAGTAGAGGGAGGCCGTGCTTTGACGAGCACGGTGAAATTCACGTTGGAGATCGAACTGGACTACTTCCACATAGCGCAAGGTCATGCGGATGTCTCTGTGTCCTATCATTTGCATAAGCGCCGGGAGGCTGACGCCGAGGCGCACCATCTCTGTCGCGAAGGAGTGGACGAAGCCGGTGCGGGTTGACCCGACCCGTGCAGCCTGCAGTCCGGGCCCTATCGCGTAAGGTGTTGTGCAACGCCCTGTACCAAGTGCCAGGTTGCCAATAGCGAGGCAGTAAGAAAGCTTGGGACTCGTGTTCGGGAACGGGGGTGAGGGCGCCCAACTCCACTATGCGCGCCACAACGCGCTGCGTCTCCTCATCGACCGGTACTAAGCGTTCGGAATGAAGTTTGCCGAGGGGCACACGAAGCGCCACTTGTTGTTCACTGAGCTGTTGTAGGCAATCCAGGGGGAGATTGAGTGCAATGCGGGACTTAACGCCAGCCAACTGTTGCATGTTGTTGGCTCTCGAATGTCGTTGTATCATTCTCGCCCGGTCCGAGGTGATCTATGACCCGCCAGCTCGCGCTCTGTTTGCTTCTGATTTCAACCTTGTCCGCGACGTTCGTCTTTGGTAAGACCATCCACGTTCCCGCCGACCAGCCGACCGTTCAGGCAGGGATTGACGCCGCCAGCAGTGGAGATGCTGTGCTGGTTGCTCCGGGTACGTACAAAGAAAACATCAACTTCAATGGCAAAGCGATTACGCTCAAGAGTTCTGGCGGCGCCAAGGTCACGATTATTGATGGCGGAGGAGTGGGTCCTGTCGTGACATTCTCTATGAACGAAAAATCGTCTTCCGTGATCGAGGGCTTCACTGTCCAGGATGGAACGTCAACTTTTAATTCCCAGTATGAGGGCGGCGGTATTTATGTAAGTTTCGCATCGCCTACGATCAAAAACAACGTTATCCAGAACAACACGGCATGTGCCGCGGGAGCCGGCATCGGTGTCTACTTTGGCTCACCATTGATTCAGGGGAACACGATCAGGAATAACAGTCAGGCAGGCTGCTCGGGAGGAGGTGGCGGCGGGATCAATCTTGACGGCGCCAGTACTCCGGTAGTTAGTGCAAACGTTATCGAGAACAACAGCTGGGGTGGCTCCGCAGGCGGCATATTTATGGATGCTGTCGGCGGAGCACAAATTACGAATAATGTAATTACTGGTAACGCCGGCGGCGGAATTGGCATGATCAACGACGTCTCAGCAACTGCGATAGTGCAGAACCTGATTAGTGGAAATATTGCGAGTGGGGGCAGCGGCGTCTATTGGTCGAACCCACCCGCCTTCTTCGTGAACAACACGATCATTGATGGTTCGGCATCCGGCGGGAGCACGGTGGCGACAGATGATTTTGGAACTCCGGTAACCGTTGCGAACAACATCATCGCCGCCATACATGGCGCGACAAATGCACTGTCTTGCGGCACCGATTTGATCGCATCGACTTTTTATAATAATGACGTCTTCAGTGCGAATGGATCTGCCTATGGCGGGCTCTGTACAGATCAGACTGGAATGCGCGGAAACATCTCCGCAAGCGCGAAGTTCGTGGGAACCAGCAATTTTCGTTTGAAGGGAGGCTCCCCGGCTATCGACGCCGGAAACAACTCCGCTCCTGATCTACCAAGCCGGGATCTGGCGGGCAATCCTCGGATCATCAACGGAAACGATGGCGCGACCGCCATCGTTGATATAGGGGCGTACGAATTTGTTCCCGTCGTGCTGGCGCCAAAGAGCCTTGCGTTCGGTTTGCAAGCTGTCGGCAGCACGACTAGAAAAGCGGTATTGCTCACGAACGCTCAAGACAAGGTTCTGAAGATCTCTTCCTACTCGGTTCCGAGGGGCTATTCCGTGAGCGGTTGTGGCAGCAGCCTTGCAGCATTTAAGAGCTGCACCATGACGGTCACGTTCCACCCGCTAACGACGGGCACGTTCAAAGGGACGCTGATCGTTACGGATGATGCCGGGAACAGTCCTCAGATGGTTGGCCTGTCCGGCAGTTCTCACTGACGCCCAGATCATACCTGTTTAGGTAGGCGATAGCGCTGATCGAGGGTTTTTGTTTCGTTAACTGGCCAATCGGTACTTCACCAAAAAGGAGCGAAGCGATTGAAAAAACAAGTCGATTGGCTGGTTAATGAGTTTAATCGGGATTTTTCAACAGTAACTTTGCCGGGGCGCGGGCAACGAAACCGAGGGAGTAGAATCCGAGTGAATCAGGACGCGAGGAGGAGCCATCATGGGGCTTACCCCATGGGCGTTGTTTGTCGCCCTTTTCTTCTCGGCGGCTTTTCTGCCCGCCGAGTGCGTCAACGATCACCGTTCCAACAAGAATGCCGGAATTTTTATCACCGACTTCACCATCACCGGCACCCAGACAATCAGTGCAACCGACCTCGCCCGCATTACCAACGATATGATTGGCTCATGCTTCGACGAGGACTCGGAAGAGATGGAAGAGCGGGTTCGGGCCTCATTTCAGGACCGTGGATATTTCAAGGTCGAGGTGAAGAGCCTCCGCTTCAAACCCCGCGATCCGTTGGGTGTTCCCAAACCAGTAACGCTGGAAGGTGAGGTTTCAGAGGGCGCTCGTTACCGACTCGCAGAGATCACGTTCGTTGAAAATCACGCTTTCTCTTCGGACAAACTGCGACAACAATTCCCGCTAAAGAGTGGTGATCTGTTCGAGAGAGGCAAAGTCGCCAGCGGACTGGAGAGCCTCCGCAAAGTTTATGTTACTCAGGGTTTCCTCGACTTCACAGCTGTCCCCGAGACAAAGTTCGGCTCAAACGCAACAGTAAATCTAAATATCTCGATCCAGGAGGGACCCCAGTACCACATGGGAAAACTCGACACTGTGGCCGATAAGGAAGTAGCCGCAAGGCTGCGCGCGGAGTGGAAGTTGGCGGAAGGCGACGTGTACGACCACACTTATATCGACCAATTTCTGGAAACCAATCGGGACTCGTTGCCGCTGGGTTTCAGCAGAGCTAGCATCCACACAATTCGGAATTGCCCCGATGCCGTGGTCGAAGTACGCCTGATTGTTGATCCCGCCGAGGACACGTCACACGCGGAACCGAAGAACGTCCTATGCGAAGACCACCACGATAAATCGAAGTAGCGACGGCGATCATCTGAAGCAATCAGGCGATTGCACTCGCATTCGCGCCGAAAATCTCGACTGGAGCAACCGTCTCAATCTTTGTGCCCGACAGTAAGACGCCGGAGGGAAGAAGAGTGATTCCGATGAGTGATCGGGTCTACGCACTGCTTCGAATCCGGGTCGCAGGAAGGGAACAGGGTTGGTTGTTTCCGTCGAAGCGAGCGGAGTGTGGCCATCTAACGGATATTGGCAAGCAATTCCGGCTTGCTCGGAGGAAGGCTCAACTGTCTGAGGATCTCGTCTTGTATTGTGCCCGGCACGATTATGGAACTCGCGTGCTCACCAACACCGGCAACCTCGCAGCAGTGATGAGGACGATGGGGCACCGGGACGTGAGGGCTGCGATGCAGTACCAACATCCCGACCTGGAGATAGTCTGTACCGCGCTGAACCGAACCAATGGATCAGCTGGGCAAATGGCTGCATAGGAGAATCTGTGGCACGTTGTGAGACACAGGCAAAACGCAACATCACCGCAGGTTATTGAAACGACGAACAAGTTGGAACCAACCTGGCCTTTAGCCGAATGACGGCCAGCCAGCTCTCCATCCCAAGTCGAAAACGGTCAATCCAAACGAAGTTCGCTGTGTGCACGATGTGTGCCAAGGAGAACGTGCGGCTGATCCGACGCTTCTCATCCTCCTCCAGTGCGTGAAATATGTAACTCCACCTGACTTCATTGCTGGACGCATCCAATGTCGCACCCAGCCTCAACGTCTTCGTTCAAGAACGGAAGCGCATAACCATTGCCGGAATGACTTACCTATGCGACGAATCGACATTCCTCCTGAGCTCCATTGACGTGCCAGTCGTCAGCCAAATCGTCGCAGCAAGCGAGGACGTGCCCTTGCTGTCGTTGCTGCTAAAACTCGATATGGCAGTAGTGCGGGAAGTTCTCAGCCAGGAAGAGTTCCATGCACCTAATGGTTCATCCCCAGCTCGTGGCATCACGATTGGGAAAACGACCGTCGATCTGCTGAAGCCCGTTTGTAGGCTTTTGGACCTTCTTGATGCTCCAGAGGACATACCGTTCCTTAGCAAACCTGATCCAGCGTGAGATCGTGTATCGCTTGCTTCGAGGACCTCACGGAGAGCGGCTGCGCGCGATCGCGACGCTGGGCGATCAGAGTCACAGAACAGCGAAAGCCATCGCTTGGCTTAGGGCCAATTACACGAAACCCTTGCGCGTAGAAAAACTTGCGGAAATTGCACGCATGGGAATGTCAACCCTTCATCATCACTTCCGCGCGTTGACGGCGATGAGCCCACTGCAATCCCAGAAACAGCTTCGATTGGTTGCCGCGCGAGAACGAATGCTCGTTGAAGGGATCGATGCCGCGAGCGCGGCGTTCGAAGTCGGCTATTAGAGCGCGAGTCAGTTCAACCGCGAGTACAAGCGCTTCTTCGGTCAACCGCCGATGAGGGATATCAAAGTGCGTCGGCTCGCCGGCTCCGCAATGGTCAGCGATTAACAACCATACAGATCATTGGCAAGTGTCCTTCACAACTTTGCCGCGTGTCGGCAAGCCAAAATCTGGGTGCAATTAGGGTGCGATAACACTTCCCGAGGGTTACTTTGAGTGCCAAACTAGGTGACCGGCTCCGTTGGTTTTCAACTGATTACTTCTGAGCTATCCTCTGTCACGGCAGAGGCGGCGGGTTCGAGTCCCCTCGTCCCCGCCATTCTTTTCAGTCACTTGTCGGAATTGAGTCCTGGGCGCAACTGTCCAAAACTGTCCGATAAGCCGACAGCACTCACAACCTTCTTAGGAAGGAGACTGCTGGCCACCCGGCCTTGAGCCTCGCGCTTGGCCGGTGAGAGTGCCTGAGTGTAGACGTCCATCGTGATCTTGCTGTTGGCATGACGCAACAGTTCGTGCACGACCTTGACATCTTCACCGTTGGCGCGAAGTAGCGTGGAATAGCCACCCGACCTGGATCCACCGTGGCTTTAGTCGCGAACGAATCGATCAATCAGCACTTCAAGTCTCCTGCGGAGAACTTTTGTCGCTGGTAGATCCTGGTGGAGCCCGTCTACGGCCAGCATGAAAACCTTCGAGACCTCTTCAGTACCAAGGACAGCCTGCGTGTACTTAAGTTGAATCTTTCTGTGCCTTTCGTTAATGTCCGGCGTGACTCGTCTGCATGCCCCATAGAATTCCGTGCCCATCGGAGCATCCACGATTAGCTCCCTCCACGGGTCAAGCAGCAGAGCTTCATAGACCGACATAAGCTTTTCCCGTCTGCTT
>Ga0307476_10001299_pt1 | contig 15304 bp, 10 predicted proteins | sample atmos_gasesECM2C_2_FD_203314 | JGI IMG/M metagenome (GOLD analysis project Ga0307476, IMG submission 203314) | Hardwood forest soil microbial communities from Morgan-Monroe State Forest, Indiana, United States - atmos_gasesECM2C_05 | ecosystem: Environmental > Terrestrial > Soil > Temperate... | reverse complement strand
GAGATGGGAACGATGGCCGTGGTCGCGCTCGCGAGCGGCTGTGCACCCGCGGTCGGGACGCCGACCGAGAAGCCTGCGCCCCGCGAACCCGCAGCGGTGAGCGCGCCGCCGCGCGATGCGAAGTACGCGCCGGCCTGGACCTACCGCGAGCGACGCCCGATCGGCCAGGTCTGGGCGATCGGCTCGACCGTGGTGGGGCTGGTCGTCGACGACGGCAAGCTGCTCGTGATCGGGATCGATCCGGCGACCGGACACGAGCTCTGGCATGAGCCGGCGACCCCTGGCTCGGTCACCGTCGGGGTCGCGGTGCGCATCGCGAAGATCGGCGAGGACAGGGTGGCGTACTTCCGGCCGGTCGAGGACGCGATCCCGTTCGCCCAGCTCGTCGTCGCCGACGCACGGAGCGGGCGCGACGTCGCGGTGTCACCTCCTGCGCGGTTCTCGACGCATCCCTATCCCTGCACGAACCGACAGGACGCCTGCGCCCTGTCGTCGGAGGGCCCCGGAGGAAACATCCACGAGTTCCGGCTGGAGGTCGCGACCGGAGCGTACCTGGCGAACAGCCCGGACCTGCCGCGCGGGGCCCGGCTGCTCGACACCTCCGGTCTGGTCGACTTCGGGGACCGCCCCGGCAACACGCTGGGCTGGCTACGCGACGGCCGGCTGCAGTGGAGCCTGCCGATCAGCGCGGCGTTTCCGCCCGGGTTCTCCAGCGACAACGGCTGGGGGTGGTATCGGTTCGCCGACCAGCACATGCTGGTGGGGTGCGTGTTCGGGCCACCCCTGGCGATCAGTCCCCGGTACGTGGTCGACCTGGAGCGCGGCGCCGCGACGGCCGGGATCTCCGAGGACGGCGTGGTGCGGTGGCAGGACCTCGGCAGTACCCTGCTTTGCCGCCTCGGAGACCCCGACCATCCGGTGCGGTGCAGGGAGCGCGGGATCGCGACCAGCGACTCGCGACAGTTCCGCACGTTCGACGGACTGGACATCACGGTCGAGGGCTTCGACATCGCGACCGGGGCGACGACCTGGTCCGTCCCGCTGGGACCGGCGACCAACCTCGCGGACTACGGGGCGCCCCTCCCGCTCGCCGGGCCCACCGAGGTCGTCGTGAACGGGCCGGCCGGCCCGCTCGTGCTCGACTACGGCGCCGGAACCACGAAGCCGCCGGGCGCCGGCGCCACGTTCTGGTGCATGTCCGGCGTCCAGTACGAGCTCGCGCAGGGCTACCTCGCGCGCGACCGCAAGCGGCATCACGACCGTCCCGGCGGGGTGGTGGCGGCGATCTGCGATGCGCTGGGCAACCGCGCCGACGGGCTGCCGGGCCTGGAGGCGACGCTCGCGGTCGGGGCGCACGTCGGCTCGCACATCGTGGTCGCGACACCGGACGGCTACATCGGCTTCCAGGCCCACTGACGTGGCGGCGGCGACCATCGTCGCTATCGGCCAGCTCGCCGCTGACTACTTGCGGCTGCGCGGCTTGCCGTAGGTGGCGGTGACCGTGTAGGTCTTGCCGTCGCGGACGTAGGTGATCTTCGCCGGCTGGCCGGGCTTGCCCATGGTCAGCACGAACATGAGGTCGGCGGCGTTGGCGATCTCGTGGGTGTCGATCTCGGTGATGCGGTCGCCCGCCTTGAGGCCGGCAGCGGCGGCCGGGCCGCCGGGGACGACGTCGGACAGCACCAGGCCCTTGGGGCGCGCGGGATCCTCGTCGTACGACGGCACGGTGCCGAGCGAGGCGCCGCGGCGCGGCAGGTCGCCTCCCATCGGCTCGGGCGGGGCCTTGACGTAGGTCAGCGAGCGCACGGCCGCGGTGGCGAGCGTGACGGCGCCGGCGACCGCGGCGACCCGGGCGCCGCCGATCGCGTTGATCCGGTCGGCGTCGTCGGTGGCGGTGTGGTAGTCGCTGTGGCTGCCGGTGAAGAAGAACAGGACCGGCGAGCCGGCGATGTAGAACGGCATGTGGTCGGACGGGCCGTAGCCGGAGCCGCCGATCGTGCAGTCGACGCGCTCGGCGGCGCACGCCGGGGCGACGAGGTCGCGCCACTCCTTGGCCGACTCGCCGCCGTTGACGTAGAGCTTGTTCATCTTCATCCGGCCGATCATGTCCATGTTGATCATCGCGACGACCGGCTCGGTGAACACCGGGTGCTTGACGTAGAACTCGCTGCCGAGGTCGCCCATCTCCTCGCCGGAGAACGCGATCAGGTAGACGTCGTGGACGATGTCGCCGCGGTGCTGGTTGACGGTCCGCGCGACCTCGAGCAGGCCGGCGACGCCGGAGGCGTTGTCGTCGGCGCCGTTGTGGACGGCGGCGACGCCGGGGTCGAGCGCGCTGGAGCCGCCGCCCATGCCGAGGTGGTCGAGGTGCGCGCCGACGATCACCGCGCCCGGCAGCCGCGCGCCACCGCCGGCGCGGATCACGCCGATCACGTTGCTGGTGTCGGTGCGGACGTGGTCGAGCGCGACCGCGAGCCGGGCCCTGTGGCGGCCTTTGGCGAGGCCGGCGGCGGCCTTGCGGGTGACGACGACGATCGGGATCTGCGACTCGCTCTCGACGGCGGCGAGCCGGGGCAGCGGCGCCTCGTCCTGCGTCGGATCGCCATCGTCGACGACGACCAGGCCGATCGCGCCCTTGCCGCGCGCGATGAACGCCTTGTAGCGCAGGTCGCCGAGCCGCGCCGTGTTGGCCGCGTCGAGCTTGGCGGCCGGCGGCACGAAGCGATGGACCAGGGCGAGCTTGCCCTTGACCGACGCGCCCTGGTAGTCGTCGAGCCGGGCCGCCTCGTCGACGATGCCCCAGCCGACCGGGACGAGCTCGCCGGCGGCCGTGGCGCTGGCCGACCCGGCGACCGGCGTGGCGTCGTCCTCGGCGAGCTTCGCGCCGTCGAGCTCGATCGCCGTCTCGGGCTTGCGGGTGACCCGGGTGGTGACCTGGAACGGCTGGCGCCACCCGCCGGCGACGCCGGGCTCGACGGCGGCGGCCCTGAGCTGGTCCTCGACCCAGCGCGCCGCGTCCTCGAGGCCCTTGCTGCCGACGCCGCGGCCCTCGCGCTCGTCGGCGGCCAGGTAGTGGACCGCGGCGGCGAACCGATCGGCGGCGGCGGTGTCGGGCGCCGACGGTCGGTCGCCGCTGCCCGGGCCGGCCGCCGGCGGGTCGACCCAGTCGGCGACGAACACGTTGGTGTCGTGCACGCCGGCCGGGCCGCCGGTGACGCGGTAGACCTCGCCGCCGTCGGCCTTGACCACGTCGCGGCGGTTCGACGAGAACGCCAGCCGCTTGCCGTCGGGCGAGAACATCGGGAAGCCGTCGAACCCGGGCGCGAACGTGATGCGCTCGAGGTGGCTGCCGTCGATGTCGATCGCGAACAGGTCGAAGTCGGGCCCCCGGGGCGCGAGGTAGTTCGACGAGAACACCACGCGCTTGCCGTCGGGGAAGAAGAACGGCGCGAACGACGCACCCGGCAGGTAGGTCAGCCGGCGCGCGTCGGAGCCGTCGGCGTTGGCGATGTAGAGGTCCATGCTGGTCGGCTTGACCAGGTGCCGGGCGAGCAGCTCCTTGTACTCCTCGAGCGCCTTGCCCTGCGGCCGCGACGACCGCCACACGATCTTCGAGCAGTCGGGCGAGAAGAACGCGCCGCCGTCGTAGCCCGGCGAGCTGGTCAGCTGCTTGAGGTTCTTGCCGTCGGCGTCCATCCGCCACAGCTCGAGGTCGCCCGAGCGGATCGACGTGAACACGATGCTGCCGTCGGCCGGGCACACCGTGGCCTCGGCGTCGTAGCCCGGCTCGCTGGTCAGCCGGCGCGGGTTCGAGCCGTCGGCGCCGGCGCGGTAGATGTCGTATTCGAACAGGCCCCAGAAGTAGCCCTGGGACATGTCGGGCGGCGGCGGGCAGTCGGGCGACGCCTCGTGGGTCGAGGCGTAGATGATCTCCTGATCGCCCTTGAGGAAGAACGAGCAGGTCGTGCGGCCCTTGCCGGTCGACACCAGCTTGCGCTCGCCGGTCGCGACGTTCAGCTCCTCGATCTGGTCGCACTTGTAGGGCGCGCGGTTGGATTGCATGATCAGCCGGTCGCCCGCGAACGACCAGTAGGCCTCGGCGTTGTCGGCGCCGAACGTGAGCTGGCGCAGGTTGCGGAGGTGGGTCTCCGCCGGCAGGGCGAGGTCCCGGACCTCGGCGCCGGGCTTGCCGGCCGGAGCTGCCGGCCGGGCGGGCTCCGGGGCGCCGCACGCCACCAGGGCGAGCCAGAGCGATGCAGGAAGTGCGCGCGTCATCGGGCCTAGCGTAACGCGGTCGCGTCGCGTCCCGCCAGGCGAGTGGCCAGCGCGCGTGCGCCGGCGTGCGCCGGGTCGAGCGCGAGCGCCTCGTCGAGCCGGGCCCGGGCGGCGGCGGGCTGGCCGAGCCGGTCGTGGCAGCCGGCGAGCTCGACCAGCGCGGCCGGGGTGGCGCCGTGCCAGCGCAGCGAGCCCTCGAAGAACCGGACCGCCTCGGGCCACGCGGCGAGCGCCGCCGCGAGCCGGCCGAGCGCGAGGCCGAGATCGAGCGGCTCGCCGATGTGGAAGTAGTTGTCCCACGTGGTCGCGAGCACGCGCACCAGCTCGTCGCGGACGTCGGCCGGCGGCGCGGCGGCGCCGACCAGCGCCATCAGGTGGGGCAGCGCGTCGGTGACCAGCCCGGGATCGCAGCCGGTGTACCCGAGGTACGCGATCCAGCCGTCGAGCTGCAACCCACCGCCCATGTGCTCGACGGCGCGGCCGAGCGAGATCACCTGGTCGGGATGCATGGCGTCGAGCGCCCCCGCGTACGCATCGCGGGCCTCGAGGTGTCCACCGGGCGGTGCCCCGAGCAGGAACGCGCAGCTGGCGATGGTGCGCGGCGGCTCGGAGGGCAACAGCGCCTCGCCACCGGCCCGGCAGGTGAACCGCGCGATCGCGTGATAGTTCACCGCGATCGAGAAGCTGCCGTGCAGGGTGAGCTGCGGCCCGGGCCGCGCGCGCAGTCCATCCTCGTCGATCTCGCCCTTGTCGGACGACAGCACGAGCAGGCGTCCGCCCGCGAGGTCGGCCAGCCGGGACACACAGGCCAGTGACGCCGAGGGGACCGTGAACGGCACGCCGGGCAGCCGCTGGCGGTGCTCGTCCAGGATCGCGTCGAGCGCGGCGTCGCCGTAGTACCCGGCGGGCTCGACCGGCCGGCGCTCGATGGCGAGCGTGGCGCGGCCGAGCAGCTCGGGATCGTCGAGATCGGTGTCGGGGTGGCTCGAGCACAGCCGGACCAGCCACTCGCAGAGCCGGCCATCCTCGACGGAGAATGCATCGAGCGGCAGGCCGTCGAACACGTAGTTGGCGATCGCGATGACCGGGTTGGCGACCCGGCCGGGCGCCAGCGTCTCGCCCGTGCGCTCCAGCGCGATCGCGCGGTCGTGCTCGGCATCGAACCGCGCGATGTCGAGCCGCCCGTCGTCGAGCCAGGCCGCGAGCTGGGGATGCGCGCGCCACGCCGCGAGGTTCGACTCGGCGAGGTCGGTCATCACGTAGCGGACCGCCACTGGTGCCGGGTCATCGGCGGGCGGCGCGAGCTGGCGGACCAGGTGGAACGCGAGCCGGCCGGACCCGGCCCCGAGCTCGACGACGTACACCGGCTGCGATCGATCGATCTCCGCCTGCCAGTCGCGCAGGTACCCGCCGATCACCTGGCTGTACGCGCGGGCCAGCCACGGGCTGTTCGTCATGTGGTGGGGGACCACGCCCTCGCTCCACGCGGCCCTGCCGCGGCGCTCGTAGAACCGGCGCTGCAGACGCCACAGCACCGAGCGCGACAGCCGGCACGCGGTCTCCAGCGGGAAGCGCGCGCCGGACATCGCCGGCAATCTAGCACCGTCGGGCACCGCCGGGGCGTCACCGGACTGCCACACCCGGCCAGCCTCTTAATGACATTTGGCTCCCCGGCGGATTGCCGGTCCGGGCTCGATCGCGGAAGGTGGGATCATGAGTGGAGCCCCCGACGCCGAGGACGTCCGCAGCGCCGTTCCGATCCCCGATCTGACGCCGATCGACGCCGCGCTGCACGCCGGCGCCGCCGAGCTCCGGGCCGCGGTCAAGCAGTTCCGCCCCGCCGACCTCGGCCGCGACCTGTCGCGCCGGCCGATCGCCGAGGGCCGCGCGATCCTCGACGCGATCGACGACCGGCGCGGCGCGGCGATGCTGCGCGCGGCGCACCCGGTGGTCGCCGCCCAGCTGCTCGGCGAGCTCGAGGCCCCGCGGACCTGCCACCTGTTGCAGTTCATCCCCACCGATCAGGAGGTCGCGATCCTCGGCGCGCTGCCGCCCGCCCGGCGGGCCGAGATCGAGCGCGCCTACACGCCCGACGAGAAGGCGACGATCGATCGCCTGCTCGCCTACCCCGAGTCGGCGGTCGGCCGGATCATGACGCCCAAGATCTGGCGGTGCGACCGCGCGGGCCGCACCGTCGGCGACGCGCTCGACCTGCTGCGCACCGACGCCGCCGAGATCGAGGTCGCGGTCAACTGCTACATCTGCGACGGCAACAAGCTGGTCGGCGTCGCGCCGCTCCGCGAGCTGGCGTGCGCCGACCGCGCCGCGCTGCTCGACCAGATCATGACGCGCGACCCGATCGCGGTCCGCGAGGACACGACGCGCGCTGACGCCGCCGACATCATCAACACCCACGACTTCCTGTCGCTGCCGGTGATCGACCAGCACGGCGACCTGGTCGGCGCGGTGCGGGTCGACGACCTGCTCGGCGCCGCGCTCGACGCCGCCGGCACCGGCATCCTCAACCAGGGCGCGGTGTCCGGCAAGCTCGCCGGCCGCGCGCCGTACTTCCTGACCTCGCTGACCCGCACCGTGCGCAGCCGGCTGACCTGGCTGATCCTGCTGTTCGTCGCCGAGACCGCGACCGGCACGGTGCTGCGCTACTTCGAGGACGAGCTCGCCAAGGTCGTCGCGCTGTCGTTCTTCGTGCCGCTGCTGATCGGCACCGGCGGCAACGCCGGCTCGCAGACCGTGTCCACCATCATCCGCGCGCTCGCCGTCGGCGACGTCCGGGTCCGCGACCTGCTCCGGGTGGTCCGGCGCGAGGTCAGCGCCGGCGTGCTGCTCGGCGTGCTGCTCGGCGTGATCGCGTTCTTCCGCGCCCTGTTATGGGGCGTCGATCACGACCTCGCGCTGTGCGTCGCGGTCACGATCCTCGCGGTCTGCACCTGGGCCAACGCGGTCGGTGCCACGATCCCGCTGGTCGCGCAGCGCCTCGGCATCGACCCGACGGTGGTGTCCGCGCCGCTGATCACCACCCTGGTGGACGCCTCGGGGCTGTTCATCTACTTCACCGTCGCCCACCTGATGATCGCGCAGCTGCACTGATGGGAACCTCCGTGCCGCTCCTGCGCGCGGCCGCGCTCGCCGTGGCCGTGGTCGCCGCCGCGTCGCCGGTCCGCGCCGACGACGGCTACCTGCTCGACCACCCCGACGCCCCGTGGTGGCTGTCCGGCCAGCTCAACGCGATCGGTCAGGCCCAGCCGGGGTTCCACGCGCCGTACACCGGCGACAACAGCTTCCGGCCCGACGACCACGCCGCGCTGTCGTTCGTCATCACCGCGTACGCGGGCTACGAGGTCACCCCGACCACCGCGATCGTGATCGCCGGCGAGTCGGCCGGCGGCGGCGGGCTGTCCGACGCGATCGGCATCGCCGGGTTCACCAACCTCGACGTCGTGCGCAACCCGACGCTGGGCGCCGCGCCCTACCTCGGCCGCGCGTTCGTCGATCAGGTGATCCCGCTGTCCGACACCCGCCCGCCGCGCGACCGCGATCCGCTCCACGTGCTGCGCGCGCTGCCCGAGCGGCGGATCGAGATCCGCGCCGGCAAGCTGTCGACCGTCGACGTGTTCGACGTCAACGCGGTCGGCAGCGACAGCCACCTCCAGTTCATGAACTGGGCGGTCGACAACAACGGCGCCTACGACTACGCCGCCGATACCCGCGGCTACACGCTCGGCCTCACCGTCGAGTACGCCGAGCCGGGCTGGGCGGTGCGGTTCGGCGAGCTGGCGATGCCGACGGTCGCCAACGGGATCGACTACGACCTCGACCTCGCGCACGCCCGGGGCGAGAACCTCGAGCTCGAGCTCCACGACGACCTCGGCGGCCGCCCCGGCACGGTCCGCCTGCTGGGCTACATCAACCACGCCAGGATGGGGCGCTACGCCGACGCGATCGCCGCCGTCCAGCGCGGCGAGGTCGCGGTCCCCGACATCACCGCGTCGCGCCAGCGCGGCCGCATCAAGGTCGGCGCCGGGATCAACGCCGAGCACGAGCTCGGCGAGGGGCTGCGCGGCTTCGCCCGGCTGGGCTGGAACGACGGCGCGACCGAGTCGTTCGCCTACACCGAGATCGACAACACGATCGCGCTCGGCGCCGACCTGCGCGGCACCGCGTGGTCGCGCGGCGACGACAAGCTCGGCGTCGCCGCGGTGTCCAATGGCCTGTCCGACGACCATCGCCGCTACCTCGCGCTCGGCGGCAAGGGCTTCCTGCTCGGCGACGGCCGGCTGCGCTACGGCCGCGAGACCCTGGTCGAGGCCTACTACACCGCGCGGGTCCACCGCGGCAGCTTCGTCGCGACCGACCTCCAGCTGATCGCGCGCCCCGGCTACAACCAGGATCGCGGCCCGGTCACCGTCGGATCGCTCCGGCTCCACCTCGAGCTGTAGCGGGCTGCCGAAGCCCCAACCGGGGATCGACACCTGGATGCTCACCGCGGGGACCGCCGCTGTGACCCCGAAGCTCTGCACGTGTGCCGAATAACTGATCAATTCTAGTGACGTTGAACGCTCCAACACAGGTAGCTCCGCAACGGCTGTCACGGTGGCCACCCGCTAAGGCGAGGGATCAACATCGATCTCCAGGATCCGGCTCACTTCTCCATCGAAACTGCATCTCACTCAGCGAGCGGCGCGCGCGTCCTGCGCGCTCCCCCCGCGGAACCGTACGAACAGTTTTCCGCGATCACCCGGAAGAGGGATCGTCAGACAAGCCGCTGCGCCTGCGCCTCGCTCGCGACCCAGCATGGACCCATTGGGTCGCAGTCTGATTGTGCCCTGCCCTAACATTGAGTTAGTAGCGGGCGCGACCAGGTCGGGTGAGGGCCTGGAGTGGCCGGCCGGGCAAGGGTGAACATCGCCGACTCGGCGATCGCCGACTCGGTCGAGCTTGCCGGCGTTCAGAGCGAGGACCGGCGACCGCGGCGGCGATCGCGCCGGGCTGGAGATCCTCGCCCTGGTCGACGCCGGCGAGCCCGGCGGCGATCGCGACGAGCTCGAGGTCCCCCCTGGTCGGCGCCGGCGAGCCCGGCAACGGCGGCGATCAGCGCGTCGAGCGCGGGCGCGAAGATGAGCCGCTCGGGATGCGGTGCGAGGCCTGCGCGACGCGGCAGTCGCCGACGGTGGCGCGCGGCGCGAGCACCGCGCCGCCGATCAGGCGGTGCTGAAGTCGATCAGCCGCACCCCCGGGCTGGCGATGGACGCGCCAGTGGTGGGCGTAGGGGGGAGGTTGGTGTCGTGGACGTGCAAGAGGTGCACGGGCCAGCCGTTCGTGAGACAGGTCAAACGCGGTTGATCGACGGTGAGCCGCGTGGCCAGCATGGGCGCAAATGAATCAGCATGTGTGGTGGGGGCGTGTTGTGGTGTGCGGAGCGTGGATTGCGGGATGTGGGGGCTCACATGCGGATACGGTCGTCGATGCATCAAGCATTGATGCAATAAGCATTGATGCGACGAGCATCGACGGCCCGGAGATCGATGCGGCGACCCCGCCGCTGCCGCCCAGCTGCGTCGGCCTGCCAGCGACCTGCGGCGCCGGGCGCAACGAGAGCTGCTGCACCAGTCCGCTGATTCCGGGCGGCACGTTCGATCGGAGCTACGACCTTGCGGGGCTCGGCGCCAAGGGAGAGTTTCCGGCAACGGTGAGCGGTTTTAGGCTCGACAAGTACGAGGTCTCGGTCGGGCGGTTTCGTGCGTTCGTGAGGGCGGCGCAGGGCACGCAAGTACATCCACCGGCGGCAGGCGCCGGTGCGCACGCGAACATCCCGGGGAGTGGGTGGCATTCGGCCTGGGACGGGGAGCTGGTGACGAGCTCCACCGTGCTGCAGGGCCAGCTCGGCTGTAACTCGGTGTCGCAAACGTGGACCGAACAGCCCGGCGAGAACGAAGACCGGCCGATCAGCTGCGTCAGCTGGTACGAGGCGATGGCGTTCTGCGCGTGGGATGGTGGCTATCTGCCGACGGAAGCGGAGTGGAATTACGCGGCGGCTGGCGGCAACGAGCAACGCGCGTTTCCGTGGTCGTTCCCGGCCAGCTCGTTGGTGGTCGACGGCATGCACGCCAGCTATGACGATGGAATGGGCTGTGTGGGCAACGGGCTTCCGGACTGCGTCACGACGGATCTCGTGGTGGTCGGCAGCAAGCCGCTCGGCGACGGACGATGGGGCCAGTCCGACCTCGCGGGAAACGTCTTCGAATGGACGCTGGACACGTTCGCCGAGCCCTACGCGGGCGGCGGCACGGACTACGCAAACCTGGACGCCGGCGATCGAGTCTTTCGCGGCGGCTGCTTCGTCACAGATGTGCACTCCATGCGAACGGGCGACCGGACCTTCAGTCGCCCACCATCGAATCGGTTCCCCACCGTCGGTGTGCGCTGCGCGCGCGCGCCCTGAACCGACCTGCGCTGGCGCGAGCCGCCGTGCCGGCGCCTCAGGGCCGGACGCTGCGGTCGTCGGGCGGGCTCGGCGGCGACGCGCTCCGCCAAGAGGTGAACATCGCCGGCGCGGTCGATCGCCGAGCTCGAGTCCTCGGCCGCCTCGGCCGCAGCCGCCGACCGCGCGTGCTCGGCCTCGGCCGTAGCCGGGTTCGAGCGGATCATGACGCGGGGCAACTGGCTCGCGATGCGCTGGCTGATCGATCATGTCGACCAGGCCGACCTCGCCGAGTTTCTGCACAGGCGCGGAGAGCGTTTGACACCGCGCGATCGGGCGTTCTGGTCCCTGGCCGCCGGCGTTCCATTTCGAGCTGCTCCGGGTGGCGGCCGCCCGGCGTGGGCGGGATGACGAAGCCCGACACCATCACCGGCGACCAGCGCTCGGTGCTGGCCAAGCTGGCGCCTCTGCTTCAGGATGGCTTCTACCTGGTCGGTGGAGTCGAGATCGCGGCGCGGCTTGCGCATCGAACTTCGCGAGATCTCGATCTGTTTGCTACTCGAGATCCGACGGTGCTGCAGACCGACCTCGCTCGTCTGCCCAGCACGACGATCGAAGGTCGTGCCCCGGGTACGATGCATCTCAAGATCGACGGCGTGCCGGTCAGCCTCATCGAGTACCGCTATCCCTTGCTCATGCCGACCGAGACGTGCGCAGACCTACCGGTGCCGGTGGCTTCGGCGACGCGACCGGCCGCTGCCGGCGGGGCTCACCCAGGAGCGATGGGAGGCGATCCAGCGCGACTTCGAGGTCTGGATCCGAGCGCTGATCCGACCTGCTGGCTGACCCCGGCTACAACCAGGACTGCGGCCCGGTCACCGTCGGATCGCTCCGGCTGCACCTCGAGCTGTAGCCGGCCGGTCGTGTCCGCGGCCCCGGGCGCGGTTACACTGGGGGGACGTGTTCCGGGTCGTGATCGCACAGTTCGACGGCAGCACGACGATGCGGGCGCCGCCGCTCGCCGCCGGGTTGCTCGCGGCGACGCTGCGGCGCGAGCCCGAGCTCGGGGCGCCGGCGATCCGCGTGCTCGCCGCGCGCCGCGAACCGGAGGCCGCGGCCGCGCTGGTCGCGGACGCCGACGTCGCCGGGATCTCGCTGTACACGTGGAACGAGCGCTACGCGCCGCGAGGTCGCGCGGCGGGCGCGCGCGCGCAACCCCGCGCTGCGCATCGTCGCGGGCGGCCCGTCGGTGCCGCGGCGGCCGGAGGCATCGGCGGCGTTCCTCGCCCGCCGCCCGTGGGTCGATGCGCTGGTGCTCGGCGAGGGCGAGCGCGCGTTCGTCGACATCGTGCGGGCGCAGCGCGCCGGCCGCGAGCTGGCGGCGATCCCCGGCGTGGTGACGCGCGCGGCGGCCGGCCCGGCCCGACCTCGCCTCGCCGGCGCGGCGTTCGCCGGCGTGGGCTCGCCGTACCTCGACGGAACGTTCGACGACATGGTCGCCGCCGGCGAGATCGCGCCGATCGACGCCGCGGTGGTCGAGACCAACCGCGGCTGCCCGTTCGCGTGCACGTTCTGCGACTGGGGCCAGGGCGACGCAGGCGAGGATCCACGAGCTGCCCGGCGACCGGGTGACCCGCGAGCTGGCGTGGCTCGCCGAGCGCGGCGTGGCGTACCTGTACATCGTCGACGCGAACTTCGGGATCCGCCGCCGCGATGTCGAGATCACGCGCGAGATCGGCGAGCTCGCCCGCGCCCACGGCGCGCCGCGATTCGTGTTCTTCCACCTCACCAAGAATGCGACCGCGCGAAACCTGCGGACCGTCGAGGTGCTGCGCGAGCACGGCGTCGCGACCCAGGTCGCGCTCTCGATGCAGGACTTCGATCCCGACGTGCTGGTCGCGATCCGGCGCGACAACATCCGGCCGGCGGACGCGCTCGAGCTGCGCGAGCGCTGCCACGGCGGCGGCATCCCGACCCACAACGAGCTGATGCTCGGCCTGCCGGCGCAGACCGCGGCATCGTTCCGCCGCAGCATGTCGGCGGCGATCACGCCGTTCCCGGACGACTCGTTCTTCCTCTACCCGACGCGCGTGCTCGACAACGCCGAGCTCGCCGAGCCCGGCTACCTCGCGCGCCACGGCATCGAGACCCGGCTGGTGCCCGCGCTGCCCGTGGATCCCGACGCGGATCCGTTCGTGGTCGAGCACGAGCGGCTGGTCGTCGCGACCGCGGCGATGCCCAACCCGGCGTGGCGCGATGCGTTCGGGTTCGGGTTCTTGCTGGCCGCGCTGTGGAACCAGCGCATCCTGCAGACCACGCTGCACGTGATGCAGTTCACGCTCGCGATCCCGGCGGCGACGCTGATCGACGCGCTGCTCGCCGCCGCCACGCCCCGGCTGTCCGCGATCCGGACCGAGCTCGCGCGGTTCGGCGACGCGATCAGCGAGGCGCGCGCGACCACGCTCGCGGTCGACGGCTGGGGCCCGCGCCGCCGCGAGCCGGTCGACGCGGTGTGCGCACGCGTGCTCGACGATCCCGCCGCGTTCTACGCCGAGGCCGCCGAGGTCGCCGCGGCGATCGCCGGGGACGGCCACGCCGCGCTGATCCGCGACGCCATCGCGTGGGACGCGCTGCCGCTCGCCGACGCCGGCTGCGCCGAGCTCGCGCACGACTGGTTCGCGTATGCGGCGAGCATGGGCGAGCGCCTGCCGCCGACGCCGGCGCGGACGCGCGCGCGGTGGACGGGGTGGCCGGCACCGATCGAGCGCACCGGGCGGCTCGACGTGTTCCTCGGGCTCGGCTGGGCCAAGCGGCCGCGCGGCCTGCTCGAGCAGATGCCGTGATCGTCGCCCGGGCGATCGCCGCCGCGACGAAGCAGAATGCTGCAGTGAACGATCGCGCCGTCGAGCTGGCCGGTCCACCAACCGCCTCGATCGCGAGCTATTCCGCGCGCCAGCATGATAGCTTCGACACCTCGATGACACGGATCGACGTCGTCGACCGCCACGCGCTGGCGTCGAGCCGGTTCCACGAGCCGCGCGTCCGCCGCGCGGCTCTCCAGGCCGGAACGGCTGCCGTGCCGGACGGATCGCGATGACCATGCCCCACAGCAAACGTTGACCCCATCGAGTGCGCCGTCGGCGTTGCTCGGCTTCCTCACGGAGGTCCGCCAGCTCGTGGACGCCGACCTCGAGCGCAGGCTGCGGCCCCCCGAGAACGACCCGGAGCGCCTGGTCGAGGCGATGCACTACGCCGCGACCGGTCCGGGCAAGCGGCTCCGCCCCGCCGTGCTGATCGCGGCCGCGGAGGCCTGCGGCGCGCCGCGCTCGCTCGCGCTGCCCGCGGCGGTCGCGGTCGAGATGCTGCACGCCTACACGCTGGTCCACGACGACCTGCCGGCGCTGGACAACGACCACGAGCGGCGCGGCCGGCCCACCGTGCACGTCGTGTTCGGCGAGGCGATCGCGCTGCTGGCCGGCGATGCGCTGCTGACCGAGGCGTTCGGCGCGCTCGCCGAGATCGGCGCCGGGGCCGCCGCGGCGGTGGCGCTGCTCGCCCGGCGCACCGGTGCGCGCGGGCTGCTGTACGGCCAGGCGCTGGATGTCGCCGGGCCGGCCGGGCTGCGCGACATCGCCGCGGTCGAGCGCCTCCACGCCGCCAAGACCGGCGCCCTGTTCGCTGCTGCCGCCGAGCTCGGGGCCATGGTCGCCGGCGCTCCCCACCCGGTCTGCGCGGACCTCGGGCGCTACGGCATGGCGATCGGCATCGCGTTCCAGCACGCCGACGACCGCGACGACGGCGAGCAGGTCGAGCTCGCCCACCTCGCCGCCGCGCGGATGCGCACCCTGTGCGACGAGGCCCGCGCGATCGCCGCGAGCCTGGGGCCGCGCGGCGCCACGCTGGACGCGATCGCCGCGTGGATCGCGGTGCGCGCGTAGCCCGGTGCGGCTCCGGCCGCCGCCTCAGAACCGGGTCCGCACGAGCGACTCGATCGCGGCGAGCAGCTGGTCGGGGCGCACCGGCTTGACGACGTGGAGCTGGAACCCGGCCTCCTCGGTGGCGCGCCGGTCCTCGGGCCGCGCGTAGGCGGTGAGCGCGATCGCGGGGACGTCGCCGCCGCGCTCGGGCGGCAGCGCGCGGACCCGGCGCAGGAACGAGTTGCCGTCCTCGAACGGCATCCCGATGTCGCTGATCAGGACGTGCGGGGGCTCCGCGATCAGCTGCGCCATGCCGTCGGCCGCCGAGGGTGCCTGCGCGATGTTTGCCCCGGTCTCGGCGAGCACATCGGCCAGCAGCTCGCGGGCCTCGTCGTCGTCCTCGACCAGCAGGATCCGGATGCCGCGCAGGCGCCCGGCGTCGAGCGGGCGCCGGCTGTCGCGACCGTGGCCGGCGGTGGCCAGCGCATCGGCGCGCACCGGCAGGGTCACGATGAACGTCGCGCCCTGGCCGGGGCCGGCGCTCTCGGCGTGCACGGTCCCGCCGTGCGCCTCGACCAGGTAGCGCACGATCGCCAGCCCGAGGCCCAGCCCGCGGTGCTCGCGCGTCGTCGAGCTGTCGACCTGACGGAACCGCTCGAAGATCGCCGTCAGG
>Ga0307476_10001298_pt1 | contig 15311 bp, 16 predicted proteins | sample atmos_gasesECM2C_2_FD_203314 | JGI IMG/M metagenome (GOLD analysis project Ga0307476, IMG submission 203314) | Hardwood forest soil microbial communities from Morgan-Monroe State Forest, Indiana, United States - atmos_gasesECM2C_05 | ecosystem: Environmental > Terrestrial > Soil > Temperate... | reverse complement strand
CGTGCAGTTTGCGCTGGGCATGATGGAGGACGAAAAGATTCGTGTTGCGGTGGCGGCGGAGATGCCGGGGATCGCGGAAGTGGCGAGGCGGGAGTTGAAGGCGTGAGACAGCGGTCACAGTCGGAAGATAGGTCAACGGGGTACTGGGCGCTAGAAACTGCCTTGGCGATTTTACTTTTATTCGTGATATGGAGCTGGAAGTATGTAGCGAATTCCTCTTTGTGGGTTGGGCTATCACCGTTCGAGAGGCGCCTGAGTGAAGGGATTTGTCTGGAAGGTCTGGGAATGATTTTTCTGTGGGTTCGAGCCAGGACGAAGACCCTGGCTCCGAGGAGTATTTGGGATTTTAGGCTCTTGATGTACGACTTAGCGTTTGTCGCTGGAGGTGTGGTGTGTTTGGTCGAAGCGTTTAGGATTCGATAGCGGAATTTCGAGTCGAGTTGCGACATTGCCCTGCTTCTGCTGGGCTTTTTCTTTTGGCTGCGAGGGCGAGACGCCCTCGCGACAGCCGGCCGGACGCCGGCGCTACGGACAAAATCTTATGAACATTAGAGAGACGTTGCGCGGCGCTGTGCGCCGGATTGCGGGACTGTCGTCGTCGGCGGGTTCTTCGTTGGCGACGTCCGAGAAGAAGCGGCGGACGCTACCGTTGCCTTCTATTTTCAACGCGTATGGGCCGCCGGGCGACATTATGCCGAAGCCAACGGCTTACAACTTGCGGCGATTTTCGGAGATTCCGGTGCCGCGGAGGGCGATCAATTGCATTAAGGATCGGATCGCCGGGATGCGGTGGCGGATCCAGGCGCGGCAGGGGTTGTCACTCGATGCGATTCCCGATGGCGTGGAAAGAGCGCAGGTGCTCACAGAAAATTTTCACGCACCTAATCCCGATGATTCGTTCCGGTCGTTTTCTGAGCAGGTAGTGGAAGACATTATTGTGGGCGGATATGGAGCGATTGAGGTGCAGGACTCAGGGGATGAGAAACGTCCGCTATTGATGTGGCCGGTGGACGGAGCATCGATTCGGATGAACCTGGATTGGGATGGGTCGCCGCACGGCCAACGCTACTTGCAGGTGACGGATCAGTCGGGGGCCCGGAGCCAGATCACGCTGGATGATGACGAACTGATTTACATCCGGCTGAATCCGCGGACGCACACGCCATTTGGGTTGGGACGGTTGGAAGTAGCGTTTGAAACGATCAATGCTTTTTTGGGGGCGCACCGGTACGCGTCGAGGCTGGCTTCGAACTCGGTGGTGCAGTACGCGCTGTGGCTGCAGGATTTGACGCCGGAGCATCACGAGCGGCTGATTCGATGGTGGCAGGATGAAATTGAAGGAACCGGACGAGTGCCGATTCTTTCGGTGGAAAGCAAACCGGAAGTTTTGCGGTTTGGTGGTGGGACCGACGCCGACTTGCGGTTGCAGTGGCAGGAGTTTCTGCTGCGGGTGATTGCGGATGCTTTTGATTTGCCTCCATTTTATTTGGGAGTAGAGCGGGATGTGAATCGATCGACCGCCGAGGAATACAACGACATGGCGTTTCGCCAGGCGATTGTGCCGACGGCGCGGCTGTTGGCTGAGCACCTGACGCGAGATGCGATCCAAAAGAGGTTGGGATGGAACGATCTGGAGTTTGTGTTTGCGGAGTTGGAGACGCAGGATCCGCTGGAAGAGGCGCAGATCCAGCAAATTCTTTTGCAGAACGGAGTGTTGACAGTGAATGAGGTGAGGAGGATGCGGGGGCTGGGGGATTTGGAAGTGGCTGAAGACTGATGCCATTCATTCTCGAGAGAATTCCCTGCGATGGGCGACGGCAAAGGAATAAGTCAGGGGTCCTTCGACAGCGGTTGTGCTTCGCTATGCGAAGACACAACTTCCGCTCAGGAAGACAAAGCGATTAAGAGGAACATCGAAATGATCGATTTGAAAAGTATGGCGGTGGCGATGCCGGAGGTCGTGGGACATCCGAACCGGAAAGGTTTCCAGGGAGTATTGACCATGGTCGATATGGTTTCGGAACGGGCACCTTCCGGAGCGAGGGGACACAGGGTGGTGCTGACGAGGAAGGCGGCGGAGGCGGCGCTGCCTTCGCTGCTGGGAATGGCGCTGGATTATTCTCCATCGCTGGATCGGCATGATGTGCGGCGGAAGGTTGGAGTGATCACGAGCGCGGAGATTGTGGGGCGGAATGTGGAGCTGGGTGGGTATTTGTTTGCCAGGGATTTTCCGGAGATCGTGGAGGAGATTGCAAAATCAGGACGGGGGAGCGGGGGGAGGCTGAGCGAGTCTTCCAACGAAAGCGGTGGAGTGGTCCGCAGCGGTATGCAAGTCATGGCGGGCAATTTGCGGTCACAGACGGTTGCGAACGGATGCGGTTTAAGGAATTCGCTGATGGCAGCGGCCGAGCGGATATTCAGCTTAGCCGAGTTCATGAAAAAGGGTTCGCAGGCGAGCGTGCATGGCGCGACGATCCGCGCCGAGACATGTGTTGAAGTTGACTGTTCTGGACTTGGATTGTCGTACGAAGTGACAGCGGTGCAGGTAGCGGATACAAGGGAACACGTGTGGAGATTATTAAAAGTCATGTTCACGGGGGCGGCGATTCTGCGGAAAAATAAAGCGGCATACCAAGATACGTGGATTGAATTGAGTAGATAGTACCCAGTTCCGAAGATTTTCGTAGCAATGATTACGGAGGAGGAAAAACATGAACGAAGAGATGGTGCAGCAGTTGATGACGACGGCGGAGCGGTTGGCAAGCGCGGCTGAATCGTTGGATCGTGTGCTGGGGCGGATGGATGCGCAGCAAGAAGCGCTTAGTACGAAAGTTGATCGGATCGTGGCAGCGGTGGAAGAGCAGCCATTTCGAGAAATGGGGGCGCGGGGCGAAGGTTCGCGGCATCTGCAGGAGCGCGTGAGCGAACTGGAGAAATCGAACGCAGACTTGAAAGCGCAGGCGGCTCGGATGGCGCGGAAGACACTCCCACCGATGGTTTCGGCGATCCTGGCGAAAAGTTGCGATGAATCGGGGAGCGAGAAGCTCGACAAGAGCGTTTTGGATAAGACGCTGCAGAGCTTGAGCGTGGAGCAGAGAATTGCGGTGAAGTCGGAGTTGGCGCGGGCGGGGATCATCGAGTAGCGGGCTTCGGCTTTCTGACTTCGGGCTTTTGCTAACAACGGCACGACTTTGGTCGTGCCTTTTTGTTTGCGAGCTGGCTGGTGATTCGTCGCACCTTTTGAAAAAGGCGAAGACAAACGTTTGAAGAGAGCACCTTGGCGCTCGGAGGTGTGGGTAGGCAAGGAATCCTTCGACTGCGAGGGCGCTTCACTTCGTTTCTTTGTTCAGGATGACAGTGCAATTTAAATTCAACGGCAAGAAAAATCAAACGAGGAGAAAACATGAAGGGACAATTTGTGGATTTATACGCTTCGGCCGACTACCTTGGGCCGGGCGCGATTGAGGTTGACCGGTATCAAACGGAAATTTTCGACATTGTGCGGAGACGGGGCGCGTTTGGGCAGAGGATCAAGCAGGTGCCGGCAACAGGGCATCCTTCGCGATTCTTTGAGGAGACGGCGATTAACGCGCCAACGGCGGCGCAGGCATTTGTTGATCCGCGAAACATTGCGCCGACGGTGGGATCGCCGACGCGGGTGGAGATGGCGGTGCCGCTGAAGGCGCTGGTATCGCAGCTCAACTACAACCTGTTCGACCTGGAAGTGACGGCGCAACAAAGCCAGTTCGCTTACTTGCAGGCTAAGGACCTGGCGGATTCGGTGGATGGACTGCTGCGCACGCACGATGTGGCGCTGTGGAACGGCACCGACACGTCGCTGAGTTCGCCGGCTACGCCGCAGTATTTTGGCGTGATCGGACAGATTGTGGCGGGTGGGAACACGACAACCATTGGAACCAGCGCAAGCATTGTGGATGGCATCAAGGGGACGATTGCTTCGATGGTTTCGAGTTCTTCGTACGCGGTACGCCCGACGGCGATCTACTCCAACCCAGTGCTGTTGGACCTGATCGACCGCGAGATGAAAGCGGAGTACAACGTGGTGCTCAACACGGTAGAAATCACAGCCGGATTTCGCGTGAAAGCGTTGAGCACGCAGGCGGGAGAACTGCCGCTGATTCCGGATTGGGCGATTCCGTATACGCCGGGATCGCCTGGTACGTATCCAGTGTACATCGTGACCGAGGATTTGATCGAGTATCACTGGCTGAGCGATCCCAATCCGCGGGTGTTCAAGTTGGGGCTGCCGAACGCGTTGACGCAGCAGATGGTGGTGGTGAAGTTTGGCGCACCTGTCGTGAAGGGGGCGAACTTTGCGCATTACCAGGTGAACGTGCAGCGGTGAAGCAGTTGCCTGTGGTCAGTTGCCAGTCAAACAAATCACCTGAGTTTGGCTGGCAAGAGTCGGTCGACCGTCGTTGGTCCTTGGTCGTTCGGTTGTTGGCTGGATCAGTTTGCCAACGACTGACGGCTGAGGACCAACGACATCTTTTTACTTCGAGAAGTGAGAACTCCATATGAATTATCTGGCGACAACGGACTATTTGACTTACGGGTTGGAAGCGACGACGGATCCGTCGTGGATCACGGCTGCGTCGGCGATCATCGACGCGCATTGCCGGCGGACGACGCTGGGAGTGAACCAATACGAAGAGCGGCTGAAGATGCCTCCTGAATTGAATACGGTGCGGGTTAGTTATCTTCCGCTGGTGACTGTGGCTCCGGCGACAACGCCAATCGTGACGCTGCAGGGGCGATACGGGATACCGCGAAGAGGGGAATGGCCCTTTCCGGAAATGAGTTTGGAATTTGCGCTGGTGTTCTCGCTGCCGGGAATGTGGACGACGATTGATCCGACGACGATCGATATCTGGGCAGAGAGTGGCGAACTTACTTTTCCGGTGAATGCATTGGGATTGTTCTTTAACGAAGTGGACGTTGCTTACAACGCGGGGTGGAGCACGGTTCCAACACCGGTGCAGGTAGCTTGCGCACAGATTGTGAAGAATGCGCAGGCCACGCCGGGGCTGAACGTGCAGTCGAGCAAGATTGACCAACTGCGGCTGCAGTATTTTGGGCCGACGTTGATGGATGACATGGTGCGGAGTCTGTTGGCGCCTTATGTGTCACTGAAAGGCGCGTGAGAGAAAGTGAGGAGTTAGTCGCTGGTTTAGTGGGTGGGGTTTGGCGGAGCGGATTTGGGTAGGCGATGGGAGGGATCATGAGTAGCGGTATCAATGGGGCGGCGCTGGTGCGAGCGGCGAGTGCGATGTTGACGGCGCTTGGAGGAGATCAGGTGAGTTTGCTGTTGCCGGCTACGGCGACGGCTAGCGATGCGGCGGGGCAGTTGGGACTGGTGGATCCGGGAGTGCAGGAAATCATTGTCACTCCGGTGGTGGCCCGTAATTTGCCGACCGGAAATCTCGGGCCGGCGCGAAGAATCGAGTTCACACTGCCAGCGTCGGCGATCGATGTGCAACTGCCGACGCTGGGATTAGGTAAGGCTGAGGATCTTTTCGACGCCGCGCTAGGGTTAGTTTACGACGGCGACCTATTTCACGTTGAAGTCGTGGTTACGGAGAATTTTGCCGGGACGGCGTATTTCTATGTGGTGACGGCGGTGGAGTGAGGAAAGTTTTCTGCTGTTACCCCCCGCTCCCAACCTCTATTAAGGATCAGAGGATGGGTACAATCGGGCAGATTTATTTTGGGCATTAGATCTCAAAGGAAAAAGATTTTCAGGCTGGGCTCCAAGCTAAGGGCTGTGAGCTAACGGCGAGGAAAGAGTTTTTCATGCAATTTGCGAAGGACAGTTTTTTTCTTGCGCTGCAGCAGAGGCTAGCGGGATTGAATCCAGGGCGAACTGTGACGATCAATGGCGCGACCGTTCCGGCATTACTGGTACTTGAGAATCTTCCACCCTCGTCGGGGGAGCCGCAACCGAATACGTTTTACATCGAGTGGGGTACGGGGGCAGTTATCGATGGTCATGCGGGTAACGCGGCGCTGATGAGTTTGGGATGCGTAATTTCTTACTACACCCTGGGTACGGTGCAGAGCATGGTGGATCGAGGACGGGTGTTAGGGCAGCTGGACAACGAACTACTGGGAATCTGCCAGCCCACGAGCACAGAGAAGATGGATTACACACACTCTCCAAGTGTAGATCTGGGAACAACTGTGTTCTGGAATCAGCCGACGTTTGAATTGGCGACGACCAGCGCGGTAGAGGACGAAACCCTCTCTTATCAAGCGCGGGGAGTGCGGCGGGTGATGTATGAGCAGGCTTATCAGGATGGGCGGGCGGAGCGGCGGGCGCAGCTTACAGTTTTCTTTTTCTCGGAGGTGACGCTTCTATGAGCACAATTCCGTTGCGTCCGGCGATGGTACCTGTTACGCGACAGATGCGGGCGTATTTTGCGCCGGTGAATCGAACAACTGAAACGCCGACGATTCTTGATCCGGCAGCATGTGGGTTATTCGCGCTGGATTCGCCTCCGGTCCCTTGGTTAGATCTAGGTTGGATTGAAGGCTTCGCTCGCTATTACAGCACGCCGACAGATGTGGTGCGATCAGGATCGAATGCACTGCCAGCGTTGCAATTTCGAGGACCGACCGAGGCGCGGGTGGAGTTCGATTTTCGAGAGTGGGGCAAGTTGCAAATGGCATTGGCGGGAGGCTCAGAACACATGAATGTGCTGGCGACGAGCCCAAGCTCCGCGCCAGCTCCTTCTGGAGGAGCGCCGATCGCAGGGGCGGCGGTTTTAGCCGGATCGACAGCGAGCGAAATTGTTTTTGGGGCGGGATCGGTCAATGCATTTACTGCGGGGAACCTGATAGCGGTCGATGTGGACTACCAACAGCAAATTGGATACGTAGGATCGGGAATCGCCGCTGCGTATGTGAGCAATCCGGTCGCGGTAAATCGAGATCTGAATTACGTGCGGCGGGTAACATTTAATGTGGGGCGGGTGGTGGAAGTAACCGCGACTTCGGTGATCCTTGCCCAACCCTTGCTCGCCGGAACGCCAGCAGCAGGCGCGTCGGCTCAAGTAGTGGTGGCATTTGTAGATCGAGAGGGAGGGTCGTTTTTCCAGGAATGGTCGGCGCTGTTCGTGATGGAAGCCGAATCCGGGGGGCGAGTCTGCTTCTACTATCCACGGTTGAGTCCGAACCCGGGCGCTGGATCGAGCGGGTTGAGTGTGAAGTCGAGCCCGCGCACGCAGGCGCCGAAGAGCGGAAAAGCGATCAGTACGAATACATCGGTGAAAGCTTCGGGGAGCAGCGCTGTAGGCTCATCGCAGAAATTCAGGCGTGAAGAGGTTGTGGAGATTCAAAACCCACTGATGTCTGTAGCGCTTCATGCGTCATTCATCGCACTACCCTTCACCGACACGAATGACGGACAAACGGTCTCGTGTTATCGCAGCTATTTCCCGGCTGCGATGGCGGCGGTGTATTAAGAGCGCTTGTGTTGGGGCCATCATATGGAATGGGAAGTTTTGGCTTGATGTGACTTTCTGAGTTCGCAAACTGTGACAGGTGAACCGCAAGAGCACGCAAGACTAAGAATCGTGCCACTCTGCTTGTACTAATTCTTGCAAAGCGCGGCAGGAACGTTCCCGATAAAACCTGAGTGCGTAAACCGGTATTGGCATCGGCGGAAGAGGCACGTCTACAAGCGGAGAGTTCATTCGATGAGTGCTGATGTAAGAACGGCGATTTGACGCGGCCAGTGAAAATTCCAAGGCGGTCAGGAAAGGCAGTGTTCCCAGAACCGAGATGAAACTGACAATCGACAATCTTCAGGGGCAAGGGCCGCAGGACTACACCGGGGCGCTGGACGGGACAAGGCCGCCTAAGGTAGAGCGCAGATTGAACGAGCCGGCAGAATTGCAGTTCAGCCTGGTGGGTAATTCTCCAGGATTTGCGATTCCGACGGCAGGTGCACGGGTCACCTTAGGGAAGACGAACGGTAGCGACGTTTTTACCGGATATGTAACCAGTGCGCCGCAGTATGAATATCTGGGGTGGGGAGAGCAAGGACCGGTGTACCGGTATAACGTGATCGCCCAGAGCGATGAGGTTCTGCTTGATCAGAAAGCGTTGCCAAACCGTTCCCCTTTTGTGGACCGGAGCGCGGGTAACGCGCTCCGGCAATTGGCAGAGGATTTGCTACCTGGGTGGTTCGACACCAGCGCGGTGCAGGATGTGGATACGTTGGCGACGTATGCAGTGAATCCGCAGAAAAGTTTCTCTTTTCATGTGGCGAAGATTTCGCTGGCGGCGCGTGCGAGCTTCCGCACGATGGATGCAGCCATAGTTCTCGCGCCAGTAGGAATGGCGAGCTATGCGTTGAATGAGAGCGATGCGAACTTCTCGCCGGAGGGGTTGTGGCTGAACAGCCCGAGTGTATCAATCAACGATTTGACGGTTATCGGTGAAAATGAGCCCCAGGCCTATGTAAGAGATTACTTTGCGGGGGACGGGCTCAGCCTGAAGTATTACCTATCGCAGAAACCGTTTGCGCAGGCCAAACCGGCGATGATTGACGAGGAATATTTAGGAGCCGTTTTAGATGCGACGACCTGGTTAGTGAACGATCCGTCGTCGGCGGTTTCGGTGGTGGCGCAAACGTTGCAGATTCAAGGCGGGACAGGAGTAGACGGGCAGACCAGCGTGAGTTTCGTTGAACAAATCGAGATGGGTGGGGCCATTGAGTTTCAGCATGGCGCCGTAAATTTTGCCGCTGAGTCGGAGGGTGTGCTGGGTGGACTATACGCAGGTGCGATTTCCGATGGGGCTTGTTTAGCGGGGTTTCAAATTGCACCGTCGGAAGCGGGATCGACCATTCAGGCTCTGATCAACGGGGCGCTCACCGGACCGATCATAACTACTACGCCCGGGCACCAGTACTTTTTTACGACGTTCATGTACTCGATGGAAGTGTACCGCTCGGGAGAGATTTATCACTCGTCGCTGCATCCCTCGGGAAGCGGGTGGGGCGGCGCGGTCGTGGGGTCGGATGTGCGCCTCGTACTAGAAATCCAGGATGTCGACCCGAATAATCCAGCAACGCTGGTGGCTCCGGCGACGGTGCTTTTTGACGATGTAATTGCGGATGCACCCGGATTTTGCACATATGCGCTGGTGAATGCGGCGAGCATGCAATGCAGCCTCTCCTATACGTATGTGGCACACATTTCGCTGGCGGAGGTGCGTACCGCGGTGCAGACCTCGCCCACGCAGTACGCTCCCTACGTGACGCAGTTGGTTGGGGCGCTTTCGGATGGAGCGGCGTGCGAAATTACGAGTTCGCCTTCACTGGATTTCTATCCACAGTATGTTCCGGCGTTGAACCAGTTGATTGTGGCGAGCTATCGGGGAAGTGGACGAGCCGTGGCGCAGGTGAAGAATGCGGCGAGCGTCGCCTCACTACAGAACGGTTCAGATGATGGTACTCGGGGTGCGGTGCGAAGTGTAAAAACTCCGAGCGTGCATACCGCTACAGACTGCGAAAACGCTGCCCTGGCGATTCTGGATGATGCGACAGGGCACGCGTGGTCGGGAAGTTACGAAACGTGGAGTGATTTTTTGCCGGGTTCAGCAGGAGATATTTTTCCGGGCGACGCGATTGCGCTTAATGTGCCCTCGAGGGCTGCTGCTTTTAGCGCGACTGTGCGGGAGGTAGAAATTCAGATATCTGACGCGGCAGATGATCGTAGTTTCTATACGATCATTTTTGCCAACGACTTGGCGATGCCGCTGGCGATTGAGTACGCCGCTAGCGCCACGACAATTGCATTGCAGGATATGCCTCCGCTGTTGGAGACCACCCAGGTGGGTGCTTATTACCAGTTGAGTTTGACACAGGCACAGATCACGGCAGTGACGTCAACAACCGTCCAAGTGGACGCGGGAATGACTGCGCCTAATGGGGGTGGGATTGAAGTGCGCGCGAACGATTATGGCTGGGGGCAGGCGAATGATCGTAACCTGCTGGGACGGTTCAACACGCAGGCGTTCAATTTGCCGCGATTGGAGCGAACACAAAATTATTTTCTGCGCATCTACGACGCTTCGTCCCCACCGAGGTACTCCCGCTATTCCGCAGCGCTGCATATCGATTATCCGCTATAAGACAAATCTGGAAATGAAGGGATGCGGGTATGGGAGTGAGCGAGAGAGATTTAGTTTTGAAAGCAATCGACATTGAGTTCCAGCGAGAAGTGCTCGACAAACTGGTACGGCTGGAAACGAAAATGGACGCACTAGTGGGGAATGGGCAGCCGGGACGCGTGAAACTGGTGGAGGACAAGGTGGCAGTCTTGGAGCGAAATGATCTGCGCAATAGCATGCACAACCGGTTGGTCAATGGAGCGATGAGTGCGGCGATCAGCGCCGCCATTGCGCTGCATAAGTATTGGTTGAAGTAGAAGTGAGTGTGAATGGCGTCGCTGAAAACAAGTCGCTTTCCAAACAGCATATTCGAAGAACTAAGGAGAACTATGAGCACAACACCAAGCACCACGATTGTTACTAACCTGAAGAATCTGAGTTCGTCCACCGCGAATACGCTCAGAAGCGGGAGTTCGGAGGGTATCGATATGGCAGGAATGATTTCATTGGCCGTGAGCAAGGCCACCGAGTTGAAGATCTGTCTGTCGTTGATTGCCAGGGTCGTTGACGGTGGCGACCCGAATCTGCAGACACTGAATAATATTTTGGCCAGCCTGAGTTGAAACGCGGAGTGTCTAAGCCGACGGATCACGGCGTAGGCGATGATTTGCTAAAAGCATTTCGAGGAGAAAAATATGGACTTTCTGTCTCAATTGTTGCGAGGTATCGCTTTCGTGCCAGCCCTGGTAAATGGAATCGAGGGGCTTTTTGGAAATAAACCGGGGGCCGAAAAAAAAGATGCGGCGATGTCGTTTCTGCAAAATGCGATCGCCATGACCGATGCCATTGCCGCCCGGGAAATTGTCAATCCTGAAGAATTCCGCGACGGTATTTCCAAGATCATCGATGGAACGGTGGAATGCCTGAATGCCTCCACCTGGTGCAAACAAACTCCTTCCGCAAACTCCCAGCCTTCCGCTTAACTGAGGATCATCCGATCTCCTCGTTCCAATTTTCCAGCGCCTTCTTTACCAGGGCCATGAACTGGTCGGCGACGGCGCCGTCGATGAGGCGGTGATCGTAGCCAAGTGTGAGATGAACCACGGAGCGAATCGCGATGGAGTCGTTGCCTTCCTTGTCAGTCACGACCAAGGGCTGCTTTGTGATTCCGCCTACGCCCATGATCGCGGAATTGGGCTGGTTGATGATGGGCAATCCGAAGACAGCGCCGAACTGGCCGGGATTTGTCACCGTAAAAGTGGAGCCCTCGACGTCTTCGGGCTTAAGTTTCTTGTTACGGGCGCGCTCGCCGAGGTCGGTGATGCCACGCTGCAGGCCGAGAAAGTTGAGATCGCCGGCGTTCTTGAGGACGGGAACGATTAGTCCCCAGTCGAGGGCGACGGCGATTCCGACGTTGATGTTGCGGTGGTAGCGGATATTGTCGCCTTCGAGCGAAGCGTTGATGATTGGCCACTGCTGCACGGCAATAATCGCCGCCCTCACGAAGAACGGCATAAAAGTGAGGCGGACGCCGTGACGCTGCTCGAATCCGTTCTTGTGTTTGGCGCGAAGATTGACGATGCGAGTGAAATCCACTTCGTACATGCAGTGGACGTGGGCGCTGGTGCGGCGAGACTCGATCATGCGCTGGGCGATGATCTTGCGCATGTTGGTCATGGGAACGAGGTCGCCGGGGAAGGCTGCAGCGGCGGGGCGCGGAGCCGGAGGTGCGGTTGGCGCCTCGCTGCGCTCGGCGGGACGGGCGAATGCGTCCGTCCCTACACGAGCAGGTTGCGATCCCTGGCGCTCGACGAACGCCATGATGTCCTGCTTGGTGATGCGGCCGCCGAGTCCGGTACCGGAAATCTGCGAGAGGCTGACGCCATGCTCGCGAGCGATCTTGCGGACGAGCGGCGAGGAGCGGGCTTCTTCATCCTCGGCGGGCTCTGGTGTGGCCGATGCACTGGCGACAGAGGCAGCAGGAGAAGCGGCGGATTTCTTGTCTTCTTTTTTTTCTTCCTTCGGTGTGGAGGTGGCTGCTGGCGTAGCTTTCGCTGGAGCGGCAGCTTCGCCATCTACTGAGATAGAGCCGACGACCGTGTTGATGCCGACTGTTGTGCCTTCGGCAACTTTAATCTCCTGCAGGACGCCAGAGGCGGGGGCGGGAATTTCTGCATCGACCTTGTCGGTGGATATTTCGAACAGCGGTTCGTCGCGCTGAACTTTGTCACCAGGCTTCTTCAGCCATTTGGTAATGGTGCCCTCGACGATGGATTCTCCCATCTGGGGCATGATGATGTCTGTCGGCATGATTTCCTTCCACGGGCGCTCGGTTCGGTACAGAACGTCGGGCGCAACTGATTATTATAGCGTTTGCGTTGGGTAACAGGAAAAGCGTGATCGTACCCAGCGGCCCTAAATTTTCACGCCACGACGGATCGTCGAGCTTCGCTCGACGGACAGCCGAGAGCCTGCCCTAAGCGAAGCCGAAGGGGCGGCTGTCCCCACATGAACCCCCTCGTAGAAGCCCCTAGTCGTGGTCCACCTTCTTCAACGGTTCTTTTGTCTCAGGTTGCGGAGAGACACCAAAAGTTTTCTGGTAGTAGTCCTGAACTGCTGGGGGAAGTTTGTCGAAGTGAGAGAGAAGGCTAGCGATCTTCCACATGTCTTGCTCGCTTAGAGTCTTATCCCAAGCAGGCATGCCGGTGTAGCGGACGCCGGTTCGGATCGTATAGAAGATGTGCCACTCGGGATCGTCCGGCGGATCAGAAACTAAATTGGGCGCGGGAGGATAGAAAGACTTGGCCAAGGCTGCGGGTTTGCGGTCGAGACCGCCGTGGCAGAGAGCACAATTCATGGTGAAGAGCTTCATCCCATCCTCAAAGTTTTGATCGGTGGGCGGCACGGGATTGGTAAGGTGAGGAGCGTGGCGCTCCATAGAGGCGTCGACGGCTGCGTTCGCAATGCGATGCTCCCAACGCGGCGGGGCCACATTCGCATCGGTGGGTATGAAGCCGAGCATGGCAAAGCCCAGACCGCCGAGAATCAGAACCAGTAGAGTGATGATGACTCCGAGAATGAACTTGCCCATGAAATTCCTCCGGGAGCGTCTATTGTGTCAGATGAGGCGGGGGACGCGCTAGTTGGGAGGCGAGCGCGAGATCGGGTCCATGCTGATCAGCAAAACCTCGCAGGGCGAGGGAGACAGTCGAGGGCAGCTGTTCCCCATTGCTCACAGTGCGGCGGACGAGGGCGTCCGCCGCCCCACGAGTTAATAGGCTTTCAGCTTGCGGGCTTCGCGGACTACATCTTCTACTTTCGGCAGGTAGTGCTCTTCCTGAGGCGGAGAAAATGGAATTGCCGAGTCCAGCCCTGCGATGCGGACGATGGGACCATCAAGATCGTCGAATGCTTCTTCGTTGATGATGGCGGCGACTTCGCCGGCGAGGCCCCCGGTGCGAGAGTGTTCGTGCAGGATGATTACCTTGTTCGTCTTCTTTACGGTCTGCGCGATCGCTTCGCGGTCGAGCGGGGAGACGGTGCGCAGGTCGAGGATCTCGACGTCGATATTTTCCTTGCTCAGAATTTCTGCGGCTTCGAGTGCTGAGTGAACCATCGCGGCATAAGTGATGATGCTGAGGTCGCGGCCTTCGCGGACGATGTTCGCTTTGCCGATGGGGACGACATAATCTTCAGTCGGGACTTCGCCTTTGATGCGGCGATAGAGATATTTGTGCTCGAAGAAAATGCAAGGGTTGTTGTCGCGGATGGCGGCCTTGATGAGCCCTTTAGCGTCATAGGGCGTGGCTGGGCAAATGACTTTGAGTCCCGGATTATGGACGAACCACATCTCGGGATTCTGCGAGTGGAAGGGGCCGCCGTGAACATATCCGCCGCTCGGTCCGCGCAGCACGAGCGGGGCGGGCGCACCCCAGAGATAGTGCGTTTTCGCAACCATGTTGCTGATCTGGTTGAAGGCGCAGCCGATGAAGTCCATGAACTGGAATTCGGCAACCGGGCGCATGCCGGTGAGCGACGCTCCGAAGGCCGCGCCCACGATGGCGGACTCGGCGATGGGTGTGTCGATGACGCGCTCCGGGCCGAAGCGGTCGATGAAACCGTCGGTGACTTTAAATGCGCCCCCGTAAATGCCGATGTCTTCGCCGAGGCAGAAGACAGAGGGGTCGCGGTCCATTTCTTCCCAGATTCCCTGGCGGATGGCTTCGAGGTAAGTGAGTTGCATAGTTATTTTCTAAAACTTCTTTGCCACGGATTTGCGCGAAGCAATACGAATTTACTTCAAATGCACCGCCGCGTCGGTCTCCCTAAACCCGCCCGTTCCCTTCTTCACCTTCGGCATTCCATACTTCGGCTTAATTTCATGACACCCGTCTTCACAAAACACTCCGCCCTCGGCGGACTCCGGTGTGGGCATCGGCGAATTCACCGCGATCTCACGTTCGGCCTCGATCACGCGCTCGACTTCTGAAATCAATTCCGCATTCTCCTTCACAGTGAGCCACTTTTTTTCTTTCACCAGATAATTTTCGAAACGCGCGATGGGGTCGCGCCTTTTCCAGAAGTCGAACATCGCCTTCGGCACGTACGCCGCGGCGTCGTGGATGGCGTGGCCTTTCATGCGCATCATCTTTGCTTCGATCATGGTGGGGCCTTCGCCGCGATGGGCGCGTTCGACGGCGTCGCGGGCGGCGTCGTAGACCTGGCAGGCGTCGGTGCCGTCGACGATCACGCCGGGGATGCCGTATCCGATGGCGCGCTCGGCGAGGTCTTTGCAGCGGTACTGCATTTCTGACGGCGTGGAGTAGGCCCATTCATTGCTCTCGACGAAGAGCACGAGCCCGAGGTTCTGCACGGCGCCGAAGTTGATGCCTTCGTAGGTGACGCCGGTAGACTGGCCTCCATCGCCGATGTAGGTCATGACGGCGATGTCGCGTCCCTGGAGGCGCGCGCCCAGCGCCACGCCGGAGAGCACCGGGATGAGATCGCCGAGCATGGAGATGGGCGAGACCATGTTGCGTTTTTCGATGTCGCCGAAGTGCGAGGTGCCGTCGCGGCCGCGCGTGGGCGAATCGGCTTTGGCCATGTACTGCATCATGGTGTCGCTGGCGTTGAAGCCGCGCACCAGCAGCGCGCCCTGGTTGCGGATCATG
>Ga0307476_10001297_pt1 | contig 15318 bp, 12 predicted proteins | sample atmos_gasesECM2C_2_FD_203314 | JGI IMG/M metagenome (GOLD analysis project Ga0307476, IMG submission 203314) | Hardwood forest soil microbial communities from Morgan-Monroe State Forest, Indiana, United States - atmos_gasesECM2C_05 | ecosystem: Environmental > Terrestrial > Soil > Temperate... | reverse complement strand
AAATGTCATTCTATTTGCGATTTTCTGGCTGGTTGGCCGGCGAAGGGGATGCCGCGGAAGGTCATGGACGTTGGCTACTTTGCTCAAACCAAAGGGGTTGTAGGATGTCATTACAGGCGTGATCTGGTGTTCAAAGTGCGAGACCTGGACCGATCGCTGATTTGGAATCCTGCGAGTTTTCTATGACTCATAAGCCTGAAGACGGGGCCGTTGAAGAAATCATGCTCCCCGAAAACCTGCTTCCTCTCGGATCTGTGCTGGGCCAGGGCGTCACGCCGTTAGAGATCAGCATGGTGCTGGCGAAAGTGTTCAAGGTCCAGCACGCGGAAGTTGCACTGCTGCGGTTGGAAGGCGGCCTGCTCAAGTTCATTTTTCCTGAGCATCTGCGGACCACCGGGGCGATTCCGATTTCCAGCAAGGCGGTGGCTGCCCATACGGCGTTGAGCAAGAAAGCCGAGATCTTCAACAATTTTGCCCGGGTAAAACATGCCAGCATTTTCGAGACGATCAAGCCGGTCGGAGCTGAAGTCGAGGATCCCGCGCTGCCCGCGCCCATCCAGAAGTTGATGTCGGTGCCGATTCTCGATCAGCATTTAACCGTGTTGGGCGTGATTCAAATCTCACGCAAGGGATTGGATCCACGCTTCACGCAGGACTTCAGCCGCGAGGATCTGCACGATCTGGAACTCGCCGCCGGAGTACTGGCAGCCTCGCCTGTGATGCTGGAGAACTGAAGAGGAATTCCAAAGCAAGGTCTCCGATAGCGCGCGTGACCGGTCATCAGGTCCGGCTCGAAGCTTCATTTGGATTGAGTCGTCACCCCGGGTGGATTCGTCTTATGAGACGACCATGCGGGTCCGCCGTCTTCCCATTGGTTGTCAGTCAACTGCTCGACCTGGGTCCCGTCGTACCGCATGACAAAGATTTCCCCATAAGGCTGTGGCGCGCCGCCGGTGACGAGCGCCTCGTCCTTGAATCCCATCCGGCTGCTTGTAAATACAATCCGTTCGCCATCTGGCGACCAACCCAAGTGGGCGTCGTTGCCTTTCGTGCGGGTTAACTGGTTCACGTCTTTGCCGTCCGGACGAATCGTAAACACTTCGAAGTCGTCGCCCATCTTGCGAATAAACGCAATCAAATCGCCGCGCGGAGACCAAACGGGGAAGTTGTCATATTCTTTGGTTAGCACGCTGATCGAGTGATGATCGAGCTCCGTGATGCGCAAGCCTCCGCCTTCAGGGCCGGTAGTGCGATAGACGATGTGCTTACCATCGGGGGCGAACGAGGGGAAGGCGTTGCTGTTCGGCCCCGAAGTGACGAGGTGAAATTCCGATCCATCCGTGTTGACGATCCCCACTTGCGCTGGACCATGCCCGATCGTATCGAACAAAGGGAAGCCGCCGATTCCGAATATGATCTGCCCTCCATCGGGAGACCATTGCGGGCCCAGGATCATGTCTTTTCGCTCCAGGATCGAGCGGGCCGGTTTTCCCTCCTCCACGACGAACAGGCTCATGGTCTCGGCTTCGTAGTCAGCCTTGGTTACCGCGAAGCGTTCGCGGGTCGAATCGCTTGCCGGCAAAAATGTTGTAGTGGATAGCTCATAGTTCGCATTCCGGCTCCAAACCTTGCTCGGTTCAGGGTTGAACTGCCGAGTGTAACGGCTGTAGACCAGCGTGGTGCCGTCTGGTGACCAGGAAGGGGAGTTCACATCCGAGCCCGCAGGACCAGGCTTGCCGCTTCCATAGAAAACTCCGTGGCTCGACTTATCATTGCGAACGTAAGCGATTTCTCCCGACGCCAGCACCGATGAGGATATTTTGACGCCCGGACCCCCCTCGACGAGTTTCGTTTCGCCGGTGGCGGCGTCGATCTGGATGAGCTTGGTCGCGCCGTCTTCATTGCCAGAGCGATAAGTGTAGGTTTCCTCCGCAGACATGCAGTAGGCAATCACGCTCTTGCTATCGGGTGTCCATTTCGGGCTGCCACAAAAATTGCCGTGCTCCGAAATACGCTTCAGGCCGGTGCCGTCGGGCCGGATGAGGTAAATGTCCACCAAATGCAGGCGCTCCCATCGGCCTCTTGCTGCCGGAAAACTGCTCTCCCGATCCGACGAAAACGCGATCCACTTTCCGTCGGGGGACCAAGCTGGCCGGAAGTCGCCGCCGTGGCCTGAAGTCAGAGGCCTGGCTTGGCGCGTGACCACATCCAGCATCCAGAGATTCGCCGTTCCCGCGGCCCGCGTGGTAACGAAGGCTACCTGTTTACCGTCGGGTGAGAAAGCGCCTTGGTCGTCATAGGCAGGGTCGTCGGTAAGTCGATCAAGGCCAGTGCCGTCGGGGTGGATGCGATAGAGGTCGGCCGACCCCCCTCGCTCCGACGTAAACACAATCCAGTCGCCCTTCGGAGACCACGCGGGATTGTAATCGAGCGAGCCCGACGGCGTGAGAGCTCGCTCGCCAGAGCCGTCCGCATTCGAGATGAACAGCCTGGCTTGGGATGGGGCGACCCGCAGGAACAAAATGCGCTCGGTTGCCGAGCACAAAATTGCTGTGGATGCGAACGCGACCAAACAAATCAGCTTACGCAAACGCGCCATAACCACCGCCGGCGATCGAAGTAGGTTTTAAGAAGATTGCCGATTGCCGAGCCTATCACCGATGCGAGCGCTCTTATGCTGAGAATTCGATAATCTCCACATTTCAGGCAACGCCGCATTCGCCCGTTGGACGCAAGGTTGCCATCTCAATCTTTGAAGCCAGCCACTTTTCCTCTCAAAACGGTGATGGAAGCCTGCGGCAGAGTGAATGTAGTTTGCGGACTCCCCGCCACCGTGATCGCGACCGGCGCGTGATCCGGGCCCGCGTGGCTGTTGGGCCCGTCGTTAATCCATACATACTGCTCGCTCCCGAAAGTCACGAACGTGACCGGCCCCGAAAACGACTCACTCTGCTTGCCCTTGGAATCCTCGAACTGTACGCGCACGGTGTGCGGATTAGTCTCGTCCCGGTTGACCAGCATCAGCGACCAGTTTCCGTCAGGGCGATGCACCGCATATGAAGTAACCAGCACATTGCCCTCGGCATCCTTGATGTCGTTGCTTTTCGGATCAACGCCCTTCGGATCAACGCCCTTCAGATCAACGCCCTTCAGATCAATGGCAGAAGGGAACATGTGATGCACGCCTGCACGGTGCTGCACCCACTCCAGGTTAATCATGTGAGCCGCGAAGTAGGGCGAAGTGTATCCCTGGATGTCATAATCTTCGTCCGAAACAAAGTTCGACCACGAAGCCCACCCGAGGCAACTCTTCTGAATGCCCTGCGGCTGGATTGGCGAGTGATAGAACGCGGCACCTCCACCTTCGAAGAAAGAGCCCACGTTGTCCGCCAGCCACAACGCGGCAAAGATTGTGCTCATCGGTCCGGTGAGCTGGGAGGCGAGATGGTTCTCGGTCACCATCAGCGGCACCTCTTTGGGAACGCCGTCGTCCCTCCACACCTGCAGAATGTGCTTCATCAACTGCGGTTCCGTGTACAGAGTCTTCCAAGTGATCGCGCACGCCTCGAACGGATAGTGCTCGAACGAGACGAAAGCCAGGTCGGAGATGCGTCCATGCGTCTTTAAGTAATCGACGAAGCGTCCCATCCAGGAAATCCGGCCCTGCGCGTCGGGCCAGACTCGAATGTCCTCATTCACTCCTTCGAAGATCGGCCCACCCAGTCTGAGGTTGGGATCAACCTTGTGAATAGCCGCGGCCCACTGAATGTACAAGGCCGCGTAGTCCTCCGGCATGGCGTGCTTGCCGTCGGGCTCCTCGCCCAGTTCGACGTACCCGATGCTGTAGCCTCGCTTTTCAATGTAGGCAATCTGCGCAGCTGCATCGTCCGGCGTACCGTAAAGCATGGTCACCGGAATCATCGCCGGAAGATTGTTGGTGAGTCCGCTCGTGAAGAAGAGATCAAAGCCGCTGTGCTGGTAGCCGCCTGTGGCGTTCACGTCCGTGGCCGAGTGCCAGGGATCGATCGAAGAAGAGCAATAGGTGGTGGGCCGATCGCCCATATTCTTTTCGACCTCGGCGAAAGCGCCGCTGGAACCGACGGTGCCGACGCGAATTTGCTGAATGGCGTATCCCACGCACTTGCGGATGTCGTCCGATCCATGCAGATCGCAGATGTTCGAGGATTCCGTCATCAGGACGCGCACGTACTGTGCGTTGACGGGAACGTCGGCGAGCTTTAAGGTGACGGTTCCGCCTTGCGCGCTTTTCAATGCGCCCGCGGAGAATGTCTTCCACTCGCCCTGCGGGCCCTCGTCGAAGTCGAGAGCACGCTTTCCCACCCAATACTCAACTTGATAGGTCGTCGCAAACGGGCTGGCCCAGGCGATGCGAATCGCATTCACCGGCTTCTCGGCCTGCAGATCAACCACCACCCATTGCGGATGCAGGGCGTCACTCTCCCCGGTGAACTTGCTGGTTAGATACGGATTGCTTTTCCAATAGCTGAGATTGGGGCCTTGCAGGGGGCGGTCGCCGCTGGTCGAGAAACCGCGGTGCGGCAGCGCATAGGAAAGAATGTAGCGAGTCGGTTCCTTGAGCTCGGTGCTGCCGGTAAAGTATCCACTCTTGTGTGCGGCATCGCTCCACGTTCCGTTCTCCGTCCAGTGCCACGCCGCCATGCGCAGCTCGGAATTGTTCCGATAAGTGATCGGTCCCCAGCCCGCTGAAAGCGACTCTTGGATAATGTGCGGGGTATAAACCTTGTCGATCGCATCATGAGATAAAACATCAATGGAGCTGCCGAGTGCGCTGTCGGGATCGAACGAGTTGATGGCGTGGCCCGGAGTTGCGTCGACGTGAACGGTAGCCTCCGGCTGCGGTTCCGCGGCAGACGCCGATTGAGCGGTTGCAGCGACAGTCTGCACGAAAACAAGAAGAACAGCGATCGCAAGGCGGGATATGCCCAACCTCTCCTTGGCTTCGCTTCGACGGAAGCTCCACATGGTGAACCGACCAAGTTGCATCGCAGTCCCCTGGTTCGTTGAAAAATATCCAAACTCTAATGCAGCAAGCCAGCCTTTTCGAGGGCCAGCCCCCGCGCCGCACGCACTGCTTCTACCAGCTCGCGAGCCGCTTGCCTGATCTTTGTGAGATTTCCGTCGCGCAGTGCCGCCGCATTCACCAGATCCCCACCCACCCCCAGGGCAAACGCTCCAGCGGCGATGTAGTCTGCAGCGTTCGAAGCATTCACTCCGCCCGTGGGAATCAGAGCGGCGTGCGGAAAGGGACCTCTCAAAGATTGCAGGTACTTTGGGCCCCCAACGTTGCTGCAAGGGAAAATCTTGATCAGCTTCGCGCCGTTGTCCTGGGCGTGCATGAGCTCGGTTGGCGTCAGCGCCCCTGGGATTGCTAGTTTGGCGCAGGCCTGCGCCACCGCAAGCACGTGCGTCGACAATCCCGGACTCACCAGAAATTCGGCGCCTGCGCGTATACATTGCTCGGCCTGTTCTCCCGTCGTAACCGTGCCCGCCCCAATCAGCGCCGTGCTTCCGTGCTCCCGCACAACATGCCGAATCACCGAGATCGCGTTGGGAACTGTCATGGTTATCTCGAGAATCGGAATCCCTCCGGCACAGATGGCTTCCACAGCCCGGGTTGCGTCTTCGACGGTTGCGGCCCGTACTACGGGCACAATGCCAGTCTCGCCAATCCTGCGAATCACGTCTTCGATGGTCATAGGGTAGTCTCGCGCTGCCCGTCCCGTTACGGATTCTCGACCAATACTCTCAGCGTGCCTTATTCAACGTGCAATGCGCGCGGTTTGCGCCTTCATCGCTTGCAACACCTCATCCAACGTTGCCATCGTCGTATCGCCGGGGGTGGTCATCGCGAGGGCTCCATGCGCAGCGCCGCAGTCGACGGCCCACTGCGGCTCCTTCCCCGACAGAAATCCGTAAATCAATCCCGAGGCAAAGGAGTCACCCCCGCCCACCCGATCGTAAATCTCCAGATTCTCGCGAATCCGTGCCTGATAGAACTCGCCTTCGTAATAGCACATCGCTCCCCAATCGTTCAGGGTTGCCGATTTGGCATGCCGAAGAGTCGTGGCGATGACAGAAAGCTGGGGCAAATCCAGTACCACTTGCTCGATCATTTTCCTGAAATTACTCGGCTCGAGCTTGGAGTGGTGTTCATCGAGACCCTTCACCTCAAAGCCCAGAGCAGCCGTAAAGTCTTCTTCATTTCCGAGCATCACATCCACGAGCGGCGCGAGTCGCCGATTCGTTTCTTGAGCTTTGGACTTCCCTCCAAACGACTTCCACAGCGACGGACGGTAATTCAGATCGTAAGAAACGATGGCGTCAGCACACTTCGCCGCTTCCATGGCTTCCTGGGCGACGAGTGGCGCAGTTTCCGAAAGTCCACAAAAGATTCCGCCGGTGTGAAACCAGCGTGCTCCGTCTTTGGTGAAAATCTGATCCCAGTCGATGTCTCCGGGCTTCAGTTGCGACACGGCAGTATGCCCGCGATCCGAACATCCGAGCGGCGCGCGCAAGCCAAAGCCCCTCTCGGTAAAATTCAACCCGTTGCGCACGGCGCGTCCCACTCCGTCATAAGGCACCCAGCGCACATATTTCTGGCCGACGCCGCCCTGCAGCATCAGATCTTCGACAAGGCGTCCTACCGGATTGTCTGCAAGCGCAGTTACGACTGCCGTATCCATCCCAAAGCAGCGCCTGAGGCCGCGGGCGACGTTGTACTCGCCTCCGCCTTCCCACGCGCGAAAATGCCGAGTCGTCGAGATGCGCTCATCTCCCGGATCGAGTCGCAGCATGACTTCTCCGAGGCTGACCAGGTCCCACATGCAGCCGCTCTTCGATTTAATGCTCAGCGATTTAATGTTCAGCTTCGCCATAATCTGATTTCACAAACGCGCGCGAGCCACCGGTGATCGGCTGCCTGACTGATCCGACAGATGTTTAGAGCTCTGAATCTGCACGGTGCCAGCGTTAGCCGCGGAAACTCCGAGTTGCCGCGTTGGATCCACGACCAGCCAACACATCGCACCTACGACGCACAACCCCGCCGCCACCAGAAATGAAGTTGTCCAACCGAATCGCGCGGCGATCCAGGGAGTAAGAGAAGCCGTGAGCGCTGCCCCAATCTGATTCCCCATATTCATGAAGCCCGAGACCGAACCTGAGGACGCACCGGCAATATCGGCCGTCACCGACCAGAAAGAACTTTGCGACAAGTAAAGCGCCCCAGCTCCACCAGCGAGCACCACGCTCGCGAGCCGGGCGCTTTGAACCTGGGAGCCGAAGGCAATGAATATTCCCGCCACGGCCATCGCGAATATCGCCGGACCGCAACGTCCAATCCGAGGCCCCAGCCGCTTGCTGAGCCGGTCGTTGAGAGCGCCTCCCAGAAGACTGCCCACCATCATGGCAACAGGGGGCGCCATGGTGTAGAGCGCGCTTGCTTTCAAATCCAGGCCCCGCACTTTGGAGAGATAGCGATAGAACCAACTGAAGAAGATCCATGCCACGTAGCCATAGCAGAAATAGCTGAGGGTAACTGCCCAGACTTCTTTGCTTTGGAGAACATGGCTCCAAGGCACGAACGGTTTCGCGTCGTTCTTGGGCTCCGCCTGCGTCAACCCGGAACGAATGAAAGCCAACTCAGAGGCAGATACGCTGGCGTGCTCAGCTGGCGTGTCGCGAGCCATCACGAACCATACCGCACCTGCAGCAAATCCAATGATGGAACACACCCAGAACGAAGCCCGCCAGCCGTAGTGAATCATGACGTAGGTGATGATCACCGGCGTAAGGCCGGCGCCCGCTCCTACCCCGGCGAAAATCCAGCCGTTTGCAATCCCGCGCTCCGAGGCTGGAATCCAGCGCGCAATAAATTGATTGGCGGAGGGATAGATCACCGCTTCGCCCGCGCCCAAAAGAAAGCGGACCGCAACGAAAACAAAAATCGCGCCCGCAATGTTTGCTGGAACCATGGCAGTCAGGGCCGTGAAAATTCCCCACCACATGACACCGCCGGCCAGGACCCGGCGTGGCCCGAAGCGGTCGGCCAGCCTTCCCCCAACCGTCTGGAACAGTGCGTAGCCGAACAGCATGGCGCTGAATACTGGGCCCAGTTGCACGTCGCTCAGATGGTAGGCCTCGGCGATAGGCCCCACGGCAATGGAAATGTTCACTCGGTCGAGATAAGACACGGCGCTGAGAACGAACAGCCAGATCACCAAAAACCAACGGACATGGCTCGTTCTAGCACCGTTCATCACAGGTCATCCTCGGTTACGCGGCGTGTTCGCGCAGAAGGCGCGAAAGTTGCTCGGCTACGATTTTGGCTTCACCAGGTTGCAGCATGAACGAGCTCATGGATAACCCAGGCCGTCCCTCGCCGCCTCCTACCACAATCGAGGGCTTCGAACTGCGCAGCAGTTTTGACGCCTGCTGAGGCGTTAAGGAAATGCGGGCTGCATCCCAGGTGATGCGCATATGCGGCACGTGGTTGGCGATGTCCGGGACAAAGAACGACGTACTAACCCCCGGAACTTTTTTGAGTTCACCCGAGATTCCTTCCAGCCGGTCCTGCCATTCCTTGGCCAGAGCCTCATGGTCCTCCGCGAGAAAAAGTTCAAGCGCCTTCACCATGCCCAGGATTTCTTCCTTGCCCACCTTCTGGCTTCGTCCAAGCGTGTCCTCGTGCGGACTGTTATTGAGCAGTGCATTTGCGACCATGTCTTTGCGTCCGACCAGCAGCCCGGCGCACTGCGGCCCGCGAATCGCTTTCCCGCCGCTGAAAGTCACCAGGTCGTAACCCATGTTGGTGTAATCCCAAAGATGCGACACCGGCGGCGTATCGGCCGCAGCGTCGTTCATGCAGGGAATGTTGTATTGCTTCGCCAGCTTAACCCACTCGTCCACTTTGATCTGCCCGGCACCGTTGGCAAAATTGGAGAAATGCATCATCGCCGTGCGCTCATTTACCGCAGCTCGCAATTGATCAACAGTTTCGATCTCGATCAGCTTGATGCCCGTAGACCGCAACTGGTGATCAAACGGATTGCGATGCGATTTCTGGATGATCACTTCCGACTTCATGCCAGTAAGATCGGGCAATTGCCGGATCAAGGCCTCGTTCCCGCCCGTCAGAATGCCCGCCAATCCCGATTGAATTGCCGCAGCCGCGCCAGACGTCACCAGAGCCGTATAACCATCCGCCAACTTCAGCATTTCCGCGATACGGTTTCCCGCAGCCACCTCCAGCTCCGGAATGTTCACAAAATGGCGCCCAGCCATCGTCATGACGGCTTCGAGCTCGGGGTGGGGAAGGGAACCGCCCAGCATCGTCATGGTCCCCTCACAGTTAATCACTGTTCTAACCCCAAGCTCTTCGTAAGGATTGCCGGTCTGCCCAAAACCGCTTACCGGAGCAATTGCGCCCGCCGCTCCGCGACTCCAAGCGAACAACTTGTGGGGCGTCGCGACCAAGCCTGTAATCACTCCCACGGTACCCAGAAATCCCCGGCGGTTCCACTTCGACTTGAGTCCCATGAACGAAGCTCCTTTACGGCTCACTTAGCCACGGCGGCGATGCAGTTGATTTCCACCAGCGAGTCTCCCGGCAGCGCAGCTACCGCGACGGTTGTGCGTGCTGGCCCGCCATGGGGAAAATAGGTCGAGAACACCTTATGCATTCCATCCCAGTGTTCAATCTTCACCAGGAAAACATTCAATTGAAGAATGGTGTCCATGGTCCCTCCGCCAATTTCCACATGCTTCTTGATCTTGTCCATGACCATGGTGGTATGAGATTCGATCGTCCATTCCTTTGAATCTCGAGAATCGTGGGCGCCCTGCCCCGCGACATAAATCAACCCATGGTGGACAATCACCGGCATAATGATGTCTTTCTCACTGCCGGGTTTGCCTTCACTATTCATTTTGCGGATTCCGCCTGCATCTTGCGCAGCGGAACTCTGAGCCGCCGCGCGGTTAGGCAAAAAGGTTGCGGTAACTCCCAAAGCGGAAAGCACGGAAGCGCAACGCGCAGCAAACTTCCTTCGAGTGAAAGTCGAGTTCATAGATCTCCTCCTTCCAAATTAGGCCTTCGAAATCCGCACCCAGTCAAGGCAACGCGAAGCTGAAGACATCACTGCCTGCGGCAATCGCCACATACTGTTTGCCGGCGATTGCATAGCTCATAGGGGACGCACTGATCTCCTGCCCAGTATTGAAATGCCATAGCGCTTTGCCACTTCGCGCATCTACGGCTTCAAACGAGCCGGCATTGTCCCCGAAAAACACCAGGTCGCCGGCGGTCGCCATGGTCCCGGCAGAAGAGTGTCCCCCGCCTGTCTGGGGATATTTCCAGGCAATCGAATTTGTCTCCGGATTGAAGGCGACCAGAACCTTCTGGGAAGTTTCGGTCGGGATTCGCTTTACCCCAGTCGAGTAATAGTCTCGGCCTTCTTTGAAGGCCTGCGGCTTGAAAAAAAAGGTTTCGCATTGCTCCAGGGCCATGAAATAAACCAAGCGAGTGGACTCGCTATAGGAAGGCGCAAACCAATTAGTGGCTCCCGCGAAGCCGGGGCAAACCCGCGTTCCTTCCGCCGTCGGCTGGACGCCAGTTAGCAAAGGCCTCCCGTGCGCATCGATTCCCTTTGCCCAGTTCAGTTTTTCCACGAACGGCGCTGCCGAGAGAAATTGTCCGTCGGTGCGATCGAGAACGTAGATGTAGCCGTTGCGATTTGCCTCTACCAGTAGTTTTCGCGGCTCGCCCTGATAAACCGCATCGATCAGGATCGGGGTCTCTACTGCGTCGTAGTCGAACAGATCATGCGGCGTAAACTGGAAATACCACTTCAATTTTCCAGTATCCGGATCCAGCGCCAACACACAGTCAGTGTAAAGATCGTCCCCCGGCCGCACGCCGCCTTCGAAATCCGGCGCGGGATTGCTCGTGCCCCAGTAAATCGTGTTGAGCTGGGGATCGTAAGTTCCCGGCATCCACGTCGTCCCGCCGCCATGCAGATAGAGTTTTCCTGGCCAGCTTTCGGAACCGAATTCCCCCGGACCCGGTATAGTCCAGAATCGCCAGGCCAACTTACCTGTCAGCGCATCGTAGGCCGCAACAAAGCCACGCACGCCGTCATCGCCCCCGGAGGTTCCCACCAGCACTTTGTCTTTAACTACGAGCGGGGCGCTGGTTGCGCCGTAATTCTTGTTCCAATTCGCATAAGCCACGTCCCAGATGAGATTGCCCGAGCGCGCATCCAGGCAGAGCAGATGTGCATTGTCCGTTTCCATGTAAACCCGGTTGTGCCATACTCCGACGCCCCGGTTGATGTGCCCCGCAGCGTCGTCGATCAATCCTTCCGAAATCGGCCACGAATGGTGCCACACGACTCGGCCGGTGCGTGCGTCGAGCGCGGACGCATCATTCGAAGCGGTTACGAACATCATTCCATTCACTACCAGCGGAGTGACCTCAAGCCGTTTCGAGTCGCGCGCATGAAAAACCCACTCCGCGCGCAGTCCCGCAAGATTGCCTGAATTGATTTCAGCAAGGCTGCTGTAGCGCCGGCCGGAGTAGTCACCGTTGTAGGAAGTCCAGTTGGCTGCGACGGGCTCAACCAGAAGATCCTCAGACCGCACATCGATTGCCGTGAACATGTTCGCTGGCGGATCGCTTCCTGCCCGAGCTGCCAGACAGGCGAAAACGACGAAAACAAGCGCCATCTGCTTAGAGAGGTTTCGCAAGCGCTGCCTCCCCGGCACCATTCTTTCGCAGTGGCGAGCGGTGACCGACCGTCCGATACCCCAACTCATGCGAGATTTGCAATCCAGCCGTCTGAATCAATGGCGCGAGCTGCCGTAAGCGGGTAACTGCCATGCGTACCACCGGCGCCGTAATGCTGAGGCTGGCATTCACGCCGCCGGCGTGATCCCAGATGGGAGCCGCGACGCATCGTATGTGGAGTTCGTGTTCCTCCAGATCGCAGGCGTAGCCATTCTTTCGGACTCGGTACAGCTCAACGTCCAACTCTTGCAGATTGCCCACGGTGTTCGGGGTCAGACACCTCAGTCCCAACTGCGGTAGGACGCTTTCCCGCTCATCGTCCGGCATGTACGCCAACATGACCTTGCCCACTGCGGTGCAGTACAAAGGAACGGCGGCGCCGATGCGGGAGTGAATGCGCAGCTGTTCGGGTGAATCCAGCTTCTCTACGTAAACCGCAGAGAGCCCGTGCCGCACGGTCAGATGGATGGTCTCGCGCGTTTGCCGGTTCAATTCCTGAAGGTACGGCAGGCTCACCCGGCGAATATCGAGTTGACCCAAGGCTACCTGGCCGATTGCGAAACACGCGATTCCCAGGTGATACACCCCGTCGCCGCTGCAGTTCAAGAAGTTCGCACTCTCCAGGTTCGCCAGGAAACGATGGACCGTACTCACCGGCAGCCGGGACAGTCCCGCAACTTGCTTCGCCGTGAGCCCATGCGGCGACTCGCTGAAGAGCCGCAGAAGGCGCAACCCGCGCTGCAGGGCGGTGATGTTATAGCTTCGCTTTGGACTATCAACCATGAGAACCGGATGAAATCGGTATCAACACAAAATGAAAGTGCGAATTATCTGATGAAAGTCGATTTTATGCAATAGGTCTCTTTCCTCTACAGTCTGCCGAACTTCTTAACCGCCTCCACAATCGATTTCATCTGTTCGATAACGGCATACATCGAGTGCTCTTTGAAATCCATTTGCTGCGCCAGGGTTAACACTTCCTGAGCTCTGCCTCTGGGGACAACCACCACCCCGTCACTATCCGCCGCGACAATGTCGCCGGCATTGACGGTCACGCCGTCGCAGGTCACCGGAATTTGCGATCCTCCGAATCGATAGTGATGCACCGAGGTCGATGGCACAATGCCGGTCGCATAAACGGGAAAGCCGATCTTCCGCAAATACGCGACGTCGCGAACTCCTCCATCGATTACGGCTCCGGCATACCCGCGCGCTGCCATCGCTGTGCCCATCAGTCCGCCCATTCCCGCGATGTCCTCTCCATCTTCGAGCACCATTACGTAAACCGAATCGGTGGACCCCTGGTCAATGGCCGCCAGCATTCCATTCAACGCCGCGGGATCGTTGTTGCCTTCGTCTTTCTTGAGCAGCACCGTCCTCGCAAAGCCGGCAAGTTTTGTAGTCAGGATCGGATGCATGCGGTGACTCATGTACATGCGCTTGCCAGTCAGTTGCTCGAGAGCATCTGAGACCGAAGCCACTTCCACTCTGCGATACTCTGCAATTAAGGCATTATCGGTTTGCGACGCGGGTGTTCCGGCGACTGATTGCGCCCACAGAACTCTGGCCCCGCACAAGATGGCGCTCAAAAGGCCGATGGATAACAGGGATACTGCGATAGTGTGGGATTTCACAAAGCCGCGAAACTTGTTCATTTCGTCCTCCTGGATGTATATATGTGCGCGGACTCTAACACCATTTTTCCTCGGGTGAAAGAGTCTATCCATTTATCACTAAGGGGAGCGACAAATGAAAACGACAATCGAGACTGGAGCAGTCCGGTGGTTTCTATGGGCTTTCGTGATCGCGCTGATCATGGGTTTTGCCGCGCAGCGTGGCGATGGCCAGGAACGGAAAGCGATAAATCTATCACCCGCCCGAGGACTTCCTTTCAGCGACGGTGTCGTAGCCGGCAATACTCTGTATGTCGCGGGCCAGGAGGGTACCGACGACGCCAACAAGCTGGTCGCGGGAGGCATCGGTCCCGAGACCACCGCGGCCCTCGACAATATCCAAAAGGTCCTGAAAGCCGCAGGCTTCGAACTGAAGGACGTGGTCAGCGTTACAGTCTACCTCGCCGACATTCACGAATTCCCGGACATGAACAAGGTTTACAAGGGCGTCATGCCTGATCCAAAGCCGGCTCGCGCGACCATTCAGGCCGCGGCCCTGGTCAACAATGCCCGAGTTGAAATCTCGGCCATCGCAGTGAAACAGAAGTAGTGCTGTGCTGCTGGCGAAGCGGGAGTCCCTGGTTGACCCTGGGAGAAAAGTGTGACTCCGGACGCGTGCATTGCTTTTTCTTGATCTCTTGTAGAACGCAAAAAAGGTTGACACGCCTACTGTGGTTGGGATAAACCGTTGGTCCATAGTTTGCTTGGACTTTCAAAACTCAGCAACAGATTTCACTAGATGAAAGTATGCGGCGGTGGAGTTGAATCAGGCGGAGGCCTCGGGCAGGAGAGCAACTATGCGTAATCGTCGGTGGACTGTGGTCGCGGTACTTGCGTTCGTCCTTTTCGCGTTGGCGCTGGCGTCGGCAAGCATCACCGGCAGCATCTCCGGCGTGGTCACGGACAAATCGGGCGCTCTCGTTTCGGGAGCCACGGTTGTCGCAACCGACACCCTCACCGGGGTCCAGACCACTCAAAAGACCGATTCCAAAGGCTTCTACAATCTTCCCACGCTTGCCGTTGGCACCTACAACCTGGAAATCAGCCAGGTCGGCTTCAAGACTTACCGGCAGATCGGAATAGTGATCGATGCCAACTCGGCTCTTAGGGTCGATGCCAGTCTCGCCATCGGCTCGATCAGCGAGAAGATCGAGGTGAGCACCGAAGCGGCTCAAGTGGAAACCCAGAGCACGCAGATGGGAGAAGTCATCGAGGGCTCCAAGATGACCTCTGTACCCCTAAATGGCCGCAGCTTTCTTGATCTGCTGTCTCTCCAGCCGGGCGTTTCGCCTTACAAGAACACAGATCAGATGACGAATGGAATCGGCATGGATCCAACAACGGTATCCGGCGATCTGACCAACGGAACTCAATCCGTAGACGGCGGCCGAACCGGTTCGAACGGTTTCATGGTGAATGGAGCCGACGCGGAAGAAGGGGTACACAACGGGGCGGCCATTGTTCCGAATCTCGACTCCATCTCCGAATTTCGCATCATCACCAATAATTTCAACGCCGAATACGGAAACTTCAGCGGCGGCCAGGTTAATGTCGTTACCAAGTCCGGGACCAATCAGTTTCACGGCGACCTGTTCGAGTTTCTCCGCAACACCGACCTCGACGCGGCGAACTACTTTACGGGGCGTGGGGTCTTTATTCAGAATCAGTTTGGTGGAATCTTCGGCGGACCAATAAAAAAAGACAAGGTTTTCTTTTTTGGCGACTATCAGGGAACCAGGCAAATCCTGGGCCAGTCGCAAAGCTTTCCCGTTCCTTCAGCGCAAGATCGTATGGGCGACTTGTCAGATCAGGCTAGCT
>Ga0307476_10001296_pt1 | contig 15328 bp, 14 predicted proteins | sample atmos_gasesECM2C_2_FD_203314 | JGI IMG/M metagenome (GOLD analysis project Ga0307476, IMG submission 203314) | Hardwood forest soil microbial communities from Morgan-Monroe State Forest, Indiana, United States - atmos_gasesECM2C_05 | ecosystem: Environmental > Terrestrial > Soil > Temperate... | reverse complement strand
CGCCGCCGCGCTGTCCACGGCGCGCAGGAGCATCTCTTTGCAGCCTCCTCCGCCGGGGAGTAGGCCGACGCCGACTTCGACCAGACCGGCGTAGAGTTCGGCGTGCGGCTGGCGCGCGGTGGCGTGCAGAGAAATTTCCGTGCCGCCCCCGAGGCACAGGCCGAACGGCGCCGCCACGACCGGCTTTGAGGAGAACTTGATGGCCTGTGTCATCCCCTGGAACTGGCGGATGGCGAGGTCCACGTCGTCCCACTCTTCCTCCTGCACGCTCATGAGCAGCAGCATCAGGTTCGCTCCGACGGAAAAATTCGTGGCATCGTTGGTGATGACGAACGCGTCGAAGTTGTCGCCGGGGCCGCCCGGTTTCAGGGATTGAAGAATCAGGCTGACAATGTCGGAGCCCAGCGAGTTCATCTTGCTGTGGAACTCGATGCAGCCCACGCCGTCGCCCAGATCGATCAGCGACGCGCCGGGATTCTTTTTCACCACGCCGTTGGATTTCTTCGCAACTGTCGTCGACCAGACGCCGGCGGGAACGTGAACCAGTTCCCAGTTCTCAGTTCTCAGTTCCCAGTACTTACGTCCCGATAAAGATTTTGGCTCGTCGGCGTACCACGACTTCTGGCCTGCGGCTAAAAGTTTTTCTACATTCGCCGCTATCGGCTTGCCTTCTTTTTTCATGCGGGTCACGGTGGGTTCGACGCCAGCGGCGTCCCACAGTTCGAAGGGACCGAGTTCCCAGTTGAAGCCGAGGCGCATGGCGCGGTCGATTTCAACGATCGTGTCGGAAATCTCAGGCACGCGATTGGCGGAGTAGGTCCACAGGTCGGAGAGCGCGGCCCAAAGAAACGTACTGGCTTTGTCGGCTTTCTGCGGCACGCCTTCCAGCCCAAGCAACGTGCGCAAGCGCGTTCCCGTATCCTCGATATTTTTCGCCATCTCGAGTGCGGGGAATTTCGGCTTCTGCCTCGGATGGTATTCCAGCGTCTTCCAGTCGAGCCCTAGTCGTTCGTCTTCCTTGCCAGATTCGGCGGGCGAGGGCGCCCGCCCCACATTTTTCTTATAGAAGCCGCCTTTGGTTTTGTCGCCCAGCCATTTCCGCTCCAGCATTTTGCTGAAGAACTCGGGCAGTCGCAGATCGCTGCGCTCGTCGTGGACATTCGCCGTCATGTTGCTCACGACATGGCCGAGAATATCGAGCCCGACCAAGTCGATGGTGCGAAACGTGGCCGACCGCGGCCAGCCCACGGCCTGTCCGGTGAGGGCGTCTACCTCTTCGATGGTGAGGCCCATCTCCTGCATCAACCGCATCACGTTCAGCACTGAAAACGTTCCAATGCGGTTGCCGATGAAGTTGGGCGTGTCTTTAGCGAGCACAACACCCTTCCCCAGTCGAACGTCGCAGAAATGCGAGACCGCGTCGATCAAAGCAGGGTCGGCTTCCGGAGTGGGAATCAGTTCGAGCAGCCGCATATATCGCGGGGGATTGAAAAAATGCGTGCCGAACCACGAGCGGCGGAAGTCGTCGGAGAATCCTTCGGCGATCTTGCCGACAGGCAGGCCGCTGGTGTTGGTGGTGATGATCGTCCCGGGTTTGCGAACGGCGTCCACCTTCTTCAGCAAGGCGCGTTTGAGTTCGAGGTTCTCGACTACGGCTTCGATGATCCAGTCAACATCGGCGAGCTTCTTGAGATCGTCTTCGAAATTCCCTACGGTGACCAATCGGGCGAGCGACGGCTCCATGAACGCGGCAGGCTTGGATTTCCTGGCGGCGTCGAGCCCGGCGGCGGCGATCTTATTCCGTTCAGAACCGCGCGCGGGACCATCGGCGTTTGCAGGAACGATGTCCAGCAGATAACACGGAACCCCGGCATTGGCAAAATGGGCAGCGATGCGGGCGCCCATGGTTCCAGCACCGAGAACGGCAACTTTATTGATGCGCTTCATGAATCAGGCCTCGAATGAAAGTCTTAACCGCAGAGGACACAGAGGATTCAATTGAAATGAACCTGCAATGGTAATCGCACAGAGGCTAATTGATCTAGGGCTGGCAGTAGCGCCGGCGTCCCGCCGGCTGTGGCGGGGGCGTCCCGCCCGCGCATTCCCGCCATTACTGTTCCGCGCAAGTTTCTAAAAACTGCAGCGCTCGCCGCGCCATCTGTTTCTCGCCCCCATAGGCCAGTAGCTTGGGCGCGTCTTCCAAGCGTATCCACTTCGCGCGTGCCACTTCGACGCGCATGTCATCGGCGATGTTGTCGATGCGTCCGGACTCATAACGTAGCAGATAAAAGCTGACGATCTTGAACACGCGCTCGCCATCGCTCCAGGACCGTACGTATACGTACTTACTGTCGCCCAGTTTGGTGATGGGAACGGCGGAGATCCCGGTCTCTTCACGGACTTCGCGCAAGGCGGCTTCGAGCGCCTTCTCGCCGGGATCAACCAGTCCCTTGGGCAGGCACAGCACCGCCTTCGGTTTCGAACGAACCGCACGCCGGGTGGGGTCGGGAACGGCTGCCGGCGCTCCAGGAGGCAGTTCAATGGCGGCCATCCACCATCCATCGTCTTTCTTCCGAATGACCACGCCGCCGGCTGAGATCTCGCGCACCATACTATTCGCAACTTATCAGGAATACAGGAGTTTCTCACGGCGTACTTGTTCCACGGTAACTGTTACCCGTGACTTTTGGCGTCCCTAACGTAATACTCTGTAGCACCGTTGTGCCCTTACAGACATCTAAGCAATTGTGGCATCTTATATGCCAGCAGGGCTTTTAGTACGTCTGGCCGCTCGCGGGCCCGAAATGTGGGGTTTGCTGTGAAAAGCCTGGGCAAGATCATTCGGACCGTGCAGGCCATCGGCCGGGAACTTTCCCGCAAGGCTGCTCCCGTTTTATCGCCCCGAAGTCCCGCCATTGGCCTCGCGTTGGGCGGAGGCTTTGCCCGCGGCATCGCGCACATCGGCGTTCTGAAGATACTGGAGCAAGAAGGCATTCCGGTCCGCGCCGTCGCCGGCACCAGCGTGGGCGCTCTCATTGGCGCTTGTTATTGCAGCGGCCTCTCGGTTGGCGAGCTGGAAGACGTGGCGCACAGCGTCCGTTTCACGACGTTCGCGCGCTGGACGGTCTCGCGTTACGGCTTCGCTTCCAACGACCGTATGGTGACGTTCCTCGCCCGCACTTTGAAGGTCAAGACATTTGAAGAATTGCGCATTCCGCTCGGCGTAACTGCAACTGACTTCAATACCGGCGAAGGCGTGGTGTTTCACTCGGGCTCAATCATTGATCCGGTGCGTGCCAGCTGCGCCTATCCTGGAATGTTCCTTCCGGTGGAAATTCGCGGGCGTTACCTGGTCGATGGCATGCTCTCGCATCCCGTGCCGACGCGTCCTCTGCGCGAAATGGGCGCCGATCGCGTGCTGGCGGTGCACTTGAAAGGCACGTGGGCCAACGGTGGGCCGCCACGCCATTTGTTCGACGTCATCGGACAATCGTTTGCCATCGCGCAGGATGCCATGTCGAGTTTGTGGAAGGAATCCGCCGACCTGGTGATCGAACCCGATGTGGCGGGATTCGCCTACGATGACTTCAAGCGCGCCGACGAACTGATTCACTCCGGCGAAGTTGCCATGCGGAAGGCGCTGCCGGAAGTACGTAAATGGCTGGAGATTCCCGCGGAAACAACTTACACCGACACCGAACGCCGGGCCGAGCCTCGGCCCGCGCCCATGCCCGCGGATTAAGAACGTATTAGCTTATTCCAAGATGTTGTATTGACTTCGAACTCCGCTGCATTACTTCTTGGGACTCGAAATGCTCAGCGGAAAAGAGGCAATAAGATATTTGCCTTGATCGCTGTCGATCGAATTAAGCTCTAACAACTCCACACTTCGCGACATGATGAGTCGGGTGCGGTAGTAATAAACTTTGTCCGCCTCAGCTGCGAAATGCGCCAGTTCCACGCGCTGGGCGACCAGGGACGATTGCAACATAACGCACACATGATGTTCTCCTGGCTGGACGGACACGGAGAAATACGAGTTCCCGTGGTTTGCACCTACCCACGTTCCGTCGATCGCGAGTTTCACTGTTGGATATCCTAAGGTCATGCCGGTACCGGCATCCTGCAAGAAGTAAACCTGCGCCTTCCCCGGGTCCGGCTGCGCCGGCGTGTGTTGGGAATCGTCGAGCTTGACCCTGAAACTGACATTCCCGGGGCCGCACGCTGCGGTAGAAGCAGCAGGCGGGGCCTGGGCAAATGCAGGCGCAGCAAAAAGCAATGCAATGACAGCGACTTTCATTGGGACCTCTTCTTGAGCGCCGCTAGACGAATGTACGCTGGTACGGAGAGGGGCTGGTTTGCTGGCTTTCCCCTCACCAGCCGAGGTATAGCACAGCCCGTTCATGATGAAAAGTAAAGTGTTGTTGTTAAGCGGCCATAACACTCACGCTACCTTCCCCGCTTCTTCCACGATTCTTTGCCACGCCTTCCCCACGTGCCTGGCCTGCGTGCGAGTTTGCCCAACGCACAGCCGCAGGGTCATTTTTCCATTCAGCTTGGTGTGCGTTAGGTAAAGATCACCGCTGCAATTCAGGCGATCCATGATTCCCTGATTCGCCGCATCTCCTCCCTTGTGCCGGAAGCAAATCAGATTCAACGGTACCGGGGCGGCCAGTTTGAAGCGGTCATCATTTCGCACCCACTCAGCGAACTGCTGCGCCAGTTGCACATGCTGGCGAATGTGATGCTGCAGGCCCTCCACGCCATAGTGCCGGATCACGAACCACAGCTTCAGCGATCGGAAGCGCCGTCCCAGTTGGATGTGCCAGTCCCGGTAGTCGATGACCGCGCCTGACTCCGTGGCCTGGTTGCGTAAGTACTCCGGCAGAATGCTCAAGGTCTGAATCAGCGCCTTCCGGTCGGCAACCCAGAAGCAGTTGCAGTCGAAGTTGGTGAACATCCATTTATGCGGATTGAAGTTGTAGCTGTCGGCGAGTTCGACTCCGTTCTGCAAATGACGGAACTCCGGACAGAGCATGGCGGTGCCCGACATAGCCGCATCCACGTGCAGCCAAAGATTGTGCTGGCGGCAGACTTCGCCGATCGGGCCAATCGGGTCCATCGCGTTTGATGAGGTCGTCCCCACCGTCGCGCACACAAAAAAAGGTGTCAGCCCTGCGCCACGGTCAGCCTCGATCTGGAGCGCGAGAGCATCCGGCCGCATCGCAAGATTCTCGTCGACTTCGATCAGCCTCAGATTGTCCACGCCGATGCCGGCAATCATTGCGGCCTTTTCCAGCGAGGAGTGGGTCTGCGTCGAGGCGTAAGCGACGAGCTTTCCAGCACATCCTTTCTTGTTGCTGACGTAGTTGGTAGCGCGCTCGCGCGCGGCCAGTAGCGCGCAGAGCACGGCGCTCGAAGCAGTATCCTGAATCACGCCGCCACCTGTGTTCGACGACAGAAATTTCTCAGGCAGGCCTAGCATCGCAACCAGCCAATCCATCACGTGCGTTTCGAGTTCCGTGCAAGCTGGGCTGGTCGACCACAACATCCCCTGCACGCCCAGTCCGGAAGCAAGAAGGTCGCCCAAAATCCCAGGCCCCGACGCGTTGCATGGGAAGTAGGCGAAGAAGTTCGGCGATTGCCAGTGCGTGACGCCCGGCAGAATCAGCCGCTCGACATCTTTCAGTAGCGCGTCAAACGGCTCGCCGCGCGCCGGAGGATTTACTGGCAGCGCAGCACGAATCTCTCCAGGCTTCACTTGCGAGAGCACTGGAAACGATTCGATCCGTGACTGGTAGTCGGCTATCCAGTCGACCACGGCATGTCCGTGGCGCCGGAATTCTTCGGGCGTCATATGAAAGGATTTTTCGTCGACCAATCTATTCTCCCGGTGACGTCACTTCAATCGTCCAAAGTACACTCGCGTCTTGTAGTCGAAAGTCGCACGTCCAGCAATGGCGTGGGCCTCGAAAATTCGGCGCAACTCCCGCAACATTGGCACGTGCTTGGGATGCCCCGGCCCTGGCGCATACGAAGACGACAGCAGCCTGCCCTCGAGCCCCGCATAGTCGAGCTCCTGCCGCATCTCGAACGCTCGTTCTTGAAACGGCGCCGGGTCGAAGAACTCATTCACCGCGTCGGCAGTCCGCTCAGGCCGCACCTCTGTATAGTCGGTGCCATAGGTCAGCAATAGTTCCTCGTACTCGCGCAGGAAGGCATTCGAATCCGTAAGCCGCTCGTTCCACAGAAGCACCAACCATCCCGCCGGCTTCAGAATGCGCACGAACTCGCGACGCGCCCGCTCGCGATGAAACCAGTGTGCCGCCTGAGCCGCAGTGACGAAGTCCACGCTCTGGTCCGCCAGCGTGGTCGCTTCCGCCGTCCCCGCAACACTGGTGAACTTGGGAAACGACGCCATCAGGCCCTCGCCCGCCTGCCGCATCTCGGCGTTGGGTTCGACTCCGAAAACTGGGTTGCCATTCTCCAGCAGCATGTGCGTCCAAATCCCCGTGCCCGAGGCGATGTCCGCCACCACTTGGCCCGGCGCGATCCCGCAGTCTTTTTCCAGGACTTGTAAAACTTCTTTGGGATATCCCGGCCGGTAGCGGACATAGTTCTCTACCCGATCGGAAAAGCGGCTGGTGGCGTTGGCTGCTGGCATAAACATGAAACCTGGCGAGTTTTTTCACCTTGCCAGAAAGACATTCTAACGGCAGGATAGAGGTGTTGTCCCTCCCCGCTGGGTCAGTCGAACCTGTCGCCGGGACCTCCAGGCTGGAGTTTCACGACAACAAATAAAAAATGAATTCACCCCCGGCCCGCAGCCCTATAACTATGCGAGTGGTCATCAAAGTCGGTACCAGCCTCATCGCTCCCGGCGGACAGATTGACGTCAATCTGCTACGCGGCATGGTCGATCAATTCGACCTGTCGAAGAACGAATATCTGATCGTCACTTCGGGCGCAATCGCCGCGGGCATGTCGGGCCTGGATCTGCAGAAGCGTCCCGGAGACGTCCCGCGCATGCAGGCCTGTGCCGCGGTCGGCCAGAGCAAGCTGATGCACACCTACGAGCGCCTTTTCTTCGGGAAGAAGGTCGTCGCCCAGTTGCTCCTCTCGAGCGACGACTTCACTTCGCCCGTACGCTACCGCAATCTGAAGAACGCTCTTGCCGAGTTGCTGGCGCTGGGCGTGGTGCCCATCGTGAATGAAAACGACAGTGTATCCGTGCGTGAGTTAGAGGGCGCTTTTGGCGACAACGACGAACTCAGCTCGCTTCTGGCCACGGCCGTTAAAGCCGACTGGCTGCTGCTGCTGACCAATGTCGACGGATTCATGGTTCCCAACGGCCGCAAGAAGCCACGACTGCAGCGGGTGGTTCGCAAGCTGACTCCGGCGCTTGAAGCGCAATGCAACGGCAAGAGTTCGCAGGGCCGCGGCGGGATGATGTCCAAACTGCGCGCCGCTAAACTGGCGAGCGAGGGCGGAGTCCATGTGGCCATTGTGAACGGCCGCCATCCCAAGGCCATCACGTTCGGCATGGATCGCAAAATCGGAACCTATTTTCCGCCGCGGAAAGAAAAATAGTAAAATACAAGATGACTGCCACTCTCACCACGGCCGCTTCGACGCAGGAAAAGTTGCTGCGTGCCCGCGCGGCGTCGGCCCGGCTGGCTTTGCTTTCCACCGAAGAGAAAAACGCCCTGCTGCTGGCGATCGCCGATGCGCTCGCCGCGAACGAGAAGAGCATCCTGGCCGCGAACCGCGAGGACGTGGAGAATTCCGCTCTCGAAGGCGCCATGCGCGACCGCCTGCTGCTCACTCCGTCGCGGCTCAAAGACATGGCCGAGGGCATACGCGAGGTCGCGGTCCTGTCTGATCCCATCGGCGAAACCTTGGCGGAGTGGACCAAATCGAACGGTCTGCGCATTCGCAAGGTGCGCGTTCCGCTGGGCGTCGTCGGGATTATCTACGAGTCGCGTCCGAACGTCACGGTCGATACCGCAGTGCTGGCGCTCAAGACCGGCAACGCCATCGTTCTGCGCGGCGGGAAAGAGGCGGCACAGAGCAACCAGCGACTGGTGGAAGTTATGACCGCCGTTTCTGGCATGCCGGAAGGCGCAATCGAACTGCTCGATTCGAGCACTCGGCAATCCGTGCAGGAACTCATCAAAGCCCGTGGACTGGTCGACGTCATCATTCCGCGGGGTGGCGCGGGGCTCATCACATTCGTCACGGAGAATTCCGTGGTCCCGGTCATCGAAACGGGAGCAGGGAACTGCCACATCTTTGTCGACGAATCCGCCGATTTCGAAATGGCCGACCGCATCGTTATCAACGCGAAGACGCAGTGTCCGTCGGTGTGCAATGCCGCTGAGAAGTTGTTGGTGCACGAAAGCATCGCCGCCAAATACGTTCCGCACATCGTGGAGAAATTAATCGAAGCCGGCGTCGAGGTCCGCGGCGATGGCAAAGCCCGTAGCCTCGCAGCCGGATTGCGCGTCGGTCCCGCCGCCGAGCACGATTGGTACGAAGAGTACCTTCGGCTGTGCATGGCGGTGGCCGTAGTCGCCAATGTCGACGAAGCCGTCGCTCACATCAACCGCTACTCGACCAGGCACAGCGATTCGATCGTCACGCACGATGAGGCGAACGCCCGAAAATTCCTCCGCAGTGTGGACTCGGCCGCCGTCTACTGGAACGCTTCCACCCGCTTCACCGACGGCGCGGAATTTGGCTTCGGCGCCGAGATGGGCATCAGCACCCAAAAACTCCACTGCCGCGGCCCCTTCGCGCTCGCGGAGTTGACTTCGTCCAAGTATGAAATTATCGGGACCGGGCAGGTACGGTAGTTGTTTTACGCGGACTTCGCTTCTTAGGCAGAAGGCTTGCCAAGTATAGGTCGTGCTTCTCGCTTATATCACTGTAGCCACTGCTGCCTTTCGGTCTGATCTTCAAGGGCTTGAATGCTCGCTTCCTAAGGTTCATGGGTGTAAGGCTCCGCCAAGCTTATGCTACCTTACTATCTTTCACTACGAGAGCCCGATGAAATTCTTCTTACCCGCCGTTCTATGTTCAGCCCTATTCCTTACGGGATCGTCTCCAACAGCAGGCAGTGACGCTTCCGGATCTTCCGGTACGACTCCAAGCATCTTCGGCTTTCGCGACGCGTCCGCCGAACAGGCCACGGAATCGCAATTTCTCGCAGTGCCCGATTCCAAACTTGCGGAAGAGCATCTGCGCATCCTGACCAAAGCCCCGCACATGGCCGGCACTATTGAGGACAAGGCGACTGCCGACTATGTCGCTCAGAAATTCCGCGACGCCGGGCTCGACACCGAAATCGTCGAATACAAAGTCTGGATGAACTATCCCGAGGAAATCGGCGTCGATATGATCGCGCCCGCGGGAGTTGAAATGCACGGCCCCACGCGCGAACACGTCGACCACGATCCTTTTCAAGACGACCCTCGCGTGGTGACGCCCTTCAGCGGCATGTCGCCTTCGGGCGATGCCGAGGCCGATGTGGTCTACGCCAACTACGGCTCACCTGAGGATTTCGAGAAACTGGAAAAGCTGAAGGTCGATGTGCGGGGCAAGATCGTGCTGGTGCGCTACGGCCAGAATTTTCGTGGAGTCAAAGTCTTCGTCGCGCAGGAACATGGCGCGGCGGGCGTGATCATCTACTCCGATCCGGCGGATGATGGCTGGCGGAAAGGCGATAAATATCCCGAGGGGCCGTGGCGGCCCGACACCGGAGTGCAGCGCGGGTCGGTGGGATACATGTTCGAGTTTCCGGGGGATCCGACCACCCCGGGCGTCGCGTCCGCGCCGGCGCTGCCAGCGTCGCAACGCATTGCTCCGCAACAATCGTCACAAATGCCGAAAATCCCGGTCACGCCGTTGTCGTATCACGATGTGTGGCCAGTGCTGCAACATCTGGGCGGCCCTGATTCGCCGCGCGATTGGCAGGGCGCACTGCCCTTCACGTATCACGTTGGTCCCGGACCGGCGAAGCTAAAAATGCATCTCCGGCAGGATTATCAGTTCCGGACCCTTTGGGATGTGATTGGCCGAATCCCTGGCCGCGAGTTGCCCTACGAGTGGGTGGTCGCGGGCAACCATCGCGACGCGTGGGTGTACGGTGCGGTCGATCCCAACAGCGGTACGGCTGCGATGCTGGAGGCTGTGCACGGCGTCGGCGACTTGCTGAAGTCGGGCTGGAAGCCGAAGCGCACCTTGATTTTCGCCAGTTGGGACGGCGAGGAAGAAGGCCTGATCGGTTCGACCGAGTGGGTGGAGCAGAACGAATCAGGGTTGGCGAATGCAGCTGCGTATTTCAACATGGATGTCGCGGTTTCCGGGCCCAAGTTCGGTGCGTCGGCCGTGCCGAGCCTCAAGCAGTTTCTGCGTGACATAACCAAAGTTGTGCCCAGCCCGAAGGGCGGGACGGTCTACGAGGCATGGCAGAAGGCCGCGCAGCCGGACGCGCTCTCGGCGCAGTCTCCCTCGGAGGCGATTGGTGAAAACCATCGCCTTCCGGCGGCTCAAGTGAAGAGTGACGTTCCAGTCGGCGACCTGGGCAGCGGTTCCGATTACACTGCCTTCCTGCAGCATCTGGGAGTACCGTCGAGCGACGTGAGTTCGACCGGTCCCTATGGCGTGTACCACTCGGTGTTCGACAATTTCGCGTGGTTCAAGAAGTTTGGCGATCCGGAATTTGTGTACGAGCAGCAGATGGCACGCGTGTTTGGACTGGAAGGCGTGCGCATGGCCGATGCCGATGTGCTGCCCTACGACTACGAGGAATACGGGAAAGAGATTGCCGCGTATCTGGACGCAGCGAGCAAAAGGGCGGAGGACAAGTTCGGCAAGCGCGCGCTCGACTTCGGCGCGGTGAACGCCGCGGCTCACCATTTCGAAGCCGCAGGGGTGAAGATCCTGGCGAAGCAGAAGAATCCGCCGCAGGACGCGGCACGCCTGAACCAGGCTCTGCGCGGGGCAGAGCGGGCCTTGCTGGCGCCGGAGGGACTGCCGCATCGTCCCTGGTTTCGCCATGTGATTTACGCGCCGGGTGAATATACCGGTTACGCGGCGGTCGTAATTCCGGGAGTCAATGAAGCTCTCGACAAGGGTGATAGCGAGCGGGCGCGACAACAGTTGGCCGCACTCGCGGCGGCGCTGGAGCACGCGGCGAAGACGCTGGACGGATACCGGTAGCTTATGACTTCTGCACATACGCTGGGACAGATCTTGCGTACGCTGCCGGCATCGGCGGCGGCGACATTCCTAGCACTGTTTCCGATTGTCGATCCCTTCGGCGGCATTCCCATCTTCTTCACCATGACATCGACGTGGAGCCCGCAGGAACGGAATCGCACGGCGTTCAAGACCGGGCTATGGGTCTTCCTCATTCTGGTAACGTTTCTGTTCTTTGGACGCTTCGTGTTGCAGTTCTTCGGCATCTCGCTGCCCGTGATCAAAATTGCCGGGGGACTGATCGTCGCCAATACAGCGTGGGGCATGGTCACCTCGACTGCCCGGATCACGCCTGCAGAAAGCCAGGAAGCCGAAAGCAAAGAAGACATCTCACTCACTCCGCTGGCTATGCCCCTGATGTCGGGACCGGGCGCGATTGGAGTGGTCATGGCGCTGGCGGCTGATGTGGACAATGGGGCAGCGTATCTCGGAATCGTCATCGGCATCGCGGCGATCGCCCTCAGCGTGACTCTCTTCTTCCTGCTGGGAGGGCCGCTGGTGCGGCGTCTTGGTCCGAGCGCGGTGGGCGCGATTAACAAGATCTTCGGCTTTCTGATTCTCGCCATTGCCGTCCAACTGGTGTGGAACGGCGTGGCCGACTTCCGGAACTGACTGCGCCAGAAAGCTCACGGAACTTCTGTCCTTCGATCCCCGTACCAGAGAGCAGGCGCCTTTGCGCCCGAGAGGTGCTTCATGCCTGGAAGGTCTCTTGTCCGTTTGAATCCACTGTACAAAGCAGTTCTGGCGTGTCTTGTTGTGGTTCCATTCTTCGCGGCTTCCTGGTGCGCGGCCAGCGATTGGAACTATGAAGAGACGCACACTGATGCGCGCGAGTTTGCCGGTGGCGGGCTCTTGCATGTGCGGATGAGCGTCGGCGACATGCACATCAAGCGCGGAGACACCAACAAGATCAGCCTGCGCTACACGGTGAAGTCGCACCGCGAGAAGAACGTCCAAGAAGCGAGCGTGAATTTCGAGGTCCGCGGAACCGATGCCACGATCGAGTTCCACGCGCCTTCAGGCGGAAACACGCAGTTTGACGTGGACGTTGAAGTGCCGCAGAACACGAATCTCGACGTGCACGCGAAAGTTGGTGACGTGACCGTGGACAATGTCGAGGGCGACAAGGACTTGAGCCTGGGCGTGGGCGACATTCGCGTGGCCAATGAGCATTCAGGATATCGCCTGGTCCACGCAAGCGCGGGCATCGGCGACGTGAATGGCGACGGCTATGGCGAAACCAGCGGTTGGCTGGGCAAAACGCTGAAGTATCACGGCGAAGGCAAGTACGAGCTGCGGGCGCATGTTGGGGTGGGGGACATTCATTTGGAAGGGAAGTAAGGGCAGTGGCGCGGGCAGCCCTTGTCCGCGCGAAGGTCGCTCCCGAATCCCCGGCGCATGCTGGGTATATATCGATTAACCATTTTTCCTCTAGGCCGCTAAATCTATGATTTAGCATGACTTGCCGGTTTTTGATATGGCTGGTCGCCGGTAAAATATTGGAAACAAAAGAGCTTGCGGGCAAAATCTTCCAGAATAAGGACTTAGGAGTCAGTCTCGGGTGATTCTCTTTCGGCCCGTGGGAGAAGTGGTCGCGCACAACATAAGTTTGCGCTTTCTGTATGCCCGGTCAAGGTTGTACGTCACAAGAAGTGGAATAATTTCTGTGGAGAGTTGTGGAAAAGTGCCAAGGCGCGGGCTTTTCCGGCCAACTCTTAACTTGAGCGGGAGTTCGCGGGTGTTCTCTCCATTCCCAAAAGGTCCGAAAATCCCCACTTCTCGCAGAGGACGCGAGAAATGGGGCACCCGTTTCTTATTGACTAGTTATATGACTAGTCAGATAATAGCGGGAGAGGACGCGACATGAACTCGTGGCAGTTGCAGGAGGCTAAGGCGCGGTTCAGTGAATTCCTGGACACCGCGCTGAAAAAGGGTCCGCAGGTTGTTACCCGCCGAGGGGTGGAGGCGGCGGTGCTGGTTCCGATCGAAGAATGGCGCCGGCTGCAGCGCGAGAGCCGCCCAAGCATCAAGGAGTTGCTCCTCGGTCCGGGGCCTCGCTTTGAGGACATTGCGCCCAAGCGGGGTGCGTGGAAGCGCCGTCCGGTGATCGACTTCAGCGAATCCGAGTCGAAGTGAATCAGACTCCAGGTGAATGAGACTTCAAGTGACTCGATATTTGCTCGACACCAACGTCGTCTCCGAGTTGCGCAGGCCTAAGCCGCACGGGGCGGTGGCGGCGTGGATGAAGACGCTTCGGCCCGAACAGATTTTCCTTTCGGCCGTAACCGTCGGAGAACTGCAGGCGGGCGTGGAACTGACGCGCCCAAACGATGCCGCGAAGGCTCTTGAGATTGAAACCTGGCTCACCATGGTGGAGGCATCGTTCACGGCGCTGCCCATGGACTCGGCATGCTTTCGGGAATGGGCAAGGCTGCTGGTGGGGAAGTCCCCGGCATTGATTGAAGACGCAATGATTGCCGCGACGGCGCGGGTCCACGGCCTGGATGTGGCCACGCGGAACGAGCGGGACTTCCGGCAGTTTCAGGTGGGAGCGTTCAATCCGTTTGGATTCGGGGCGTAGGCTTGCGGTTCCGAAGGCGAGCAATCCACTTGGGCAAGAGCTCGCGGGCTTTCTGTGCAGGCACGAAGTCGTCCGATGCACCCCGAGTACGCAGCCTAAGGATCAATCGCTATACCAACGGGGCAGCCCAATCGGGGATGGGTTTGAACCACTGATCTCCGGAGGAGCCGAGAACTGCGACGAGCCGGTAACCCTCTTCTGTTGAATTGTCGAACAGGATGGTGTGATGCGCGGCTTGACTGGCCGTTGGAAGGTTCGCAAAGCTTCTTTTGTAGCGTCTCCGGACGTCTGGTTCCGGAACGTTGTGGCCGCCGGCGAGAACCCGATTTCTGATTCGAGCTAGGTTGATCTCGACATTTTCGGTGCCAATGTAGACCAACACAATCTCGAAGCTGCGGTTTCGGGCATCAGCCATCATTTGAAAATAGTGTTTTCCGGCGAGTGTGGTTTCCACGGCGAAGCTCTCGGCTTTGTGGATGTGTTCTCTTGCGGAAGATAGAACCTGACGCGCTGCCGCAATTGGTGCCGTGGTCGACGTCGACTGCAATGTTCTCGCGATCATGTCCGGATCTAGCAAGGGGATTGCTCGGAAGACATCTGAGTTCCAGTGTGTCAGAGTTGTCTTACCGGAGCCGTTGGCCCCAGCGATGATGGTCAGCCCAGGACGGTTCAACGGGGCGAGGAAGGCTGAGATTGCTGCTTCCGCTGACGCTCAGCAAGGATTTCCTGCAAGCGCTTTCTTTCAATAGCCACGCCCGCACGAGCGGCATGGGCCATCTTCAGCGCGAGCTCCAGCCAGTTCACAGCCATGGCTCTAGGATAGCCCACGGCCGATTGTTCTCAAACATGATTAATCTAGACAGCATCGCTGGTAGTCCACTTGGGCAAGAGTTCGCTGACTTTCTCCGCGGGCACGACACGGCCAGCTTCTGCGTCGCGAATGCCTTCGTCGATGGCGGCGAGAGTTTCGTCGTCTTCGTCGTCGAGGGTTGGAGCGGGATTATCGAGATCGAATTTGTGCGTCTTCGCCATAGGTTTATCGTAGGTCGGATCGGTGACCGATGCAACGAAAACGCCCGTCCCCGGCGGCATCGCGCCCACCCTTTCGCAAAGAGCGCGAAAGGATGGGGCACCCGGCTAGGGTTTAGCAGCGCTGCGAGCTTGCGAAACGTAGGCATCCCTTGCTCCCTTTAGCGCAGGTTCGTCTAGCAGTGCTTTGAGAAAGTCGACTGGCACAATCATTGCGACCCCGCTATTCGCATGCGTGGTCCCCTTGACTGTCGTAGCGATTTCCAGATTAAAGTCCGCCTCCTCGTAGTAGTACCCTGAGACTACGCCGAGAAGGTGGTAACCGCCAATTCCGAGCCAATCAGCACTGACCATGACAGGCGAACCGCTGTTTCCTCCGAATATGTGAACGTCGCCCAGGTACACGGTTCCGAGCTTACCTGTGGTTGTCTTCATAGGCTCGTCGGGCACCATGGA
>Ga0307476_10001295_pt1 | contig 15346 bp, 20 predicted proteins | sample atmos_gasesECM2C_2_FD_203314 | JGI IMG/M metagenome (GOLD analysis project Ga0307476, IMG submission 203314) | Hardwood forest soil microbial communities from Morgan-Monroe State Forest, Indiana, United States - atmos_gasesECM2C_05 | ecosystem: Environmental > Terrestrial > Soil > Temperate... | reverse complement strand
TCACGCCCAACGTTGGTCTTCTAGGAGCATCACAGGAAAAATATGAAGCCGCTTGCCAGAACATCAGTCAAGCTAATCTCGGTCGGAAACTGACTGAAGAGCAGTGTAAGCGCTTGCGCGGCAGGAAAATTAAGTTGACACCTGCGCAAGCAGCAGATAACAGCAAGCGAGCAAAAAGACTGATGGCGACGCCAGAAATACGGTCACGAGCGCGTGAAGGAATAATCTCTTGGTGGGCAGAGCGGAAGAAAGCTGGATACGTAGCTCGACGCCCCCGCCGTCCGGCTGCTAAAACACGGAAAGAATATTGGAGTCCTGAAGCGAAGGCAGCACGTTCCGCAAAAATGAAAGAATTCATGAACAGCCCCGAGATGAAAGCCAAGCTGTCAGCGTCGATGAAACAGTCGCACAGCCGTCCAGAGACGAAAGCGCTTATAGGGGCAATCACGAAAGCGCGTAGGCGTCGTCGCAAAGATGAACAATTTCTTGCTGATGCTCTCATCGCTCACGTCAACCCACAAGCGGGTCCCGCTGAGCGCCCGAAACGTCAGTCAAACAATCCTAAGGTGCGGTCGGCTCAAAGGTCGGCACGAATAAAGGAAGTCTTGTCGCGCCCAGAAGTGAAAGCGCACCATTCGGAAGCACTGAAGACCGCTTGGAAAAAAAGATCAGAAGATCCTGAAGCGCGTGCTCGGTATTTGACCGCTGTATCGGTAGGGTTGAAAGCACGCTGGGCGCGTATCAAGGCAGAGCGATTCCTCTGCGATGCTATTATTGCTGAGGTGAATCTCTAAGACTTCCCCCGACGCTCCCACTCAACCCCTGCCGTCACTGGCAGGGGTTCTCTTTTCTCTATCGCTGAAGTACAGGGTTCTCTCTGAACACATGCCAGACTGGTTTGGACGCTGTTGAGCAGTTAGAGCACCGTCCGGGGAAGACGGTGTATCCGTGATCTTTGCTGTACTCATGCGCCGCATCTTCCGCAACAAATTCATTGTAGAATCTGTCAGCCCTTGCAGCACGGCTGAACCTGTCCATCTGTCCATCTTTGCTCTCGATGAAACTGTTGCTTCTGCACTTGGTGAAAACGATCTTGACCTTGCAAAGATACTTCCGTTCTTTCGCTGGGATCGGTTGCGCCCCAGACGCGATCTGCTGCTTTCGCCGAGTCTCATAGTCCGGTCTGGGAGTCTCTGTAGGAGAGGGATTAAGCTGAGTAGCTGCGGGTTCGTTCCCATCGCTCTCCGTGTCTCCTACAGGCGCCTTTTCTGCCTCTACAGGCTCATTACCCGCATCTTTCACTTTCTGATTCCACTCCCGCGTCTTGTTGCCCGAGGTTGGCTGGCGCTCCACAGGGCTGCCAATGAGCCAGCTCTCCAAAATCTCAGTCACGAGCGCCGTAACTTTCGTGGTACCGGATTTCGCGACGATCTTGTCGCACAGGCTGGTCGCAATGCGAACGGCTCGGTACTTCTTTTGCTTGCGCCATTCCTGGGGATCACTGCCGTACTCAGCGCAGGCTCGCTCACGGATCAGCTTGCCGCTGAGTCCGCTGTCGGCAATCGTTGGAATAAACTGTTCAAGAAATGACAACGGAAAAGGGCGTAGCAGAACGTACACCGACCATGAAAGATTCTCGAAGCGCAAAGGTTTGGGAAAGTAAGATGCGACACCCGCTATTCTGTAGAGCGAGAGTCTGTGCCAACCCGTCGCAGTCTGGGCGAGATCGTAGCACGGTCTGCGCCCGAATGCTGTTTCTCCCTGACTGAGTGCATCTCCAAGTTCCCACTGTGAACTGTCGGAAGACTTCACGATGCTGCGCAGCCGCTTGATCCATTCACTCTGATTGAGAATCGTCATAGTTTTAGGGGGCGGAGCGCTCACCAGCGGATAAGGTCCTCACTGCGACATCTCGTCCCGTTTCCAGAACGTATGCCACCCGACCAAGTGATGAGGCGCTCCAAGGGTCTTGGGGGAAGACCCCATAATCTCCTGAAAGTGTTACGCTGCTCTCCGCTTCTTCTCTCTCCATTTTCGTGTGCGCTCAGCGCCAGTCGCCGCGTGTCCACAGCTCTCGTAAGCATGAGCATCTTCGTAAGCATGAGCATCTTTCTGCATGATGGTGCTGAAAGAAATGCGGTCATCAGACGTGCGCTCGTTACGCGTAAGGTCGTCGCGCTGCTGCTTCCAGAGTTCTTCACTTTCTGGGATCACGCTCACGCTCTTGCAGAAGGCAACATATGATTGGTAAGCCGCTGTCATGGGAGTTCGACCGTGAGTGACGAGATGCGGAAACTTTTCTCCGCTCCGCCGTCAGGTTCTACGGCAGAGCAAGAGAAGGGTCTCGCGCGGTTGCCCATGCCCTACCATGAAAGCAACCGCATTGCGAGAGTTGTCAGCGCCGTTTACACGACTCCGCGTGATTCAAGCGCGTAGTGCTCACCAGCGCATCGTTAAGGGAGCGAGCGGTCCACCAACTTGTGACATAAACTTTTTATGCAGGGTCGCAGTCCATAGCGAGTGAAGATACGACCCTGCACTATCACGGCTGCGCAGGTCTCACGAACCCCTCAGCCGCAAACTTTTTATGACCGATCACCGCAGCGCCTCGATTTCGCCCTTGATGTACTCAAGAAGCCGAGCGAAATGCTGCCCGCCGTTCTTTTTTTCGTGCTCGATACGTTCAACAAGCACGGCGATAACTTTCGCATGATGCTCTTTCAGCTTGATTCGCATTGCGATCACCGCTTGCGCCATCTCGCTCTCGCCGATGATCAGGACATCACCACGTTCGCCCTTTTCACCTTTTTCTCCACGAATGCTCTCACCATCTTTGCCGGGGATGCCTTGAACGCCTTGGATCCCCTGCTCCCCTCTGTCTCCACGAATGCTCTCACCTTTTTCTCCACGCCTGCCATCAGCGCCACGTGGTCCGGCGACATTGGAATCCTTCCCCGGAGGTCCGGCAGGTCCGACAACTGAAGCGCCATCCCGTCCAGTGGCGCCAGTTGCACCAACTGAATCGTTGACTGCATTCTTGAGTTCGGTGACAAGATGCGTGCGAAGTTGCGCATTCTCTTTCTTCAACTCGGTGACCGCATTCTCTAGCATCGCGAGCCGAGTCGCTATCGTGAATTTGTTTGCGCCTGACATCTTTGCAACCTTTCTCTTTCGTGATACGCATCATTCAGAAAGCGGATCGCCATGAATTCGTAGTCGATGATCTCGCCAAGTAGCTCTAAACCGGCGTCATCGTTCTTGCTGTAGAAATGTTCCATGAGCGCTTCGCAGGCTTCGTGGTGCTTGTCAAGACAGATTGCGAGATTCGCATCCATTTACAGGCAGTTTTCCTTTTCCCGCCGCAGCAGAATCCTGCTGGAGACGCGGGCGCGGTCAGAAGCCAGCGTGTCATTCGGGTGCGCGGCTGCATACGCGTGGCGATCAGAAGCGTGGAAGTGACCTTCTGCTTCGGCGAGACTCTTGGCGCTGGCGGCGCAGTTCGCATGGTACTTCGCAGACTGTTGGTGCTCTTCGGTTGTGCGTGCCGCTTCCGGCCAAATCTGCCCTTCATCATCCCTAAATTTAAGTTCTGGATCTTCTGCGGAGCCGGACTGATAGCGAATCTCTCTTGTAATCGCTGCCAGTCTTAACTCATTTATCAAATCGGCGCTGTAACCCAGCTTTCTGCATCGCACGATTTCCTCTAATGAGAGAGGAGAATTCTCTTTCGCGATGCTTCGAGCATCAGTGATGCTCTGCTTGCGGCGGTTGTCGAAGGCTTTGATGGCTGCGTGAATGGCGGTCTGGTCACTGATGACAGGAGCAACGGAGTAGTGAGCAGCACGCGCAGCTAAGCTGGTTCCCTGTGGATAAGCGGGAATCGCGCACGGAGCCACGTCCAGCAATTTTGCGCGCTTGATTGTTCGCGTCAACAGCCCATTACTATCAGGTGAAGAAAACTCGTCGCCGTCACCATCAACTGAAAAGCAGAAAGAGCACGAGTCAATCAACCCTGATTTGATTGCGGCGTGCGCCGATACGCCGATTGGATCGTTCGGATCAATGGCGCAGCGGAAGTCTAAGCCGTCTGGTCCGTCTTGCAGAGTGAGCGATCCGTTGCCCGTGCGACCGAGTAGAAATCCAGTTTCATGTTCGCGACGGCAGAGCACATCCGGAGCCGTCGCTAAGTGGCGTGAAAAACACCCCGGCTGAAGTTTCTCTTTGAAACCCCCAAGGTCGTTGCTGAGTGTGTTGTAACTCAGAGCACGTCCGCTGATAGCCATCGAGCCCTCATCACCCTGCGATGACCGCAGCGCCGTGCCACGAAATGTACGAACTTCTGTTTTGACTGCCATAATGTTCTCCGTGCTCCTGCCACCCCTGTAACTTGTTTTCTGTGACGCGCCCTATTTCTTCCCTTGCTCGAACTGACTCTTGAGCTTGGAATGGTCGGCGGGCTGCCCGTCGCCGGGGTTGGGGCGCGCGTTTTCCCACCCATAATTGTTATGCGCCGGATTCACTGGATGGTCGAAGAGTACCGGCGGTCCCACGACGACACCGTTGATCTTTTGCGGCGCATATAAATCAACGCGCTCACCATCACCCTTGCTCTTGGCACAATGGCGGAAATAGTTCGCGCAGTCCGCGCCCACATCCGTCAGTGGCATGAACAGTTTTCTGTATTGGTCACAGACCGCAGCAGGAATCTTTTCAGGCGCAAAGCCGCCGCAACTGTGGAGAAAAGTCAGTGACTCAAGAGACGAAGAAGGCGGAGCATCATATGCCAGCGCAGTGCAGTTCGTGCGGGAACATTTGGCGCTGATGTGATAGCGCTCGCTGAAGGCGCCCTTCACGAACGCCCAAGTCACTTTGGCAGTAACTTGTGGGAGCGAGCTTTGACGAGCGGCTTCTTCTTCCTGAAGGCACTCGATGTGATTCTTGTATGGAATGAGTTCTGCGAGACCAGCGGCTATGAGTGTGTTTGCGATTGAAGGTTGCAGGTGCTCGATAGTGCCCTGCTTCGGACCGGATGTGAATTTTACTTTCATGACTTGCTCCTTTTTGCTAAAGATAGATTGTGGCGATGCTCTTCAGAGAATGGGCGTCGATTCTTAAGTTGCTCACTCCGTGTTGCCCACCGCACATTCCCCGGCTCATAGTTGCCGTCGTTCTCGATGCGATCCAGTGAATAGAGCGCCTTGCCGCGAGCATCATCTCCAGCAGGGCGCGGACCTAGCTCAGCGAAGAACTGCGCGAACGAGGTGAATAAAAACTTGATGCCGCGAGCGCCGTAGTCTTCCCATGCCTTATCTTTCGGATTCGAGCAGCGAGCCTGAGCACTCAAGTAAATGCGGTATTCGGGAGAGTACGGAATCACCGCGAACTGGCGCCCGCGCCGACCGTGCCCCATGATGTATCTTTTGGGCTGTCCCTTGACCCAGCCCTTAAGCGGATAATCCCGATTGGAGATAGGCGCAAGCCCGCCGCAGCCGCATTCACAAAGTTTTGATTGGGTGCCTAGCAATGAGTTTTGCCTCTATTCCAAAAAGGTGTGTTCGTGCAGCCCCATCGTTCACGGGACCCATAATGTCCTGTTGGTGTGACGGGTACGTGCGTCAGCGCCACGTTACCCCAGACGCGGGCGCCGATCCTGTCCAGTTCACTTCTCCGCTGCTGTCATCAGGTGTCTCGATGACTCTGAACGCGCCAGCCACATCCGAGCGCCCGTAGTCGAGTTTTACGGTCGGCAATTCCTCTAGCGGCTTATCAAGGGTGACTCTTTTCCCATCGACCACAGTCGTCCCACAGTCGTACGTCACGAAGCCACCGCGATAGCCCAGCGATTTCTTGCCGGACCGCGTAATGACATTGAAGAACCCGAGCGGGAGTTCTTCGGGGCTGAAACTGCTCACGGTGATGAGCGCCATCGTTGGTTTTGGCGGCTCTAGGTTAAGAATTGATTTCATGACATCGAGAAACGGCATAGTTAGCTCCTGAAGACGTTCTTCAACGTCTCCCCTTTCGTCAGACTTTTCATACCGATAGATTCGCGTTCGGATTGAGTCAACTCTCCAATATTGTTTTTGGCTATGAGGTAGCGAAGCACGCGCATTGCTTGCACTGCGGCATCACTCTTCTCGAACAACCATGCAAAAGCAGGCTCAGACTGGCGGCTCAACTCAAAGCCTGACGGTGGAGAATCGAAATCGTTGCTCTTCGCCCGCGCTCTGGCAACGATGCCGACATTGCTGCGCTCCGAAATGAAGGACCGCAGAGAGACTTGGCGGACGAACTCAGTCACCGCATTCTTGAGGATTTCGTCTCGGCGATCTGCCGGGGGATCGTACTCATATACGAGTCCCGCTTTCACCCACTGATTGAGCATTGGGGCGACTGCGAACAGACCACACCCTTTGTTCGCAAAGATCATCGGCACTATGGAGCGCCGCCCGTAATCGCTGCGAGTTGCAACCAAGATAAGTGCCCAATCTCCTGATTCCTGATACTGGACGACTACTGACTTTTGAGACATTGCAATCCCTCCGGACCTCTCTCTTTGATCTGGTTCATCGTAATTTCCGAGTGACACTTTGCGCACAACGACTGCAAGAACTCGCCGTTATAACCGCCCTTGAACAAGAACCAGTCACGTGTCACTTTCCACTCGTCGCGCAGGTGATGCACCTGAGTCGCAATCGCACCACAGATTTCGCACATCGGATTCTGTTTGAGTTTCCAAAGTCGAATCCCGTAGCGACCGCGCCAAGAACTTTTGGCATACCAAGGATCAGAAGGCGGTTTGACTGTCCGCGCCGTGCTGCTCTGATGCTCGTCGCAAAAGTTGCCTGTCTTCGCAATGTTGGGACAGCGCGGCTCAGCGCAAAACTTCATTGCAGATCCCCCGGATGAGCACCCTTATCTTTTTGCACAAGCGGTCCGCGAGTTGTGACCAGACCATTCGGGCTGCTCTCTCGAACAGTGCCGTCATCGTCGATGAATGTCACTTTGCAATCGGACTGCTCCGGCGGGTTGAGCATGTCAGTCATCGCAAGCCGCAGCGCAAAAAAAGCTGCGAGCGCAGCGTCGATTGTCTTGTCAGGATTCGCGCGACGCGGGAAGATATTGGCGTTGAGATCGCGTACACACTGAATGCCAAGCAAGTGAGAGAACAGCGTCTCATCACCGTCTGGGAAATGTACCGTTTTGGCGAGCAGAAGACTCATTAGACGGTCCATGACAGGTGAGAAAGTCTTAGCCGTCTTGTGAAATTCCAGAGTGTTGATCCCGTTCTTCTCGAAGCGTGCTGACGGCGGAAAATAAGCATCGTGTGCCAGCGCCTTTATTTTGAAGCCCGTCGCGTCGTTGATCGTGCATCCATAGCCCATGTGATTTCTGAAGTTGGCGAGCACCGCATCACATAGTTGCTCATCCGAGTTCGATTCAGGCTCGAAGTACGTCGGGAATAAATGAACGTGCTCGACGCCATCCAAGTACGACTTGCAAGCGTAGACAACTGCGGCACGCTCTTGCAGTGAAGTGCGAGCGATCCCGCATACAAACGGTCTGAGCAAATCTGGTTGGATGATGTTCTGGTGCTCCCCAACGTGCCAGAGACGAAAGCCGGACATCAAGTCGGCGCTGCGGCAGGGAGTGATGAGAGCCGGATTGAGCCACTGCTTCGCTTCTTGCCCATCTTCCCACAAGACTAGAATGTGGCTCTTGAAGGCGGGCTGAAGAGATGGAATCGCAATGGCTCTCTGCTGTGCTTCTCTCATGGTGTCGAAGTAGGAACTGACACCAGCATTCGGATTGGCGGCTAGGATTGCAGCATCGGTCTTCCAGTCGTAGCCCTCCGCACTGAAGATTAAAGCGAGAGTCTTTTCGTCTTTCAGTTCACCGTTCAGCATCTTCGTAGCTGTGGCGTGCAACTCGTAGCCGACCGAAGTTAGTGATTCGCCAGCATGTCCGATGGAACTGAGCAGTGAGTTATTCCGCTTGTCACAACCGAGAGACATTTCCTCAAAAACTTCACGATCACGGTGAGCCCACAACTCATCGACGCAAGCGCCGTGGAGAATCTTGCCCGCCAGTGATTTTCCTTGCGCGCTCACCGGCAGCAGAGTGCTTGCTGAATACGGATGGACAATCGAATGCTGCAACACTTTGAGACCAAATGAAGTCACCAATTCTGGACAGGCACGGAGCATATCTCTACATGCGTCAAAACACTGTCGAGCCTGGGTCGTGGCGCGTGCAGCGCAGACGACTTCGGCACCGTGCTCTTTGTCATGGCACAGGAGATACAGCATAAGAGCCGAAGACAGTTGCGTTTTCCCAGAGGATTTCCCGGTTTCAAGAAACAGGCGACGATAGCGGCGCAGTTTCAGGTTCTCGATGCGTTTCCACGAAAATAATGTGAGCACCAACCATGTTTGCCATGGTGAGAGAATGAACGGTTGTCCGCCCTTTTCCCCCTTCGTATGTTTTAAGCAAGAGATGAAATCAATCACTCGCACCCCTGCTTCTGGCTGCCAGATGTAGGGGAAATCGGTGTTCCCCTGACGCAAGAGATCGTCGCGCTGGCGCTCGACAGCTTTCTTCGTCCAGATGCAAGACGGACGGGCGCAACTGAGAATCTCGTCTTCCCACGATTGCGCTATTTTTTCGTAAGAGGTCATGCTTGACTTTTGAGAGAGGCGATTTTTGCCAGTATGATTTCTTCTTGGGTTAGCTCACTATTGGAAAGCGAAATTTGCGTCTTATCTTTAGCGGTCTTCAGACGTGCAATTTCTTGACGGAGTTTTCGCGCGGTTGTTGATTCGGTATTCCACGCTTTATGCGTGTCAAGGTCCGTGCTCTCTTGAGCCGCCAGTGTTTGTTCCAAAACGTTGGCGCGATTCTCGGCTGCTACTGCCGCCGCTTCTTTGAGCGCAATCACCTCATCGTAACTTTTGATCGCTCTGGCGACGGATGCCGCAACGGCTTCTGATGCTGGTTTCTGATTCAACTTGCGAACACCGCGAACGCAACCGCAACTCTTTGTGCGTCCTTGCTTGAAAGAGTCTTCACGGCACGCGAAGTCTGGGCTACCACAAGAGCAGCGAACGATAACTAAGCGTTGTCCGTGCTTATTCCGTCCGGCTTCTGCGATAAGCGTCAAAGTTGCCATTTACAAAGTGCCCTCACTGTACTTACAACGCTGTGACGGGTGTTGTAAGCTGCCTAGGGCTTGCCTAAAGACGAGCTGATCGGCGCTAAAGGGTAGGGGATCTGTGACTTATCTCGCTGCTGGGCGAGCTAAAGGTGAGCTAATTACAATGCTAAATTCGCGGTCGCTCGCGTTTTTTATGATGGCAAGCTCGCGCAAACCGTTGACCGTTCCTAATTCAAAAATGACCCCCCGGTGGGGGTGTTTTCGTGCAGGAAACGATTCGCGGATCGCGGTGCGGTGACTGACAGCCAACTGTCACTGGATTGTCATCGTCTTGCTTGCTTCCACTTGCCGAGCAAGCCACACGCTGGCTAGGTACTCATCTTGTGTCAGTCCGGTATGCACAAAGCATCCATCATCTCGTACGATGACATAGCTAGTCGCTACTGGAGCTGGTGCGGCGCGGATCCAGTCAGCCAACTTGGTGCGTAGTCTGGTGAGTGTCAGTCTCATGGTATTTCCCTTTCCCCTAGTGGGGTTTGTCTGTGTGTGCTCTGCGCCCGTTTCCCTACACCCAGCCTTCTCTTAACGATCAGGGTGGCGGTCTGGGATACGGGCAAGCGCAGCCATTGCTTCTTCATCTGTGCCGATGTCAAAGATGCGGACGTATCTGCTGCTTGGATCCAAGACGCTTCGCTCTGCCTCAGTTCGGGTGGTGAACAAGTACGCGCCCATCGGAGTTCTGACACACCAGCGCCCGTTGCCGGATAGCACGGGACATGATGGGCCGAGCAAGCGCTTGGCTCGTTCGAGATGGTTGCTGGAGTTCACTTTGTGGCTTCCTTCTCCAGCTTCTCTTCAATGGCCCGGCGCACGAAGGCGCTCGTGGGGATCAGCGTCTGCTCTTTGTGAGCAATCAGCCGATCAGCCAGATTCTTCTCGATCTTCAATATCAGTGTTGCTGTCTTCATAGAAGTAATGCCCTCTATATAGCGTCCGGCCTGTGACGCCTCATGGGAGAAGAGAAAGAGAATACGAGTTTGGACGATTCCAAGCAACTTTTGAAGTCTGCTGTCACTGTGAAAGCACAAAAAGTGAAGCTAAAATCACGTAGACGCCACGTCGCCCGAACGCTTCATGTCCGACATCGTTAGGTAGCGTGAAACTGCTCCACTCTGGGATTACATATTTGCCGATCTGCAATGCTTTCATTTGTCGGTTCTCCTTTTTCGATTCAGTTGTTGTGCTGCTCTTGGGTGATAAAAAGAAACACACAGACAGACCGCGCGTTAAAGCGCGATCTCGGCATCTGTCCTCTTGCCTGTTGCCTCTTGCCTCTTGCTTCTCACCTCTTACCTCTACTTCATGAGTCGCCTGCGACCGTTTTTGTGTAGCTGGGTGCATAGCAGGTGTGCAGCAGGTGCATAGCAGGTGTGAAGTTGCTATGCAGCAGGTGAGCACCTGACTGCTACCGCGTCGTTTCCAACGCTTTTGTGCTCTTCTTGCGAGCTGTCCAGACATCTGACAATTCCGCGCGACGCATCTAGTTCATTATGTGAACTATGGAAAGATTGGCGCTGCTTCACTCGTGGGGCGGCTGTCTCTCTGACGCTTAGCGCTCAATTCCCTATGCCACCGACGTTCCCTGTTGCAGCGCTGCACGCTTCTCACGTCTCTCACGGCGCAACTCGTCAGCATCGTGCGCGTCGGGCACAGTCCGGCATGGCTTGACAGGCTCTTGGGCAAGATCGTAGAGGCGGTATGAGTGACCTGCCATGAAAGTTGCAGCTTCATCCCAAGTCTCGAAGGCATATACGTCAACATGGTTCATTACAGCAACGCAATACCGGCCGGAATTGTGAATCGTGGCGCCGACGAACTTCCGCTTCGCTTTGGAGAGCCAATCTACGAACGGCTGCTGCTCGTATTGTGGGTGACCTGAATTCATGATCTGTACTCTGCTGACATCACTGCAAAACTGTGACAGTTACTCGAATCGCCCAACGAGTTCTTCTTCGATGTTCAGTTTTCTGTTACCTTTTGCGCTTCGAGTCTACGATCTGAATGCAATCCTTTTCTGGGTAGTGCTTGAAGCCACACTTCTCGCAGAGCGGACGTGATTCATACTCTGCCCTTTCTTCTGCCAAGTTAGCTGTGACTTTCTCCCTGTCTTTCACGAAAAGAAATTCTTCTCTGGGAAGCACGACTTTGAGCGGACGCCGAGGCTGCGGTAATACTCCTGCGTCTCGACAGGCTTTGCTGTACTCAAGGCGATTGCTGAAATCTTCTGGTTTTGGTTCTACTGTGTTAAGAGAAGAAAACTCCTCACTCACTGCTGCGCCTTTGACTTGCTCTGCCTGTTCAGTTTTTGAATCTTTGGACGCTTCAGAATCAAAGTCAGAGTCAAGCACAGACACAGACTCTAGCTCACACACAGAGTCAAACCCAGAGTCAAACTCTTCCTGCCTATAAAGTACCCCAGGTGTACACGAGGTCTGCACAGCGTCTTCACCTTGTGTACACAAGGGCTGCACAACGTCTTCATTTTGTGAGAACAGACTGCGTTTCCCAGCCTTGTAGTGACTTTTCTTAGATGGGGGAGGAGTGAAATTATCTGAGCCTGTCCAGAAGCCCCAAACTCTTCCATCTTTGTCTGTGATTCTCTGAAGCAAGCCGACGCGCTCAAATTCATCCAAAAGTTGAGCGACTTTCTCAGCGCTCCAATCTGGACGAGAATAAGCGTAAGCGCGAGCCCAGATGTCTCTGGGATCTGCTTCAAAAGTTCCATCTACGTAAGCTATAGCTACAAGCCATGCATATTCAGGACGCCATTCTTGCGGCTGCACGTTCGCTAGTTTGCTAGAGTGCCAAATCTTCTCACTGATTACTCTTGCCATTTTGATGCTCTTTTCCAGAGGCTCCTAACACGAAATGCCCCAAGGTTTTGGCCTTGAGGCATTCTTCTTTTGAACCGAGACTCTGGCGGAGCGCGGTTGGTCAATATATCTGGAAATCTGTGACGATGCTTCTTGTGTGCATTCTCTCCGCCAGGTGAGAAGTACACGCGCTAAGTCTTGTCCAAAAGAAAGCCTGTCGGGCTCTCAGTATCCCAAAGGAACTGTGACAGCCGCCAAAGATGGATGTTCAAGAAACAAAAGCGTTTAGCAAAATGTCGCTTTGGGTGAGGCTGTTTTGATAGCTCAGTCCCGCCAAATTTATTTTTCGACCATCATTGCAGCGTCTCCGCTTTGTGTGTATAGCCCAACTCTTCCAGCATCCACGATGGAACCATTCCAGCAGCGATGCGTTCTGCGAACCATGCGCCTGCCTGTTTCGGAGTCATGTTGCCGACGCCAGCTTTTTCGCCAGCTTCCATCAAGGACTTGAACAGCAATTCATCATTGCTCATCGCGCACCACGCCCAGTTCTGATCCAATTCGCAACACTTGAGGGATCAAAGCGCACGCAGTCCCCAATGCGAAAACAGGGAATTGATCCGAGACGAGCGTACTTGTAGATGCTCAGCCGAGAAACGGAGAGCAACGGCGCCAGCTCATCAGCAGTCAGAGCATGGTCCATAGATTCAATGCGATCAGCTAGTGATTTAGACAAGGAAGTACCCAAACAAAGGTCTTATTTGGGCAACTCGGGTTTGCAACCGAGATGGCTAGGCAGCCAACAGGCGCTTAAGGTTACGGGATCACCCAGGTGTGATCGAGGCTCGTGAAACGCGCCAGCAAAGACAGAATACTACAGAACACCCAGCAAAATCAATGGTTTTCTGAGGCAAAGGCAAAGATGTCGTTTACTTTAGCGCGGGACTGCGCATCACGCGCGGGCTTGAGGTATCTCATGGTGCTCTCGATGTCCTTGTGACCGAGCCGCTGCTGGACGGTGCGCAAGTCTACGCCAGCCCATAGGCACCGTGTCGCGAACGTGGCGCGGAACTTGTGCAGCCAGAACTTGTCGGGATCCAACTCAGTGCGCTTGACAATGGATTTCAGGCAATCGAGGAAATCGCGCTTCGGTTTGCACCCGGAAGTAGGGAACACCAGCTTGCAAGAGCGATCGGATTTCTTATGCAGTGCCTTCAGCTTCAGCACCAGTCTTTCTGGGATCGGAATTTCACGCGCTCGGTAGGCTTTTGGCGTCCAGCCCCGGTCAGGTTTGTGTGAGACCTTAGCAGTGTGCCCGACGAAACTGATGTCAGTCCAGTAGGTAAACATCACCTCTTGTTCGCGCATCCCGGTCATGAGGAAGAACTCGAACCAGAGCAGTTCATCTGGATGGCACGCTGCAAAGAGCGTGTTGATTTCGTCATCTTCGTAGATTTCTGGGTCTGGCTCAGTGAACCGCGGCCAATCCTCTTTTTGGACCAGCGCACGGATGCCGTAAGCCTTCAAGAACGACACAACGATTCCCAACTTGTGGTTGATACTGCGAGCGCTTTGCTCCTTCTCCGTGCTGAGGAAATCCGCGAACTTGAGCATCTCATTGCGGTCAATTTCTTCGAGGGTGAGTTTATGGCAAGACTCTTGAAAATACTTCAGCGCCACGCTGTAGACCCCATGCGTGCTGTGCCGATTGAGGGAAAGAGGCTTGTTGATTTTCTGGCGCTTCAGCACCCGTCCCAAATATTCATCAACTGAGTCCTTCAATGAGCGCCCGGCAACTTTGACCTGGACAATCTCCGCACCATGCGCGACCGCATTCAATTCCGCTTCTTTGCGGAGGCGCCGATTGTTGGCTTCAGTAGCATCTTTGCCCACTGACAGCCGTATGCGTTTCTTGCCTTCGTACCATTCAATGTAGTACGCGCCCTCTGGATGCTTTTCTTCTTCGCCATTAACGGTTACGGCGTCGCGCTTGACGCGACCATTATCGGAGAGCACAACGGGAGCAAAGCGGGTGGAGTTGTCTTGCAGTCTGATGCGCTTGGTGAGATTGCACTGGCGGTTCGCCATGAGGTGCTCCTTTCAGTAGCACCCCATAGTATCACCCAATGCTAAGACCATGAAAATAAAAGAACTGGTGCGGAAGGGGGGATTTGAACCCCCACGCCTTTCGGCGCCACCCCCTCAAGATGGTGTGTCTGCCAGTTCCACCACTTCCGCACTTTGCAAACTCCAACCGCTGCAGTCCAGTCCGACGACGGAAACGCTAATTGACCGCAGCAGCTTCGCGACGGTGTTACCGCAAGCATCGCGGTCTTAATGTTATCGTGTCGGGCGACTTACTGCAACGTAATGGGTTTGCTCTCCGGCCTCTTTTCCCAGGCCCACGCATTCAAGAAGGAGGAGCGCGTGTTGGTTCGTAAGACATTCAATCGTTGGTCCCTACCCTAAGAAAAATGCTCGAAAAGACGATGAAATAGTTGAGGACACTTAACGCACCCTGTGTTGCTCGTCGGCAACCGGCAGCAAACACGAGGCCATTGAAGCCGGGCGACCCGTTGTTAACGGGTCGACTCCCGCGGTATCAGCGTTCTGGCTCACGCGCCGGCTGACTGCCAATTAATCGGAACCTGTAGCTTTCCGCGACGTGCGTGAAAATCGGTGCGCCATCTTTGTTTAATCGCCACCGACAATAACGATCCTCGATCGCGTGCTCATGGACCCTCCCGAGTGTTGCTTTTCCTGGGTCGACATAAGACCACAATCGATCTTGGAGCCAGTAGGCATTTCGTCTGCTCTAAAAGGATTCCGTCGTCCAAGAAATCGCCCGGACTGGGCAAAGCGGTGTCCACGATTCTCTTCCATTCCTGTGCTGTTCCCTCCTGCACATTGAACTCCAACTCCTCCCAATATGCATTGATCATCACGTAGATGTCGTCATCGTCTTGAGAAGCGCCGTGCAGACAGAATGCCAGGCTGTGCGAGTCGTGGGACAAATCGACCGTGGGGCCGACGCCGTACCAGGAAACATCCTCCCGCCAGAACCTGCTCCGGCTCAGCGAGGGGTGATTTTTCCGGAACGCAATCATCTTCTTGAAGAACTGGAAAATATCCTCGTTGGATCGGAGTTGACTCCAATCCAGCCATCCAGTTTCGTTGTCCTGGTTATAGGGGTTGTTGTTGCCAAATTGCGTGTTCAGGAACTCGTCCCCGGCCCGAAACATCGGCGTGCCGTTCGATAAGAAGAGCAGACAGCAGAAATTCTTTACTTGCTTGCGGCGCAAGGCGCGGACAGCCGGGG
>Ga0307476_10001294_pt1 | contig 15348 bp, 8 predicted proteins | sample atmos_gasesECM2C_2_FD_203314 | JGI IMG/M metagenome (GOLD analysis project Ga0307476, IMG submission 203314) | Hardwood forest soil microbial communities from Morgan-Monroe State Forest, Indiana, United States - atmos_gasesECM2C_05 | ecosystem: Environmental > Terrestrial > Soil > Temperate... | reverse complement strand
CGACGGGGTGCCGCCGACTCAGCCCCCCCAGTCATCGACGGGCGCGCTCCCGCGGTGCGAAAGCGAAGCCGTGTCCCTGATGCATCACCCACGCCGACACCCGAGCCGGCTCGGAAATCCAAGAAGCCCGTCGCCAAGAAAGTGGAGATGCCCCGTGCCGGCGACGAGACACCCGGCACCCGGAGAGACGAGGCTCGGGAGATCGCGGCCGGCGCAGCCACTGAGCCGGTGCCCGCACGTCGGGAACCTCGCCCTCGTACGCGACCGGACCGTGCCACCATCAACCGGCGCCGCTTCCTCGCCGGCGTGAGTGCCGGAGTCGTGCTCGGGGCAGTCGGGTTCGGTGTCGACGAGCTGGTCGGACGCTTTTCGTCTCCGCCACGCTCACATGCGCTGCGCCCTGCTTCCCGCAGCCGCCCGCGACCGAAGACCGCCGTGAAGGAGGTCGAGCTCGACAGCGGCGTGACCGTGCCGTCTGCAGAGTGGGTCGTCGCCGAGAACGCGCTTCCTGGGACCCTCGCCTGGCTCATCAACGCTCCGTCAGGTGTCGGAGTGATGCAGGGCTATGCGAGCGCGGTCAGCACCACCCAGGGGGGCGAGATCACGCTCTACGCCGACTGCCCCAGCCCCACTTTTCACGTGGAGGCCTACCGCATGGGTTACTACCAAGGATCGGGTGCCAGGCTCGTGTGGACCTCAGAGGAGGTCCCGGGCACCTCGCAGCCACCCCCCCACCTGACCCCTACCCTGAACACGATCGAGTGCGCGTGGTCACCGTCGATCACTGTTCCGGTCACGAGCAAGTGGCCGCCCGGCACGTACCTGCTCAAGCTGGTGGGAAGCAACCAGAGCCAGGGTTTCGTGCCGCTGTGCGTGCGCGACGACTCGAGCACCGCCGCGTTCGTAGTCCAGAACAGCGTCACCACGTGGCAGGCCTACAACCTCTACGGCGAGTACTCGCTCTACGACGGACCGGGGGGCGAGTGGCAGACGCGCTCGCGCGTGGTCTCGTTCGACCGCCCCTACTCCTACAACTGGGCCTGGGGAGCCGCCGACTACGTAGGCAACGAGTTCCCGCTCGTGCACCTCATGGAGAGGCTCGGGCTCGACGTCACATACAGCACCGACCTCGACCTGCACGCCAATCCTGCGTACCTGGCGCAGCACCAATGCCTGTTCAGCCTCGGTCACGACGAGTACTGGTCCACCGTCATGCGCAACGCCGCGACCGACGCTCGTGACCAAGGAGTAAATCTGGTGTTCCTCGGATCCAACGCCTGCTACAGGCACATACGGCTCGAGTCCTCGAGCGTAGGGCCCCTGCGTCATCAGGTCTGCTACAAGGACGAGTTCGAGACCGACGATCCGATGTGGGGAGTGGACTCTGCCGAGGTGACCTCCAACTGGGCGGACGGGCCCGACCCGCGGCCCCAGCAGTCACTCATCGGCGCCCTGTACGTCGACGTGGGCGCCTCCGCCGACCTCGTCGTGGCGGACGACTCCTCGTGGATCTTGCACGGCACCGGCCTGAGCAACGGGGACCTAGTCCCGAACCTGCTTCTCGGAGAGTACGACCGATACGAGCCGGACCTACCGGGGGGGCCGGACAACGTCGACCTCGTGTTCCATTCGCCTGTGACGAACCGAGGCAACGGTGCCTACGCCAACATGACGTACTACACCTCGCCGGGCGGCGGCGGTGTGATCGACACCGGGACCGCAGCATGGGTCAACGCGCTCTTCTCACAGTCGAACATACCGCCGAAGGTGGTCTGCCCCTCGGGAAAGGTGTCGCCCTCGGCGCCCACGCTCACGAAGATCATGGAGAACGTCTTCTCCGTCTTCGGGAACGGTCCCGCCGGTGAGACACACGCTTCGGTCTCCAACTACGAGCACCTCCTTGCGGGTGCGCCTGCACCTCCCCCACCGTCCAACTCCCCGTCGGCCTGAGGATCACCCGAGCGGGCGACGCAACTCCGCAGGCGCCCCAGCCGGTGGATCGCCCCGCCCTCAGCCGCCGGTGAAGTAGCCGAACTCGTCCACGACGACGTTGGCGACAGGGCCACCGGAGGGCCCGTTGTAGACGCCCACCGCCCCGTCTGATCCGAGCCTGCCATAGGCCGCGTCCGCCACCACGTTGAAGGTGTCGCCCGGCACGTAGTTGACGTCGGCGGCGAGGGGCACGCTCTGGCCGTCGGGGTAGACGGTGAGGTAGTTCGGGCCAGTTGCCACATCGGTCACGTTGAACACCCCCGCCGATGCGGTTTGCGGCACGCCGTCGGCACCACCGACCGTCGAGGTGGCGCTCGATCCGCCGCCGACCCCGGCAGGGCGGGTGTCTGTGAGGCGCACCGGGGCTGCGAGCGGCACGAACAGCGCCCCAGAGGACCCCGGGGAGCCGAAGTAGCCGTCTATGTCCACCACGATGTCGGTGTCGCCCTTGGCGTTGGAGAAGGTGATGCTGCCGCCTTGGCCCACCCCTATGACAGCCTTCGTGGAGAGGGTCTCTCCGGGACCGAAGTTCTGGTTGACCGTAGGGGTGGAAGAAGAGGGGGGAGAGCCGGTCGGGTATCCCTCTATGTAGCTCGAGGCGCTCGTGTTCGTGACCGCCACGTTCACCACCACGGCAGACACCCCGCTGGCCGGCACCCCGCCGACGGAGGTCACAGGGACGCTGACGCTCCCGCCGTTCTTCAGCGTCTCACCCGCCCCGGGCTCTGCGGATCCCGAGCGGGTGTCGAAGATCCTCGCCGGGTCAAGAGGCACGTAGGGGTCCCCGGACGTCGAGCTCTGGGGCGCGAAGTAGCCGTAGAGGTCCAAGGTGAAGTCCACGTCCGGAGAAGAGGTCCCCGTGCCGTCGTAGACGCTTATTGCCTCGTCTGCGTTCGAGGGGTCGGTCCCGAGCCCGACCGTGACCAGGTTCCCCACTATCTGGCCGGTGGTGAAGTTGACGTTGGCGGTGGAGGGAGCAGAGCCTCCTGCGGGATACACAGAGAGATATCCCGCCTGAGAGGGCTCTATGGCCGTCAGCTGGGCGACGATCGCCCCTGCTCCTTTGGGCACGAGCGAGCTCGGCACGTCGATCGTGAGAGATCCCCCCGCGCACAAGGTGTCCCCCGCGTAGGTGGAAGGGTCGCCGGCCCCCAGGCGGGTGTCTGCTATTCGCACCGGCGAGGAGAGGGGGGTGAAGCCGAGCCCGCTCGTGGAGACCGCGGCCGGCGACGAGGTGGAGGTTGCCTTCACCGCGTGGTCTTTCGGGTTGCAAGTCGAAGGAAGACTCGGCAGAGGGTTGGCGGCGTTGCCGGTGAGCTGTGGATCGTGATGGAACATCGGCCAGGCGCCCGCCTCGTAGACGAGCTCGCCGTCGGAGCCGGACACCTCCCAGTGCTGGACGACACCTTGGTTGGCGTTGTTGTACCCGGCCACGGTGATGCCGATGGTGCGGTCCGAGTCCTCGGTGACGAGCGGGGAGTCCTGGAACGCGATGTTGTTCTGGTCGAAGGTCCCGAGCACAGCTCCTGTCTTGCCGTCGAACATCTCGACGCCGCTGGTGGTGGCGGCGATCACGTCCTGGTAGCCCGAGCCCGTCAGATCGGCGGTGACGACCGAACCGATCAGCCGCCCTGTTGCCGGCTGGCTCCAGATCGGCTGCCCGGTGGCGCCGTTCAGGACGTATACCGACCCGCTGGACCCCGTGTCCGTCCCCTCGACCACCTGGAGCTGGCCGTTGCCGAGCACGTCCGCAAGCGCGGGAGAGCTGGTGGTGGAGCCGTTCAAGGTCGCGGCCCACTGGAGCTGGCACTGGGTGTTGACGGCCAGGAGCTGGTCGGTGTTGGAGGCCCCGGCGTAGTAGGTGCCCGTGCCCACGACGATGCCGAGCGCCTGTCCGGACAGGAAGCTCCCGACCGCCGGTGAGGACTGGACGACCTGGTTGGTGTTGTACTCGCAGTCGAGCCCGCCGGCGGGATTGCCCGTGCCCGCGTTGCCGCTGGGGGCGAGGACACGGATGTGCCCGCCGGGGGTGTACTGCACGTTGTATGCCAGTCCTGGCGAGGAATCCCCGCCCTCGATTATCTCTGTCGCGCCGTTCGAGTAGAGGTCAGCGAGCGCCGGCGTCGAGAAGTCACTGTCGGCCTGGAACCACGGGAACCCTGTGAGCATGGCGCCGGTGCCGGCATTGAGGGCGGACTGCGCCTCCCCGAGGCTTCCCGCCACGGTGTCGGTCTGGCCCTGAAGGTTCCCGACGGCCATGGAGGCCTGGACGGCGTAGTACGGGGAAGCGTCCGTGGAGGGGTTCTGCACCATCGAGTACCACTCGTTGCCGCCCCCGGCCGAGATCGCCTGGTACCCGCCCTCGGTCGGGGTAGCGGAGTTGCCCACACCCACGAGGATGGTGTTGTCGTCGGGATCGACCGAGGGAGTGGAGTCCACCGGCACCCCGCCGGTCGAGAACGGCCAACCGGGCACGGCCGCGCCGGTGCCGAGGTTGAACGCATAGACGTGCCCGGCGCGGTCGCCGACCACGGCAGCCTGCCCGCCTGCCAGGTTTGCGACGATCGGAGACGAGAGGGCGACCGGGCTGCCTGTGTCGCCGAGAGTCTGGCTCCACGCCAACGTCGTCGTGACTCCCTGAGCGGCGGCGTGAAGTGGGTTCGCTAGCACCCCGGCGCCGACTCCGAGGAGCGCGCTGACTGCGAGGAGGAGTCTGAGAGGCCTGGACGGGCGCTCGTTGTTCATCTCGTGTGTGCCATGTATTCGTATCGGCCCTTCTGGTCTTCTTGTCGGGTCGCGGGCGCTCGAGTGCGGGTGCGGTACACGAGCAGCGACGGCACGACGCTAGCGAAGTCCGGCGTGCTCGTGCAGGGGATCTCCTGGGCCATTATGTGCACGTGGCAGACCGTAGCTTGATGGCAAGACTCACGACCCGCGGCGCCCTGCGGGTGCCGGAGATCACCGCTTACTTCTGGGTGATCAAGGCCCTGTCCACCGCAATGGGCGAGGCGACGTCGGACTTCCTCGTTCACAGGATCCATCCCGTGCCGGCGGTGTTGCTCGGCTTCTTCGGCTTCCTGGTCGCGCTCTCGCTGCAGTTCTCGGCGCGCCGGTACATCGCGTGGACCTACTGGCTGGCGGTTGTCGGGGTCGGCGTGTTTGGGACGATGGCCGCAGACGTCCTCCACGTCGGGCTCGGGGTTCCGTACGCCCTGTCGAGCATCCTCTACGGCGCCGTGCTGCTGGTGGTGTTCGTGAGCTGGTACCGGACCGAGGGGACCCTCTCGATACACACCGTCGACTCGCCGCGTCGAGAGGCCTTCTACTGGGCAGCGGTGGTCGCGACCTTCGCCATGGGCACGGCCGTGGGAGACCTCACGGCCTACACCTTCCACCTCGGCTATTTCGCGTCGGGAATGCTATTCGCAGGGTTGATCGCAATCCCGGCAGTCGGTTTCCGCCTCTTGCGGTGGAACGCGATCTTCACCTTCTGGTTCGCCTACGTGATGACGAGACCCTTCGGGGCGTCCTTCGCCGACTGGATGGGCAAGCCCCACGAGGTCGGGGGTCTCGGCTGGGGTGCCGGCAACGTGGCGCTCGTGCTCACGGGCGTGATCTTCTGCTTCGTCGCGTACCTGGGGGTCACACGCCGCGACCTCCAGAGGGTGGGAGATGCGCCCGCCGACGCGAGAATCCACCGCGATCGCTTCCAGGGCACAGCCGGGACTCGGGGCCTCTGAAGCCCGGGAAGCCGCAACGCCCCGAAGAGCCTGCAAGATCCCGAAGAGCCTGCAAGGTCCTGGCATGAGGTTGCGGGCCGTCTTCCTGGTGGCTGGGCCCGTGGTGGCGCTCGCAGCGCTCGGGCTGGTCGTAGCGCTGGTCGTGATCCCGAGCTCGGCGTCCTGGTCGAGCCCGCTCCCGGTCGACCGGACGATCATCGACGGCATCTCTTGCCCGAGCACGAGCTTTTGCATGGCGGTCGACGACGCCGGTGACGCGCTCAGCTTCGACGGGAGCAGCTGGTCGAAGCCGGTGCGCATCGACGGCGACAACAATCTCTTCGACGTCTCGTGCGCCACGACGTCGTTCTGCATGGCAGTCGACGTCTCCGGTGACGCTCTCCGGTTCGACGGCAGGACGTGGGCGCGGTCCCTGCTCGTCGACGATCAGAGCATGGACGGCATCTCGTGCCCCACCACGACGTTCTGCGAGTCAGGAGAGGTCTCAGGAGACGACGTGGTCCGCTTCACCGGCGGGACCTGGGCGAGACCACTCGCCGTCGACAGCACCAGCATGGTGGTCTCGTGCGCCACGGCGTCGTTCTGCGTCGCGGTGGACGACTCGGGGGACGTGCTCGACTTCAGCGGGAGCACCTGGTCGAGCCCACAGCCCATCGACGACGCCAACGGCTTCGAGGACGTCTCTTGCCCGCGCACCACGTTCTGCATGGCTGTCGACGACGCCGGCGACGCGCTCAGCTTCGACGGCAGCACCTGGTCGAGGCCCGCCCACATCGACAGCAGCCCGTCGCTCAACGCGATCTCGTGCCCGAGCCCTTCGCTTTGCATGGTCGTCGACGGCGACGGTCGCGCGGTGCTCTACAGCGGCGGCAAGTGGTCGAAGCCGCAGCCGATCGACACGGGCCACGTCTTCTTCGACGTCTCGTGCCCCAGCGCCACGTCGTGCCTGGCGGTCGACAACAGGGGCCGCGTCCTCACCTGGCGCGCGGCGACCTGATCGCTGGACCGGCGAGGACCGTCGCCACTACTGCTCGGACAGGATGGCCGCCAGCTCCGCCAGCGGGTCGCGCACCACCGGCCCGGTGACCTCCACCACTGCCTCGTCGATGGTGCCGTTGAACCAGAACGGCGCCGTGTACCCCTCGCCCACGGCGGGCCCCCACTCGTAACCGCAGGTGAGCCCTGCACCCACCCCGTTGAACCCGGATGGGGTGAAGGTCGGGATCGTCTCGCGTGCTACGAGTCGCCCGTCGGCGAAGAGCGTGCCGGTCCCGCCGGCCCCCTCGTCCTTATCGAAGGTGAACCCGAGCGTGTGCTTCCCGGCCGTCACCACCTCCTCGGAGGCCACCACGTGGCGCTCCTTGCCGTAGAGGTTGTGCACGTAACGCAGGTGTCCGCCGATCAGATGCAGCGACCAACCCCCGAGGGCGGAGCCGAGCGCCAGCAGGGCTCCTTCGGGGACCACTCCCTCGGGCACGGTCACCGCCACGTTGATCTTGTGTGAGCGGTTGCGGACATTGACAGCGACGGTCTCGGGGACCTGCGCGGCGGCACCGAAGTAGCGAAAGCTGTTGCGCTCCCGACGGCGGTCGGGCTTCGGGTGGACGAGCGTCCACAGCACCCTGTTGTCCAGTGGGAGCACCTGGTTGCGGCGCGCCTCGCGCCACCACAGTTCGACTAGCTCAGCCAGCTTGTCCGGGTGCTCCGACGCCAGATCGTGGGACTCAGAGAGGTCCGCGGCCACGTGGTAGAGCTCCCAGACGTCCTCGTCGAAGGGGGCGTTGGGGTCGAGCCCGTCCCCGTAGATGGGGCCGACCGGGTGGAAGGTGACAGCCTTCCAACCCTGGTGGTAGATGGCTCGCGAGCCGAACATCTCGAAGTGCTGGGTCTCGTGTCGCTGTGGAGCAGAGGCTCCGTCGGTGTCGAGCAGGTAGGCGAAGCTGACACCGTCGATGTGGGTCTGAGGCACGTGGTCGATCTCCGCCGGTGCCTCGATCCTGGCCAGCTCGAGGATTGTCGGGAGGACGTCGACGGCGTGAGCGAATTGGTGGCGGATGTCTCCGGCGCATCCCGACAACCGGGCGGGCCACGACACGATGCAGGGATCGGCCACCCCGCCCTCGTGGACCTCGCGCTTCCATCGGCGAAAGGGGGTGTTGCCCGCCATGGTCCATCCCCACGGGTAGTTGTTGTGGGTGAGGGGGCCGCCTATCTGGTCCATCCGGTCGTGCATCTCCGCCACGCCCGCGGGATCGAGGTTGGTCAGCCGGATGTCGTTGATCGACCCGTCGCGCCCGCCCTCTGCGCTCGCCCCGTTGTCCGACACCAAGACGACCACCGTGTCGTCGCGATCGCCGGTCTCATCCAGGAACTCCAGGAGCCGGCCGATCTGGGCGTCGGTGTGCGAGAGGAAACCGGCGAAGCACTCCATGAAGCGGCTCGCCAACGCCCGCTCGTCGGCGTCGAGCTCCCCCCACGACGGGACCCAAGCGGGCCGGGTGGAGAGGTCGGTGCCCTCTGGGATCACGCCGCTTGCGAGCTGGCGGGCGTACGTGCGCTCGCGCCAGGCGTCCCAGCCGTCGTCGAAGCGCCCGCGGTAGCGGTCGATCCACTCCCGTGGCGCCTGATGGGGCGAGTGGCATGCGCCCGTGCAGAAGTAGAGGAAGAACCGCTGGTCGGGGTCGACTGCGCGTAGGTCGGAGAGGAACTCGATGGCGCGGTCGGCCAGGTCCTCGCTCAGGTGGTACCCGTCCTCGACGCTCCGCGGCGGCCGCACGGAGTGGTTGTCGTGGTAGAGGGCGGGGACGAACTGGTGGGTCTCGCCTCCGTGGAACCCGTACCAGCGGTCGAAGCCCCGTGCCAGGGGCCACGTCGCGCGCGACGCCGCCATGTTGGTCTCGTCCTCGGGGGTGAGGTGCCACTTGCCTACGGCGTAGGTGGCGTAGCCGTGCGATCGGAGGATCTCCGACAGATATCCGTTGTCCTTTGGAGGCTTCCCCCAGTAGCCGGGGAACCCGGCCGCGAGGTCGGCCACCCTGCCCATACCGCTTCGGTGGTGGTTGCGACCCGTGAGGAGACAGGCGCGAGTCGGAGAGCAAAGGGCCGTCGTGTGGAAGTTGGCGAGGCGGACACCCCGATCGGCGAGCCCGTCGATCACCGGGGTATCGATGTCGGAGCCGTAGCAGCCGAGCTGGGCGAAGCCGACGTCGTCGAGCACGATCAGCACGACGTTCGGCGCGTGGTCGGGAGGAGAGGGTTCGGGGGGCCACCACGGCTCCGAGTCGCGCCAGTCGTCACCGATCCTGCCCCCGAACTCTGGCTGCATCGAGGTCCTGATCGCCGTGCCTACTTCGCCGGTGACGACCGGTCGAAGCGCACCGGTAGGCGGGCGGGCCCCCAGATTCCGAAGGTGGTGGGCTTCCATTCCACGGGCCCGTCGAGTGAGAGACCGGGCATCCTGCGCGAGAGCTCGGCTAACGCCTCCTGGAGCTCGGCTCGTGCGAGGGCGGCGCCGAGGCAGTGGTGGATCCCCGAGCCGAACGTCATCTGAGCGGCCTCTCGCTCTGTCGAGATGTCGAAGATGTCGGGGGAGTCGAAGGTTCCCGGGTCCCTGTTCACTCCCACCAGGGTCACGAAGACGAGCGTCCCTCGAGGGAACAGGACTCCTCTGTAGGAGATGTCCTCGGAGGCGACGCGCGACGTGCCGCGGACTGCCCCGAGGTAGCGCATCGACTCCTCCACGGCCCGCGGCGCGAGCTGAGGGTTCGCGGCGAGGAGCGCCCACTGCTGCGGGTGCTCGGCGAAGAGCGCCATCGAGCAGGCCAGCTGGTTGCGCGTCGTGTCTGTCCCTGCCATGAGTATGGCTTGCACCATCATGACGAGCTCGTCGCTCGAGAGACGGTCGCCGGCCTCCTCGGCGGCGATGAGGTCGCTCAGGAGGTCGGCGCGCGGACGGGCACGGCGCTCGGCGACCATGGCGGACACGTACTCACCAAGCTCCGACATGGCCGCGGCGATGAGGGGCTGGTCGTTGACGAGGTTCTGGTTGAAGATCCTGAAGATGTCGGTCGCCCAGGCGGAGAAGAGCTCGATGTCCTCCTTTGGGGCGCCGAGGAGCTCGCAGATGACCGGTATCGGGTACCACTCGCACACCTCTGCGACGAGCTCACAGCGCCCCGCCGCGCAGACGGCGTCGGCCAGCTCCCCGATGACCTCGCGCATGTAGGGACGCAGTCGGTCCGCCGAGGCGGGGGTGAACGCCGGCGCCACCAGGCGGCGCAGTCGCGCGTGCTCGTCGCCCTCCATCGAGAGGATCGACCTCCGCCGGCGCTCCTCGACCCGGTCGGTGGGGGTAAGGCCCGCCAGCTCGGGGATGAGGGAGACGGCCGAATGGAACCTCCGGTCGCGAAGCACGGCGACGGCGTCCTCGTAGCGGGTGACCGAGTACCCGAGGGGCGCGCGCGCAAGCCAGTGCCGGTTGCGCGCGGCAGAGACCGAGGACAGTGCCGCTGAGCGCTCCATGCCCGTCACGTCGAGCGTCGGCAGCTCGAGCTCGTGCACGACCGTGGTCATCTTCGAGCTAGTCCGTCACTCATCGTCGATTCCACTCACCTGGCCAGTGGGCACCGACGAGGTCTCCCATCAAGCCCCGTCCCAGAGGGCGCGCTCTTCGTCCATCGGAGCGTCCTGCAGCGCGCTCGAGGGCCCGAAGACCATCGTCGAACGGCGCTCGGCGTCGTATGGAGCCCACCCGGGATCGCCGGTCTTGGCGAAGGAGAGCCACGCGTCCATCATCTGCGCGCTGAGCGCTTGCGCGTCCGGGCCGGCGCCGACGAAGCGGTCCAGGCCGGGCAGGTCCAGATTGCCGAACACGAAGGGAAGCTCGAGCGCGTGGCACGAGCCGAGCGCACCGTGCATCGCCGGTGACTCCCAGGTGAATAGGTAGCAGAACGTTGCAGGTTGGCGCACGGCGTGAGCCTCGGCTGCGCGGATGGAGCCGATACGGAAGACCCGGTCGCTCTGGATCGCCGACCAGAGCTCTCGGGGGTCGACCGGCGCCCCGCGCCGGGCGCGTATGGCGCGGTAGCTCTCGATGAGCTCGTCCGGGCTCAGCCGCTCACCGCCGGTGGAGGACTGCTCGATTCGCCGGCGCACGAGCGCCTCGTCGGGGTCGCGGCCCTTGGGGTCGGCCACGATGAAGAACTTGAACTCGTCGCGGTTGGTCCCGATGAGCAGCGGCACCTCGGCCGAGGCGCCCTCTCGGAGGGCCGTGAGCGGGTGCACGGGTAGAACGGCGCCGTCGATCACGGGGGTGAGCGGGAGCATCCCCCCGACGCGCCGGGCCCACAAGGACTCCTGGGCCTCGAGCAGCGCCGGCGCGGGTAGCTCGCGAATTGCGTGCGGGGTCGCCACGCCGAGCTGGGCCATCAGCTTGGCGGCGGTCTCCTCCGCGTGCTCTGCGGACATGGCCCACGGAGGACCGCTCTGGGCGATGGCGCGGCGGAAGAGATTGCGCGCAGCGGGCACCGCGAGCAGGTCCGACACCGACATGCCTCCCGCCGACTCGCCGAACACCGTCACGTTGTTCGGGTCGCCTCCGAAGGCGGCGATGTTGTCGCGCACCCAACCCAGCGCGGCTACCTGGTCGAGCAGCCCCCAGTTGCCGAACGCGCCTCCGGCATCGGGGTCCGCGAGCTCCGGGTGCGCGAGGAAGCCCAGAATGCCTAGGCGGTAGTTGATCGTGACCACCACCACGTCGCCGCGTGACGCAAGGCGATCGCCGCGGTAGATGACGGACGCGCCACTACCGCCCAGGAAGGCGCCCCCGTGCACCCACACGAGGACCTCCTTCGCTCCCTCGGTCCCGGGCGTCCACACGTTCAGCGTCAGGCAGTCCTCCCCCTGCTCGCCCGGGGGGTCGCCGGTGAGGGCGCTGACCGGCGTGCTCTGCGGCGCCCAGAGCCCGAACTCGCGGGCCGGGCGGACACCGGCCCAAGGCTCGGGTGGCTGGGGCGCCCGGAGCCGCAGCTCGCCCACAGGCGGCCGGGCGTAGGGTACGCCCTTGAACACGTGGAGGCCCCCCTCGACCGTCCCCTCGATCGTGCCGCTGGTGGTCTCGACGCGCGTCATGCAACGGAACGTAACCGATGGCGACGGGTGACGCCCCGTCGGTCCAGGGGGCCGAGGTGGCGCGGGCTCAGCCGATGGCGGCGAGGTGCGGTGCGGTGCGGTGCGGTGCGGAGCGGTGCGGAGCCCGCTCAGTGCAGGGGGGCGAGGGTGACGGTGACCGTGCGACCGTAGGCGGGGTCGGCCCCGAGGCCGGCCGGGTCGCTCGTGGCCTCCGACGGCCCGAGATCGACGGTGAATAGAGCCTTGCCGGCGAGGCCTGTGTGGCACGGCCCCGGGACTTTGACGGTCACGAGCCCCGTCCCCTGGAGCGTGAGCCCTCGGCAGCTGACCGACCTGAGCGTCAGGAACTCCACGGGTTGGCGATCCACCCTGAACTGCCAACCCCAGATCGAGAAAGCGGTGCTGATGCTCCTGTAGTCGAACACTTGCGGTGCAGGCGGCGGGTTGCCACCTCCTCCGGCGTGGAGCAGCCGCGAGTACGCGTACTCCTCGAGGCCTCGGAACCAAGCGTTGCGGTACGAGTCCTGGTGGTTCCCCTGGTGCAACGCGTAGGTAGAGGACACGCCCTCCTCGTCGAAGGCGGTCACCATGTCGAGGTTCATCGGGAAGACGATGTTCTCGAACGGTTCACTGCTCACGTCGTTGCCGAGCGCGCCGGTGTCGCCGGTCAAGGTCTGCATCGGAACCATGTCGTTGGAGAAGAAGTCGATGCCGAGCGATTGCCCACCGGACGCCGTGGCCTGCGCGTTCATCGCGAGGTCGGTCGGCATGTTGCCTCTGAAGTACGCCTGGTCGGCCACAGGGTCGCCGAAGGCGTCGAGCGCGGTGGTGAAGGTACCGACCTGCGAAGGAAGCGGGGCGCTGGTGGCGGGTCCCGTCGCCGAAGGCAGCTGCTCGTAGGCGATCGGCACCGGCGGCTGCACGCCCACCGGCGAGGTCACGTAGCCGGGTTGGGGTGCCGGCGCGAAAAGGAAATTGAACGCGCCCGAGACCGCCTCCATCGTCGTCCATTCGTCGGGGTGCTCGAGCCCGAGCTCGAATGCGCCGTACCCGCCGAGGGAGACGCCTGCGATCGCCCTGTAGTCGCGGCCGGTGCCCGCCGGCAGGTTGTCCTCGACGAAGGGGACCAGCTCGTCGAGGAAGAAGCTCTCGAACTGTGGCGGCGGTGTGTCGTAACGCTGGTCGTCACCTCCGAGCGCGTAGCGGGGATTCCAGTTCACCCAGTAGCTGTCCATACCCGCATGGGGCCCGTAACCCCCGGGGAGGGTCTGGCCCAGGGGCGCGACGAGGATCATCCCGAGAGCCGGCGCCTTGGTCCACGTGCTCGGATCCTGGTAGTTCCAGGGGTCGGCCTCGAAGCCCGGCGGCGGCTGGCTCGTCTCCGCCGCGATCCAGGCCGAGCTCGTCGTGCCGGGCTTGCCGAGCATCTCGGTGTAATCGCCTCCGAAGCCGTGCAGCAGGTACACGGTCGGGCACCTCACCGAGCGGGCGGGCGCGCACTGCGGTGGGACGTAGTACTCGAACGGGGCCGCCACTCCGTCGCCCAGCAGGTGGGTGGTGAGCTCCTGGCAGGCGACAGCGCCCACGGCGACGTCGATGGTGGTACCCGGCGCGGGCGCGGGGCCACAGGAGGGGAAGGGATTGGCCGGAGATGCGGTGGCGAATGCCGTGGAAACGGGCACGGCCGCCGATACGCTGAGCGCCGTGGCACACAGCGCGGCCGAGGTGATCACGCGGGCGCGCCTTTTCGTCGAGCCCTGTGAGCCCGTGCTGCCGTGTGAGTGACGCCCAGCCCTACGGGGACGCGCCCAGCACGCACCCTTCGAGGTCCCGCCCATCGGTCGATGTCCTCCGCCCGTTTGTTGCCGACCTGCCGCTGCACTCCGACCAGGGCTCGCTGCGCGAGCTTCCCGCACCCCGCCGAGACCTCAGCCGCCCTCACGGTAGCCTTCGGGCGCCGGGCGGATCGAGACAGGCTCCCAGTACGGGACCAAAGTCCCTGGTCTGCGCCTCATGCGTCTCGTACCTTGAAGTGATGGGATCCGCTTCGGACCCTCCGGTCGCCGCGCCCAGTCGCCCCACCGAGCACGCCGGGCGCAGGTGACCGCCCTCGTCGAGGAGCCGCCCTTCGTCGCTCCCGACCCGCTCGCCGACGGGACCGAGGACAGCTCCCCGGTCCAGCTCCCCGGGCCGGTCCCTGCACCCGATCCCGAGCCAGTCCACACGCCAGTCTCCGGGCAGGACGAAGCCCCAGCCTCCCCTGCATATCGCTACGACCGGCTCCTGGTCGTGGGCGCGGTGGCTGTGGTCGTGGCCGGCATCACCCTGCGTTTCGTGGCCACCTCGGGCATGTGGCTCGACGAGGCGCTCACCTCCGACATCGCGCGCCTGCCCCTCTCCCAGCTACACGCAGCGCTGCTGCGCGACGGCTCTCCACCTCTCTATTACGTGCTGCTGCACTTCTGGATGGGAGCGTTCGGAAGCTCAGCCTTCGCCGAGCGAGCGCTCGCCGGGGTCATGAGCTGCGCGACCCTGCCTCTGGTCTGGGTGGCTGCTCGCCGCATCGGGGGCCGCGCCATGGCGATTTGCGCGCTGGTCGTCGTGGCGACCTCGCCGTTCGCCGTCGACTACGCCACGGAGAACCGGATGTACTCGCTCGTGATGCTGCTGGTGGCGGCGGGGGTCGTCGCGCTGGGGAGCAGCATCCGCCGGCCGACGCGCTCGAACCTCTTGGCGGTAGGTGCGGTCTGCGCACTGCTTCTATACAGCCACTACTGGTCGATCTACCTCGTCGGCGCCACGGGGATCTGGCTTTCTCATCAGGCGTGGCGGGGCCCCGAACCACGCCGGCGAGGCGCGCGACTTTCGTTGGTGGCGATGATGGCGGGCTGCGTGGCCTTCGCGCCGTGGCTGGCCACCTTCGTCTTCCAGGTCCGCCACACGGGTTCGCCTTGGGCCGGGACCGGGAGCTTCGCGGTCGTCTACGACTCGCTGACCTCTCTCGCCGGGGCTCCGACATACCAGGGCTGGGCACTGGCGGCCGTGTACCTCGGGCTGCTGCTGCTCGTCCTGATCGGGGTAGCGCGCGGCGGCCGGCACGTCGACCTGGCGCTGCGGGCCAACGAGAAGGTGCTCGCGCTGGCCGTGTTCGCGACCCTCGCATTGGCCCTCGTCGGCGGGTACCTGAGCGACAGCGCGTTCCAGGCTCGCTACGCCTCGGTGGTCTTCGTGCTGATGGCCCTCGTCCTGGCGCTGGGCCTGGGCAGCTTCACCGGCAAGCGCGCGCGGGCCGGAGCGCTAGTGGTCGTAGCGGCGCTGGGCCTGGCCACGTCGCTTCCCAACGCGTGGACCAGCCGGACGGAGGCCGGCCAGGTCGCCGCCGCCCTGGCGCGCTCCGCGCGCCCGGGGGACCTCGTGGCGTTCTGTCCGGACCAGCTCGGCCCGGCGGTCAGCGTGCTCTTGCCCGACGGTCGCTACGGGACGATCA
>Ga0307476_10001293_pt1 | contig 15380 bp, 23 predicted proteins | sample atmos_gasesECM2C_2_FD_203314 | JGI IMG/M metagenome (GOLD analysis project Ga0307476, IMG submission 203314) | Hardwood forest soil microbial communities from Morgan-Monroe State Forest, Indiana, United States - atmos_gasesECM2C_05 | ecosystem: Environmental > Terrestrial > Soil > Temperate... | reverse complement strand
GTAAAGAGCGGGCGCCCGGAGCTCTTCATGTACGACAGGAACAGCATAAAGGCTTGAGAATCAAGTAGTAGACTCACGACCTAGCTTATTTGATTAACCAGAGGAGCATTGTGAATATGAATCCAAAGATCACCGAACATCACAATCGAAGCATTTCTCACAGGATAGTAGTTCGTGCCATCTACGCTGGTCTGGTAGAGCTTTGGAACGTAGTTCGTGCCGACAAATGTGTTCTTGCGGATGGCGATATCGGATACGCCCGTGCTCTCTTGAAAGTAGGTTGAAAAGATCGCATCAATTCCCATTGCAGTGATGTTCCTGAAACTCGAGTTCTGAACCAACATGTGAAATCCTCCGAGGAGGATGCCGCGTCCGAGTTTGTCGTGAATGTGAACGCCGGAAATATAGACGCGTGAGGGCACATGGCTGATGTCCGTAACGTAGATTCCCGGACTCAACCAATTCACCGTCGCGCTAAGCCCAACGGTAATGGGCTGTCCTCCCCACGGTAGAAAGTTGGACGGGCTGATGGACTCGATTGTGGCTGAGCCAAGATATCCCAGGCCCTGGTCGAAGAAGGCGAGCGTGTCTCCGACAGTGGGAGCAGCATCCGGGCCACTGATGACGAAGGAACTAGCAGACTTCACAGTCGTCAGAGTGTCCGATACGACGGTGACGTTCAGGCCGTCGTCGCCTTCGTGGCTGAAATCGCCGCCCTGCGAACCCACCCACTTACCGGAGGCGTTTGATTTTGGGTAGAGGCTACCGTTCTTTAGGTACATCGACTGTTGCGACGGGTCTTGCTTGCCGTGGCTTGCAATACAGGCATAATCGCAGCCCTGATCGTTGGGTCCGGTGTTGAGATAGTCGTCGTGTGCGATTTCATTTTTCTTTCTGTCCCACAAATTGAAGGCGTACATATATGGCGAGAATCCAGGTCGAATGGGAGTATCCGCATCGAGAATGATATGTGCAGAGCTCGCGCCGTCGGGCACGATCGTCCCGATCGTAGCGAACAGAGGGCCTCGCCAAAGTGGATTCGGATCGACCGGACTTCCGTAGTCAACAGTGAGATTCTGAATCACGACTCGTTGACTGTTATTGATATCGATTCCCCGGGTTGGTCCTGTGAAGTACAAGGTGGCCCCATTTCCGTCGAAGACAAAATCATGGGCATTATTGATCTGTAGGTAGGGCCAGTGATTCAGCACATAATCAAGCTGGGGCGGCTGATGCTGAGGCAGGACCAGATGGTAAGAGCTGTTGGGCGCGCGAGCCGGACAACATCGCAGCCCGCTTTGACTCCTTGCGGAGTTAGGAAGGTGGTGAGATTGTTCCAATCGTTGTTGGCATTTGGTGGTGGAACATCGCAAATATGGACCGAGCTTGGGTATGGCGCTGATGGCGAAATGTACCACTTAGGGGACTTAGCAATTACGGTGGTTGGTTTGCCGTTGGCCGCCGTAAAACTTCGTACCAGGTCATTCGGAGCAGCTGTCACTACAGGATTCTGCGTGGCCGCCACGACCGCACTCCATTCCGACGGGTCGGCCCACAAGAATTTTCCCAGTCGTCGATCAGCCTGGCCTTTTGTGACGTATTGAAAAAGCGCCTGTTCCGGACGCAGTCCTGAAACGTCGGGATAACGCGCTTGATAGTCTCCGATACTGAAAAACGCGGAGGCGACCCGGCGCACTGCGATCTCGTTTTGTAGCCAGTCGATTTCTACATCCACCTGATCCCAAGCGCCGCTGCTATAAAGCTGGTTAATATCGGGATTATTGGCGACATCGACGTAGTAGTTGAAGTCGAAGACGATCGGATAACTATCGAACGCGCCGATCCGGCCTTGATTGAAGCCGTAGGTGACGAACTGGCGAATTGCAGAATCACAGGCGCCGGGCGCCAGCCCGAGGTCAGCGTAGCGCTTCAGATAATCGATACCATAAAAATAAAACGAGCCTCGCAGACAGTGATTGGCTCCGGCGCTCGTCCATTGCTGGATCGCTTCTTGGTCTGTAGTTAAGACCCAGGCTCGGATTGAACTTGCGATAGAACTTGGGATTGAAGATGTGGGATCGAGCAGAGGCTCCTTCGATGGAGTGGGTAGCACTGCGTGGCTTAAAACCAAAGGGCGCTGGACATCCGCAACCTGTGCTGTCGCGGGCCGCAGACACAAGAAAAGAACAAGAAGGAACGAGATTTTCTTCATATTTATCAAGAGGCCACAAGGGGCGGCTAGCTGTGCTGGTAAGCGCAATTCCGATCTCCGTTATGGAACGGGAGAGTTCGTCGCAAGGAGAAACTCATACCAACTCTATTTTCTGGGGAGGCGAGAACCGGCTAGAAAAGCTTACAAAATAGTATAGCCGGCCCGTATGGCTTAAGAACACGGGAATCTGCCAAATCTTCCGCCAGCCGATGAACTGCCTCGTCGATCTGAACCGTCTTTCGGCGATTTGATTTTGAGAAAATGCGCTTCAAGAAGTCCGACCGGCAGAAAGCTTGCCCCGAATATCGAGAAACGCTTGTTCATCGGTCCCCTTTTGCCGTAGCTCAGCGTCATGGAAGTAGCCCTGAACCCCGCTGGCCCTAGCATCCCAATGCGGATCGGACGCGCTTTCCAAGCGACATTAAACGTTCAACTGGCTCGTGGCAAAGACGAAGCGAAGGCATTGTGAACCGTGCTCCACGCCCCAGCCTTTCATGGTTGTCGCGCAGACGCCCTTGTCAAGGAGCCGCGCGGAGATCGTTTCACCGTCAATTCCGTAATCTGAAACTCGCATGAGAAGCGACCATCCACCCGCCTGCGCCCGATCCTAATGACGTCTGTTGCGTTCATTCTCGGCGTGCTCCCGCTATATTTCGCCTCCGGCGCTGGCAAGCTAGGGCGGCACTCAGTCGGAACCGCCATCGTAGGAGGCATGTTATTCTCCACCGTCCTCAACCTCTTCTTCATCCCAGTGCTTTACGTCATCGTCAAAGGCGTCCTGGTTTCGTTGTCCTCAAGAAAGGGGCCCGCCGAACCGATAACACCACCGACAGCACCACGGATCGTACCAGTCAGAGCGGCATAGTGTGCATGGATTTGAACCTGGCGCGGATCACTAGCCTCGATGACTAATGCCTCACTTCCGATCAGTACTGGGTGTCAACGACTGACTATGCGTAGTGGAGCGGGTCAGGCGTATAAAGATACCTCGTAGTGCCGGAGGCAGGCCTCCTTTTCGATCAGGTAGTCGGAGTCGAAGTCGGAGTATTGGCCATGCTGAAATCGTTCCCCGCGAAACGCTTGATGGCGTCGGCATCTTCCCAGAACGTGAGCATCTCGAAAAGGGTTACATCCGCTTCTGTGCGATGCAAACAGCATTCCCTCGATTTCCGCGAGTGGCCAGATACTCGGGCAGTGCAATTCTGCGCATGAGGTCCAGGTATTCATCAGCCTTCGAAACGTGCAGCATCCCGTGCCACATTCGAGCGATCATGCGGCCCTCCCTTGAAGCGAGCGAACGACGAGAACACCCTCCAGCAACGACACAAGCCGAGTAGCACATAACCGGTCAGGGTCAAGTCCGGGATCGTAGATCGTGAGTTCAAACCCGAGCGCTCGGCGATGGTGGACAAGCGGAGTCAAGAGATCCACCAGCTCCCTGATTGTCTGAAGGGGACCGAAGCCGGTGATCTGGACTTCTACGTGATCATCCGTCGTTTCTGCGAAAGTGGTTTCTTCCGGTGGTTCGGTGTAGAAACTCCCTGGAGGGAGAGCCTTCAGTTTGGATTCGTCGAGCCTGTCTGGCCCACTCCCTGCCCATCGGAGGTAAATATCCGCTCCTTCGGGGCTGTGAATCTTGGCCTGAAAACTAGGGGGAGAGCGGGTTGTTGGGCACGACTGAGGATCGTCGAGAGAACAAGAACTGCATGCGCGACAGAATGTCGGGGCATCGTTCCTCCGAAACAACATTCACATTATGAGCAGCGGAAATCGCGGACTTGGACTGTGGCATCCTATTTTACGCGCTCTAACTGAGCGACGGATCTTACGTTGGATAAACTAGCGCCCTGCTCTAATGCACGCACCAGGGTGACGATGCCACGACGGATCTCACGCTCGTCGAATGCGGCGAAGCCAAGCAGCAAACCCTCCACGTTCCTGCGTCGCAGAGTGAAGCGGTCAAGTCCTAGCGCCTCGATTCCATGGTTTGCCGCTAGCGCTTCCGCTTGCCGAGATGACATGCCATTTCGGAGAAAACCCGCCGTATTCAGGCCCGCCTGTATGGGCGAAACGTCAAGTAATCCCTCCAAATACTTCCGCGCCTCGTGCTGCAAAGCAGCCAGCCTTTCGGCATACATGTCGCGCATCCGCCGAATGTGGCGCCCCAGGTGGCCCTCCGTCATGAAGTCGCAGAGAATCGCTTGATCGAGGCTCGGCGGATGGAGGTCGACGCCCAGCCGCAGCGCCAACAGCGGATCAAGCAGCGCTGGTGGCAAAACGAGATAGCCCAACCGCAATGACGGGAAAAGTACTTTGTTGAAGCTTCCCAGAAAGATAACCGAGCCAGCCTTGTCCAAACCCTGGAGTGCGGGCATTGGCCGACCGTCGAAGCGGTACTCGCTGTCGTAGTCATCTTCAATAAGGAATGCTCCGGTGTCTCGGGCCCACTTCAGAACCGTTATCCGACGGTCGGCGGGCATCGCCATACCCAACGGAAACTGATGTGCCGGCGTCAGATAGGCCGCTTTTGCCGACTTCCACAACTTCTCTCCTTGCGATACCGAAAGACCACTTTCGTCTACTGGCACGGGAATAATCTTAGCGCCAGCCTGACGAAAGGCAGCGATGGCGCCGAAGTAGCCGGGATCCTCCACCCAAACAGCTTCCCCGGGCTTGATGAGTAGACGAGCGATCAGGTCCAGCCCCTGCTGCACCCCAGAAACCATTACCACGGAGTCGGCTGAGCAATTCACTCCGCGCGACGAACCTAGGTAGGCAGCGATGGTTTCTCGTAGTGGCGCATATCCTCGCGGGTCCCCACCCGCCAGCAGCGACGAAGGAGACCGGCGCAATCGACGACCCGCGACACGCGCCCAAATCTCCACTGGAAACTCCTCCAGGGCAGGCTCGTAAGGCCGAAACGGAAGCGCAGGCCTTGAAGTAGGTAACCCTCGAATCGGTCCGGGCAGCTTTATCGCTCGCAATTGTGGCGCTTGTTTCTTGAGCACATCTTGCGACAGCCGCTCATTGATTCTTGTGCCTGCCCCTACCCTTCCAATCAAATACCCTTCAGCCTGCAACTGCTCAAACACAGTCACCACCGTTCCGCGTGAGACGCCGTATTGAAGCGCAAAGTCTCTGGTCGCTGGCAGCCGCGTTCCGGGCAGCAGCCGGCGATCGAGAATGGCGCGTCGCAGCTCTTGGTAGAGCCAGCGTGTCAACGTAGTGTCGGGCGCCCTTTCATGGAGGGCGAGTTGCAAAGAACTGACATCTTTAGGCATCGATTTCAGACCTTGCCGATTGGTACAAAGACTTTGCGTAATATGGATCTACTAATCATACCAATACAGACTATTCTGGGGTTCAATGAAACATCGCCGACAATTTCTTCAGACTGGTTTGGCGAGCCTGGCTCTGGTTGTACTGGATCGTTCTGAAGCGCGCGCCGCATCCGGCATAGAGACGATCTACCAAAGGGAACATCCGCCAGTTACCCTCAATGGCTGGCAGGTAACCGTCCTTGAGTTGACCTTCCCACCCGACGCGACTTCGCCCAAACATGCTCATCCGGGTTTCATTCTTGGCTACATCCTTGAAGGGGAGTACCGCTTTCAACTGGAAGGTGAACAGGAGAAGGTACTGTCGGCTGGCGATGTGTTCTATGAAGCGCCTGGCAGTATCCATCTGCGTTCCGGCAACGCCAGCATAACCAAGCCAGCGAGAATCCTAGCCTGGCATTTGCTGAAAAGGGAAAGGAAATCACAAAACTGCTATGAACAATGAACGTGTTTTGCAAAGCGCTAGAGTGTTTCTGCGCCTGGCCCTAGGCGTCACCTTTCTCGTTGCGATCGGTGACCGCTTCGGCTGGCTGGGTGCCTACGGGAGCAAGAATGTATCGTGGGGCGATTGGGCCCACTTCGTGCAATACGTCGCCGTGCTTAACCCGTTTGTTCCGAAAAGCCTGCTTCCTGGACTCGCTGTCCTGGAAACAGTCATCGAGCTTGGGCTAGGCATCGCGCTCTTGTTGGGAATCTATCAACGGGTAGTCGCTTGGAGCAGCGCAGCGTTACTGATGTCGTTTGCCCTAACCATGAGCATTGCCCTTGGGATCACCGCGCCTCTGAGTTATTCGGTGTTCACAGCGGCGGGTGGCGCGATGCTGCTGGGTGCGATCGCCCTGCCGCATGACGCCCATTCCGAGGCCAGAACACAATCCACAGCCAATTTAACCACCTCAGCCGTGCGGGACAGTCGGACTGCTGAGCAGCAGCTCAACGCGGGGTAATTCCGACGACGCGAATCGAGTTGGGAAACCGGGAGCGCGGAACGGTTGAAACCCGATCGGACTGACAATCCTAATCGGCACACTTGTCGCGTCAGAGGTTCTTCGATGAATCGGCAGAACAACGCTGCACGTATTCTGGTTGCTTTGGGCGCCATGGTTTTGATCGCCACCGCGCTGCTTCATTTGTCTGACTACCCGAAAGACTTGTCTGCGGTGAGCGCGTCGAATCTGGGCGCTCCTTTGCAAGGGGGGGGCGCTCTCTTTATTTCGAGGGACGGAAGGAACTGGATCGTGATCGCGATCATCATGATCAGCGCCGTCACTGTGACAAAATTAGGAAAGGTGATTGTTTTGTTCTGTGGATTTTCTCTTCTCGTAAACATGGCGGTGATGCTGGCGTTTATGGGCCGGTTCATCGGCACCGACATGGTCCTCGCGTCAGCTCTGATGACCCTTTGCGGTGGCCTGTTGTTTCAAAATACCGCAGGCTAGCTCCTTCTTCTTCAGATCGCTTATGGATGCCTGGAGCAGCGCCGCACAACCAGAAAGGAGGTTTCCATGTTCGCTGCGTACATCATTGTCACTCTATTGGCTGCTGCTGCCAACATTTATGCGGCTACGAATGATTTCACCCGCCCCCAGTGGCTGCTCGCCAATATGACCAAATTGGGCGTGCGCGAATTATGGTTGACCAAACTCGGCCTCCTCAAAGCAGCAGGCGCGCTTGGTGTGCTCGTAGGAATCCGTGTGCCACTGATCGGGGTCGCCGCAGCTGTGGGTCTTATACTGTTCTTCGTGGGTGCCATCATTACTCATCTGCGCGCGCGCGACTACTACTCTCTCGGTACGCCAGTCGGATTCCTTCTGCTGGCCATCGCTGCACTAACACTGGAACTATATGCGGGGGGGCCGGTCGCGTTTGCGCTCGCGGCGAGGTAGCTGGAATCATGAGCGCGTTCGACCCAACCAGATACACGCGAGCGTGACGAAGAATTTGCCGCTGAATTCGATACCGCAACGAATGGGTGAACAACAGACAAACATGAGTATCCCGAAACTTGTAGGGGAGTTTTACGAGCGTATCTGGAACGCCGGCGACCTCGACGCGGTTGTCCACTTGCTGAGCGAGGATTTTCTGTTTCGCGGATCGCTCGGTTCCGAGCGCAGAGGGTGCGACGGTTTTGCGGATTACGTTCGATCCGTACACAACGCCCTTTCCAATTACCGATGCGAGATTCTTGAGTGCGTCATGCAGGACAATCGAGCGTTTGCCAAAATGCGAGCCTCCGCTGGCCAGTGCCCCGGCGGTGAGCAAGTCTGGCGGTATAGTTCTGTCACAGTGTGGCGCGGCGTGTGTCTAACTCATCAGAGGAGACACAAACATGAGCGTGAAGGAACTCCAAGCCTTAACACAGAAGTTCGCCGATGCTTTCGATCAGCGCGACCTCAAGACTTTCCTGGGGATGCTTTCTGATGACGTGGAGGTGTTCGACCACGTTCCGTATCGGTTCGACGGCAAGCCGCTCTTTGCCAAGTATCTCAACGAGGTGGTCGAGGGCTTAGCCTCAGCGAGCTTCGGCTTCCGGCAACCATCGTGTCGCGTGTACGGCGATACCGTAGGTATCGTAAATGCTCACGACATGTTTACGGGAGTCACGAAAGAGGGCAAGGTCCTGTCCATCCACGGCCGAACTTCTTTGGTCTTCATCAAACAAAGCGGGCAGTGGAAGATTGTGAGCGCCCACTTCTCTGCAATACCCAAGGCTCTCTGAGAATCGAGCCAGGACATACGGGCGCTTGGAGGTGCACCATGACTATCAATAATCCGCTAGCAGATAATTCCCCTGACCACGAGGACCAAGGCCTTGTTCTACGCGCCCGCTCGGGAGATCACCAGGCGCTCCAAGACCTGGTCCAGCGGCACCAAACGTGGATCTACAACATCGCCATTCGCATGCTCCACCATCCGCAGGATGCTGAGGACGCCACGCAAGAGATCCTCATCAAAGTACTCACCCGGCTCTCGTCGTTTGAGGGTCGGAGCAGCTTCCGCACCTGGCTATACCGCATCGTAGTGAACCACGTGCTCAATATGAAGCGTGGGCAGGTGGAGGTGCGGCATGCCTCCGTCGATTTTGCTTCCTACGGCGCCGCGCTCGACGCCACGCCAGATTTAGAGTTGGCCGATCCCAAAGCCACATCGGCAGAGACTGACCTGCTGGTGACCGAAGAGATGCTCTCCTGCACCTTGGGAATGCTTCTTTGCCTTGATCGTGAACAACGTTTGACCTTTATCCTCGGAGCGATCTTCGAGGTAAGCGACACCGTTGCTGCTGAGGTGTTGGAGATCACTCCCGACAACTTTCGACAACGCCTGGCCCGCGCGCGGCGAGACTTGCGCAACTTTATGAACGACAAGTGCGGACTGGTGAACCAGGCGAACCCCTGCCGGTGTGCCAAGAAGACGCGTGGCTTCATACAGGCAGGCTACGTCGATCCCGAGAATTTGTTGTTCGTCCGCGAACGAATAGGCGAGGTGCGGGAAGCCGCACCGAAGGTGCATGAGGCCCTCAGCACCCTGGATGAAAAATGCGCGGAAATCTTCCGTGGACATCCGTTCTATAAGGCGCCAGATCTCGCGCCAATGCTGCGGCGGCTGGTCGCGAGGACACATATCACAACCTGAACGGCAACAGCCAGACCGGAAAGATCGTCGCCGCTCCTTGATCCCGGGAACGGCGCAGCGCAGCGAGGCCAAGGAGGAAAAGCGCGAAAAAGATCGTCGTTATCGCCACAGGGCGTATGGGCGGGGCCTTCGCGACCGCATTCGCAAAAAGAACGTCGCACGCGGTTTCAATCCGCGGGGGCTGTCACAGTCAAACCAAAAGAGGAAAGCCATGATTGACCATATTTATCTCCCCGTCTCTGACCTGAAACGGTCGAGCGAATTTTACAAGAAGCTGCTTGAGCCGCTTGGCATCGACATGCCCTACAAGCTCGATCAACCTCCCCTGCGCGGTTTCGCCATCAATAACATTCCGGGTTTCTGGCTGAAGAATGGTGAAGTCGCCAAAGACCTTTACGTCGCATTCACCGCCAAGAGCGCGGACGCTGTCAGGGCCAGCTACAAGGCGGCAATAGACGCGGGAGCTACTTCAAACAAGGAACCGAGCCTTCGGCCCGAATGGCGTGCCGACTACTTCGCGGCAAACATCGGCGACCCGGACGGATACAACATCGAAATTGCCTATAAGCCTTGGCTCTACAAATGAAAGGTACGAGCCATCTACCCAGTTGAGGCCAGCCGCCATAATCCGGCCCCGGCCATCTTGATGCTTCACGCAACATCGAGAACCTCGGCCTGCTCGGGGGACAGCTTGCCTACGGATTGGGCTTCGGAGACCGCGTTACGCTGCGAGCTTATGTAGCGTCGTGAGCTGTTCGACGTTGACTTGAGGCGTGTAACCGACCTGGCCGCCCAGGTTCAAACATCTTTCGAATCATCATATCTCTTGGAGGGACCATGACAAACAGCTATCCATTTACCGTTTTTGGCGATGAGTTCAAGGGCAAGCGTGTTCTAGTGACCGGTGGCACGAAGGGTATAGGGGAAGCGATTGCACGCCGCTTTGCATTGAGCGGTGCCTCGGTGGCCACCACCGCGCGATCTGAGGCAGCTCACGGCCAGGATTCTGCTCTCTTTATAAAGACGGATATCGGAACGGCTCGTGGTGTCCAAAACGTCGTCGATGGCATTCAGCGAGAGTGGGGTGGACTCGACATCTTGGTGAATAATGTCGGCGGAACGGAAACAAAAGCAGGCGGATTCGAGGTGCTCTCCGACGAGGACTGGCAAAGGATACTGGAGGTGAATCTGCTCGCCGCCGTCCGCCTGGACCGCGCCTTCCTTCCCGGCATGCTCGAACGCAAGTCAGGAGTCGTCATTCATATCTCCTCTGTCCAGCATCGTCTGCCGTTCTCCAATTCGACGCTCGCCTACGCGGCGGCCAAGGGAGCCTTGGCTACTTACAGCAAGGGGCTGGCCAAGGGTGTCGCTCCGAAGGGTGTGCGAGTGACGATGATTTCGCCCGGCTTCATCGAGACTTCAGGCGCAAAGGGAATGATCGCCGACATTTCACGAGGCAGCGGCATCAGCGAGGACGCTGCACGTCAACGAATTATGGACATGCTTGGAGGCATTCCCATCGGCCGGCCAGGCCGACCCGAGGAAGTAGCGGAGCTGGTAGCCTTCCTCGCCTCAGACCGAGGCGCCTTTATCAGCGGGGCTGATTACATTATCGACGGTGGTACGATGCCCACGACTTGATGCCCTCGTATCAAGGGCGGCAGATTAGGTCCGCAGGCTTACGGATGTTTTCTCGTAGCTGCTCGGCCGAATCGTCGGCAAAGCGGACACTGAGCGGCTCGTTCAGCCCGGTGGCTCGATTCCGATCTGGTCGTTGACGGCACCTTGAATCCGCTGTTTGCAACCGAGGTATCGTTCGGTTGTCTGAATCGAAATGTGACCGAGCAGAAACTGGATCTGCTCCAGTTCGCCGTCCGCGGCGTGCCAAAGCCGTGTACAGGTCCGCCGGTCATGCCGCATGCGGCACGATGCCGCTATGCCGAATCCTGGATTATGCCGAATCGAGTATGAAGCATCTGCATTTGGCGCTGAGTTGGCACACCAAGATGACCAAGTCGATTCGGCATAGACCTGAATGAATTCGCAGAACTGGAACGGCGGCTTCTCACTGACAAATGGATTCGTTTCGCAAACCGCGAACATAGATGGAGAAGACCTTTCAGGAAGGTCAACAGTTCGTCGTCAAGAGCGACAGCAAAATCGATGTCGCCCGTGTGACGGTCTTCTCTCGGGAAATGCACTGATAGGCAATCGCCCCAACATCACTAGATCGGCCCAAGCGATCGACAGTGGTCTTCGAATGCCCGCAGATCAGCGATCTGGTAAGTTCGGGCATTGATTAAGAAAGGTATTCTCGTTTGAGTTCGTCCGCCGCCTCGTGCGCGCGCGGATCAGGGGAATTCATCAATTCTGAATAGATCAGCCAAGGATTCTATTTATTATTCAATAAGTTGCGAGAAGCTCCTGTGCCCGAGCAAAGGAACCTATTCTGAGATCATCTGACACTTCAGGACGATACAAAACTGCCTCCCCTGCGAATAATTCAGGGAGGCCTCGGAGACCCCGTGCCTGATTCCCCGCGGCACGGGTGGCTGAGGGGGGTCTTGCCTGGGCCCTTTCCAGGATGCAAGAATGAAGTTGGAAATTATAGCAAATTTACCATATTATTCAAGGATGCCCGCGTGGATCGATTAGGACGGCCTGCACAGCGGCCCCTTGTGTGGCTGGGAGACTCGAAGAAGAACATTCAGAGTTTTCCGAAGGGCGCACAAAAACTGCTCGGGGACGAGTTGCAGCTGGTCCAGTTTGGCAGTATGCCGAAAGATGCAAGGCCATTCAAAGGAATCGGCAGCGGGGGTTATTGAGCTTGCTTTGCGATACGCCTCCTACGCCTATCGTGTGGTCACGACTGTACAGCTCGGCGCGAGAATTTATGTTCTGCATGCGTTTCAGAAAAAGTCGAAGAAAGGCATTGAGACACCGAAGCGCGACGTCGATTTGATTAGGAAACGATACTCTGAAGCACAGGGGTTGGCGCGTGACTACGAAAAGAAAAAGATCAACTAGGGTCGAGGTTGGCTCCGGGAATGTCTTCGCGGACCTCGGGCCTGAAAGACTCTAATCAGCTCATGGCTCGGTCGCAGATAGGATTTCAGGTCTTCAGAATCCTGGAAGAGAAAAAGCTGAAACAGCGCGAAATCGCTGGCATTCTGGGGATTGCGCAATCCGACGTATCGCATCTGATGAACGGACATTTCAGCCGCTTCACAACAGACAAGTTGCTTGACTTCCTGAGGCGACTTGGCCGAAAGGTGACGATCGAGGTGAGTCCACACCGCAAGGGCGAACCTTATCAAGAAGTGACCTTCGTTCGCTGACCCTTCCACGACTCTCATCGGTAACTTCTGTCGCAGCCTCCAGGCCAGATGCGCTGCGGTTCGGTTGGGTGTCGACTTTCGCGCATCGGGGATTCAGTTTGACGGAGAGACAGTACTACCGAGCGCGCGAGACTTTCTCCTGCTGCGCTTCTGGCCACGCGGGTTCCGGTTTTCTTTATTCGCCGAGTGATACGAATCGCCTGTTGCCATGCGAACAATTCAGAGGAAGGCATCGAGGAGGCAGCGGCTCGGGGCTTCCATGGGAAAGGGTCCGACCCATCTTCATGGTGCTTCGGGTAGCGGATTGTCAGTGGCCCTTCGGCGTTAGCCGAATTTGCTTTGCAAGGTTATGGGCGGCGGGGAGGTCGCGGTCGCTCTCAACGAACACCCGACCGATAATGAGCACGGAATCGTTCGGCGAAGAAATCTGCATCATTTCCTGCGGTACAGTTCCTTTCCAGGCGGGGCCGCTCACGAGGTAGTCGCCGGCATCGGTTCCCGTGGCGCGTTTGCCGACGTAGGCAAAATTAGTGTTGTTCGACGGATCGGTGAACTGCACGCTGTAGTAGCGACCGGCCATGTCCGGCACGTGCAAGACTAACGGTCCTTTGGCGAGGTCTAACCAGCCGATCGTAATGAGCGTGTCGCGGTTCACGCCAGTAGTCGCCAATTTTGAGGCCGAGGCGGGGGGGTGGAGGGGATCCGCAAAAAGCGCCTGGGGCTCCGTGTAGAGCGTATTGACCGGGATGGGACCGTCGCCGAAACCTTTCACGAGGATCGCCCTCTTGTACGCGTGCAGCATCATGCGTGGCCAAAAGTAGATGAAAAGGAACCATGTCGTAATACAAATCGCTCCGAATATGAGCACATGTTCCATTGTCATATCACCTGGCTTGAGCGACCGACGGTACCTTGTACGTGCCGTCGAGAATGGCTGCGCCGGGCACATACACGCGCAGCCAAAGTATGAATTTGCCTGCCGGCGCGGGCAGCCAGTTGGATTCATGACCTGCCGGAGCGGTGTTCTGAATGTAGATGTCGACGGAACCGTCGGCGTTCGGCACAAGGCCGGAGCGATCACTTACGCTGTATCGGTTGATCGGATTCGCCACAAAGCGATTTTTCGCATCACCTATAGTCAGCGACCAGAATGCATCGTTGCGCGGAAGGCCGCCCGGCGGGAAATGCATCATGTAGTCGTGCTCCCCGTTGAGCGTATGGCCGGCACCATCTACGTTTGCCCACCAATACATCGCCTCTTCCGGTACGTTCACCGGGCCGGGAAAATATTGGGCGTGTGCGGCTTGGAGCAGCATGCCGTTACCAGGGACGCCCAATCCGAACATGGTGATCCAGCCGTTGACCTTCCTGGCCTTGATGCCCGCGTAGGCTTGGGCCGTGACGAACGCAAGCCCGACGCCGATGAGGAAGCCTTGCATCACGTCGAGGCGCACTGTTCTTGAATGGACAAAGAAGTGGCCCAAAAAGAATGCGTGGGTGATGAAAAAGACGCATATCGCCCCGTCGAGCGCCGCGAGATAGAAGGTGTATGTTCTGCTCATAGCATTTGTCACCGTTGCCTTGGCGGTGTGAGCTGGATCTGCTTTGCAAGGTCGTGAGCGGTCGAGAGATCGCTGTCGGTCTCAACCAAACCGCTAGTCGTCATGAGATTCGAACCTGAGGGCGGGCGCATGGAGTGGATCTGCAAAGAGCGATTCAGGCTCTGTGTAGAGCGTATCGACCGGGATAGGACCCTCACCGAAGACGTCTGTGAAAATGGAACGTTGGGCTGATGTCCGAGAACATGAAGCCTGACGAAGTGCATGACAAAGCCCACGGCCAACGAAATAGAGATCAATCCGATCACTCGGCTCAAATTGTTCATCGCTTACTCAGAACCCACGGCCTGTCTGTCAGCCAAAGCTTGTTCGAAGCGACTCGTACTCCGCTTAAAGTAGGGATATGATCGCTCGGATCCATCGTGCGTCAGTTACGCACGATTCTCTTTCCTCTCAATGACCCTGGTGAGCGACCCGGCGGTTTGATCTCTGACTGACAATCGGGTGAGCCTTTCTACACATTGCTGGTGAACTCCCGTCTTACCAGCCTAACCAGCCTAACCATTTGTGCTAAGAAATTCCAGACAACGATCGGCTTTACTCCCGACTCAGTACGGCGGATAGCACACCAAGCCGATTCTCGCGGATGTTCTGAGCCGGATTCCTTGTTATAGATGGAAAATCAGGGCCGATCACTACACTGAGGTTCGGTTCGCTTGGCGGCGAGCCGGCCATGGTCTTGAACCATTCAAGGGCAGTGTGGGTGTCATCACGCCAGAAAACCTCTTTGAGTCCAGCTTTTTCAAGCTCCTTCCGCGTGTCTTCCTCGCTCAATAAGAAGCTGGTCGAGTCATCGCGTGCCCAAGGTACGGGGTACACAACATCACCACTACGAAGTACCAGGTCGTAAGTCGCGAACCTTCCGCCCGGACTCAGGATTCGGCGCATCTCACGATACAAGCGCCAACACGGTCTTCCACGTTCATCGCCACGTGTTGCAGAAAAACCGTATCGAAAGCCGCATCGTCGAAGGGCAGATGCTGGTCGCCCCAACAACGAGTCGTCCTTCCCCTATCAACCTGCAATGGAACCACGCGCGCGTGATCGAGAAAGGCTCGACCCGCCGGCGTCAGCGCGACGCCACGAGCGCGGCGCGTCAGGAGTTGGGCGCCGACCTCGTTCTCAAGATCTCGAATCTGCCGACTCAACGAAGGCTGCGACGTGTGCAGCATTCGCTGCGCTGCCACCGTCAGGTTTCCCGCGTCGGCAACCGCGACGAAGTAGCGAAGATGCCGTAATT
>Ga0307476_10001292_pt1 | contig 15382 bp, 11 predicted proteins | sample atmos_gasesECM2C_2_FD_203314 | JGI IMG/M metagenome (GOLD analysis project Ga0307476, IMG submission 203314) | Hardwood forest soil microbial communities from Morgan-Monroe State Forest, Indiana, United States - atmos_gasesECM2C_05 | ecosystem: Environmental > Terrestrial > Soil > Temperate... | reverse complement strand
TCAATGCGCGCATGCACCACCTCGCTGTGGATCGTCTACCGTTGTGCTGTCGATCGCCGTCCGCCCGCACGTCCCGCTGCGCGTGTACTACGCCCGGGAGGGCGCGAGTTTTCCGCCGCATTTTGCGGCGGCGCTGCGCTCGACGACCACTCGTTCGCCCGCACGGAGCCGATCGTCTGCCCAGGACCGAGCGTGTGTCGATGCCTGCACGGCTCCGCGACGCGGTCGTCACCTGGCCGTTACCGACCGGCACCGGGGCCTCCTGACCGCATCCATGGGCGGCGTCCGGGCTACGCGAAATACTTCGCGAGCGGCTCGAGTTAGTTCGCCGGCCAGCCGGCGGACAGAGCGTCGCGCTGGTCGGCCGGGTAGCCGGCGTGGTCGAGCAGCCGGACCGCCGTCAGTTCACCGGCAGCGGCAGCCCGGAGATCCGCAGCGGCTGATCGAGGCACGAGATCTTACCGCGCGCGCCGACCGGCCCACCGGCGTTGATCTCGCCCCCGCTGCTGGGCGAGTTGTCGCGCCGGTTGCCGTCGGAGCTGGCGGTGCAGAATGCGTCTCCCGCCAGGACCGGGCTGGTCGGGAACTCCAGGATGTGGTTGTTGCCGTTGCCGTCGGCCGCATTCCGGAGCCCGGCGGCGTTGACCGGGTTGTGGAACAGCTCGACGACGCGATGGTGGGTCACCACGACGATCGCGTTGCGCTCGTTGACCGACGCCCAGACGTTGCCCTCGCGGTCGAGCGCGATCCCGTCCACACCCTCGAGGAACGGGTGCGCCACCGCGACGCTGTCCAGGCACAGCGTGTTCGCGGTGAATGTCGGGTCGCAGCCGGTCGCGCTCTTGACGGTCCCGTTGCCGTGCAACTCGACCTTCCAGATCGCGCCGCGCGCGGTGTCGGCGACGAACATGTCGCCCTCGCGGTTGAACGCGATCCCGTTGGCCACGATGTTCTGCGCGTTATTGGGCGGGACCGAGTTGTTCTGCCGCCCGACCCCCGGCGCCGCCAGGGTGCCGCCCAGGTCGCTGCCGTTGCGCATCGGCTGGATCCGGAACGCCTCGACGCAGCCGACGAACCCGCCGGTCGCCGCCTCGCACGTGCCGCCGTCCCGATCGATCCGCCACACCCGGCCCTGCGACGTCCCGCCGTCGCTGGTCCACAGGTGGCCCCGGCGGTCGAACGCGACGCCGTTGGTGCCCGGCACGCCGGTCGCGAACGCGGTGGCGGTCGGCGGCCGCGCGGCGCTCGGCGTGAACCGCCAGACCGTTCCGGTGCCGGACCCATCGGCGGCGTAGAGATCGCCGGAGGCGTCGAACGCGAGCCCCGTGGGACCGCAGCCCGTCGCGTTGGGGATCAGCCCCACCACGGCCAGCGTGCCGGCGCGATCGATCCGCCACACCGGACACGGCGTCGGCGAGACCTCGCGACCCGTGGTGTACAGGTTTCCGGCGCGATCGCCGGTCAACCCTTCGATCGCGAGTGGCGTGATCGCGCGGGTCGTGAACGACGGGCGGTGCGGCAGTGCGCTGTCATCGGCGCGCGCGGTGCCGATCGCAGACGTGGCGGCGACTCCGCCAAGCAGAACAACAAGAGCGTTGGCGTTCATGGGACTCCTCCAGGCTCGAGGCTGGCTCGGGCACGCATCTTGGCACACGCGACGCGGACGCCCGCAGGAAGCAGCGCCGGGAGCGAGAGAGCATCGTCATGCACGGCCACGAACCTGTATCGCCGGGCACGATCGCCAGCGCGATCGCACGGCGCCAGCAAGCCTGCATACCGTCACATCGCCGCCAGATCTCGCCGTTGCGCGGCTGTCACAGCGATGGCGCCGATGCCCCGCTCGTTACCCGGGATCAGCGTCACCGGCACTGCACACGATTCCGCGGAATCGCGACCCACTCACGGCGCAGGCCGACCGTGGACCAGGCGGGTCAAGACCTCGTGCGCCATGACGAGCCAGACGCGCAGCGACTCCGCGCCGGACGGCAAGCCGAAGTGATCGAGTTCACCAACCGCGGCCCGCTCGACAACGTCCACATAGTCGGCCGTGGACTTGGCGCCGATGCCATGCTCCGCGAGGTGCGCCAGCGTGCGGTCGCGGGACATCTTGTCCGTACGAGGCACGGCGCACAGAGCGAGGATCCAGCCCTCGATCGCCGGCCTGGCGACGCCGCCGATCACCTCGATCGGCCAGCTCTCAGCGCGGATCCGTGCGAACGCCGCGGCCACTGCGTCCTCGCGCTCCGGGTCGCTGTCGAGGTCGCGCGTGAACGCGACGGCGTCGGCGGCAGTTTCTTGGGCTTCGAGCACCAGGCCAAGCACGTGAAGGTAATCGCCGTGACCGTGGGCTCCGAGGCGTGCTCCTCCGGCCTGGAACTTCTGGATCGCGTGCCACTGCTGCTTTCCCGCACACTCCCATCCGGCATCGCACACGCGAATGAGCAACGCTTCGATCACCCCGCGATCCCGGCCCCCGTAGCCATCGCCGGCTCCCAGCTCGTTGTTGCCCTCTCCCACGATCCAAACTCGGGCCGGCATCGCTACCCCGCTGCAGAAGGATTCGTCGACTCGGCGACCAGATCGCTCTCGAACTCGCCGTCCGCGTAGTTGAGCCAGAGCTCGCCGAGCGCGTAGACCTTCGAGCGCTGCTCGAAGTTCTTGGTCCGCGACAGCGGCGTCGCGATCGTCCCGCGTTCGGACGTGCGGGTGAGGATCGTGACCTCGTCGGCCTGGAGCTCGTTGATCACGAGGGGATGGTGGGTCGCCAGGATGATCTGCGAGGTCTTCGAGACCTCGCGCAGCACTCGCATCACGTCGGCGATGCGGGACGGATGCAGGCCGTTCTCGGGCTCCTCGATGAGAATGAGGGGCGTCGGCTGAAGATAGGGCAGCGCGGCAAACGCTAGCCAGTACAGCATGCCTTCACTGAGTCGATCTGCGCCGATGTTCCGCCCATCCAGCAGCGCGACGCCAAGCGACTTCGCTGTCTGGGACGGATTGGTCAGCTGGATCGCACGTGCGGTGGGAAACAGTTCGGTGAACCGCTTGCTGATCTCCAGAAAGACATCGATCCGCCTCGACAAGAATGCATCGTACACGGCGGCGAGGCCATGACCCCTTTCGGAGTATTCCAGGGGTTCGCCCTGAGCGATCAGGTTCGTTGGCTGTCGCATCGCATCGGGATCCAACCTGAGAAGCCTCGACGGCTCTACAAATGCCATCATAGTGGGGCTGCGATGCTGAAGCCCACCTTCGAGCGGGGGGGCTACGTCCGAGTCATGCTCGACCGTTGACACCCGCCTGCGGGTCAACGCGCGACCCTCCGAGAATACGGTGACCTCACCGTCAGGATTTCCGGCCTCAGGTGAGAGCATCGCCAAGGCATCCAGAAGCGTACTCTTGCCGCTATCGTTCGGCCCGATCAACGCATGCATTGGCGTCAGCGGAAAGTCGACTTCCTGGATGCATCGAAAGTCCCGAACGCGAATCCGGTCGATGTACGGGCGCGAGACGGGCGCATGCTCCGCAGGTCCGATCCACCTCGCCCCTGCCGCCGCCAGCGCCCCGCCCTCGGTCTCGGTGACGCCGGTCGCCAGATCGGGGCGATGTGCAGCGCCGTTGCTACCAGGAGCGCGATGTCCGCCGACCGGCTTGTAGAGGTACGCGACCCGGTCACCGCGCCGGATCGCGACCTCCCGCGCTCGCGCCAGCCGTGCCGTCGTGGCCGCGTCGCCGGACGCCGAGGCCGCCGGCAGGTCGAGCTCGACCTCGCCGGTCTTGTTCCGGAGGTGCTCGAGCAGCATGGCGAAGTCACGGCTCATCGACGCCTCCACTGTACCCGAAGCGCGCAGCCTCGGCGCCCTGGCGGGTTGCGTACCTCAGCGCGCCGGGTGGCCGAGGACGGCCTCGAGGTCGGCGATCGCCTGGGCCGGGTCACCGACCTTGATCGTCGTCATGCCCATCGCGCGCGCCGGCTTGAGGTTGATGCCGAGGTCGTCGAGGAACACGCACTGCTCGGGCGGGACGCCGACGACCTCGCAGGCGCGGGCGTAGAACCGCGGCTCGGGCTTGCGCGCGCCGATCTTCCACGACTCGATGACGTGGGCGAACAGCGCCATGACCTCGGCGATCTGGGCGGCGAGATCGGGGGTGCGCGCCATCGCCGAGCCGTGGCCGATCGGCATGTTGTTGGTCAGGCAGGCGACGCGGTAGCGGTCGCGCAGGGCGCGGATCACGTCGACCAGCGCGGGCCGGATCTGGCCCGACAGCTGGGACAGCACGACGCGCGCGTCGACGGTGTAGCCGTGGGCGCGGGCCTCGGCCTCGAACCGGGCGCAGAACGTGGGCTCGTCGAGCTCGCCGCGCTCCATGCAGGCCCACGCGTTGCCGTCGGGGTTGGTGGAGTTGATGCGCTGGAGGAAGCCGGCCGGGAGGCCGGACGCGCGCTCGTAGGCGCGGAAGCCGTCGATCGGGCTCGACAGGATCACGCCGCCGAAGTCGAACAGGACGGCGCGGATGCCGGCGGTCAAGCGCCGCGCTCCATGAGGTCGGAGAACCGCGCGACGTGGTGGTCGGCGTCGCCGAACGCCATGGTGATGACGGTCATGCGCTTGAAGTAGTGGCTGACCGGCGCCTCGTCGGTGACGCCGATGCCGCCGTGGAGCTGGATCGCGCCCTGGCCGACGAACCGGCCGGCCTGGCTGACCATGGCCTTGGCGGCGGCGGCCGTGCGGCGGCGCGCCGCGGCGTCGGCGGAGTCGACGGTGGTCGCGAGCAGGTAGGTCATCGACCGCGCGGACTCGACCCGCATCAGCATGTCGGCGAGCCGGTGCTGGAGCGCCTGGAACGAGCCGATCGGCACGCCGAACTGCTTGCGGGTCTTGACGTAGGACGCGGTCAGCTCGACGAGCATGGCCATCACGCCGAGCGCCTCGCCGCACACCGCGGCGATGCCGTGCTCGATCGCGTGCTCGACCAGCGCGGCGCCGTCGCCGGCCGGGCCGAGCAGCGCGTCGCCGCCGACCCGGACGCCGGCGAGGGTGACGTCGGCCGCGCGGTGGTTGTCCTGGGTCTGGTAGCCGAGGCGGGACACGCCGGGGGCGGCGGCGTCGACCAGGAACAGCGACACGCCGTCGGGATCGCCGGGCTCGCCGGCGGTGCGCGCCGAGACGATCAGGGTGTCGGCGACGCCGCCGCCGAGCACGACGGTCTTCTTGCCGTCGAGGACGAAGCCGGCTCCATCGGGACGCGCCCGGGTGGCGACGCGCGCCAGCTCGTAGCGGCTGTCGGGCTCGTCGTGGGCGAGCGCGAGCAGGTGCTCGCCGGAGCCGACCCGCGGCAGGAGGCGCGCGCGCTGGGCGTCGGAGCCGGCCCGGGCGACCAGACCGGCGCCCAGGACGATCGCGGGGACGTAGGGCTCGACGACCAGCCGGCGGCCGAGCGCCTCCATGACGACCAGGGTGTCGACCGCGGTGCCGCCGGTGCCGCCGTGCTGCTCGGGCAGGGCGATCGACAGCGCGCCGAGCTCGGCGAGCTGTCGCCACAGCGCGCCGCTCCAGCCGGCAGCGGACGCGATGATCTGCTTGCGCTTGTCGAACTCGTAGGTGCGGTCGAGCAGGCGGACGAGCGCCTCGCGCAGCTGGTTCTGTTCCTCGCTGAAATCGAAGTTCATGGCGTCCTCACAGCCCGAGCATGTGCTTGGCGATGATGTTGCGCTGGATCTCGTTGGACCCGGCGTAGATCGAGGCCTTGCGGTGGTTGAGGTAGCGGCCGGTGACCGGCACCGCGTGGTCCGGCCCCGCCAGCGGTCCGGCGAAGCCGGCGTCGAGCGCCGCCGGCTGGTAGGGCAGCGCCTGGGGACCGAGCGCGTGCATCATCAGCTCGGTCAGCGCCTGCTGGATCTCGGTGCCCTGGACCTTGAGGATCGAGGCCTCGGGGCCGGGCGCGCGCTTGGCGAGCTCCATCGCGATCACCCGCATCGTGGTGACCTCGAGCGCCATCAGCTCGATCTCGACCTGCGCGATCCGGTCGCGGAACCTCGGGTCGTCGATCAGCCGCCGGCCGCCGACGGTCTGCGCGGTCGCGATGTGCTTGAGCATCTTGAGCCAGCGCTTGCAGTTGCCGACGCCGGCGTTGCCGGTGCGCTCGTGGCCGAGCAGGTACTTGGCGTAGGTCCAGCCCTGGTTCTCCTCGCCGACCCGGTTGTCGACCGGGACCTCGACGTCCTCGAACCAGACCTCGTTGACCTCGGCGTCGCCGTCGAGCGTGTAGATCGGCCGCACGGTGACGCCCGGGGTCTTCATGTCGATCAAGAGGAACGAGATGCCCTGCTGGGCCTTGCGGTCGGGCGCGGTGCGGACCAGGCAGAAGATCCAGTCGGCGTACTGCGCCAGCGTGGTCCACGTCTTCTGGCCGTTGCAGACGTAGACGTCGCCGCGCCGCTCGGCGCGCATCCGCAGCGACGCCAGATCGGATCCCGACCCGGGCTCGGAGTAGCCCTGGCACCACCAGTGATCGCCGGACCGGATCCGGGGCAGGAAGCGGTCCTGCTGGACCCGGCTGCCGAACGCCATGATCACCGGGGCGACCATGCGGATGCCGAACGGCATCAGCGGCGGCGCGCCGGCCGCCGCGCACTCGTCCTCGAAGATGTGCTGCTGCGCCGCGTTCCAGCCCGGGCCGCCGAACTCCTTGGGCCAGTTCGGCGTGCTCCACCCGCGCTGATGGAGGATGCGGTGCCAGCGGAGCCAGTCCTCACGCTGGAGGTGCTTGCCGCGCAGCACCTTGTCGCTGATGTCGGGCGGGAGGTTGGAGTCGAGGAAGCTGCGAACCTCGGTGCGGAATTGCTGCTCTTCGGCCGTGTAGCGGAGGTCCATCCCTGTTGCGTAGAACGGAAGTCTCGGCGGGCACAACCCGCGCGGTGCGAAACGACCAGTCGGTAGCCAGCTGGTATGAGCTTGTCGCAGGTGTAGGTGCAACCGGCACCGAAAGGCACTCTCCTGCCGCGCCAGAAAGTGCCGATGAACGGCATGTTAGGATGTTGCGATCCGTGCGGGCGTGGCGACGTCATCACAGCATGCGGGTTCTGCGACGCTGCCGCTGCCGCCGCGCTGGTACAGAGATCCGGGAGGTGCCGTGATCCACATCGCGCTCGTGCCGTACCAGGTATCGATCGAGCCGAGCCTGCTCACCCGCGTCGCCGCGGCCTTGCAGCGCCAGGTCCACGAGCAGTTCGGCCCGCTGTGGCAGATCGAGGCCACGGTCAGCCCGTTCGTCGACTGGAACGCGGTGCCGGCGGACTACGCGCGGCTGATCGTCGTCGATCACCTCGACTCGACCGCGCTCGGCGTCCACGCCGACAAGGACGGCAAGCCGTACGCGCTGGTCAACGCGCACGGCAGCTGGCCGCTGGTCGCCAGCCACGAGCTGCTCGAGATGCTCGCCGATCCGACCGGCAAGCAGACCCGCCCCGGCCCGTCGCCGAAGCAGGACGGCAAGACCGCCGAGATCCTCGTCGAGGTCTGCGACCCGTGCCAGGGCTCGCGGTGGTCGTACGCGATCGATGGCATCCCGGTCTCGGACTTCTGCACGCCGGCGTTCTACGGCGGCGGGGCCGGGCCGTGGTCGTACCGCGGCAACATCAAGGCGGCGCACCAGGTGCTCAAGGACGGCTACCTGATCTGGCACGACCCGGACGCGAAGCTATGGTGGCGGCGCGATTGCCTGGGCAGCGAGCCGACCGATTACGCTCTGGGCCCGATGCCACCGACCGTCAGCTTCCTGCGCGGACACATCGATCGGATCACGAAGGGCCACCGCCAGGCCGGCCGGCACAAGCCAGCGGCCGCCGCCCGGGTCGCGCCGGTGGCCCCGGCGGCGAAGGCCCGCTCGCGGGCGCTGGCCAAGCAGGTCGCGGGGATCGTCGCGCCGCCGCGCAGCCGCAAGAGGCGCGCGTGAGCCGGCCGCACCGCCGGTCCGCCGCGGTCGTCGCCGGCGCCGTCGCCGCGGTCGCCGGTATCGCCGCGCCCGGAGCGCGCCGCGCATCGGCCGATCCGCCGGGCTTCTCGTCGACCGGCTCGGGTGCCCAGCCGGTCCCGCCGGCGGTGCCCCCGGCGGATGGAACCGACGCGTTCTTGCGCACCAAGACCGCGGCCGTGAAGAAGTTCGCCCGCGACAAGGAGAGCGATCCGGCGTTCGCCGCGCACGAGGGCCCCGACCGGGCGTGCCGCATCGATCGCGACCACCAGGTCGTGACGCTGACGTTCAACGCCGACGGCACGCTGCACTGCAAGCTGGCCGAGATCGGCGAGGGCTACGAGCTCGACGTCTGGGTCCTGACCCTGAAGGACCTGTACGACACCGGCAACCACTACCGGGTCTCCGTCGCGACCGGCGCCGCGCTCGGCTTCGCGCCGATCCACGGCACCTCGGCGGACGTCAAGGCCGAGCTCGCGGTGCTGAGCGGGCTCAACGCCGCGCCCACCGAGGCGGCGTGGTGGCACGCCCCGCGCCACCACGGCCCGTACCACTTCGACAGCGCCACGATCACGATCGCGCTCGACGAGTGCGCGGTGGCGCAGGACACCAAGCTGACGATCGTGCCGCTGTACCGGTTCGCGCTGACCGTGCTCGCGATCGCCGGCCCCGGCGTGCCGGGGTACAGCGTCGCCGACGGCAAGATCTCCGAGAGCCTGAACCGTGCCGACCTCGCCTACTACTTCGGCGTTCACCTCTACCCGTTCTCGTGGCACCGCGACGGCAAGAACCACACCCTGCCCGGCCGCTACTTCAGCGACGACTACAGCGAATGGTACGACCGGATCAGCCTGCTCGCCGGCGTCAACCTCGGCCATCCGACCGAGGCCGGCTACCTCGGCGCGGCGGTCGAGGTCTACGCCGGGGTCGCGGTCACCGCCGGCTGGCAGCCGCGCAAGTACAACCGGCTGCACACCGGCTACGCGGTCGGGGACATGCTCACGGGCGACCAGGTCCCGACCGACGCGGTGTGGAAGCTCGACGGCTGGGCCGCCGGGATCAGCATCGACGCGTCGGTGCTCAAGACGCTGCTCGGGTACATCGGCAAGTAGCCGGTCAGCGCGCCCCGGCGGCCGCGGCGCGCTTGCGGGCGGCGCGGCGGGCGCGCAGCGCGAGCACCGGCTGCTCGACCAGGTAGTACGACAGCAGCGCGGCGCCCAGCGCGAACACGAGGTGGAACGGGAACGCGTTGACGATCGAGTCGGCGTGGCGGTTCACGAACGGCTGCTGCCACAGGTAGAGCGAGTAGCTGAGCGCGCCGATGAACACCAGCGGCCGCCACTCCAGCACCCGACCGACCGGGAACGTCGGGTGCCGGACGCAGCGATGGATCGCCATCGCGATCCCGAGGTTGCCAAGCGTCACGCCGAACGCGAGGTTGAACCCGGCGCGGTCGACCGACAGCGCGTAGATGCAGGCCAGCGGCAGGACCCAGAACGCCGGCGAGTCGATCCACATCACGTAGGTCGGCGAGGTCTCCAGCCACTCGCGGCCGAGCGCGAGCACGCAGCCGGTGGCCAGCGAGTCGAACACGAACGGGAACGCCTGATCGGTGAGCGGGCGGATCTCCGGCCACAGCACGAACGCCATGACCCGCAGGATCGGGGCGGCGATGATCGCGCCGATCGCGAACCACAGCGCGCGCTGCGGCCGCAGCACCGACAGCGCCAGCGGCCACAGCAGGTAGAACTGCTCCTCGACGGCGAGCGACCACAGGTGGCCGAGCCACCAGGCGCGCTCGGTCGACGGTCGCGCATGGAAGTCCATCGTGTAGGTCGCGGCGAACGCGACCTCGTTGGCCGGCAGCTCGATCCAGCCCAGCGCCGTGATCGCCAGGAGGATCGCCAGGTAGACGTAGAACGCCGGGAAGATCCGGTAGATCCGGCGGATGTAGAAGTCGCGCAGCGAGATCCGCCCGCGCTTGCGGTACTCGCTGAGCAACAGCGTCGTGATCAGGAACCCCGAGATCACGAAGAACGTGCGAACGCCGAGGTCCCCGAACACCGATGCGTGGAGCCACGACGGCATGTGGCGGGTGCCCCCCGAGTGCGCGCACAGCACGATGAGGATCGAGATCGCCCGCAGGCCATCGAGCCCGGGGATCCGACCTCGACCATCCCGCGCCGGGCCGCTGTCGGGGAAGTCAGCCCGATGAACGTGAGCTGCAGGCATCAGACCGCGCGTGTCCTGCACCGCTGACCAGTGTACAACGCCGCGTCGTCGATCTCAACCCGCGGCGAGAGGCTCACCAGCCCAGCCAGCCGCTTTGCAGCGACAGTGCCAGCGGCTGGCCGATCGTCTCCATCCGGCCGCGCGGCCCGAGCCGGGTGATCCGCGCGCCCGACTGCGGCCGGTGATCGGTCGCGGTGTAGCCGATCGTGGCGAAGCCCTCGATGTCGACGTTGCGGAAGCGCTCGAGCACGTCGCGCAGGTTGCCGCCGGTCACCGGCTTGCCCTGATCGAGCAGCCGCTCGACCGCGAGCTTCCAGGTCGCGACCGCGACCCGGCCGTAGACGTACTGCACCGTCCGGTACGCGCCGGCCGGATCGCCGTCGATCGCGCGGTAGCGGGCGTGGTCGGCGATCAGGCCGGCGCTGCCCGCCGCGGTCGGATCGCCGAACAGCGCGAACGGCTGGACGACGTGGAACCCGACGCACGCGTCGCCGCACCGGCCGTACAGCGACTCGTCGACCGACCAGTTGTTGCCGATCACGTGGACGTCGAGCCCGAGCTGGGTCTTGACCTTGCGCAGCGCCCTGCCGAGCGACGCGGCGTTGGGGCTGGTGTTGCCGAACCAGACCCAGTCGGCGATCGCGTAGCCCGGGTGGGCGGCGCGGTAGCGCAGCTCGTCGTGGAAGAACCGCAGCACCTTGCGCTCGATCGCCGGCGCGTCGTCGGCGAGCTCGACGAACAGATCGCGGCCGATCCGGGTGCCGCCGAGCGCCTGGAGGAAGGTCTTGGCGCCGTCGACCGGATCGGTGCAGAACGCGCTGGTCGAGCAGTAGAAGAACGCCATCCGGCGCGCGCCGGACCGCCACGCGAAGCTCGCCGCGACCCGCGCCGCGGTGGTGTAGTCGGTGCCCTGGAAGAACACGTAGGAGTAGCCCGGCGACCGCTTGCGGACCTCGACCGAGGCCTCGGCGAACGCGTCGCTGAGCGACGGGACCGCGACGTCGACCGTGGTCGGCCCCGCGGCGGCGAGCTCGCCGGCGTAGGCGCCCGACAGGATCAGCTTGTGCTCGGCCGACGCCAGCGGCCCGAGCACCTGGGTCATCGGCGTGCCCTGCACGAAGATCGTCGACACCTCGGGCCAGTCGGGCCGCGCCTTCCACGCCGCGTAGACCTCGAGCGACGCGCGCTGATCGTACCGGGTGTCCTGGACGTCGATGTCGAGCCGGCAGCCGCGGATCCCGCCGGCGGCGTCGATCGCGCGCAGGTAGTCGTACTCGCCCTTGCCCGCGGCGGTCCCGACCTCCTTGGTGTCGCCGGTCATGTCGTACATCACGCGCACGCGGATCGGGCCGCGGCACGGCGGCTCCGCGGACGGAGCGGGGAGCGCGGCGGAGCTCGCGACGGGCGCGCGCGCGCCAGGACCGCCGCCCGGGCGAGCGCTGCGCCCGGCCCAGGCGATCACCGCGGCGGCGCCCAGCGCGGCCACCGCCGCCGGCCAGCGCGGCGCGCGGCGCGAGCGCGCCCGGGTCCGCGGCGGTGCGGCCGGGGCCGGCGAGCGCGTGACCGACTGACCGGGATCGATCCCGCCGAGCAGATCGCCGGCGCCGGCGGCCAGCCCGGGCAGCTCGCCCGCCGGCGCGTCGCCGGCCAGCCCGGCCATCGCGTTCCGGATCCGGGCCTGGAGCTCGGCGCGCACGTCGGCGAACCCCGCGGTCATCGCCTCGCCGACCTCGAGCTCGCGCACCGCGCACCCGGACCGGCGCAGGTAGCGCTCGATCGCCTGGCGCATCTCGTGCGCGGACTGGTAGCGCGCGGACGGGGCCTTCTCCACCGCCCGCGCCACCAGCGCATCGAGCTCGGGGTCGACGTCGGGCAGGACCCCGGCGAGCCGCGGGATCGGGCCGACCTCGCGCAGGGCCTGCCCGGGATCGCCGTCGAACAGCCGGCGCCCGACCAGCATCTCCCACAGCACGACGCCCATCGCGAACAGATCGCTGCGCGGATCGATCCGGCCGAGGATCTGCTCGGGCGCCATGTACGCGAGCTTGCCGGTGAGCACGCCCGGCTCTCCGCCCCGGCCGTGGCGCGCCAGCGCGGTGCCGAAGTCGACCACCTTGGTGACGCCGTCGTAGCTGACCAGGATGTTGTGGGGCGAGATGTCGCGGTGGATCACGCCGAGCGGCGCGCCGTCGTAGTCGCGCAGGGCGTGGACGTGGGCGAGGCCGGCGAGCGCGTCGGCGATGACGCGCAGCCAGATCGCGGGCGCGAAGCCGCGGCTGCGCGGGCTGCCGAACAGCTCGCGCAGCGACAGGCCCTCGATGTGCTCCATCGCCAGGAAGTGTGCGCCGCGGTCCTCGCCGAGCTCGTAGCTGTGCACGAGGTTGGGGTGGTTGAGCCGGAGCGCGATCCGGGCCTCCTCGACGAAGAACGCGCCGAACGCGCGGGCCTCGGGCCGGGCGCGCTTGATCACGACCAGCTTGTCGACGCCGAGCGCGCCGCGCGCGACCGCGAGGTAGACGTCGGCGTGGCCGCCGCTGCCCAGCCGGGCGAACAGCTGGTAGCGCCCGACCATGGCGGCGCCGCCGTCCGCGGCTGCGGGCGGGAGCAGCGGGGCGAGGCCGGGCTGTTCGGTGGGATCGGAGGCCGGCATGGTGCTGAACCCCCCCTTCGGACGTCGTGGAAACGTATCGCAACCCACCCGGCAGGCCAACGACGCAGTGGATAAACCCGGCCGGTGGGGCGCCATCGCGTCAGCGATGACGCATGGCGTACCGCGGCAGAAGCGTCGGCCATGACGCACCTCACCGCGGATTCCCGCGGATCTGGCGACGATGGCGCCTGGCGCACCCCCTGCAACGCGCCGCGGAGCCGCAATGACCATGCACAAAGCGCTGTACCTCTCCCCGCTCGTGGGGCTCTCGATCGCGGCGTCGATCGCGGGCTCGGCCCGAGCCGCACACGCCGACTGCGGCGCCGTGCTCGCCGCGCTCGCCGCGCTCGGCGACCGGGTCGTCGACGCGACCTGCGTCGACAGCGCGGATCTGACGACGGCCAACCCCGCGACCACGCCGGCGGACAACTCGATCGCCGGGCTGCCGCCGGGGGCGTTCACGCCGACCACCGATCGCGGCGTGATCTCGCCCGACGCGCCCGATCGCACGCCGATCACCCGCGCGGTGCCCGGGCTGGAGCTGCGCGGCCGGTTCGCCGGCGATCCGACCGGCGAGGCGCGCTGGCTGGTGCGGCTGCCGGCGGACTGGAATGGCCGGCTGGTGGTCGCCGGCGCCTCGGGCACGCGCAGCGAGGACAACGGCGACTTCGCGTGGAGCGACTACGTGGTCCAGAAGGGCTACGCGTACGCGTCGCAGAACAAGGGCGTGCTCAACCTCCAGATCGTCAGCCTGGCGTCGCCGACCGCGCCCGACGCCACGTCGTGCCGGCTCAACCCGGCGTCGCAGATCTGGGTGCGGTTCTTCGACGACGACCCCGCCAAGCCGTTCACCCAGTGGACGCAGTACATGCTCGAGGGCGCCCGGCTCGCGCAGCGCGCGGTCCTGGCCAGCTACCACCGCCCGCCGCGCTTCACCTACGCGGTCGGCACGTCCAACGGCGGCTACCAGGTCCGGCGCGCGGTCGAGGAGGCGCCCGAGCTGTTCGACGGTGGGGTCGACTGGGAGGGCACGTTCATCGATCCGCGGGGCCCGAACATCCTGATCGACCTGCCGCCCGCGATCGCCAGCTTCCCGGCCTACGTCGCGTCGGGCTTCGACCCGAACAGCCTCGCCGCGCGGAACATCCGGGCCGCCGGCTATCCGCCCGACCTGGTCAGCGGCACGACGTCGCTGTGGGGCCTGTACTCGGCCCAGTTCTGGGAGGTCACGCAGTGCCAGTGGCAGAAGCGGTTCGACCCGGCGTTCACGACCTACCCCGGTGGGCTCAACGACACCGACGGCACCGGCGGCTACGACTACGCCGGCCGGGCCGCGGCCGACCCGGCGATCGCCCGGCAGGTCGCCCAGGTCGCGACCACCGGGCGGATCCGGCGGCCGCTGATCACCGTGGCCGGGACGATGGACGCGCTGTTGCCGATCCAGCGCGGCGCGCGGGCGTACGAGGCGCTGGTCCGGCGCGGCTGCGACGAGCACGACCGCGACCACGGGCGCGATCGCGACCACGGGCGCGACCACGAGCGGGGCCGCGGCCACGACTGCGACGGCGATCGCGACGACCACGGCCGGCCGTCGTACCGGCTCTACGAGGTCCAGAACGGCAACCACATCGAGACCTTCCGGCGGACGTTCCCGCAGCTGGAGCTGATCGAGCCCCACGCGCAGCGCGCGTTCGATCTGCTGGTCGACCACGTCGAGCACCACGCATCGTTGCCGCCCAGCCAGTGCATTCCGCGCGGCGGGGCGATCGCCAGCGGGCCGGCGCAGCCCGGGCACTGCGCGCAGCTGCTGGCGCCCTAGGGCCTTGCGAGGGCCTTGCGAGCGACTTTCCCCCTGCCCGCGGAGTGAGCCATGAACCGAGCCGCGTCTGGTCGTCCGGTCGTCGTCGCCATCGTCCCTGTCCTCCGCGCTGCCCTGTGGGCGGTCCTCTGGCAAGCATCGGCGTGCGCCGTCGCACCGGAGCCGCCGGTGTCGAGCGCGTCCCAGGCGGTGACGCTGACCGAGGTCACCGGCTTCGGCAGCAACCCCGGGGCGCTGCAGATGTTCACGTTCGTGCCGCCCGGGCTGCCATCGGGCGCGCCGCTGGTCGTGGTGCTGCACGGCTGCACCGAGAGCGCGAGCTCGTACTCGACCCAGACCGAGTGGGGCAATCTGGGCCAGCGCTTCGGGTTCGCCACGGTGTTCGCCCAGCAGCAGACCGCGAACAACTCGCTGTCGTGCTTCAACTGGTTCCAGACCGGCGACATCTCGCGCGACCAGGGCGAGGCGCTGTCGATCAAGCAGATGGTCGACCGGATGAAGTCGACGGTCGGCAGCGATCCGGCGCGGATCTTCGTCACCGGCATCTCGGCGGGCGGTCTGATGACCACGGCGATGATGGCGACCTATCCCGACGTGTTCGCCGGCGGCGCGGTGATGTCGGGCGGCCCGTACCAGTGCGCGACCAGCCTGACCGCCGCGAACACCTGCCAGATGGGCCAGGTCAGCCACACCCCGCAGCAGTGGGG
>Ga0307476_10001291_pt1 | contig 15392 bp, 6 predicted proteins | sample atmos_gasesECM2C_2_FD_203314 | JGI IMG/M metagenome (GOLD analysis project Ga0307476, IMG submission 203314) | Hardwood forest soil microbial communities from Morgan-Monroe State Forest, Indiana, United States - atmos_gasesECM2C_05 | ecosystem: Environmental > Terrestrial > Soil > Temperate... | reverse complement strand
CTTCGTGGACGTACAAAAGCTTCCCGCCTTTGCGCGTGTTGCCTCCCACCTCAAGGAGGGCACGGGCCGCACTCGTGTCTCCGGTCTCACTCCCACTGCGAAGGCCTTGCTGCTCGTGCTTTTCCAACGCACCGCCGGACGCCCGCTCCTCTTCGTCGTCAAGGACAACCACGCCGTCGAAGAGTTCCTTCCCGTCCTTCGCGGTTTCTGCGAACTCACCTCCGCCTGTGATCCCGAGTCCATCGTCGCGCTCCCGGCACGTGATGTTCTTCCCTTCCAGAATCTCTCGCCGCATCCCGAACTTCAGGAAGAACGCGCCACGGCCTTATGGAAAATTGCCACCGGCGCCGCATCGATCGTCGTCTCGCCCGTCGCTGCAACCGCTATTCGTCTCCGCTCCAGCGACTACTACACTGATCTCGCCCGCACCGTCCGTCGCGGCGAATCCTTCGATCTCGATTCTCTCCTCGCCCACCTCAACACCGTCGGCTACACCGCGACCGACGTAGTCGAAATGCCGGGCCAGTATGCCGTACGCGGAGGCATCCTCGATGTCTACTCTCCCGAAGCCGATCGCCCTCTGCGCCTCGAATTCTTCGGCGACGAAGCCGATTCCATCCGCAAGTTTGATCCTGCCTCGCAACGCTCCTCCACTCCGGTGGACGAGGCCCTCCTTCTGCCGCTCACTGAAACTCCAGTCAGCGAACATCTTCTCGGTGCTATTCACACCCGCCTCAGCGGCAAGAGAATCGAGGGCTCGGAAGAGATCGTCGAAGCCGCCGCCCGCGCCGGTGGACTCAACGTTTTCCCCGGCTGGGAGTTTTATTCCCCCGTCGCCGGAGCCGACAGCACTATCTTCGATCTCATTCCCCGCGCCGCCGTTCTCCTCGACGAGACCCATCAACTCAAAGAAGAATTCGACCGCTTCTGGACCCGCGTCGCCGACGCTCACGAGCGCAGCGGCGTCGGCAATCTCGTCCGCCCCGAGGATCTTTATTTGCCGCCCGACGACTGGTGGCAGAAAACATCGACTCTTCCTGGCGCTGATATCGAACATCTCGGCATCACGCGCAGCCTCGATGATCAGTCCGAAATCTCATTCCTCACCCAACCCTCGCCTCGCTTCCACGGCGCAGTCCCCACGATGCTGGAGGAAGTTCAAAAGCTCAACGCCGACGGCAAACGCGTTCTCTTCGCCGTCCCCAACATCGGCGAAGTCGAGCGCCTCGCTGACGTTTTCACCGAGTACAACGTATCTTTCAAGCTTGGAAGCCGCACCCGTGGCGGCGAAAGCTACGCCGATGAAACCAGTTACTTCGCCGGAGAAATTCTCACCACCACTCTCGCTACCGCCTACGTCCCCGATGGCGTCCTCCTGCCGGAAGCCAACCTCGCCATCTTCGGCTCACGCGATCTCTTCGACGAATCCGACGCCGTAGCGTCGCGCCCGCAGCGCTCGAAGTCGAAGGTCTCCGCCTTCCTCTCCGACTTCCGCGATCTTCAAGTCGGAGACTATGTCGTCCACGTCGAGCATGGCATTGGCCAATATCAAGGTCTAAAAGAAATCAACCACGGCGATGGCCCCGCCGAATTCATGCTCCTCGAGTTCGCCGAAGGCGCTCGCCTCTACGTTCCACTCACGCGCCTCGATCTGGTTCAGAAATATCGCTCCTCGGAAGGAGCTAAACCGGTTCTGAGCCACCTTGGAACTCAGTCCTGGTCAAAAACCAAAGCTCGCGTGAAGAAGGCCATGAAAGATATGGCCGATGAACTCCTCAAGCTTTACGCCGAGCGCAAAACCGCCGTCGGACACGCCTTTCCGCCCGCCAACGAATGGTTCCGCGAGTTCGAAGACGCCTTCGAATTCAACGAAACCGAAGATCAGGCGCAAGCCATCAAAGATGTTATTCGCGACATGGAATCCACCCAGCCCATGGACCGCCTGCTCTGCGGCGATGTCGGCTATGGCAAAACCGAAGTCGCCATGCGCGCCGCCTTCAAGGCCATCGCCGATAACAAACAAGTCGCTGTCCTCGCGCCCACTACGGTTCTCGCATTCCAGCACTTCGAAACTTTCAAGCAGCGCTTCGCCCCATTTCCCGTAACCATCGAAATGATCAGCCGCTTCCGCAATGCCAAGCAGCAAAAAGAAATCTTGCAAAAAACCGAAGCCGGCAAAATCGATGTCCTCATCGGCACCCACCGCATTCTTTCCAAAGACATCAAATTCTCCGACCTCGGCCTCCTCATCGTCGACGAAGAACAGCGCTTCGGCGTCCGCCACAAAGAACGCATCAAGCAAATGCGCAAACAAGTCGACGTCCTCACCATGTCAGCCACGCCCATCCCGCGCACCCTGCACATGTCTCTGGTCGGTCTGCGCGACATGAGCGTGATCGAAACGCCGCCCAAAGATCGCATGGCGATCCAAACCGTGGTCGCCAGCTGGGACGAAAAATTAATCCAGTCCGCAATCGAGCAGGAACTCGAACGCGGCGGCCAGGTCTATTTCGTTCACAACCGCGTCGACACCATCTGGGAAATCGCCGCCAAAATCCAGACGTTGGTTCCGAAAGCACGCATCATCGTCGGCCACGGACAAATGTCCGAAGGCGAACTCGAAAAAGTGATGCTGAAATTCATGCATCACGAAGCCGATATCCTGGTCTCCACCACCATCATCGAAAACGGTCTCGACATCCCTCTCTGCAACACTATCCTGATCAACCGCGCCGACCGCCTCGGCCTCTCCGAGCTCTATCAACTTCGCGGCCGCGTCGGCCGCTCCAACCGCCGCGCTTACGCCTACCTCATGCTGCCGCCGGAAATCGAACTCACGCCCATCGCCCGTCGCCGTCTCGCCGCACTGAAAGAATTTTCCGACCTCGGCGCCGGATTCAAAATCGCCGCCCTCGATCTCGAACTCCGCGGTGCTGGCAACATGCTCGGTGGCGAACAAAGTGGCCACATCGAGGCCATCGGCTTCGAACTGTACACGCAAATGCTCGAACGTGCCGTCCGCGAAATGAAAGGCGAAGCCGCCCCGGACGAAGCCGAAACCCAACTCAACCTGGGCCTTAACATTCGCATTCCCGCGGATTATGTCCCCGAAGAAAACCAGCGCCTGCAGATGTACAAACGCGTGGCCCGGGTCGAAACCGAATCGCAGCTTACCGACGTCGCCGCCGAACTGCAAGACCGCTACGGCCCGCCACCGCCCGCAGTCCGCAACCTGCTCGACTACGCGTCTCTAAAATTGTTGTGTATGAAAGTCGGCGTCAATGCCATCGAACGCAAACGCGATTCCGTTACCCTGAAATTTCAGCAAAACGCCGCCGTCGATCCCGAGCAGTTGGCCCGCTTCGTCTCCGCCCAGCGTGGCGCCCAATTCACTCCCGACGGCATGTTGAAATTTATTTTAAAAGCCACCGCCGCAGACGAAGTCCTGCGCGCCCTCCGCACTGTCTTAGAGCAACTGGCGAGCGCCGAAACTGCGTCTGAAGTTCGGTCCACAAGCGGACCTGGTTAGTTTTGAAGGCGCGGCCTTAGCCGCTGTGGAGACATACACTCCCCGACCTTAAGATAGAATCAGCTGTTATTTTGAATGACTACCGACCGTCCTTATGAACAAGATGAAAGTCTGCAAAGCCGTTTTCCCCGCCGCCGGTCTCGGCTCCCGCTTCTTACCCGCAACCAAAGCTCAGCCCAAGGAAATGCTCCCGCTGGTGGATAAGCCCATCATCCAGTATGGAGTCGAAGAAGCAATGGCCTCCGGCTGCAACCAGATCCTCATCATCACTGGCCGCGGCAAGCAAGCCATCGAAGACCACTTTGACGTCAGCTACGAACTCGAACGCATGCTTGCAGAACGCGGCAAAACCGATTTGTTGAATATCGTGCGCTCCATCTCCGACATGATCTATGTCGCCTACGTCCGCCAGAAAGAAGCTCTTGGCCTCGGTCACGCCGTACTCATGGCCCGCGAAATGGTTGGCCACGAACCCTTCGCTGTCCTGCTCGCCGATGACGTCATCGACGCCAAAGTACCCTGTCTCAAACAAATGGTCGAGGTCTTCGATGAAAAACAATGCTCGGTTCTGGCCACGCAAGTCATCGAAGGCAAAATGATTTCTTCCTACGGCGTTCTCGACGTCAAGCCCGTCGACAGCCGTTTCGGCGATCGCCTGTTCGAAATAAAAAACATGGTCGAGAAGCCCAAGCCCGAAGAAGCTCCATCAAACCTTGCAATCATCGGCCGCTACATCCTTACTCCCGCAATTTTCGATTGCCTCGCCAACACCCCCACCGGCGCCGGCGGAGAACTCCAACTCACCGACGGTATGCGCCTCCTCCTGCAAAAAGAGAAAATGTACGCTTACGTGTACGAAGGCCGCCGTCACGATACCGGCGATAAACTCGGCTTCCTGAAAGCCACTGTAGAGTTCGCCCTGAAGAGAGATGACTTGGGTGATCCCTTCCGCGAATACCTGAAAGGATTGAAGTTATAAAAGAAGTTATAAAATTTATTCGAGGAGGTTCTCTCGATCATCTTTCGAAAGATTTCGCCGAGCTTAATCGCCGGCGGACCGGACTTGCTTTCGTCCCTTGAACCCTTCAGATTCTTGCAGGTTCTCGATAGCGGCGCGGAGTTCTTCCAGACGGTCGCGTCTGCGCTGATGCCCAGCTCTCGCTTCCAAAGTGACTGCTTCCCCAAGCTCCCAATACTAAGGAGTTGGCAGAGTGGATGGAGTTCATTTCCGACACCAATGCTGCGATGTTGGTCTGTCCAGGCATGGATTCCATAGACCCTGCCCCTGGGCTAGATTAGCCAATTTTCCCTCGACCTTTATTCGCTCCATCCTACTCCTCGTTCCAGCTTCTGCAGGAAAGGTTTTGTGATACGGAAGATTAGTTTATTGAGTACCAAAGTCTGAGACGGTCGGCATTCCTTTTTTGCGGCTCTTTCACGTCCAGCCCCTTGGGAACGCACTAGACGCTGACCCCTAGTAACCGGGTAACCTCCCGTCTGATCATTGACTTACATCCTCAGGCAGGTTACCTTCGCGATATCTCCCCTCAGAAGAGGAAAAATTTCTTTGGCCCGGAAGATACTGCTCGCCGACGACAGCGTGACCGCCCAGAACATGGGGCGCAAAATCCTCGCGGATGCGGGCTACGAGGTCATCACCGTCAATAACGGCTCCGCCGCGCTGAAGAAGATCGCCGAACTGAAACCCGATCTCGTAATTCTCGACGTTTACATGCCGGGCTACAGCGGCCTCGAAGTTTGCCAGCGGCTCAAGGAATCGCAGGACTCAGCTCGCATCCCCGTTCTGCTGACCGTCGGCAAGCTGGAGCCTTTCAAGCCCGAAGAGGCGCACCGCGTGCGGGCTGAAGGTTTTATCGTCAAGCCCTTCGAAGCCAGTGAACTCCTTAGCGCTTTATCGAAACTCGAAGATAAAGTTGTGCCCCGCTCCGAGCCCTCCAAGCCTGGACGTTTCGCTCGCGCCATCGCTGCCGCCGAGGAATCTTCACGAATCACTCGCAATGACACTGCTGGTGACGACGGCTGGAAGAGCCGAATCGCATTTCCCCACGAGAAAACGGCCGAAGAAAAAGTTGCCGAGGAAGACTCCACCTATAATCCCGTGAATCGTGATCTCCGCACGGTAGTGGAACGCCCCGCGGAGAAAGTTGCAGAGCCGCGAGCCGCCATGCCGCACCCAACCCCTGACGCAGCTCTGGATGTCGCCGCTCTGGCTCCTGCCGGTTTTCCTCAAGATGTAACTCCGGAAGAAATTGCCGCAATCGCAGCCGCCGCTGCTCAGATCCAGATGGCTACAGCCATCCGCGACGGGCAATCGCCTTCTACAACGGAAAGCACGATGGCGAGTTCGACCACCAGCCCGGAGAAAAGCTCAGTCGAGACCTTTGCAACAGCGGACCAGTCTGCTGGCCGAGCCGATGACACCTCTCGCGAAATTCAGCCTGCATCAGTTCCTGCCTTAAATGCGGAAGTGCAGGCGAAGGAAGTCACGGGAAACGTTTCTTCAGAGGAATCGCAGGATGTGCCCGTAACCGATGTGCCCGTAACCATGGCGGCAGCAACTCAATCCGTAGCCGCTGCAGATGGAAATGCTTCGCGATGGACAGCCGTTGCAGTTGCTCTGGACGCCGACGAGGCAATGGTCTCCCTCGAGCAGGAAATGCAGAAAGCATATGCCACTTTTGTGGCCGAGGAAGCCGCTCCCGCGAATGAGACAGCCGAAATTGCGTTCTCGCAGAATCTTCCTGCCGCGGCACAATCTCCCGCGGAGCCGCAACTAGAGTCAATTTCCAGTTCAGAGTCCGTGCCGGCGCCGCAACCTGAGCCCGTCGCAACTTCAGATGCATCAACCACCGAAACCGCACCTCCGTCGCAAGCCAACCCTGAAGCAACGGCTTCCCCCATCGATCCCAACGTCGCTGAAGCCCCTGAGTCAACTGCTTTCGTTCCACAGCCGGAACCTGCCTCAACTGCGCCCGCCGAGCCTGTGGCCATGGAAGCCGAAGCCGCGCCGTCTTCCCAATTCTCGGAGCCGCATTCCGAGCCCGCTTCTGATCCTGTGAGCACAGTTGCGGAAACAGTCCCTGCTCCAGAGGAATTGCCGTCCGCGCTACGATCCGAACCCGCAATTGCTGAGACCACCTCGTCCAACAATGCTTTCGCGCCCATCACTCACAGCGAGGAACCAGGAATCGAAGAGCAACCCAGGGAAGATTCTGAAACCTTGAAGAACACCGCCGCAGCGTGGGCCAGCTGGCGACAAATCCGTGATACCGGGGATGCCAATCCCGAAACTGCTGAGCCCGTCCGCGAGGAATCTAGTATCCCCGAGCCAGCTCCCGCGGAGTCCGCTGCCATGGCCGTTGCGGCAGGCGCCGAGCAGAACGTTCAGGAAGCCACCACTCCGCCGCCCGAAAATCCCCACGATGTCGCCAGCATCGTCGATAGCGTTCTCGCCGATCTTCGTCCTCGCCTCTTGGCGGAGATCACCCGTAAGATGTCAGAGAAGAAGTAATTCCGGTCCTGTCCCATTTTCCCGCTTTAGTCTCCGGCTTGGTAGATATCCCACTTATTCCACCTGATTAGAAACTATCAATAGTATCGGTATTGCAACACTCCTTATAAACTGAGTACATTCGTCCCATCGCCTCTAGGCCGGAGTGTTGCGCGTCATGAACGACCGAGTTGTCTCTCACTACCGCATCCAGGAAAAACTTGGATCGGGTGGCATGGGAGTGGTCTACAAAGCCGAAGACATTCGTCTGGGCCGCATGGTCGCGTTGAAATTCCTTCCGGAAAACGCCGCCATCGATGCGCACGCCCTCGAGCGCTTCAAACGCGAGGCGCGTACCGCATCTGCACTCGATCATCCCAACATCTGCACCATCTACGAAATTGACGAAGACCAGGGCCGTCCCTTCATCGCCATGCAGCTGCTCGAGGGAAAAACCCTGGCCGATCGCATCGGGGACCAACCCGTTCCCCTCGCCACTTTGCTCGATTGGGCCTTGCAGATTTCAGACGCTTTGCAGGCGGCGCATGCCAAGGGAATCATGCACCGCGATATAAAGCCAGCCAACATTTTCATTACTACGCGGGATCAGGCAAAAATCCTCGACTTCGGTCTGGCCAAACTCGAACTGCCGGGCTTCACGGGTTCGAGCGACCCGACCCGGTCAATGAATGCTCAACTCACCCACACCGGCGCCACCATCGGCACCGTGGCCTACATGTCTCCTGAGCAGGCGCGCGGCGAGTCGCTCGACGCTCGCACCGATCTTTTTTCCTTCGGCGTTCTCCTCTACGAAATGGCCACGGGCAAGCAAGCCTTCGCCGGACCCACCTGGGCGGTGACAGTTCATGCAATTCTTGGCCAGGCGCCAGTTTCACTGAACGAATCCATGCCCGGACTCCCTCATCGTCTGCAGGAGATCATCGACAAAGCGCTGGTGAAAAATCGAGATCTGCGCTACCAGACCGCCGCCGAAATTCACCGCGACTTGCTGCAACTGAAAAAAGACTACGAAGCAGGAAAGCGCCTCAAGTCGAGTCGCACCGCAGCCATCTGGTCACGCAAGCGAAAGCTCCAGATCACCCTCGCCGCATGCTGCGTGACATTACTCATCGTAGCTGGGATTTGGATCCCGCAACTCGCGCATCGCTTCCGCTCGACAGCGGCCGGCATCGCCGCACCCGCGGTGCCGGAAAAGAAAAGCATGGCCGTATTGCCGCTCGCGCCCATTGCCGACGATCCCAAACTCACCGCCTTCGGCAAGGGCCTGCTCGAAGATGTGACCGCAAAACTTTCGGAATTGAGCGCCAATCATGATCTGGAAGTCATCTCTCCGCGCGCCCTCGAAGATAGGAAAATCGCCACGCTCGCCGACGCGAAAAAAGAATTCGGCGTCAACCTCGCCCTCGCCGTTTCCCTCAAACAGGATGGCGACCTGCTTCGCGCCTCCTACAACCTGATCGACACCACCACAGATAAAAACCTGGCCAGCGATTCCATCACCGCGCCCGTCTCCGATCTCTTCACCATCGAAGATAAACTCACCGGCGACGTCGCCGATGCACTCCACATCAACCTGCGCAGCGAGGAGCGCCAGGCCCTCGGCGCCCACGCCACTACGTTGCCGGAAGCGTATCAGTATTTCGTGGAAGGGCTCGGTTACCTGCGACAAAGATCCAAACCGGAAGCTCTGACCAGCGCTGAGACGGTTTTCAAACAAGCGCTGAAGCTTGACCCGAACTACGGTCCTGCGGAAGCAGGCCTGGGTGAAACCTACTGGTACACGTATGACACGACCAAACAGAAGCGCTGGATTGCCGCGTCGGAGCAAGCTTGCACCAAAGCTGTCGACCTGGGCAATGCCGGAGCCGAAGGCCACATTTGCCTGGGAACCCTCGCCAACGGCACCGGACAATACGAAAAAGCCGCCGCGCAATTCCAGCAGGCGGTTCAGCTCGACCCGGTAAACGATCAGGCGTATCACCACCTCGCCGAGGCGTACCAGAACTTGAACCAGATTGACAAAGCCGAAGAAACCTACAAACGCGAGATCAGTGTGCGTCCCGAATCCTGGCGCGGGTATAGCTCTCTGGGAGTGTTCTATGTCAACCAGGCAGAATACGATAAAGCGCAGGCCATGTTCGAGAAGGCCGTCGCGGTCAAGCCCGACATCTACCGGAACTACAGCAATCTTGGCGGAACCTTGCTCTACGAAGGCAAGGATGACGAAGCGACGCGTCTATTGGAAAAATCGATTGCTATCCGCCCGTCTTACCAAGCCTACGAGAGTCTGGCCGTTGCCTATTTTCGGTTGCGCAAATTCGACCAGGCTGCACGAACCACCCAGAAAGCTCTGAAGCTGGACGACACCGATTACCAGACATGGGGAAACCTTGCGGATGCCTACTATTATGGAGGCAATAAAACATTGGCTGTCGAGCCGTACAAAAAGGCAATTTCCCTGGCCGGGCAGCGCTTGAAGATCAATCCTCGTGACTCCGATGTCTTAAGCGACCTGGCCAGTTATTGGTCTATGCTTGGCGACCGAACCCGTGCCCTCGACTATCTCGATCGATCTCTCGTGCAGAAGAAAGATAAAGAGTTGCTTTTCGCTGCGGCACTGGTGTACAACCAACTGCACGAAACCGGAACCGCGCTGGAGTGGTTAGGCAAGGCGCTTGCCGCTGGCTATTCGAAATCGGTGGTCAGCAAAGCTCCAGCCCTGGACAATTTGCACGATAACCCACGCTATCAGGCTCTAATGCAGCCGAAGTAAGAAACCAACGGGCCCCCAAATCTCTAAGAGGAGCTTACTGTGACTGATCCAACCACGTTGGCGCAGGTGAATATATCGACCGGAGCTATTACCCCCGACTCAAACGGAGACGGTCTCAAAGCCGGCAACCACTTCAACTGGCACAACCCAAACACATCCGGCGGAAACTGCTCGATTAGCTGTTCAACTGACCCGACTTTGGAATGGTTTACCCCCAACCCTTCTTCCGTGCCGCCGAATGGAACATTAAAGGCGATGGCAGAGCTGCCGAGCATTGGCCAGGGTTGGACCTATGCAGATAGTTGCAACCGCGCCGTAAGCAATCCCCACATCCCTGTCAGTTCCGCCAAGCCGATCAAAAAGTAAGCACAATATTTTTTCACAAGGGTGGGCTCATACCCGCCCTTTTCGTCCCCCCGTTTGACGGGGTGGTATAAGGCGACGGCAAAATGCTCCCTCCCCCCCCCGTACCCCCACCCCCCTCAACCGACCCCTCCGGGGTCGGTTTCGTCCCCCCCAGCGCCCGCCCGCGGCGGGACTACGAAGGTCGGGAAGGCTGCGCAATGGGGGCGAAGAGCGATTGCTGAAGCGCTCCCAACTTATCTCTCAGAATTGCCGTTATCTCAGCTCGCCGGTCAACTTCTTACTGGCTATGACGAGGTCTAATTTGTCCGGCACCTTGTCAGCTTCAAACTCAGCCGGGACGCTGTAGCGGGACGAGATGAAGGGAGGCCCTTTCAGGTCATTGACAGCTTCTTCCGCGTATATACGAATACGTGACTTGCCAAACACGAAGAAGCTAGCGTGACCCGTCTTATCTGTGATTGCTACATGTGCCGCATTATTTAACGATTCGAAACCGTTTGTGTTTTCGTATCCAACATAAACCCATGCGCCGTCGATTACATGACCGTCGGGCCACGTCACGCGAACCTCCAGTTCCTTTCGTGAGAGACGAGGCAGGACAAAATTCGCATGGTGGATGTGTTGACCGTCTGGAATGTCGAAGACTTGCGCACCGCTGAGACGATCTGCGGAAGGATAGTACATAGGCGGGTAGGAAGAGTCCTTGTCGGGGCCGTACGGATTAACCATTAACTTATACTCGCCGCCGGGTATCTGGGTGAGAGTAAAGGACCCGCTCTTGTCGGTCTGCTGAAAACCCATAACCTGCGGGACGGTGTCCGTTCCATCTGGCTTTTATAAAGAAACCCAGACCTGCGCAGGGTTGCCAGTGGTTTCTCGAACGCTCCCGTCGATCGTTCCGTTCCAGACGACGTGGAAATCTCTTTCGATTATTGGCTGGGCGAATTCTTCCTTTTTGATTGCTTGGCGCAGCGTCTCGTGTCCGTCTGGGTATGGACTTCTCTCGCAGCATTCTGAGATCAACAGTCCCGTCAACCACGGATCGCGTGCGAGAACACGGTCCTGCTTCGATGACTGGCAGAAATCCGGTTAAGAATCCGTGCGCACGTTGTCCGTCAACCAAGTACGTATCGCCCTCCCAGAAAATACTGTTGGTAAGAAGTACAAACCGAGGCCACGCAGAAGGCAACCCCCAGAACTTCTCCTGAACGATACCTAACGCCCAGGTACCAGCCCATCTTGTGGAATCCCCAATTGCATGAATGCCGTGGCCAGTGTGAACTAGCCGCGCCGTGAATACGGCGTGCCCTGGAAACACGGGGTGCGTGAATAGTCTTCTTCCTCCGCAGTCCGGGCCGTTGTTTGAGGACGCCCACGCGGTGAAAGCAAGCGTTATGACAACGTCCAGGCTTGCGATCATAAGGCAGACAGCGACAATTGCGAGAACGCGCTTGATCGGCGACCTCTTCCGTGGCTCAACCAGAGGCTCCCAACCTAAGGCTCCAGTTCCAAGCCAAAAGAGCCCGAGCACGGCAGTTGGTGCTGACCACCCAGTAAGTCGAGGGAGCAGCGAGGCACTCCATTGGGACCTGACGAACACGGGAGTCACGATAGCTGCCGTAATCAGGAACAAATACATTGCCCGCTTCTTATTCGGAAGAGCACGTAGTGACACGACGAAAGGAGCAAAAAACAGGAGCGACAAGCCGAACGCTATCCAGAGAAAGGGCGAGTAGAAAATGCCTCCTCTTTTTTCCCAGGCCAAGAACCCTGCGTTTGGATAACTCAGGCAAAACGCGATGGTTGGAGTACCTATCAGAAGAATCAGTCCTGCCCGGCGACGGTCTCGCGTGGCAGCAAGCGATGCTATAACGAGGGTCAACCCCATGAAAAGAACTCCTGCGATTCCTATGAGCGGTTTGTACCAGTAAGGATCAGTGGCGCGGCTAGGAAGCCACTCGCATCCGGATATCGAAAGACCCAAAAACCCAACGAGTAAGCCCAGCGCGACGACGAGCCAGCTGACAGTCTTTTTTGCGAGCAATGATTTCGCACTGAACGACAATCGTCCCTGAAGTTGGCGCTCGACCGATTGATGAGCTAGCCAGCCGCCCCTATTCACGGACTCGTAAGGCGCATATCTATCGAGCATCCGAATCAGAGTGGGCGCTAAGACTAGCACCGCTCCCACGACAGACAACAGATACCCAATCGCCAATTCATTCTCGGCGTACATCGGGATACGCAAGGGGACCAATTTGTCCGCAGAAAGGTGTACGTGTCGAAAAGAAGAGATAAACCAGCGACTACGAGTGCGTATCCGACCCATCTTCTGGGCGGTATAGCCATACTTGATTTAGACTCCACGCTAAATGGTCATGTTCCCGTAGACTTTCGGGCAAGAGTACGAAAGTGACTTAGAAACCTTATCCAACCCTTGGGGTCGGTGGGAAGTTCCGATTCGTAGTTGGCTAGAAATCACGACTTATTGGACCCGCTTCGGACACATCAATCCCTAGCGTTAGTCGTGCTCTCCCGCCCCAGGTCCCTCCTCCTCCCCCCTCCGCCCCCGCGCGCGCACGTGCGAGCGCATTCCCCGCGCGCGAGCGGTCCCCTGGCCGAGACCGACCCCGCAGGGGTCGGTCGAGGCTGCTTTTCGGGGGGTGGCTGGATTTTCCCGTCCCCAGTAGCTATCCCCCTCCCTCCGTTTGACGGGGTAGTACCTTTCGGGAAAAATTCGGCTACCCCCCCACCCCCACCCCCGGTTTTGACTTTGGCCCGCCCCCCCCGCCCGCGCGCCGCTCGCCGCGTAGGAAGGGGCAGCAACTACGGTTCGTTTTTCAACATGTATAGCTGTAGCGCCACTGTCCACAGCCTTCATAGCAGGGCAAGCGGCGTGCCGTGCCACAGAATTGCCAAAGAGGGAGCCCGGAGGAACTGGCCCCGTTTCGCTGGATGTACGCCGATCTTGCGGCAGCAGATACGCGGTCTCGGTGTTATGAATTAGTTTCCCTTGGGGACTTGCCCTGTCTGCAGATTATCTGAGGAACGAATGGGAGTGCGCTCAACTACTGAAAGTGGATAAAACGCGAAACTACAGCCGGTCGAAGACGAACAGGAAAGAATGCCTTTTCTGAGCAGGCGCGTCGCCGAGTTTGGTGGGACCGGCTCTTCGAATCGGGCTTTCCGCAGGCTCTCTGTTGCGTCCTGAAGCAGATTGGACCCTCCCAGAAAATTTGCTCTTTCTATCTTTCCCGCTGCGAGCACGACATAGAAGTCTGCACTCGCAGTTTCTTTAGTGATCTTAGCAAGTTTCAAAGTCCGCATCTGGCTCAGTTCTTCCGCAGCACTCGTCCGGTTCTTGGAAAGATGAACGTGGGCTAGGTTGCGCATGTGCGCCGGTGTCTCTTCCAACCGGGGATTCGCTTCCAGCGCAAGGTTGTACATGTGAAGAGCTGAGGGTAGTTTTTGCTCCTTTTCGTATACTTGGCCGAGGTGGTCACCCACTAATCCATCCTGCGAGAGTTGCCAAGCTGAATTCAAATAAGTTTCTGCATGCGCGAGATCGCCCATCTTGAAGTAGATCCAGCCGAGTGTGTCCCAGTAGGCACTGATCTTCATCGGAAGCTGCAGATCCGCTTTCTGTATGTTCTTAAGGTCTACCTTCTGTGATTGCTCTTCCACTTCTTTCACGGACCGCTGCGAGTAAGTGAGAGCATCGGGAAGGTTCGCGTCTGCCTCAGCCATCTCATATGCCACATTATTGAGCATCTCTGCGCTGGAATCGATCTTCAACGCATTGTCTAAGGCGCTAAGCCCTTGATCCGTATCGTGGCAGCGCAGGCGAACCATCCCTAACCTCAACTGCGCGTACGCGTCGGACGGGTTCATCTTGGCTGCCGACTCAAAGATGGACACCGCCTCCTGGTAGCGCTTCTGCGTCATGTAAAGCTGCCCTAGGTTTGAGGTGAGATCGGGATCATCGGGAGCAATAGTTTGCAATTTCTGCCAAGTGACAATCGCATCGTCGCGCTTCCCGATGCCCATATAAATGAATGCCAGGATTTTGTAGGGAATAACCTGCTTCGGGTCGGCTTCGACGGCTTTCTGGAAAGCATTGAGAGCTGAATTAGCCTCTCTGGTTCCCCCATAATAGGTTGTACCCAACTCAATCCAAGCGCGGGAAAAAGTCGAGTCAAGCAAAACTGCACGCTTCAGAGCCGTGATCGCATTCGTGTAATCCTTCGTCTTGATCGACTTCCGGCCATCTTGTTCCGCCTGAAGCGCCTCCGCATTAGAACTTCCCGGAAGTTGCATTATGCTCTGGCGCAGCAGCTCGCCAACGCGAGCAATTCCCTGTGCAGGCGTTGCGACAGGGCTACTTGCATCAGCGTCCGCAGTTACATGGGAAAGAAAAATGTAGCTATTGTAGTGGTCCGAAATCGCCTTCTGAAATGCCTTATAACTGGTCAACTGGTCAGAAGTCACCGCACTCGCTTTCAGCACCAAGCGGCGCTTCGTTATTAGTACCCCTTCGCGCACCTCAGAACTTCCGTGGAACTCCGCAAAACTCTCTTTCATGTCTATCGATGCTGGCGGCGTGGCTGACCATCCCTTAGGCAACTCGATTCGCGACTCATATTGTCGCTCGCTTGGGTAGCCGAGCCAGAGGGGCGTCTTTCGGTTTAGGTCCTCGTCTTTGACCGCCGGAATAACCAATGGATCCGGAACTACGAAACGATGCTTGTCACCTCCGGAGAAATCCTTCAAAGTGTAGTCATACGCCTGGGTAAATGGTTCTTCCGTTTTTTCCGGTGAACTGGAACGTACGGCGGTGATCGTTCCGCCCAGATGTGCGCCGTAAGACATCTGCTGTTCCAGATCTTTCCATTGCGACTCAGGCGCTCGGCGAAAGGCGTACCTTTCGTAGACTTCGTCGTCGCCGCGAAACATCATCTCCACATGTGCTTGCAGCGTGCCGTCGGCGTCGAGCTTCGCGGTAACTATTGCGGTGGTTCGGTTGGCGAACGGGGAATCAGTTGGCGTGGTCTGGAAGGCGACCTTGTTCGGCACAATGACCAAGGCGGGTTTCCCCCGGAGAGAATAGACTAGATGCCCAATCGCCGTTACTTCCGGGGTTGTATCCATCCAAGACGTGGCGTCTCCCTTTGTTACGACGCTGATAACATGGT
>Ga0307476_10001290_pt1 | contig 15395 bp, 7 predicted proteins | sample atmos_gasesECM2C_2_FD_203314 | JGI IMG/M metagenome (GOLD analysis project Ga0307476, IMG submission 203314) | Hardwood forest soil microbial communities from Morgan-Monroe State Forest, Indiana, United States - atmos_gasesECM2C_05 | ecosystem: Environmental > Terrestrial > Soil > Temperate... | reverse complement strand
CTGGATTGAGCTGCGCGAGCGCCGCGAAGCTTTTCTGCACCCATTCGTCATAGGTTCCGTCCTTGGTGCGCGCCGCGTTGACTTCATGCAGCTTGATGGCTTTTTCCTCGAATGGAAAAGCTTGTTCCTCGAGCAGCACGTCGTATTGTTCCAACTCATCCTTCTTCAGATTCTTCGGACGCTCGGAACTCATCAAGTCCTTGCCGAGCTGGCGGTACAGTTCCGCGCTCTCGAAGGTCGCCGCGGTCGTGACTTCGGCAACTTGATAGTCGGCCGCGGCCTCGTAGGCCTTGAGCGCGGCTTCCATCGCCTTGCGCTTCTCGGCGAGTGATTTCTTGAGAGGCACCACCAATTTGACGTTCTTGAACTCCTCGCGCGCCGGGGCCGCCAGCGTCAATGTGGCTTTTGCGGCCAGCGCGCGGCTGCGATCGGTGCGGGCGGCACCCGCGGAGCGATCCGCCGCGATGATGTCCTTCAGCCAATAGTCGCGGCCGCTGTAGTCTCCGGCCTTGACCGCTATCAAGCTCAATCTGTTGCGCGCCTCCATGGCCGGATTCAGTGGTTGCGGGAAATGCTTCACGAACGCTTCGAGCATCACACGCGATTTGGCCGGATTGCCCGCCTTATCGTAAAGATCCGCCGCCTGCAGGGTGGCTTCACGCTGCACATCGGGCGTCTCCTTGGGCGATTGCGATATCTGCTCGAATTCCACCGCTGCTTGGGCGGGCTTGTTCGCCGCCAAGTAGGCCACGGCGAGATTGCGCGTCACATCCGCCTGCAGCGGGCTTTCCGGGAAATTGCGGCGGTATCCTTCGAGCACGGGGATGGCGCGATCCCACTGTTTCTGCGTCACCAGCAGCGCCGCGGCGTCGAAATCGGCGCTTGCGCGCACCTTTGAAGTAGGCGCCAAAGCCGCGACCCGTAAGAAATCATCGACGGCGGCAGCACCGTCGCCGGACTTGCTCTTTTGCTCGCCCTGCTTGTAGATCGATGCCGCGAGCCGTTCGACGATCACGCTCCGTTCCGGATCGTTGGGCGGCATGACCGCTTGCGCGTGCGTGTAGGCCGCTTCCGCCTTGTCGAACACGCCTTGATCGAAATTCGAGTTGCCGATCACGGTCCAGGCGATGCGCTGTTTCGCAAGGTCCACCGGCGGCTGCTTGGCGAGCAGGGATTCGGACGCTGCGATGGCGCGCAAATAATCCTTCGCCGTATACAATTCGGTGGCCGCTTTGGTCAGGACTTGCGCGCTTTCCGGATGGGCGGGAAAGGTCTGCGCGAACTTCAATGAGCTGTCGAGCGTTTTAAGGTGAAGAGTCGCCTTCGCGTCGCCCGACAAAGTGTCCTCTTGCTTGCCGTACGCAATGATGGCCGCGTAACCTGCGGCGGCCGCCTTGTCATGATCGCCGTAGTGATACGCCGTGCTTTCGTATTCCTGCGCCGCGTCGAGATATTGCTTGCTTTCAAACAGGGTGTCCGCGAGCAGGTAATTGGTCACCGCCGAACCTGGCTCGTCCGGCCATGACCGCAGATAACTGCGATACCACTTCGCCGCTTCCTGATAGTCGGCGACATCCTTGGTGCGTTGCGCCTGCGCGTGATAGTACTGCGCGACGTCCTTCAGATTGGTCTTCAGCACGGCGACCACCTTCGGCTCTGCAGCGGGCTGGCGCCCCTGCCAGTACGCGGTGCCGAAACTGTAGTTCTCGACGAACTCTTTCTTGCCCTGCAGCACCAATTGCGGGAAGCCGCCCTTTTGATAGGCCTCAATCGCCTGCATTTCCAACAACGGCGCCTTTTCGTTATTGCGGTCCAGCGACACGAAGGCGCGGTAGCTGTCGGCCGCGTCGGTGTAGCGCTCTTTCTCCATGTACAGATCGCCCAGCCTTGCATACAAGAGATAAGAGTAGGGGCGCGGTTTACGGTGTCGCACGAATTCCTGAATGGTCTTCGGGCCATCAAGATAGGAAAAGGTAATCGACATCACTCTAAAGGTGTCTTCCACCAATTCCCGGTTCGGGCGGCTCAACGTATCGATCTCGATCAAGGCGTTGGGATCGCGCTTGGACGTGAGCACGGAATCGAGCACGCCGGCGAAGGAATCCAGGCTGCGCTCATTCTCGCCTTGCTTGAAGAGCGACCAGCCGTGCTTGTACAGGCTTTGGTTATAGAAGCCGGAAGTGGAACCGGTTTTGATCACGGCTTCGTAGGCGGCCTGCGCCTTAGGGTACGCCTTGTCCGAGAACAAGATCTCGCCGCGCCGAAACTGCGCTTCGTCGATGAAATGGCTGCTCGGATATTGCGCCACGAGCTGATCCAGGGAGTTCAGCGCCCGATCGGGCTGCGCGTTCAGTTCGTAGGCGCGCGCCAATTGATAGAGCACCGAATCGTTGCGCTCGTATTTTGGATAGGTCTTGAGCAGCGCCGTGTACAAATGGATGGCTTCCGTGGCACGCAATCCTTCGTTCGTGGCGAGTTCGCGTTCAATGCGTTCGGATTCCGAGCTCTCGAGATTCAAATCGCCGAGGCGACGCAGCGCTTCGGCACGCAACGCGGCATCCCCCGCGTTCAAATCGAGAAACCGCTTGTAGCTCGCCATCGTCTTCGCCGCATCGACATTCTGCGGCGGATCCGGGCTGACATCGACCTGCTCGCTGTCGAGATCCTTGATCGTCGCCGGCTTCTTCGGCGCAGCCGACAGCGTCGAGGGACTCAGCAGCACGGCCAATAGTATGGCAGCGCCACATGTCAGTTGTGAGACCGGGACTCTCATGGCTTCGCCTGCGGGGGCGTGGCGGGAGGCGTGGCCGGGGGCGTGGCAGGCGCATCATCCTGCGCGGCGGGCGCATCATTGGGCGTGGCTTTCGGTGCCGCTTTCGCCGGACCGTTGGAGGTACGGTCGTAGATCGCCGCCAACTCATAGCGCGCCTGCACCTCATAGGTCTCGATGCGCTGTTTCTGGCCCTCGAGCTCGCGGATGGCGAGAGACTGCAGGAATTCGTTCTGCCGCTCGGAGACATCCGCCAGGCGATCATGCAGCTGATCGAGGCGCGCGCGGATGGCGGCGACGCGCGATGCGTACCCGCCGGTGGTCAGCGGCGTGCCCACGCGCGCTTGGCGCACCAGCACGGCGCGCTTCTGCGTCTCCTTCAGCTCGGCCTCGAGTTCCTTGACCGAACGGCGTTCGTTCCAGAGCCTTGCTTTGAAACTCTCCGACAATCGCCAGTACATGACGCCCTTCATCAGCCGGTGCTTCTCGCGCATCTCGGCCAGGTCAGGATCGTTAGGATGAGCCGCCAGATAGTCCTCGATGTTCTTCAGCCGGGCCCAGGTTTCTTGCTCCTGCGGCGTTCCCAGGGCCGCGACATCGTTCGACTTTTCGATCTCGTTGATGCGCGACTCGAAATCCACGCGCTTTTGCGTCAGACCATCCAGATCGGTCGCGGCCAATACCGCATCGGCCTTCGGCACGCGCCGGTTATAGGCTTCTTGGCGCGTATCGAGCATGTCGTCGTAGGCCGAGACATCGTCGCGCCAATCGTCCAGATTGCGGCTCATGAAATTGAGCTCGCGGTAGTTCTTCAGTCCCTCCTGGAATTCATTGCTCGCCAGCAGCGCGTACAAGTAGCGCGACTCAGGCGCGTTGGGCAGATTGCTGAGCTGCCAATACCAGGTCAGCGTGTCCTTCTTGTCGTCGCTCAGCAGACGATCGAGCAGCTTGCCGGTGCGAATGCCTTCGATCGAGTCGTCGATTTGCTTGAGTTCATTGTCGAAAGACTGAATCGCCGTGTTGTAGAACTCCGCGGCCTGTCCGAATGCCGAGAGCTGAACGTAGGCATAAGGAACGGTAAGAAAGGACTCTTGCACCGCCGAATCGAGCATGCTGCGCTTGCGCAGCTCGAGCCAGGGTACCAACGCCCGCTTGAATTCGCCCACGCCGGCATCCGCCCAGCCGACGCCGAGCAGCGCCTTGCTCGAGTAGGGTCCTTCGAGGCGCACTCGCTGCAAAATAGGTCTCGCTTCCGCCGCGCGTTGTCCCTGCAACAGCGCAAAGCCCAGCGCCAGATTGGCCTTGTCCTTCAGCGCCAGCAACTCCTCGCTGCGAGTCTGCATGGTGCCGACCCGATCGAGGTACCCGATCGCTTCCTGCAGCCGGCCTCTGCGCACCAATGCCACGCCCAGATTGAATTGCGCGTACGCGGTCCAGTCGGGCGCGCCCTTCCAGTTGCTCAACGCCGTAATGGCGTCGTCGTAGCGCCCCTGGCGCATCATGAGCTGCGCCAGCATCATGTAGCGTTCCGCGTTGATGCGCGGATCGATCTTGTCGGAGACTTGGCGTAGGGCCCTTTCGGACTCATCTAAATAGCCGCGCTGGTACCAAACCTTGCCAAGATAGAACCAGGCGCGGTTGCGTACGAACTCGGAAGTGTTCTTCTTGAGCAGCGCCTCGAATATTCTGCCCGCCTCGACGTGCTCGCCGAGCGACAGGTACAGACCCCCGAGCAGCAGCTCCGCTTCCTCCTCGGTGTGCGGCAGCCTGCCTAGTTGCCGCGCCGCCAGCAGGCGGGTGATCGAATCGAAGTAGTCGTCCTCAAAGAAATAGAACAGCACGTCGCCATACGCCAGGTCCTGTACCTGATGCGGCGCCAGTCCGTTGGGGTCCGGCTTGGCGTTTTTTGCCTGCACGGCCGCCAAAGGCAGCGCCAGCAGCAATCCGCCGAGGAAAAACGGCCGCAGTCTGTGAATCACGCCTTGCACATCATTCCCAATCTTTGATCATGAACTCAGGTTGATGCTTGGGAACACGGTCCGTGATCTTAAGTTCCAGATATTTCGCGCCGACGCCCTTGTCGAAATTGATCGTTGCGCCGCGCTTGTAGTCGCGCTCGACCGGGCCTTTGCCGGTGAAGAAGGCGACCAGCTCGTGCTTGCCGACCTTCAAATTCCCCAGATAGATCTGCTGCACGCCGCCCTTGAGCAGCGCATCGGCTTCCCGCGCCGTGTACAAGTAGTTCTTCACTTCCTTGTTGTCGATTTTGACGGTCACCGAGTCCAGCGCGAAGAATGTCCCGACGTCCATGGAAATATAGAGAGCGACCTGCGTGTTGGCCGGGAACAGCAATTCTTCCTGCAACACGAACAGATCTTTATTCAAATCGACCACGTCCTTCTTCAGGCCCTGAACCTCCTGGTCCAAGGTCTTGAGCTCGGGCGGCGGCGCATCGGGCGCCGGCGCGGGCGGCGCGGGTTGCGCATCGGCGGGCGGGGCCGGTGTATCCGACGCCGGCGCGCCTTGCGCGGGCGGCGCCGTTTGGCCGACCGCCAACCCGGCGGACAGCAACACGGCGCAGGCCGCGATGGAGAGAATTCGATACTTGAGATTCATAACAGACCTATCGTTTATTCGCGCAGCAATTCGCGGATGTGATCGAGATAAACGCGTTCATCGCCGCGGCGGAAACCGACGGCCGAGTAACGCACCACACCCGAGCGATCCACCAGGATCGTCATGGGCATTTTCTGGATGAAGTAGTCTTTGCCGATGTCGGTGCCGGTGTCGAACAAGATCGGGTACGACACGGCCATGGCGGTCGCAAACTCTTTCGAGCGGCGCAAATCCTCGTCCACCGATACGCCGATAACCACCAGACCGGCGCGCTGGTAGGTGATGTTGATGCGATCGAGAGCGGGCATCTGCTGCCGCGAGTCGCCGTCCGAGCGCGACCAAAAGTTCACCAGCACAACCTGGCCGCGAAATTCGGACAGGCGTATGTTGCGGCCATCCAGACCTCGCAGCACAAAATCGGGCGCCGGCTTGCCCACGGTGCTGAGCGCGGCCGCACTCGACGCTGCGGCGATCGCCAGCCCGGCTATCAGGCCGCAGGCAAGAGCTGCTCTACGCATGCGCTGCAACGATTAAAATGACGACTAAGCGCCGCGACTCATCAATCACGCTGGTAACCCCGCTGTGCCAGACCTCTCTCTTGAAGATGGGTCCCGTACCGGAAGCTTTGCGCCCTCGCCTTTCAGCGAGTTTGCCCTGATCAGACCTTATGCAAAATCGCACAATGCGAGCCGCAGTGTCAACGCAGCGGCTGCGCGTTCACTCGATTTCTGTATGACTTAGCGCACATTCGCGCAAAGTCGTAAACAAGCGGCCAAGGTCAGGCGGCGCTCAAGTTTGTCTCCGGAATGAGACAGAAGTGAAGGGTCTGACGTTGCCGTCAGACCCTTGATCATCGAGGAGGTGATTATCCTGGGACCGTGCCCTGCGCCGTGAGACCGGCGAGCGGCTGCCACGCGATCAACGGTTCGAGCGCGGTGCCTGATCCTAAGCCGTTGTTCAAGTTCGGTGACGGCCACAGGTTGGGCCACTGCGAGATGGCGTTGGCGCTGTGCAGCGCCATGTAGTTGAGCACCACCATCTGCGCCAGGTTGGGCACGTTGTTGCCGGCCGGGCTGCCGGTGGTGTTTTGCGAGCCGTCGGGATTGAAGTTGCCGATCTGCAAACTCATCTCCGGATTGGCCTGTGCGGACTGCGCTCTGCCTGAGGGATTGAAGACCAGGAAATACGTCGCCGCGACGCTCTGGTTGTCCGCGGTCCACACGCCCTTGCCGCGTCCGCCGACCGAGTTATCGATCATGCCGCTGCTCGCAAGCGAACCGTCCGAGAAGACGTAGATCATGACGGGCTTGCCGACGCGATTCGCGTATTCCAAAACGGCGCCGATGCAATTGCCCAGATTCAGATCGCGCGCCTCGCCGGTGGAGCGATCGCCCGTGTGGTAATCGAATCCGCCCATTTCGATCGTACCGCCGGCCGCATTGCCGTCGATGACGAGTTTCATGATGGCAGCGGTCTTTTGGTAGTCCGAATTGGCTTGGTATTCCGCCGTTTGGAAAATGCCGCTCGCGCCGACGATGTTCGGATCCACATCCGGATTCACCGCCGCCGGATTGTTATAGCGGTCGACGATGTACGCTGCCTTGGTGTAGCTGCAGGCCGCGACTCCATTGGGACCGATGGCCGCCGTATTCAACGCCGCATTGCTGGGATACGCTTGCACGCCGGGGGCCGTGTACTTCGCATCGCCGATGCGTTTCATGGATTCGAGCACATTGGTCACGTCGGCCGCGTTCGGCAGCAGCGTGCTGAGCTGTCCGGTGCTGACCAGACCCTTGCTGTCGGCCGAACTGTCGACCACCGTGGGTTGCGCAGAGGCGATGACCATGGTGGGCGGCGCCATCGAATTGCCGCCCGATACGGAGCTGTTCGAGCCGATTAAATTGAGCAGGCCGCCGCGCGCGCCGAATTGGTAGATGCCGTAAATCGGATTGTGCGGATTCGTGTTGGTGTCGTTTTGCGAGAGCGCCGGAATGATCGTGCCGGTCGTGCCCGCCATTGCGGCCGGACTGGCGCGCAGCTTCATGCCGCGAAGATGCGCGCTATCCGAGTGATAGCGCAACCCAAAGCTCGAGTCGATGAAATTTCCGGTGGCGCTGCCGTTCGGCACCATGGATCCAGGCAGACCCAGCTTGCTATAGCCGGCCACTGACAAGAAATCGAGCTGTCCGCCAGGACCGCCCACCAGCACGTTGGAGCCGGCGATGTTGCCGCCCCCTTGCAGGTCGAAGCAGATGAACGGGATCTTTCCGGCACCGGTGGTAATGCCGCAGGCGGTCACGGCATTCGCAATATCCGAGGCCAGCGTCGCGCGCGCCGCGCGCGGATAGGCAAGCATCCCGGCGAACGTCGGCGCGATGACCGTGGCGGCTCCCGTCCAGAAGCTCTGTGCGACGAACTCGCGGCGCGTGCGCGGTCGCGGGTGCTCCTGCAACAGCAGTGGATCGTGTATTCCCAGTGCCTTGGATTTCTTGCTCATAAGTAAAAGACCTCTCCGATTCGTCGTACTTAGTAGATCAACACGTCCGCGCTGCCAAAGGCCGTGGCGCAGGCCGCGGCGGTCACCGCTTGTACTCGTGCCACAGTGTTGCAGGCAGTTGTCGTGCAAAGCTCGGTAATCAGATTCGTGAGCTCGCCGGTGCCCGTGCCCGGACCGCTATACACGCCTGTCATGGTCGATGCCGCCGGCTGGTGCGAACCGGCGCTCAGCACCTTGGCCGCGAGCGGACCGGTGACCGAGTCCATGCCGGCCTGCGTACTGAACAGTCCGGCGCTTAAAGTCACGCCCGGCAACATCTGCGCCAAGGTGGCCGGGTTATTGACCATCTCGTTGCAGTACTGGATCGCCAGCTGCGCGACGCCGACTTGGTTCGCCGAAGAGAATCCTTCCAGCGTCGGGGTCGGCGGCAACTGCTGCTGCACGGCTTGATAGGTCGTGACGACGTTGGCATCGGTGGTCGGCACGCCCGTGAGCGCCGACAGCGTCGAGTTGATCTGGGCGAACGTTTTCACCCCGATGTCGGCCACGACCGGTCCCGGTGCGGGCGCCGGCGCAGTCGGTATCGCCTCGACCACCACATCGGTCTGGTTGCCCAGCTTGTCGAAGGTCAAGAAGAACTGATCGGTCAGGGGTCCTGACTGCAGGCCGATGACGGTGCCGATATTCGACAGCACTTCACCCTGAGAGGTGTAGGCCCCGGCGGTCACCGTGGTATTCAAGGGAATATAGGCCTGGCCCACTTGCGGGACGGTGCCGTTGATTCCGATGCGTATGCCCTGCACCGGAATGTTGTTGGGCAGCGTGCTCGCAGTCACGGTCGGGTCCAGCGAGATGAAGGTGGGCTGATAGAACAGGTAGCTGTAGCTGTCGTACTGGCTCACCGTCATCATCACGTAGCTCTGCGATACGCCGGTCACGGTCGACACGTCGAACAGCAGGTAGTAGCGCTCGCCGACGCCGGCGTTGAAGTTCTGCAGCACCTGCGCAGGCGTCATGGAACGGCTGTGGATGGCGACGAACTTGATCAGACCCTGCCAGGATCGATCGCCCGACACCTCGTTGCCGAGGACCAGCGCGAAGGTGCTGTCCCAGGTGGCGATCGTGCCGCCCTTCTGCGGGTCGGCGACGGGGACCAACACGCCGTTGACGTAGATCTGACGGCCGTTCACGGCATCATAGGTCAGCACGACGTGCTGCAAGGAGGCCTGCAGCGCCATCGCCGCATCCGGTGTCTGCAACTGAGGCAGCCCGGTCAGCGCGGTATTGGAGGTGCGCAGCATGAAGTCGTAGTCCTGGTTGGTCTGGCCCAGGGTGAAGTTACGCGTGGTGTCGCCACCGGAGTAACTGACCATGTAAGAGTTGTTGACCGCGACCAACGCGGGTGCCACCCAGGCTTCGATCGAGAACTCGCCGGTGGCCTGAATCATGTTGTAGATCTTGACGCTCGCTTGGGTCGTCGCCTGCGCCTTGCCGCCGGCACCGACGTTGATGCCCCAGCCGCCGGCCAGAGTGACGTTGCCCGAGATGGTCAGATCCGCGGACGGATCGATGCCGCTGGTATCGAAGGTCGTGTTGTTCACGACCGATTGGAACTCGTACTTGGCGATGGTATCGGCGTCGTAGCGGCTCGCGCCGCTGGCGATCGTGCCCTGGGTCAGGCTCAAGGCCTTACTCACGACCAAGGCCGGGTCGATGTTCGCCGGCGTGATCGTCGCGGCGAACGCCTGGATCTGCGCCAACATTTGCGCCGCGTCGGACGCACAATTGTCCCAGCAGTTGTGATTGTCCACGGCCAGGCGCTGGTAGAAGCGCGAGTTCGTGCCGCAAGTGCCGCCATTGTTGCCGCCGGCGCCCGCGCACCCCGTAAAGTCGATCTTCGGGATCGCGGCGGGGTAGGCAACCAGCAGCGAGGGATCCGCGAAGTACGGCGACTGCTCCACCGACGGGTCGGCCGTGGTGGCGTGGCAGCGCACGCAGTACTTGCTGGTGATATTGTTGTAAATCGTTTGCTGATACTCGACGTAGGACGCCGGGAAGTTCAAGCTCTGTCCGACGGCCTGATCCGGCGGCGCTTGCAGCTGCACCGTCGTCGCTGACGAGGCACCCGAGGCGTTGGCCCAGTTCGTGATCCAAGTCGTCAAAATCTGACCGCACGCGCCGGGATCGGCGAGCCAGCAGTTATGGCCGCCCGACACCTTGGTCACGATGAGCGAGGTGGACGGCGTGGCCAAATTGACGACCGTATTGGCCTGCGCGTAAGCGAGGTTCACATCGTCGCTGCGCGCGAAGTTCGGCATCTGCGCCGGTGTGGTCGCGTTATGGCATTGGCCGCAACGATTCTGCGTTCGCACGTTGTTCCAGAAGTTGATCTGGAACGCGGTGACGTCGGCCGTGGCCGCCGGCGGACCGGTATATTGATCCGGAGTAACGCTTTGCGATGGCGCAGGGTTGGTCGTGGTCGGGGCGCCAGCGCCGCCGCAGGCGCTCAAGGCAAACGACGCCGCGAGCGCTGCCAAGCCGGTGATGCGTGTAACGTTCATGCTCAATTCCCCATGCAGTAGGCGGCGCCTTCAGCGAAGACTTGCCGCAGCGAATAGTTGTGCGCCTGGAACGAAGTGATCATCGAGTTGATCTGGGTAAAGTCCTGCGCGGTATTCGGCGCGCGCAAGCACACGTCTTTGAACACCCGCGTGACCTGGCAGTTGGCGAAGGCCGCGCTGCTCTCCAATTCCTGGCCCAGAGACTTGGCGCCGTTGCCGCTGCCGGGCAGCGTCGCGCTCCATCCCAGCACGTAGTTCGGTCCGGCGCGCCAGCGGTTGCTCCAGCTGTCATCCATCGTGACGAAGCCTTGCGGGAAGTTGGTGTTGTTGATCGAGTACTTCGGCTGCACCTGACCCGCGGTGTAGACGATCTGTCCGGTCGTGTCCGTCATGGTCGGGTCGGTGGCGCTGAAATTGTAGAAAGCGAAGGCCTGCGCCATCGGATCCATGCCGCTGTGACAGCCTATGCAGTTGGTCAAGAACAGCGTGCTCACGCCGCCGGGGCTGCGGGTCACGTCCTGGCGAATGCGATCCGGCGGACGGGTGATGTCCATCACCAGCTGCATGTCATTGCAGAGATGATTCAGCATCGTGAAGCGGAACATGGCCCGGTTGGTGCCGTTGATGAAAAAGGCGCTTGCGGCACCGCGCGTGGTCAACACGCCGGCGGTCGCGGCCGTCGGGATGCCCTCGAGCGCGGACTGCGCGCTGGAGACCAGGTGCACGCTCAAGTCGACATTGTTGGCGTCGAGCGCATCGTACATCGCGTTATTCGAGGCCGAGTAAGCCGGCTCGCCCGACTTGCCGTCGCCCGTGTAAACCAAATCGGCGCTGAGCAAGGTGTTGAACGGTACATTGTCCCGTACCATGCCGATCACGGTGGCCGTGTAGTCGTTGAGCGGCACGAACACCGACTGATCGCGGTTGGTCCACGGTGCGGCGAGATTGCGGATCGTGTTGTTGTAGAACGCCGGATCGTTGGTGGCGACGAGCGCCGCGCTGACCGGGTCGGTCGCGGTCATTTGCGCGAGCTCGGCGGCCGTCGGCGGTATGCCGGCGATGCGGTTGTATATTCGCGTCGCTTGGTCGGCGCTGGGGTTGGCTGCCAGGGCGTTTGCGCCCACGAGCGCGAGGGCGCCTGCGCACAACGTCGCGCGAACTGCGCGCGCAACAAGATTTGGCATCGCTTTGGTATGGCGTGCAATCTGCGTCATTGGTTTCTCCATCCCGTTCTTCATAAACACATCCACTCGCGTGAGTTGTGGGTTCGACTTGGTTGCGAATATACGCAGCCAACTTGGCATCAAGTAATGTCTCATCCGGACGACGTCGGCGTTTCGCGACAGTACCGAGGGGTAATAGTGGACCTATATCCTGACCTCGATTCCCGCACGGTCTGGCGCGGCGTGCACAGAGAAACGGATATGGAGAAGTTCTTCTGTGAGTGCGTTAACAGTATGCATATGCGCGTCGAACGAAGATGCGCGTATGAGACCGATTAAGTTCAATGTCGGGTGTTACGCGCGCGCCGGCCGATCGCTGAACCGAAACATTGAGCATAGGTAGCTTTATATGAACACTTTCACACTGCGTGAACACCGTCACGGTTTGTTGAAGTTCGTGGCAATCGCATTGCCTCTGCTCGCCGTGTTCGGCTGCAGCAGCGCGCCGACCGGCAATGCGCCGGGCGTTGCCGGCGGACAGACCCTCACCCCCGGGGTCACCAATTTCCCTCTGGCGTACATCAAGGCTCCGGTGCTCCCCGTCGCCAAGGACATCGATGTTCGCGATCTCATCACCTCTATTACGGGTAGCGACCTGTACATCCGCAATCAGGCCAGTGCGGGCGGCGCCGAAGTCAACGTCACCGGCTCGATCACCAAGGGCATGGGTGCCGTACGCGATCTCGATGTGTCGCCCGATGGCACGACCGTCGTATTTTCATTGCGTCTGCCTCTCAATCCGAAAAAACCCAATACCGACGTCACCCAGCCGAATTGGCATATCTATACCTACAACGCCGCCACGCAAGCGGTGACACAGCTGACCAACGACAGCATCACCGCCGGTCATGACGTGGGAGCGCATTATTTGCCCGACGGCAGAATCGCATTCGCCTCGACGCGCCAGCTCGCGACCCAGTCCATCCTGCTCGACGAAGGCCGTCCGCAGTACGCAGCCCAAACCGACGACATGTCGCAGTCCATATTCTTGCTGCATGTCATGAACGGCGACGGCACTCAAATGCATCAGATCAGCTTCAACACCAATCACGATTTCGGGTCGTCTGTTTTAAGCAACGGCCAGTTGGTCTTCTCGCGCTGGGAAGCCGTCAACGGCGGTCAGATCAGCCTGTATCACGGCAATCCCGACGGTACCGGGGTTGAGCTCTACTATGGTGCCAACAGCCACGCCACAGGCAACAACATTGCCGGCACCAACAACAATGTCATTCAGTTCCTGAATGCGCGTCAATTGCCCAACGGCAACCTGGTGGCCATCGTGCGGCCGTTTCTGGGCACGCAGTTGGGCGGCGATATCGTAGAGATCAATGCCCAAGGCTTCGTTGAAATCCATCAGCCTTCGACCCCCGGCGGAACCCCGGGTACCGCGCAGACCAGCGCGACGAATTTGGGCGTGACCACGGACGCGAACATGCCGTCCATGGGGGGCCGGTTTGCTTCCGTGTATCCGCTCTATGACGGCACCAATCGCATGTTGGTGAGCTGGTCGCCGTGCCTGGTGCTCGACACCACCGTGACGCCCAACACCACCAACCTTTGCACGGCCTCGAACACCGCCGGCGCCAACGTGACGCTGGCGCCGCCGCAGTACACGCTGTGGGTCTATGACCTGGACGCGGGCACCTTGGGACCGCTGTTGAGCGCCGATGTGGGCACGATGGTCATCGAACCGATCATCTTGCAGCCAAGAACTCCGCCGCCAACGACCCTGGTTGATGCCGCTCCGGCGCCCGGCCAGGCCGCGACCATGGCCACCGCGGGAGTCGGCTTGCTCGATATCAGCAGCGTGTACGACGTCGATGGCGTCGACACCGCGACGCCCAACATTGCGGGCGTGTCCAACCCGGTAAACCCCACGTTTTATACCCGTCCCTATCGGTTCATCAGAATCGAAAAGGCCGTGGAGATTCCGGGCAAAACGGTGCGCAAGATCAATCAATCTGCATTTGGACCGGCAGGCATGGGGATGCGCGAAATTCTGGGTTACGCACCGATTCAGCCCGATGGATCGGTTCAGATTCAAGTGCCGGCCAATGTGCCTTTCACGATCGACATCATCGATGCGAACGCCAAGCGCGTCACGGCCCAGCACACCAGCTGGCTGCAGCTCCTGCCCGGAGAGACAAAAAGCTGCAACGGCTGTCACACCACGGTCAATATGACCTCGCATGGCCGTGCCGGCTTGACCAACCCGGTCAATCCGGGCGCGCCGACCACCGGCTCGCCGTTCCCGAACACCAATCCGGCGATCGCCCTGACCAACGCCGGTGCGACCATGGCGCAAACTCTGGCGCTTGCCACCTGTACCTCCAATGGCACGACGCCGAGCGGCGCCACGACGCCGTGCTCGCAGATCTTGAACACGGATGTGATCTACGATGGCATTTGGACCGTCGGCACGACGCCGCCGCAGCCGGATACGCCGTTCTCGTACACCTACGGCGGCGCCGCCGGCCTGAACGAGTCGCCGCCGACAAACGCGAACTGCGCGACCTGGACCGCGCAATGCCGGATCACGATCCACTACGATGACGATCCGGTGAAGCAGCTCTTCATGCAGTCGGTATGGAGCCTCGCGAGCCGCACCAACACAGTGAACGGCGTGCCGATGACTTCCACGACCTGCTCGGTCTGTCATGACCCGGTGAATGCGATGGCGATGGTGCAGGTGCCTCAGGGCCAGCTCGACTTGACCGGCTCGGCCTCCAGCGTTGACACCACGGTCGTCACCTCATATGAGCAACTTCTGTTTGCACATAATGCACAGACGCTTAATATGGGCGTGCTGCAAGACCTGCTGGTACCGGCGCCCGGACCTCCGAACCCGGTAACGGGTGCGCCGACGACCATCATGGTGCCTGTCTCATTGGCACCGCCGATGACTGCCGGCAGCGCAGCGGGTTCGACCGCTTTCTTTAGGATGTTTGACGGTAGTTTTCATGACCCTGTACTCGATCACACCGGTTATTTGTCCCCCGCGGAGTTGCGATTGATCGCCGAATGGTTGGATATTGGCGCCCAGTTTTACAACGATCCGTTTGTTGCGCCCGTAGCGAACTGACCTGATGCGTCGTCTGCTCGCGCTGGTGCTGTTGGTGCAGGCGTTACATCTAGGACAAGCAAATGCGGCGGCGAAGAATCTGGTACTGGTCGTCACGGATCCGTACGTGGAGATGCGCTCCGGTCCAGGGCGCGGTTTTCCGGTGGTCTATGTCATAGAGCGCGACGAGTTGGTGACCGTGCTCTACAGCCGCACCGACTGGTACAAGGTGCGCGCGCCGCATGGCGACGAGGGCTGGGTGCGCCGGGCGGACCTCGCCCGCACGCTGCTGGAGTCCGGCGAGCCGGCGCCGATACCGCCTTATCCGGAATTCGCCTCGCACCGCTGGGAGCTGGGCGCCGGCTACGGCGTCTACAACCGCGAGAATCTCGTCACAACTTATGGAGATTTCTCGCTGACCACGAGCCTCGACGTCGAGCTCGCCGTCCAGCAAGCCTTCGGCACCCTCGACAATCGCTATATTGCGTCGATCGGCGTGCGGCATACGTTCATTCCGGAATGGAAGTGGTTTTCGCCGACCGCCGGAATCGGCACTGCTTATCAGTATATCCAGGACAAAGTGCCACCCGCTCCGCTGCAAAAGAGCAACGAAATGGCTTACGTTTCGTTGGGTGCGCGCGGATTCATCACCCGGCGGTTTTTGTGG
>Ga0307476_10001289_pt1 | contig 15396 bp, 12 predicted proteins | sample atmos_gasesECM2C_2_FD_203314 | JGI IMG/M metagenome (GOLD analysis project Ga0307476, IMG submission 203314) | Hardwood forest soil microbial communities from Morgan-Monroe State Forest, Indiana, United States - atmos_gasesECM2C_05 | ecosystem: Environmental > Terrestrial > Soil > Temperate... | reverse complement strand
CGAACCGCCCTCAAGCAGCGAGATCTCGGAATCGTGGCTTCGGAGCCACGGCAACCAGGCAGCGATGTCCATCACGCTGCTCGGGCTCTTGGCGCGTGTTTGGACTGCCTCCGGGACGTTTCTCAATCCCGACGAGGCGCTGCATTTTCGTTTGGCCAATCAGGCTTCTTTGGCTGTCGCCTACCGGGAAAGTCTGACCGCTTCCCATCCACCGCTTCTGACCTTTGTGCTGTACTTGTGGCGAGCCTTCAGTACGTCAGAACTTTGGCTGCGCTTGCCTTCGGTGCTTGCGGGAGCCGCTTTTTGTTGGATGTTTTATAAATGGTTAGCCGCCACAGCAGGCAATCTCGCCGGTTTCATCGGCTTGCTTTTTGTCGCATTTCTCCCTCCCATCGTCTTACTCTCAGCCGAGGTCCGGCAGTACGCTTTGCTTTTGGCATTTCTCGCCAGCGCGCTGTATTTTTTCGAGGGGGCATTTACGCAGAAGTCCCCTGCCAGGATGGCAGTGTTCTCCCTGTTTCTCTACCTCGCCATGCTCTCGCATTACTCGGCCCTGTTATTTGCCGCAGTTCTGGGAATTTATGCGCTGTTGAGATTCATCACCGCGCGCTTTCCCGTGAGCCTTATGACGGTTTGGGCGGGGGGACAGCTTGGGGCGCTGGCGCTCGCGACTTTTCTCTATGAAAGCCACATTTCTAAGCTAGGAGCGGGCGAATCGCGAACCGCTCTGCAAGGATGGATGAGCGAGTTCTTTCTTCGCCATTCTTATTTCGATTCTGCTCGCGACAATCCTCTGTTTTTCCTGGTTGGGCACACCTTCGGAGTCTTCCAATATTTCTTTGGGCAGCCCGCGGTCGGGGATGTGATGGGCCTCTTGTTCTTCCTCGGTGTGGCAATCCTTCCACGCCGGGGAGTCATGAAAGATCAACCTTGTTCACGCGGCCTGGGAATATTCCTGCTTCTGTCCTTTGCCATCGCCGGCGGCGCAAGCCTGGCGCATTTTTATCCCTACGGCGGCACACGACACATCGCGTTTCTGATTATCCCGGGCGTGACCGGCGTCAGTGTCGCAATCGCCTACCTCACACATCCACGCTGGGATCGCGGGGTCGCTCTCGCAGCTGTTATCGTCGTGGTGTGTATCGTTTTTGGCAAAGAGCGTCGGCCTTACATGCAACGTGCCGATCAGGACCGAACCCACATGAACGCGGCCATAGATTTCCTGCGCCAGAACATGGCGGGGGAAGGTGTTATCTTCACCGACTATGAAAGCGATCTCATTCTCGGTCATTATTTGTGCCGGCAAAGGCCCATCGCGTTTGCCACATCCATCCCGGATTTTGAAGTATTTTCCTGCGACGGTGTTCGCGTCGTTTCTGCCAGCTACAAGGCAGCTACGCTCTTCGACGCGAACAGCTTTCTCAGCTTATGGAACCGGCTGGTGGAAACTTACCACCTCAAGGCCGGAGACTCGGTCTGGGTTTTCCAGGCAGGATGGAAAGCCGACCTCTCGGAAGATCTGCAGAACCATTACGCGGTGTTCGACAAACTACGCATCGAGTCTTTCGGCTCGAACATAAAGGTCTTCAAGCTGACTGTGGGGCAACCCATGCCCGCAATCGCTTCACAAGCGAGAAATCATTTTCCCGCTTGGCGAGTAAGTCCCAATGCCCGTAGGGTGGCTGCATCCGGAAGGCTGCGCCCATCTTTTTTCGTGACCACCCCGAAACTCCCTGAATAGTCCCACATCGTCCATCCCACCCCGTGACGCTCAAGCACTGTGCGGACGTCGTGAATCCAAGCTTCACGATCATCCGGATTCACATACGCCCGATAGACTCCGAACTCGTTGCACACTAGCGGAACGCCGTGCTGCTGGGCCCATTCCGCGACTTGCGTAATCTCTGCGTCGATGCGCTCCGCGTCCCAGTGATCCTGTCCATAGCGGATCACCGCCAGCCGATCCACCGCATCTGGCACGGCCGGCGCTACTTTCGCGGCCGAGTCCGGCGACGACGGATAATGCAGTCCCTTCACCCAATGCCAGAAATACTCACCCCACGTCGCACCCTGGTGGGTGAAGATGTGCGGCTCGTAGAAATGAAAGTTATAGATCACGTTCGGATCCCGCAGCGGCTCGAGAAAAACCAGTTCATCGTCATTCGACCAGCGAGCCCCCGCGGCTATGATGGTGTGCTGGGGAGCACGCTCGCGAATGGCCGCCGCCAGCCTGGCTTGCACCCCGTACCAGCGGTAGCGGTCGGTGAACTCGGGTTCGTTCAGGATTTCAAAGAAGACCCGCTCCCGGTCCCAGGAGGAGTAGTGCCGCGCCAGCGCCCGCCAGAAGTCGGCGAACTCCTGCACAAAAGTGTCCTCTCTTGCGAGCCGTGATTTGAAGTCGCTATCGGGATGCACATCGATGACAACCGAAAGCCCCTGATCCAGAATCATCTGCACGGCTGCGTCGAGGTATCCAAGATATTCCGTTGAGATCTCGTCGGGCGCGTGGTTCGCCATCAGCGGTTGCGGATTCACGCTCAATCGAACGTGATCGAATCCCATCGACTTCATCAGCGCGACGTCTTCGCTCGTAGTCCAGTTCTGAAAGTGCTCCCGTGTATAACCACGCTTGTCATAGACCTGCGCGAACCACTCGCTGGCGTTAACCCCATGACGGAGGCGCGCCACACGCGATGCCAGCACAGAGGAGGACAGGTGTTCGGCGGAAACTACTGAAGAGCTCTGGGCTGACTGGAAGCTCGAAGCAAAGCAGCCGAGAATAGTGAGCAGTCCGATGCAACGCATGATCCGAAAGCATTTCATACTTTCCGTTAAGCGGAAATCGGCAGCGCCCGGACCCTCTTCTTCGTGGCCGCATAAATTGCGTTGCACAAAGCGGGCGCCAGCGGGGGAACGGACGGTTCTCCAATGCCCGTCGGTGATTCAGTACTGGGCACTGCGTACACTTCCACGACCGGAGCCTCATTCATCCGCAGCGGCGCGTAATCGTCGAAATTTCCCTGCACGATGCGTCCCTTCTCAATCGTAATCTGCGCTCGTAGTGCATTCGACAGCGCGTAGATTACTCCCCCGGGAATCTGCTGTTCCAGGATGCTGGGATTCACGACCTGCCCGCAATCCACCGCCGCTACTACGCGATGCACTCGCGGCACCTCGTTTTCCATGCTGATCTCCACCACTTCGGCCACGTAGGAAGAAAAACATGCGAAGCACGCGATTCCACGAAAGCGTCCGGCAGGCAGGGGCTTGGTCCATCCCGCTTTGTCGGCGGCCAGTTGCAGAACTCCTCGCATCCGCGCCGTGTGCCACGTCGTGGTGAAAAATGGAATGTCTTGATCCTTCGCCAGCATGTGTAACCGATACTCCAGCGGATCTTTTCCCGCCGCAGCCGCTAGTTCGTCAATAAAACTCTCGCTCGCGAAAGCCGCTTGCAGCGCGTAAACCGACCGCATCCATCCCAGCGGCACCACAGTCTCCGCGACCACATATTCCAGCGAAACATTCGGCAGCCCGTAGACAAATGCTGCTTCATCCGGTAAATCGGGATCGATTCCGTTTGGCCCTGGCTGACCCTTCTGCGCGCTGATTGAGGGCGCAACAATGCGATGGGTGAATGCCAGCGGCCACCCCGCGCCATCCACCACCGCGCTCAACTGATGCAGGCTCGCGGGGCGATAAGTCGACGATCGCATGTCATCCTCGCGCGTCCACAAGACTTTCACCGGAACCTGCGCTGCTTTTGAAACCAAGGCAGCTTCCACCGCGTAGTCGTGCTCAAGCCGCCGTCCAAATCCCCCGCCCATGAGCGTGACGTTCACCCTCACCTGATCCGGATCCAACCCTACAGCTTGCGCGACCGAATCGCGGCAGTCCTGCGGAACCTGCGTAGGCGCCCACAACTCACACGTCGTTCCCTGAAAATTCGCGGTGCAGTTTCCTGGCTCCATGGGAGCGTGCGCCATGAAGGGCAATTGATACTCCGCCGTAAGTTTGCGCCCCACGGCCTTGGAGACGTCGCCCGCCAAATACAGCGTTCCACCTTTTTTCGCCGCGGCCTGCTTCAACACTTCCATCACCGCCGCCGTGTTCAAATCCTTGTTCGGACCATGGTCCCAGTTCACGTTGAGCAGGCGGCGACCTTCCATCGCTCCCCAAACGCTATCCGCGACCACGGCAACGGAAGAATCGCTGATCTTACCCACGAAACCAACACCGGAAATCTTTTTCGACTCCTTATCGTCGAAGCTCACCGCCTTACCGCCAATCGTCGGACATCGCGACAGCACTGCGTACTTCATTCCCGGCATGCGGAAGTCGATGCCGAACACTGCGTCGCCCTTCACTTTCGACGGGGTGTCTACGCGCGCCAGTCTTTGGCCGACGATCTTGTAGTCCTTACTCTGCTTGAGTGGCGCATCGGTCGGGATGGGGAGCGTCGCAGCCTTCGCTGCCAGGTCACCATAGCTAAGTTGCCGCTTGGAGGCTCCATGCACAATGTTGCCATTCTGGGCGCCGCAGCTTGAGCGCGGCACCCCCCAGGTCAGCGCAGCGGCCGATATCAGCATCTCTCGCGCCGCTGCGCCTGCCTTGCGCATCGGATCCCACGTCGTCCGTACGCTCGCGCTGCCGCCAGTAGTCTGATCGCCGTAGAGGGTGCTCGCGCCAGCTTGCTCGATTTCAATGTGTTTCCAGTCGGCTTCCAGCTCCTCCGCAAGAATCATGGGCAAGGCCGTGCGGACGCCTTGTCCCATCTCGGAGCGCGCCACCACGATTGTGATTTTGTTGTCCGGGGTAATGCGCAGATAAGCGTTCGGGGAAAAAGCCTGTTTGCTCGCGCCCCCTTTGTGCGGCAAATAAAACCCCACCACCAATCCCACGCCCGCTGCAATTCCCGCAGCGACGAACTCGCGGCGATTCAAACCTTTAAGCTCAGGCGTTGTCATTGTGCTCATTGCGCCCCTCCCGCTGCCACGACGCCGGCGCCCGCAGCGCGGCGGATCGCCTTGCGAATCCGTTCATAGGTACCGCACCGGCACAGGTTGCCGTTCATGGCCTGGGTGATTTGCTCATCGGTCGGATTCGGCGTCTTCGCCAAAAGAGCTGCCGCTGTCATTATTTGCCCTGTCTGGCAATAGCCGCATTGGGGAACCTCTTCTTGAATCCACGCCTGCTGCAGGACATGCAAGCCATCCCCACCCAACCCTTCTATCGTCGTGATCGATTTTCCCACGACCTGAGACACCGGCGTGGAGCAGGATCGAATGGCTGCACCCTCAACATGCACGGTACAAGCGCCGCAAAGCCCCGCCCCACAGCCAAATTTCGTTCCCGGAAGGTCAAGCGTATCCCGCAAAACCCAGAGCAGGGGAGTCTCCGGAGGAACGCTTATTTTCTTCTCGCTACCGTTTACGCGCAGTGTGATTTCAGCCATATTTTTCGAGGTAATTGCGACTTGAACACCATCCTACCCAACCAGACAGAAAAGTGAAATGGGCTGGGCCTGCCCCATTCGATGGTTACGAGTTTCCTCAGTGGACAATGCCGCCGCCCGAAGCGATTTCGTCGCGCACAAATTGTCCAGCGATTACTGCTCCTTCCGACAGGATCGGAAGTACTAAATCCAGAGTGATTTTGAGAATATTGGAATCGTCCGCGCACCCGCGCGTCAGGTACGCTTGACCAGAGACCAAAGGCCAACGTGATCTTCGTGGCATTCGGCAAGGAAGTCCTGCGTAATAGTAGTAAGGTCGCAGACTTACGCGGCTCTTTCCGCCCTCCGCTGCTCATCGGCCTCCCGGAGGGCTACCAAGTCCTCTACGCTCCACAGCCGATCGGTTACGCCGCCCACCATAGCCGCGTACTTGCGAAGTGTACGATGAACCTCAATGAATTTTTGAGAGTAGCCCCACTAACCGGCTCTGCTGAAGCTTGCAGTCCGGTTAGGGAGTTCGTGGAGAGGCAACTCATGCTGCCATATGGCCCAGTGACGGTTTACGCCGTGGACGCCAAAGCAATGCTTTTTGCCACGCCTTTCAATTTGTCCAGTCGCATTCATGCCCGCGATAATCCAGACCACTGGCCAAAGCCTCGGGCTCGAAGAGTCCCGGTTCGGAGAAAGTAGCCGCCCGCATCTCAGAGGAACGGTGGGTTAGCGGCCGGCCTCGCGGCCAATCTGGTCGGCAATCCGTTCGCCAACCTGCTGCGCAAACACTTGAAACGCGGGAATCTCAAATAGCCGCGATCCGATCTCTTCCTGCGGCACGCTCTCCGCATGCACCGCGCCCGCCCCATCTAGCAGGGCCGTGCGCAGCCTGGCTGCCGTCGCAGCGTCGAAACTTTCTGAGATCACAACGCTGTTATCTTTCCAGTGCTCCACGATCACTGCCCCTTCCTCGGTCATGATCTGGACGACCGAAACCGGGCAATTCGGGCTCGAACACGCAGGCACGACTTGCACGGTCGCACTGCGATAACGCTGCGATGCCGCACGGCCGTAGAACCCGGCAAACCATTCGGCCGCTTGCGGCGTCTTCCATCGCGAAACATACAGTAGCGCCAGATCCGCCGTGCTGGGCGAAATGTCTGCGACTGTCTTATCTTTGCGACGGAAGGTCATATACGATCCGCCCTGCCATGCCGCGGAAATTTCATCGGCAATCTTTCGTTCGCCATACTGCTTCAGCAGGGCGCGTACGTCCAGTTCGCCAATTCCGCCCGAGTCGTACACCTCGTACTGTTCGCCCACGACATCGCGCATGTCTGGGATGCGTACCGCAGGCAGGTTTTCCCGGTTGATGTACGACGCCGGCTGCAAAACCTCGTGCGAGTTCCGCGGGGGCCGCGCAAATGCTCCTGCAAATGCCATTTTCTTTCCGCCTTTGTGCAGCAGCTCACCTTCGAAGATCAAACCTTCCTGGTAGGCAAAAGTTCCCATCTCGCGCAGAATCATGGGCGCATCGTGCATGAGTTGGGAATCAATCACCGCCTTTACCGCCGGCTCTTCCATCTGGTAAATGAGCCCCGGCGTATTTTCAAGGCTGCGCCCCACTGGCTTGAGGAGGTAATCCACGTACACCACCATGGCTTGACCTTCCACTACGGCCTTGCGCGCGATCTGAGTGTCGCCCTCGATGGGCGCGCCACTTCTTGCCGGATCGCCTGTAGGCTTCGTCGCCGCCTTCATCCACTTCGCCAAGTCGTAGTTCTGGTCCTGCAAGGCATGAGTCAACTCGTGGGCGAGGATGGGCTCCTGGCGGTCTGGAGGAACCCAGTTCAGCATAGAAATTTCCTTGGTCTCGTCGTCGTAATATGCCGCGATTTCCTGGCCTGTCGACTTCACTAGAAATTCACTTAGATTGAAATCCCGCGGCAGGAGTCCGAGCTTTTTCAGGCTCAACTCTTCTTGCGCGAAGCTTTTCGCGAATTCCTTCTTCGCCATTTGTCCACTGGCGTATTTTTCAACGTCGGCCTTGCTTACCAGCCGGCGCTTCACAGCCGCATGCTTCGGCATGCCAGTGTCTTCGGCGGCGAAAGCAAAGATTCTGTCCACGGATTCGAACAGCTTTTTCGTATCCGCGTCCGTCATTTTGACTTCGTTGGTCGTGTCCCTGCGGAGTTTGCGGGCCACGTCACCCAGGCTTTGCCCGGAATCTGCCTGTTGGCCGAACCCGGAGAGGGCGAGACAGGTAGGAACGTAGACAGCCAAGAAACCGCACCGTCGCCAAAATGTCTGCATCGTTCCTCACTCAAAGACGAGAATGCACTCCCGTCGATTCTGCTTGAGTCAGGCCCGCAACTCACTCGCTAAGTTCGGGTTGAAATTACGAAGGTAAGCTAGCGCGAGAAAAGCGTTAGCTTTTATTGAAAATGACGATGGGAAGAGACTATTTTAGCTCGGTTAGCTTTTGCGTCGCCAATTGCCCTGCTTCCCCAGTGGGATTGTCTTTCTTGATTTGTTCGTAGAGGCGCTTGGCGTCGAGCGGCTGATTGCTCGTCTGATACAGCTCCGCAAGTTGCAACTGCGCCGTTACCTTACTTACCGAAGTGGTCGGCTTATTGATCAATTCCTGGTACAGGGCAACGGCGTCTTTGGTGCGCTGACTATTCCCGTAGAGCGTTGCCAGGGCGAGCTTGGCGATGGACGCCAGTTCCTTATTGCCGGTGGAAGCCACGGTCTTAAAGTTATTTTCCGCGGCAGCATTGTCACCCTCGGTTGCGGAAGTCACGCCTAAAAAGTAGCGGGCCATGTCCGCCGACCGGGTGTGCGGATACTTGTCGAGGATTGTCTGAAACTGCTTCTTGGCAGCCTCGGCTCGTTCCTTGGCGCTTGTGAAGCTGGGAACTCCTGGCTGAGCAGGGGTACCAGCCGGACGAAGCTGAGCCTCCAGAGTCCTAACCGCCTGCGTCAGGTCGAAGCTCGCCTTCTCGTTCTGCGCGCTCAAGTAGTACCAGCCGCCGGCGGTTGCGGCGACGATGACTGCTAATGCGATGGCGACGATGGCGAGAGTGTTCCTATGTTCGACGCTCCAGTGAGCAGTCTTCTCGGCCGCCCCGATGGTGACCCGGCTGAATGCATCCTGTTTAAGCTGATGGCGAGTCTCTGCGCGCACGAAGATCCCTTCTAATCACTCTGATGGAGGGTAGAACCAATATGGCGATGCTACAGTTTAACAGGACGAAAATGAGCCCGTCAAAACCGGAGCGCGGCAACTTTGCCCATTTCTAAAGGAACGGCAGTCGAGTCCGGCGTTCGGAGCAGACTTGGTATCCGGCGTCCTGCTTAGTGGGACGTCTCTTCGAGCAATCCTTGTTCGAGTTTTTCCTGGCACTCGATGCAATGACGGGTCCAGGGCACAGCCTCTAGACGCTTGGCGTTGATCTCTTTGCCGCAGTGAATACACTCGCCGAAACTGCCTTCGCGGATGCGGGCCAGAGCCTTATCCACCATCTGCAGGAGCTGCCGCTCATTGTTGCTCTGGCTGAAGAGAAATTCTTTCGTGTAGGAGCTGGCCGCGCGATCGGCAATGTCCTGGGCCGTATCTTCGTCAGCGGAGCGGCCGTCGGCCTGGGTGCGGGAGACCGTGCGGCGCAATTCCTGCTGCCGCGTTTCAAGCCGCTTCTTGAATCCTTCTAACTTCTTCTTGTCCATAGTGTCACTTCTAAAATCCTGCGACGGCTCCCCGGAGCCGCCGATGAGGTAAAGGCCAAACGACGATCATAAGCGCGAAAATTGAGATGCGTCAACAGGCACGGCGGGTGCACGCGGCTGCACGAGTCCTTCGGGACCGCGCCAGGGATGAAGCTTCGCATGAAGAAATGGAGGAATTTGATCACAGGCCCCTTGCCTTCGGTAGCTGCTCTACACCCAGGGTTGAGGCCCTTCCGGCCAGAGATTGTTTCTTGAGGCCATTGGCGGTTACGCGGCCCTGAATCTTGTCGTAGGTTTTCTGAGGAATCAGCTTCTTCCTGCGCCGATCTTCCCTGGAACCAACGGAACGAGCATCGATGATGTTCTGAGCATGGTGGAGACCGATGCCGGGTAGCGCGGCTAGGTCTTTCTTGCTAGCACTGTTGAGGTCGACGGGCGGTCCGTTGGCGGACGGAGTGTCGCGCTTCTCTGCGGCCGTCATTTTGTGAGTTTCGGAGGTGTACGAACTCTGATCGCCCGGAAAGGAGCGGACTGCTGATTCGGCTGTCCGATAGAAATCGCGGCGAGCAACAGAACGGACGGAATCCCAGCAACTGAAGCCGGCAGCATGAACCATGAACCGAATTTAGCGTGGAAGAGCAGGACAGTAGTAGGGAAAGTAAGGTGGGAATCGCAGGGAGTGAGGGGAGTGAAGCAGAGGGCCGTCCGGTACTAATCCTAAGGACAGCCCCCACGATCGCGCTTGGTTAATGATGATCGTGATCCCAATTCTGCTCAGTCTCCCAGCGATGTTCTTTTCCGTTCCACCACTGATGGTGCGCCTCCCAACACCGTTGGCGTTCGGCGTTCAGATCGCGACGCCTGTCTTCGGCCTCGCGACTGCGCTCACCGTTGTGCGCGATGGCTTTGTCCAGGTTTGCCTCTGCCTTTTCGACGGCATGTTGGCACTTTGACCGGTCATCCGCGTGAACACGCGGGGCGGCTACAAAAAACATAAGCGCCGCCCCCATTACGGTCGCGGCTGCTGTTTTTCCAAATCGTAAATTCAAGCGCTCTCTCCTCTCTATCTGTTTTCGGTGGCGGCGACGCCGTCGCCGGAGATTCTGACCTACACCCGACCTACACCCAAGGTTCGTCTCTGATATTCGGAACAAACAAATACTATGGGCGTGGATATCCCCGCTTCGATACAGTTCATCCTGTAATTACCATTTGTTCACTGCACTCCCTGGATTACCTCCGCCCCGGCTGTCCAAAACAAAAGTTGTAACTCCGTTCCCCACACCAACTTATCGAGGTAGAGGGTCTTTCATGTTAGCCAGGGCGTAGGCCAAAACGGCCATCGCGGCGGCATTTTCCCGGAGTTCGGTGGGAACGATCTTGTCCAAAGTGTCGGCAGCTGTGTGATGGTAGTTGAAGTAGGTGCGGCCGTCCTGCATAACACCGAAGGCAGGCACTCCGGCATCGGCCATCGCCGCGATGTCTGCACCCGGAGCATCGGCGGTGGGTTGCAGGATGGAAGCGCCAGTGCTTAGAAGGACAGTTTGCACCGGGCGAAGGGCATTGATGGCGGCCGGTGCGGCTTTGACCTCGAAACCGAGAGGATGGGCCGCACCCGAGTCGCTCTCGATGGCCGCGATATGGTGAATAAAGTTGTTGAAATATTCGGAGGAGTAGGCTCTGCTCCCTGCGCCGCCAGTTTCTTCATCCATCCAGGCAATGACCCGCAGCGTGCGCGCCGGGCGCAGGTGAAGGCGCTGGAGTATTTCGGCAGTCTCCATAGCGATAACGACTCCTGCTCCGTCGTCGATGGCGCCGGTCCCGAGGTCCCATGAATCGAGGTGTCCGGAAACGACGACGATCTCCTCGGGGTGCTCTGAACCTTTTAGGTCAGCGATGACGTTATAGCCGGTTGCGTCGGGCAACTTCTGGGGAGTCAGGATGAGATGCATTCGGATCTTGCCCTGAGAGGCGAGGTGGACGATGAGGTCGGCGTCCTCCGCGCTCACAGCGCCCGCAGGAATTCCTGCAGGAAAGCTGAATCCGGTGTGCGGGAGGCGATAGTCAGCATTGCCGACGGACCGGACCAGGGCGGCGGCAGCGCCAAGATCGGCTGCGGCCTTAGGCCCGGCCCCGCGGTAACGAACGGCCTCGCCATAAGCGGCGAAGCCAAGTCCGCCGGCGGCTTTTTGCTTGTCGAAGATTTCGTTGAACAGGACGATTCTACCTGCAACTTTGTCACGACCCAGTGCCTGCAGCTCTTCAAAAGTACTGACGGTGACAACCTCTGCGGTAAGACCTTCGGTGGGGGTGGGGGAACTTCCACCGAGGGCGGTGAGTACGATCCTTTGCGTAGCTCCTGAAACCATGCCGGGATACTCGACCAGAGCCGCAGTTTCGACGCCGCGAACCCAGTGCGGTACGGTGACCGGTTGCAGTCTCACTTCCAGGCCCAGTTGGCGCAGTTCTCCCGCAACGTATTCGGCGGCAGCGCCCGCCTGAGCCGATCCGCTGGGGCGTGGTCCAATGTTTTCGGTAAGGTGAGCCACCTGCCGGTAAGCATAATCGTCGTTGAGTGCGGTGGCTTTGATGGCGGACAGTTGCTGTAAGAGCAGCGGCGGGAAATTGTGCTCATCAGCGGGCGAGGGTTGTGGCACAGCCATCCGAGACGCGGGGGAAGGCATCTGTGCCGGAGTTTGGGCAAAAGCATTGAAGAATGTTGAAACGGCAAATGCGGTCTGAAGGGCGATAGATGAGCGAAAGGCCTTGGTCATAGATGTGGGTCAGTGTATCCGACGCTAGTCGGCGGGGGAAAGGGACGAACTTCATAGTCAATCTACGGTACCCACCCGATATATCGGATGGCTGCAGATGCTAGCGTGAGACATGGACAAGAAACAGATTAACGATCCCAAGATGACAGTGAACTTCCTGATCTGGGTTGGCGGAGTGTTTATGCTCGCGCTCTTTCTCTTACTTGCGCATTTCGTATGGAGGATTTTATAGCCTGCTGGCCAGCGAAAAAATGGCCCCATTTCTGGGGCCAAGTTTCGAAGAGGCGAATTTGGTAGGTCATTTCAGGAAAGGCTATGCAAGTGACCGTTCCGCCAGCCGGAACAGCACTTCGGGAAAAGTTTGGAAGAGAAGCGAGTGAGGGTCATTGCTTTGGTTGCGGCCTCTTGGTTACATGCAAGGGAGCATTTGCCGCGCCAAAAGCAGGAAATGCGATCCCGGAGTTTAGAATTCAATAAGTCGCTGGCTAATCACGGCTTAGCCGGAGTACAGCTCGAAGGAAGCAAGGCCTATCATCTGAAATCTACGATGGCGAGTGCAGAAGCATGCACATTAACGCATATGGCGAGATGCTTCGATTGAATCTCCCATGCGAGCCGCCGGCGAAAACCGGCGGCTCGAAAGGATTGAGACTAACTATTTCCAGCCACTGTACGCAGCTTCCCGGGGAGGAAGTGATACGGCGGCCATGGTCCGCTAATCGCTACCTGACAATTCTTCAATTGCTTGGTGGCTGTGTTGTAGCGGTTCTGATATTTCTCCACCGATTTGGAATCGATGAGATGGGCGATGTCGATGAGCATGCCCTGTGGCGCAACCTTCTTGCAACTTACTTCTTCTTCCAGCGGATTGAATAGCTTGTGGACTTGTACGGACAGGGCACGAGCCTTGGTCTGGCGTTCACGCTCGCGCGAGGCCTTAACTCGCAGCTTTGAAAGATAGTCGCCTCCAACCGTGTCGGGCAGGATGACATCGATCATAGCCTCGCGCAACGACCCGTCGGTGACGGTCAGTTTAATATGCATTTCGGATTTGCCGCGGAGTTTGGCGACGCTCACGCCGAAGGCCCGCCGGTTAACCCGGACTGCCTGGCGGAGGGCGTCATCGCTCTCAAAGATGGTTCCGAAGCGGAAGGGTAATACAGTGGAATTGCGAAAGCAGCCGCTAACCACACGGGCGTGGTCGATGACGGCTTTCTGATCAAGTTCTCCACTCTTAGGGTCATATTCGCTCACAATCACAGCAAATTCGCCGCTGGGATAGCTGAGGACAGGGGCTCCGTTCACGCCTTGAACATTCTCAATTACGAAAGGGCGTCGGGAACGGGTACCGTTAGGAAGGGTCTGGTGCTCGGTAAGGCAGTATGCGTACCACGACATATTGAACTCTCCGAACCGGGACGGAGGCGGACGAACCACCTCTTTATGTTGTTTTCCACAAGTTGAACTGAAAGCCTGGAAGTTTACTTAGCGGTGCAGGGTCGAATTGGGAAACTTCGTACCCCGTAATGCATATTACTTCGGTTTACATGAAAAAAGCAACTTTTTCGTGGCGTCAGGCATCCCTGAGGAAATTTACTGGTCTAGCCGCCCCCTGCGGGGTCAGGATCAGTAGTCTGCGGTCCTTGCCAGAACTAGGCTTATCTCTTTTTGTTGTTATGGATTGCGGCTGCACGGGAGGCGCGCTCCTGGAGCGATAAGGTTACAACCTGGAGCATGTCGTCCTGCGGTGCGGGTTTCCCCGTCCAGATCTCGAATTGGCGAGCGGCTTGGTGGACGAACATTTCAATTCCCGGGATGATCTGCGCGCCTCGCTGTTTCGCCAGTTGCAGCAGTTGGGTCTCGGGCGGGTCGTAAATCATGTCAAAAACGTAGCGGGCATTGATTTCTTTTTCCTGCAGCGGGCTCTCGCGTGTATTGCCCATGCCGACCGGCGTGGCGTTGATGATCACGTCGAACGAGTACTTTTTCAGGTCGGCGCGCTTTAGCGCGCGCGCATGAGCGCGACGGGCAAGCTTCTGCGCCGGAACCGCACTCCGATTCAGGATGAAGACCTCCGCCCCGCGTTCCTTTAGGCCAAAAACGGCGGCACGAGCCGCGCCTCCCGCGCCGAGCACGAGGATTTTCGCATCCTGCAGGGTGCTCAGGCGGCGCTCCACGGGGCGCACCACTCCGGAGGTATCTGTGTTGAAGCCGTAAAGCTTGCCATCCTGAGCGCGCACGACGGTATTGCAGGCGCCAATCTTCGTCGTGTGCGTATCCGTGTTATCGAGATAAGGAAGAATCGATTCCTTATACGGCATAGTAATGCTGAGGCCGTGGATGGGAATTTCACGCACGCAGGTGAGCAGGTCTTTGAGAGTCTTGGCATGCAGCGCGAGATAGACGGCATTGACGTTCTCGCGACGAAAGGCCGCATTCATGATGGCGGGCGAGAGCGAATGAGCAACCGGATCTCCGGCAACCCCATAGACTCGGGTGGCGGCGTCCACTTGCTCAATACGGTACACGCTGCGCAGTTCCTGCGCGGTAACTTGTCCGGGAGCGGTTTCCTCGCCGGGACTGACGGCGGCGAAGGTAAACACGCTGCCGGCGCGCACTCCGAGCACGCGGCTGATAATGCCCTGTTCGCCCATACAGAGGCCAATGATGGAATGGTTGTCGCTTTCGCGGCCCAGGAACTGGATCATGGAAACATTATCCGAAAGGGTAGCTGCCGTGCCAACCACCTTGTAGAAGTCTGCGGGGAAGGCCCGCATCTTTTCCAGAGTCTCGTCGAGCTTTTTCGTGCCGTGAAAATCGTGGAAGGAAAGAATGAGTGCGGCGCGGCTGCGAAGCTTTTGCAACTGTTCAGGCTTGCACTTCTGAGCAGTCTGGAGTTCAACGTCGACCAGCTGGCATCCCGCAGCTGCGGCCTTTCCCAGGATATCGAGTTGGGAGGCGATCGAGCCGCGAAACTTGCCTCCGCTCGCGACCCGCCGGCAGGTGGCGATCACCATAACCCCGGAGTGCGTTTCCAGAAAATGCTTGATCTTCGGAATCGCCAACCCCGGCCTCGAAATATGGTCCAGCCTGAACTCCAGAAAGGAGTTATCGCGGATTAGTCCTTCCGCTTTTTCGGTCAGCTCGGTGGGATCCGGGGCAGCTACGGCGACACACACTCGCGGCAGGCGCAACGGTAAGAGGCGAAGCGGATAGCTTTTCGAAGCAGAAATCATCTTGAATCAATAGGTTCGGATTGAAGCAAAAGGTTCGGCGCGAATCTTACAGGGGTCGAATTACAGATGCAACAGTGGATTCATAAATCGATCGAAAAAACTGTTTCCAGGAGCTGCTTGACACCCTCGTAACCTTGACCCCCTCTTACCCCCTTGTTACCTTCCATCTGGAGCATTGCTTCCATTGCACTTGACTGCCGAAGGGCGCCAAACGTGT
>Ga0307476_10001288_pt1 | contig 15408 bp, 14 predicted proteins | sample atmos_gasesECM2C_2_FD_203314 | JGI IMG/M metagenome (GOLD analysis project Ga0307476, IMG submission 203314) | Hardwood forest soil microbial communities from Morgan-Monroe State Forest, Indiana, United States - atmos_gasesECM2C_05 | ecosystem: Environmental > Terrestrial > Soil > Temperate... | reverse complement strand
CTACATGTTCGACATCAACGGACTTCTGGAGAACACCCGCAAAGACCTCGTCGACTTCCAGCAGCCATACGCACACCAGCACAAGCCGACGCGAGACTTCGTAGCAGCCATCGAAAGCATTAAGCCGACAACCATCATTGGTGTCAGCACAGTTGGCGGCACGTTTACGCAAAAGGTCGTCGAGGCAATGTCACGCATCAACGAGCGCCCGGTGATTCTCGCTCTTTCCAATCCGACCGAGCATGCCGAATGCACCGCTGAACAAGCCTATACCTGGTCGAAGGGCAAAGCAGTGTATGCAGCCGGTGTGCAGTTCGAACCGGTCCATTACAACGGCCGGACATTTCTGCCGGGACAAGCAAACAATTTCTACATATTCCCGGCGGTGGGCATGGCGATCTTCGCCACACAAGCGAAGCGCGTCACAGACGAGATGTTTATTGAGGCGGGGCAGGCAGTGGCGGATCAGGTGCCCTCGGACTTGCTGAGCCAAGGTCTGCTCTACCCGCTGCAGTCGAACATTCTCGAGACCGAGATTCAGACTGCCGCCCGGGTGGCGAAGCTGGTCTTCGATGCTGGGCTCGCTCGCGTCAAGCGTCCCGCTGACATCGTTGAGTTCATTCGCGAGCACACTTACAAGCCGGAGTACACGACGCAACTAGAACCAGTAGGCGCAGTAGCCTGAGTCACTCGGAAAAGGGGCAGTCGGCAGGCGCTCGACTGCCTCCAGTAATCCATGCATGCGCTGTCGGCCTCAAGGGCTGCGCAGTGTCAAAGGAGAATTGTGCTCTCAAACGTGAACCAGACCGACGCGTGGCTCTCCTACGGGTTTGCCTTTGTTGGAGGGTATGGCGATGCGGCCAGCTTTGTACTCGCAAAGACGTTTACTGGACACGTGACCGGGAATCTGGTGCTGGCGGCAATTGCTGTAGCAGCTCTCGATTGGCGAGCCGCGCTTGCGCATCTCTCGGCCATTGTCACGTTCTTGATGGGGATCTTTCTGAGTGTGGCTATCGCACGCCCCCTCAAGACGTGGCCATCGTGGCGGTTGCTTCCCACGATCATGGGGACAGAAGTAATTCTGATAGCGGCTGCCTCTTTGGCGCTGGCGTCAGATCTGGCCCACGGAGCTGGAATATTCGTGATGTTGGTGTCGCTAGCACTCGGACTACAAAATGGAGCATTTCGCCGTGCCGGCGGCATTAGCGTTCACACGACATATCTGACAGGGATGATTACAAGCCTGATATCTACGGAGACTGAGAAATACGTTTCTGAGGTGGCTCCTCAGCCGTTAACGGCTCCCGATCCGAAAATAGCATTGCTCTGCGGAATCTGGATCGCCTTTGCCCTGGGTGCTGGAACGGGAGCGGCGATGGTTTTTCTTTTTCGAGCGCTCGGGATGCTCGGAACTGCGCTGCTTCTGATCCTACTCCGATTGCGAGAGGTGCAATCATGACGACTCGACAACAGAGGGAGATCACCCCCCACCCAACCAAGACGAGCTATGTGTTCCTTCACGGGGTCACGCTGTCGATTTTGTGCGTGATCAGCTACTGGCTCATCACGCACATGCTTGTGCAACTGTCGCTCTCCCGAGACGATGACCTCCTCGGAGGCATGTGGGCCGTGGCCGCTACCATATTTGTGTACCGCTACAGTTACGAGGAAAGCATAGGCGCTGCCTTATCCCGTATGGGGGCAACTGCGTTAAGCTTCGCCCTGTGTTTTGTGTACCTGTTCTTTTTCCCGTTCCACCTCTGGGGAATGGCCGCGCTGATTGGAGTCGGGGCTGTCGCGATGTCCCTACTCGGCCGCCCGAACGACATTATCACCGCAGGAATCACGACGGCGGTCGTGATGGTTGTTGCCGCCATAAGCCCGGATCATGCATGGAAACAGCCCATCCTGCGCGTGGTGGACACGATCGTCGGAGCCGCCGTTGGCGTCGCTGGCGCGTGGATCAGTCTGAAGCCACCTCACACTGGGAGTACAGCGGCCTGAATGGCCTATAAGAATATGCGAACGCTAACCGACAAATTCACGATCGCGAGTGCAAGCGACGTCGAGGTCCCGACCGGAGGCTCCCGAGGCGAAGGTTATGACAGCTTCACGCCGATCGCCAACCCGGACCGCGATCAGACGACCAGACGACCATAAGACTGGGCTTGAATCGCAAACGTAGTTGTAGAGACTCTGGAGCCCGACGCTCAAAACAGATCTTCTGCCTCCTGGCGCGTGAGTAAATACCGAAAATTGAAAGGAGATATCGAAGTGACGACAGAGCGCGCAAGAACAAATCAGACGACATCGAAGGACATGAAGATTGGTCTCTTCATACCCTGCTACATCGACATGATCTTTCCTGAGGTTGGGATAGCTACGCTAGAACTCTTGGAACGATTCGGACTTAATGTGAGTTACCCACTCAATCAAACCTGCTGCGGCCAGCCCATGTCCAATAGCGGCGACGAAGTTAATGCCGCAGCGGCCGAACTTCTGTTTGTGGAGAACTTCAAGGAATACGAATGCATCGTCGGACCAGCCGGAAGTTGTGTCAAACAGGTCCGGTGTCATTTTGACACGCTCGAACAGACCGCAAATGTTAAACACGTTCGTCAACACACCTATGAGCTAGTTGAGTTCCTCCACGATATCTTGAAAGTCGACGCCTTCCCCTGGGCTGAGTTTCAACACTCAGTCGCGCTGCACAATAGCTGCAGTTCCATCCGAGGCCTCGGCATTGCCAAGCCCTCCGAGATCATGGGTGTTCCATTCGACAAGACAGCAAATCTGCTTTCGAAGGTGAGGGGCTTAGTGCTCGTACCTGTAGACCGGCCGGACGACTGCTGCGGTTTTGGCGGCACCTTCTGCGTTACAGACGAAGCCGTCTCTGCCCGGATGGGAATGGAGAAGGCTCATGACCACGTTCGCCACGGAGCCGAGTACGTGGTCTCGCCCGACATGTCGTGTTTGATGCACCAACAAGGGATCGCACGGCGCGCCGGTTTGGATCTCAAATACATACATGTCGCGCAGGTGTTAAATGGCGGCCCATTCTAGGAGAGGGGGTTTTTGGGTATGAGCAATGCGACAAAGGTTGATCCGGCGGCGGCGGCCGAGCTATTCATCATTCACGATCAAGTCCACGAACCGATGCATGATCGCTTCTTGTGGGCAACGATGCAGCGACGCGACGCGGAGGCGGCGGCCATCCCGGAATGGGAGGAATTGCGCGAGTTAGCGTCGAAGATTAAGGAGCATACGCTCACTCACCTTGACCACTACCTGGAAGAGTTCGAGGAGAATGCCACAAAACGCGGCGCGCACGTCCACTGGGCAGTGGATGCCGCCGAGCACAATGCGATTGTGTATTCCATCCTCGAAGACCATGGCGTTAAAGAGTTGATCAAGAGCAAGTCCATGCTTCAGGAAGAGTGTCAAATGACAGCCTTTCTGGAACACCGCGGGGTCGAGGTCGTCGAATCGGACCTGGGTGAACGAATCCAACAGCTCGATGGCCAGCCACCCAGCCATATAGTGTTCCCCGCCATCCATAAAACGCGACAAGACGTTGCCCGACTGTTCGCGCGCACCGTTGGTACCGATGCAAACAACGATGATCCCCACTTTCTGACTGAGGTCATGCGAAACAACGCTCGTCCCAGGTTTCTGGCGGCGGGAGCGGGGATGACAGGAGGCAATTTTGCGATCGCCGAAACGGGGACCTTCATGGTCTGTACCAACGAAGGCAATGCCGACATCGGCGCCTCTGTGCCGCCGCTGCACATTGCGAGCATCGGCATTGAGAAGATGGTTCCACTTGTCGAAGACATGGGAGTATTTCTGCGACTGTTAGCCCGAAGTGCGGAAGGAGCACCGCTCACCCAATATTCTTCCCACTTCACCGGACCGAGGAAGGGTGGCGAGCTGCATATCGTGCTGGTTGACAACGGGCGGAGCCGTCGGCTTGGCATGCCCGACTTCTGGCATTCACTGAAGTGTATCCGCTGCGGCGCTTGCATGAACACCTGCCCGGTTTATCGCCGTAGCGGCGGTTTGGCTTACGGTGCAACCTATTCGGGCCCCATCGGCGTCATCCTCGACCCCACGTTCGATGAATTCAAGTACAGCGAACTGCCGTTCCACTCGACCTTGTGCGGATCATGCTCGGAGGTTTGCCCGGTGAAAATCGACATCAGCGATCAGATTTTTAAGTGGCGCAGGGTGATGGCGAAAAAAGGATACCTCCCATTGGCAAAACGGCTGTCATTCGCAGTTGCAGGCCAGGTATTCGGGCACCCGGAGGAATACCACGCCATAGAGAAGATCGCGGAGCCAGCAATGGATTTCGCGCCGCACTTCCTCTTGTACGACCGTTCCTTGAATCCCTGGGGACGAAACCGAGAACTCCCGCAAATGGCGAAGCAAACCTTCCGCGATTGGTATCTCGCAAATCGGAGTGACCATGCAGACATCGAACAATAGCCGCGACGCAATCCTTGCGGGAATCCGTAGCAGTCTCCCGCAGAATAAGGTCGAGCATCCTCAGATTCCAGTCTTCAAAGCGACGGAGAGGCCGCTCCTGTCAGAGTTTGAACAACATCTCCAGCAAGCCGGAGGATCTGCTCACGAGGTCGTCAGTGCGGCGGAGGCCGAGGCCAAGTTGATGGCGCTTCATCCCCGAGCAAAGGTGATTTGCTCGGCGGTGCCAGAAATCGTCGGCACGCGCCGAGTGGAGAAGGTTCGCGATCCTCACGAACTCGCTGATGTGGACGTGGGGGTTGTACGCGCACAGTTCGGCGTTGCAGAAAGTGGCGCCATCTGGCTCACGCAGGAAGATCTTGTTGTGGATGCCCTGGCAGTGTTGTCCCAACATCTTATTGTTCTTCTCGATCCGAAGCATATCGTGCCCGACATGCACGAAGCTTATCGGCGCGTGCGCCTGAACGAGACGGCCTTCGGCTGCTTCATGATGGGGCCATCGGCGACCGCGGATGTGGAAGCAACCCTGGTACATGGCGCTCAGGGAGCTCGCTCTCTCAACATATTCTTGCTGCCGCCGGCACGAACGGCGGTTTTGCGGGGCTCAACCATAACTTCGGGGGCCTAAACCGGGAGAGAGCGAAAATGGACAACTTCATTGCGGCCCGTTCTCAAATGGGCATGTCGTTAGCATTCCACATCGTCTTCGCAACGATTGGTGTTTCGTTACCCTTGATGATGACAATCGCCGAATGGCGGTGGAGGTCGACCGGCGACCCGGCTTACCTCGTACTCGCAAAGCGCTGGGCGAAGGGGACAACCATCCTCTTCGCCGTCGGCGCTATCTCCGGGACAGTCTTGTCTTTTGAACTCGGCCTACTATGGCCGCGTTTTATGCAGTATGCCGGTGCCGTTATTGGGATGCCATTTTCACTGGAAGGTTTCGCCTTCTTCACGGAAGCAATCTTTCTTGGGATCTACCTATATGGTTGGAACCGAGTGCCGGGCTGGTTTCATCTTCTTTCGGGCATCATCGTCGCCATCAGCGGTATCCTCTCCGCCATCTTTGTCACACTTGTGAATGGCTGGATGAATACGCCGACAGGCTTCGAAATCGTGGCTGGTAAGTTCGAGAACATTCATCCGTTCGTTGCGATGTCCAATCCGGCCGGAATTCCAGAAGCCATACACATGGTCCTGGCGGCATACACCGCAGCTGGCTTTGCAACCGCGGGCATCCATGGATGGCTTCTCCTGCGCCGCGGCAGGAATCGATTCGATGAGGTTGCTATCGGAATCGCACTACTGGTCGGTGGCGCAGCCGTTCTTCTTCAGAGCGTGAGCGGCGACGCCCTCGCACGCATGGTAGCGGCGAAGCAACCAATGAAGTTGGCCAGTCTTGAGGGTCAGTTCCAGACCGAAACGGGCGCGCCGTTCCGCATCGGTGGACTTCCTTTTCCAGACGAACGCGAAACGAAATTCGCGATCGAAATACCGCATGGTCTAAGCCTTCTCTCATTCCATAGTCCTAACGCGCTGATTAAAGGACTCGACCAGGAACCAGAGTCCGACTGGCCGAACGTCCGTATGGTGCACATCTGTTTCCAGATCATGGTTGGGTGCGGCAGCCTGCTGTCTCTGTTTGCTGTTGCCGCAGGCTGGCTCTCCTGGAAGAAACGGAGCCTGATCAATCACCCCAGGTTCCTCAAAGCGCTCGTTTTTGTCAGCCCCCTTGGTTTCGTAGCCTTAGAGGCCGGATGGATGGTGACGGAGTTGGGTCGTCAGCCCTGGATCATTTACCACCTCATGCGTACCAAAGACGCGGTAACTTCCATGCCGAACGTTACGATCACGTTCCTCGCGATGACAGCGGTATACGTGATTCTCGGGACCATAGTTGTTTGGTTACTGAGTAGGCATTTGATCGCAGCGCCGGAAGGAAAACAACTTGCGCACCAGGGGGTCCTGTAATGAGTACGGCTGTCATTCTCGCAGCGGTAATGCTCGCGGCTCTCGTCATCTATTCTTTGTTTGGCGGACCTGACTATGGTGCTGGATTCTGGGATCTCATGTGCTCTGGACCACGGCGACAAGATCAACGGGACTTAATCGCAAGCGCAATTCAGCCTGTGTGGGAGGCAAATCATATCTGGCTCATCCTGGTCGTCGTTCTGACGTTTTCCGGCTTTCCGGCTGTATTCAGTTGGATCAGCTTAGGCCTTGCCGTACCAATCTTTCTGATTCTGCTTGGCATCGTCCTGCGCGGTTCCTCGTATGTCTTCCGCGCCTACTTCACAGGAAGCATTCGAACACAACTCTTTTGCGGCAAGATCTTCTCCATATCGAGCAGCATCACTCCGCTATTTCTAGGGATAGTGATCGGGGCGATCTCTAGCGATGCTGTAATAGTGAAGGACGGCGTCAGTGAAAACGGCTTCCTTGGAACCTGGTTCCATCCGTTTCCTCTGATCGTCGGCATGCTTTCTCTCTCTCTCTTTGCTTATCTATCGGCTTGCTATCTCACTATCGAAACAAACGACGCCTCGCTTCAAAATGACTTTAGGAACCGTGCGTTGACCTCCGGTCTCGCCTCGATCATCTTCGCCGTCCTCACCTACGTTGTCGCAGGAAATTCCGCTAGGCCGATACGCGATGGTTTGTCGCGCGTTCCCTATGTCTGGCTGATCGAGCTCGGCGCCGTGATCGCGGTATTGGTGGCTTTCCATGCGCTCTGGTCCCGAAGGTATCTCCGCGCAAGAATGGCTGCGGCGGCCCAGGTGGCTCTCATCGTGACGGGCTGGGGCGTCGCTCAGTATCCCTGTCTCGTTCGGCCCGAGCTTACGATCTTCAACAGCGCGGCGCCTTCAAACATTTTGTCAGACCTGGAGATCGCCGTCGCGGTGGGTGCCCTGGTCCTAATCCCTTCGCTCATCCTGCTGTTGTCGGTCTTCAAAACGCAACGCAAATCGATATCAGCCGTAGCGGACACAACCCTTGACTAAAGTTTAGAACCATGTGGAGAACTCTCATGCCCACGCTTACTTGCCAGATTTCGCAATCCTTGAAGAACGTCATTGGAGAACGATCTCGGTCAACTGGGGAGTCTATCTCTTATCTGGTTTCGAGCGCACTGTCGCGTTGCTTTGATGTACCGCAGCATACGCTCTTTCAGGTCTCTACATCGGGGGCTCTGGTGCAGGGGGTTTACGAGCGCGCCGTGTCGAGTAGGTTCTTGCTCGACTACGGCGACTTCGGGCTTGGCACCTTCGAAAATCTCGACGGCGAGATGGTCGTACTTGATGGGGCAATCTATCAGGTGCGAAGTGATGGCAGGGTCCTGAATACCGTCGATGATGTGGGAACCCCTTTCGCAGTGGTAACGCGTTTTACCGCGGATCGGGATCAGAGGATTGAAAACGCCTCAAGTTTCGAGGAAATCACCGCAATCTGCGACCAGTTCCGTGATTCGGACAATCTATTTTACGCCTTCCGCATCGACGGCCGCTTCGCCCATATCCACACTCGCGCCATGAAGGCGACGCTTGATGGGCTTCCGCTGGCGAAGTCCGCCGCTATCCAACCGGAATTCGATTTTAAGGATCTCGATGGAACCCTCGTAGGAATCTGGGCTCCGCAGTTTTCGAGCGCCATCAACATCTCCGGGTATCACTTCCATTTCCTTTCCCAAGACCGGACAAAGGGCGGTCATCTGCTCGAATGCAGTGGCAAGAACCTGCGAGTTCGCGCGGAGAGGCTGAATGACTTCCATCTGGCTCTTCCGGAATCGGAAGAATTCCTGCGAGCGGATCTCACCAAGGACTCGGCGAAAGATCTCGCTTATGCGGAACAAATTCACAAAAAGGAAAACCCCTAATGTCTGTGCAGAAGAAACAGATTAAGCAGTTGGCGGGTGCAGATATCATCGTCCAAACGCTTGAACACCACGACGTCAAGTGGGTGTTCGGAATCCCAGGTGCCAAGATCGATAAGGTCTTCAACACACTTGTTGATTCATCGATCCAGACTGTTGTCTGCCGCCACGAGCAGAACGCGGCCTTTATTGCTGGCGGCATCGGGCGCATGACCGGCAAGGCCGGGGTAGCGATTGCGACCTCCGGACCCGGTGTTTCAAACCTCGTCACCGGCTTGGCTACAGCGAACACCGAGGGCGACCCTGTGGTGGCGCTGGGAGGGGCTGTGGCCATCTCCGAACGGCTCAAACAGGTTCACCAGACGATGGATTCGGTGAGTATCTGCAAGCCGGTAACGAAGTTCAGCGCCGAGATCGACTCGCCGGAATCTACGGCTGAGGTTCTGACCAACGCGTTTCGCATTGCAGAGACAGACAGGCCGGGCGCTGTCTACGTCAGCCTTCCCAAGGACATCATGGCGAAGCCTGCCGAATGTGAAGTCTTGGCACAATCTGGTTACCTAGCGATGGGGCCTGCCGATGAGAGGGCCATTCAGGAAGCAGCGCGCTTGTTGAACCAGTCGAAGAAGCCAGTCGTTCTGCTGGGTCTGCTTGCAAGTAAGCCAGAGAATGCAGCGGCTGTTCACGAATTTCTAGAGCGTGGAAAGCTGCCTGTAGTCGGCACATTTCAAGCCGCTGGATCGGTTCCGCTGCAGCTCTTCCACAACTTCGGAGGTCGCGTTGGGCTGCTCGCAAATCAACCTGCCGACATGATACTCGAAGCAGCCGATCTCGTAGTTACCGTCGGCTACGATGCGGTCGAATACGATCCGCCGATTTGGAATAAGGGCAGGCAGCGGCCAATCGTGCACATCGATGCCCTTCGCGCGGATATCGACAATGCCTACAATCCTGCCGTCGAGTTGATCGGAGACATCGCATCTACTTTGCGACTTCTTACACCGCTTATCTCCCACATCGGTCCGGATACGGAGATTCAGCAGCTTCTGAGCAGTGTTGTGAAAGAACGGAAGGAACTGGTGACATCCGCCGAGAAGCTGAACGGCGTCCCGATTCACCCGCTCCGTCTGGTTACGGAGTTACAACAGCTCCTGACGCCCGACATGACGCTCTGCTCCGACATGGGCTCATTTCATATATGGCTGGCGCGCCACCTGTACAGCTTCCGGGCGCGCCAGCTGCTGATGAGCGACGGACAGCAAACGCTTGGGGTTGCGCTTCCCTGGGCCATTGCAGCGACGCTCGTGCGCCCATCTGAGAAGGTCTTGTCCATCTCCGGCGACGGCGGATTTTTGTTCTCTGCGATGGAACTTGAGACGGCGGTCCGGCTCCAGTCTCATCTCGTACACATGATATGGATCGACGGGACCTATGACATGGTGGCCGTTCAGGAAGAGCAGAAGTACGGCCGGCCGGCCGGCACAGAGTTTGGCCCGGTCGATCCTGTGAAGTACGCGGAAGCGTTCGGAGCACGAGGCTTCATGATCCAGTCTCCGGACCAGATCACTGCTGTGCTCAAACAGGCCTTCGACACGCCAGGCCCTGTAGTCGTTGGAGTTCACGTCGACTATCGCGACAATCACAAACTCTTTGAGCAGGTGAATGAGCGGAGCGTTCACGAAGCATCTGCAGGTTTCCTCAGCGAGACAGACAATCGCTGTGAAACTGAGAGTGCTCGGGAAAGTAACACGATGAGTGAAAACGATGGTTCGAAATCGGGCGATCTGGCAGATCTATGAATTATCACTCTGCCTCACTACGCTGCTTGGTGTTTTACGGCCGGGCCACTCTCCTTATGGTGCTGAATGAAGATTTGTATCACAGTCCCGCTTCTATTTCTGTTTCTTGGTGGACGCACGTTCGCTCAGAACGCTCCAGTTTCACCCGATCATCCGTGGCATTCCTCCGGTGAGCAGCAAATCGAAGAACTTGCTCATCGGTTCCCTGCGACAGATTTTAGCGTTGATCTCAGCCGGATCTATTCATTGGCAGAACTGGTGGACTTGGCTGAAATACACAATCCCGAGACGCGTGTTGCTTGGGAACGTGCCCGCGCTCAGGCGGCAGCTTTGGGCGTCGCACGCAGCGAGTTGTTTCCCACATTGGCGGCTGCTGCACTTTCTCAGACCGGTCGGGTGGAAGCCGACTTCGGAAACCGCTTCGACGGCCAAGCCATCCAGGACTTTCAAATTGCGCTGGATCTCAACTACGTCGCCGTTGACTTCGGCGCCCGAGCGGGCCGAATCAATGCCGCTAGAGCGGAGGTCCTGGCGGCCAACTTCGCGTTCAACGATACGCATCGCAAGGTCATTTACAAAGTAGAGCAGGCCTACTACCGCTTGTTGAATTCGGTGGGACAAGAGGACGCCGCGCGAGCAAGTCTGTCTAACGCCCAGACAGTGGAGCAATCCGCAGCCGATCGTTTGAAGAATGGCTTGGCAACTTTACCGGACGTGCTGGAAGCGCGGAGCGCAACGGCACAGGCGGAATACGATCTGCAAGCTGTGCTTGGAGCTGAGGAGATCGCCCGCGGAGATTTGGCAACTGCGGTGGGAACCTCCGCGACCGTCTTGATTGAAGTCGTGCCGCTGGACCAGGTGCCAACTCCGGAATCGATCGGCGATACGATCGACCAGGCGATCAACCGCGCGCTGGCAAAACGCCCCGATCTTATGCAGCAAGTGGCTGAGATAAGGTCCGCAAGTGCAAGAATCAAAGAGGCACGCGCGGCGTACCACCCTTCACTCAGCCTCTATGTCAGCCCAGCTGCGCAATCGCTGTATGGATTACAGTCGCCCTACCCTTGGACGTATACGACGGATTTGGTCGGCGGAGTGGGTTTCAGTCTCCAGTGGACCATCTTTGATGGGGGCGCGAGAAAAAACAGACTGGCTCAGGCGCAAGCTAACGTTCACGCCGCAGAAGCACAAGCCAGAGTCATCCGCAACGAGATTGCGGACGAGGTTTGGACGGCTTATTCGAATTTGAACACCGCCTTTCGGCAGCGCCAAGCGGCCCTTGCACTCTTGGAGGCCGCCAGCCAGTCTTACTCCGCCGCTCTCGAATCGTACAAGTATGGTGTCCGTAGCTTGTTGGACGTCACGGCCGCTCAGAAGCTGCTCGCACAGGCCCGTACGGCCGATGTGTCGTCTCGTGCTGAACTCCTTACCCAACTCGCTAACTTAGCCTTCCGAACCGGTGATCGGGTCCGATCGAATGCGAGGAAACCATGACCGGGATTAGAAACAATCTTTCCTGGAGGTGCGCAACCGTAATTGCTCCACTTGTGCTCTGCGGATGTGAGCGAGCGCCATCCTTCGACGTGTTCGGTTCGTTTTTCCCGGCGTGGCTGCTCTGCTCGGCACTAGCCGTGTCGCTTACTGTTCTTGTGCGATGGCTTTCATTTCGTCTGCGAATCGCGCTCGCTCCTCCGATTCTGATCTATCCGAGCCTGGGTGCGTTTTTTGCGTTCGCCTTATGGCTTACCCTTTTTCGTTAGTGAGGACCATGGACATCGATACTAATACGGAAACTCGCAAGCGGATCAGCCGCCTCATCAGTATGGGCATTGTGGTAGGCACTGTGGCTCTCGGCATGGCGGTGCTTTACCGGACGAACCGTTATCCGCGAACTGACGATGCCGAAGTCTTCGCGAATTTCATCGGAATCGCACCACAAGTGGAGGGTTCGATCATACGGCTGAATGTGCGTGATAACCAGTTCGTGAAACAGGGTGAACTGCTGTTCGAGATTGACGACCGGCCATATCGCTACGCTGTCGAAAGAGCAGTATCCGAGCAAGCTGCTCTCGAGGGACAGATCGCAGACGAACGCCGAAGAATCGCAGCGTTGGTGAGTGCGGTTTCTGTTTCACAAGCGAACATTCACAGCGCGGAGGCGGACGTCGCAAATGCAGAGCAGGGCGTCAGCCGGGCCCGGGTTGAGTGGACTTATACGAGTAACAATTTGCACCGTCTCGAGCCTCTGCTCGAGAAACAGTTTGTCACCGTAGATCAGGTGGATTTAGCTAGAACTTCGGAAGCGGCACAAGCGCAAGCTCTAAAGCAGGCTCAGTCGCAACTCCAGCTATCCCAGGCAGAATTAAACTCCGCTCGGTCGCGACACGAACAAGCCAAGCATGCGGTGACAACTCTCGCGCCACTCGTCAACCAGCGTGGCGCTCGTGCATCAGCAGTGGAAACTGCCCGTTACAATCTCCATAACTGCCGAGTCTATGCTCCGTTCGATACGCGGGTAACTAATCTCACAATCTCGGAAGGCGCCTACGCGCACGTAGGTCAGCAAGTGTTTACCCTTATCGATGCACGGACCTGGTGGGCCATCGGAAATTTCCGAGAAGGCACTCTGCAGCACATTTCGCCGGGGATGCGGGCTGACGTTTATGTGCTGTCGCAACCAAACGTTCGGCTCGCCGGCGTAGTGGATAGCATCGGTTTCGGCACAACTCCTGATCCCGACGTCATTGGCCGATTGGGAACGGGTCTCCCCGACGTGCAGCGAACCCTCAATTGGGTCCATCTAGCATCGCGATACCCAGTACGAGTCCGGGTCAAGGACCCTCCTGCTGACCTGTTTCGAGTCGGCGAGTCGGCGGCCGTGGTCATTCGGGGGCACTGAAGATGGCTACCCTGGCACAAAGCGTTCCGGCGTCGCCCCAACCTCTGGCCTCGTTGTGGGAGTTTCTCAAAGAGGAAGTCCAGCCCTATCCAGGAAGGTCCACGTTGGCCGCACGAATGGTCATTGCCGGGACTCTCGCCATGATCATTACGATGACGTTTCGAATTCCCTATGGTGCATATTGTGCTATCTACGCGTTTACCATTTCACGCGATAGCTCTCAAATAACGGTGAGGACAGCAAGAACCAGAATTATCTCTTACGCATGTGGGGCAGCCTACGTCTTGATCGGGGCCCTGTTTTTTCTCGACGATCCAGTGCTGCGTTTTGTCTGGGTAATCGGGGCGTTATTCATCATGTTCTATGCGATTAGCGCCATGGCCAACTACGCTGCGGCTTCCACAATCGGCTATTTGATTGTATTGACGGTTCCCCTATGGGATGAGCACATTTCAGCCGAGGCCAGGGTGGAAGGTACGCTTTGGGCGATCGGCGCCCTAACGATTGGCAGTGTGGTCGCGGTGGCCGTCGAACTGGTATTTGCAGAAATACGGCCCGGGGATGACCTTCTGCGATCCATCGCGGACCGTTTGGCTTCTGTTGAAGCCCTGCTCGCCTCCTATTTAACAGAACGGACCGGCCAGGCGGCGGAAGACAGGGTCACACGATTAGCCCTCCTCGGGGCATCGAGATTGCGAAGTACCTTACGCGGCTCCAGCTACCCGCGGGATTACACCGAACAGATGGGCGCGGTTGTGGCGCTTGTCGGAAGACTCGTAGATATTGCCGCTAATCTGATACATCTCAACGTTCAGGCTTCCCCAGATGACCGGCAACGAATACGCACCTTGATAGCCAACATTGCGGGCATTCGTGCCGATCTACTGAACCAGACGATTCCAAGCCTAGCTGAATTGACCAGGGAGAGCGAAGCTCTTGGTAGCGTTCCGCTGCTGCGGGAGATGGAGAAGACCGTATCGCTCATCCCGGAGGTATTTTCCGGCAAGAGTTCCATGAGCGAACTCGCCCTCTCACCATCCGACGGCGAACGGCCTTGGAGGCTTTTTGTTCCGGACGCTCTATCGAATTCTGAGCACCTGAAGTGGGGTTTGAAGGGCGGCCTTGCAGCCAGCCTTTGCTATGTCGTCTACACCTCGATCGCCTGGCCCGGCATCAGCACAGCCGTCACTACATGTCTCTTGACCGCGTTGACCACTGTGGGCTTCTCCCGCCAGAAGCAGATCTTGCGCTTCGCGGGCGCTGTGGTGGGTGGATTTGTTTTCGGGATGGGTTCTCAAGTCTTTATTCTGCCTTACCTCGATTCGATTGCTGGATTTACGGTTCTTTTCATAGCCGTTAGTGCGCTCGCAGCATGGTTCACCACGGCAAGCCCTCGCTTGTCCTACTTTGGAGTGCAAATCGTGGTCGCCTTCTATCTCATCAACCTGCAGGAGTTCAGAATTCAGACCTCCCTCGCGGTAGCGCGCGATCGGGTTGTCGGCATCCTACTCGGACTCTTTGTGATGTGGCTGGTGTTTGACCAACTATGGGGCACCCTAGCCGGGGTCGAGATGAAGAAAACGTTCATTTCCAACTTGCGCTGCCTGGCTCAGTTGGCAAGGCAGCCATTTCCCGAAGAAAAAAGGCTTGCGGTCGAGCACAGCTTTTCGCTTCGTGAGACGATCAACGCAAACTTTGACAACGTCAGGAGTCTGGCCGACGGAGTTCTGTTCGAATTTGGTTCCCCGCGGCAACAGGATCTCGCGTTGCGCAGTCAAATCCGTCAGTGGCAACCGCGTCTGCGGACACTGTTCGTGACGCGAATTGCATTGGTGAAGTACCGTCTCCGACTCCCAGGTTTCGAATTACCAGAGGCCGTGGCTAAAGCACAGCAGGAGTTTGACGATCGGCTAGCTGGGGCGCTGGATCGTATGGCAAATCGAATGGAAGGCAAAGCACTGGAAGGAGGAGACGACTTTGAAAATGCGTTTGAACGATTGGAGGTGGAGGTCCGAAGTTGCGTTTCCGAGGGACCGCAACCATCGATGAGGCAGAAACTGCAGACTTTCCTTGCGCTCTCCCGAAACATTGACAGCCTGACTACATCCCTAGAAGAAGAAATCTGACCTGTAAAATCAAGCTACCGTACCCCGGAAAAGCATAGAGCTTTCGAGCTTTTGATACTTTGGCAAGTGCTTCCGTGCGTCTTGGTTGTTGGCAAGGGATTGATTTGAGAGGATGGATGCCGGAAACCGGACCTGCGACGTGGGACAGATGAGCCTCCCATGGCAATAACACGGGAAATGCGGGAATCCACCACAGTCATTTTGGAGCAATCGGACGTCTCCAAAACC
>Ga0307476_10001287_pt1 | contig 15429 bp, 14 predicted proteins | sample atmos_gasesECM2C_2_FD_203314 | JGI IMG/M metagenome (GOLD analysis project Ga0307476, IMG submission 203314) | Hardwood forest soil microbial communities from Morgan-Monroe State Forest, Indiana, United States - atmos_gasesECM2C_05 | ecosystem: Environmental > Terrestrial > Soil > Temperate... | reverse complement strand
ATCGGCGTGGCATTCGGCGGTTGGGCCTACCTGCGCTGGGGAACGTTCCGGTCGCTCCTGGTATTTGGCATCGGCCAGGCTCTCACCAATTTGCTGTATATGTGGCTCGCGCTCGCGGGCAAGAAGGTGTGGCTGCTGGTGCTTGCAACATCCCTGGATACCATGGTCGGGGGCATGGGTCAGGCGGCGTTCGTCGCCTTCTTGGTGTCGCTGTGCTCGGCGGATTTCAGCGCCACTCAATACGCGCTGCTGTCCGCCCTCGCGACCTTGCCGCGCAACGTGACGGGCTGGATTGCAGGGCATCTAGTCCCGGTGATCGGGTGGGCGAATTTCTTCGTGGTCACCTGCCTGATTGCGGTGCCGGGGCTGATTTTGCTGGTGGCGCTGCGCAGGCCTCTGAATGAGCTGGGTGCGCGCGAAGCGGCAAAAAGCTGACGCTTCGGCTGTCTGGTCGAAAGAGGCTGTCTGGCCGAAAGAAGCGAGTTTTAGGAACTCAACGGCGCAGCGATCGATCGTTCGGCGTGGACCACAGCGTGCGCGCATTGTCCTCGAACTCACGATCAAGGTCTTCGGCTTCCACGTCCACCGCGCCCGACCAGTCTTCCGGTGCATCGGCCGAGTCGATGAGTTCGTCGAGCAGCTGTTCGGTCCAGGAATCGAATTCCATTTCGGCGACGGTACCGTCGAAGTACTGAATCTCGATGGTCTGGTCGTGGTCGTCGATCGCGACCACTTCAAAGAGTTCGTTGGTACCGCCTCGATACCACTGACCTACGATCGGTCGGATTGCGTTCATCGCCGTCTCCCCGTCTCCGTCTGCTATGCTCGCCTCCATTCAACTCCGAATGAATGATTCGCGCAATATGTATATTTTGCGCGCAGCAGCATCGCCAGTGATCGAACAGCTCGTCAAATTCTTCGTCGTCTTTTTCGTCGTCGTCGACCCCATATCACTGATCCCATTGTTCGCCGGGCTCACGCTGGGCGCGAGCGGCCGCTACAAGAAAAGAATGGCCGGCAAGGCGACCCTGATCGCACTCGGGATATGCGTGATGTTCGCACTGGCCGGCGCGAAATTCCTGGGTCTAATGGGAATCTCATTGAGCTCGTTTCGCATTGCGGGCGGGACGCTGCTGTTCTTGATCGCGCTCGACATGGTGTTCGCACGGCCCTCGGGCACCCGCTCGACCACTTCCGAACAAGAAGAGGCCAAGAAGCGCGAGGACATCTCGGTTTTTCCGCTGGCATTTCCCTTCATTGCGGGGCCCGGCGCGCTGGCCACCATTTTACTGACGGCCGGCGAGGTGGATGACAGGCCGCTGCTGTTCGGGGGGTTTCTCGGCGTGGTCGCGCTGGTGCTGATCGTTTGCTGGGTCTTGATGCTCGCCACGCCGCGCCTGATGAAGGTGCTTGGGCTGACCGGCGCCAATGTCGTGAGCCGGCTATCCGGAGTGATTCTCGCGGCCCTCGCCGTGCAGTTCATCGTCGACGGTATTCGCGGCAGCTTTTCCTGACCGCGCCGCTGCCGCCTGTGCGGGCGACGCCGGTGCGCCTGCCGGGATTTTTGCGTAGGCCAAATCCCACACGCCATGCCCCAAGCGCGCTCCGCGCCTCTCGAAACGCGTCGGCGGCCTGAAGTCCGGCCGCGCCACGAAGGTCGAGTCCGCGCTCAACGACGCGAGCTCAAGTGTTTCATTGCACACGGACAGCATTTGTTCGGCGTACGCCTGCCAGTCCGTGGCGAGCCGCAGCACGCCGCCGCGGCGCAGTTTGGCCGCAAGCAGCGCCGCGAACGCGGCGTCGATCAGGCGGCGCTTGTGATGGCGCTTCTTGTGCCAGGGATCCGGAAAGAACACCAGAATCTCGTCGAAGGACTCGTTCGGTACTTTGTCCCGCAGCACCTCGACGGCGTCGCGGCAGATGACGCGCAGATTGCGCGCGTTCGCCTGCGCGGCGCGCAGCAGCAGCCGGCCCACTCCCGGACGATGCACCTCGACACCCAAATAGTCGATGTGGGGATTGTTCTCCGCCAGGCTGCCGATCACTTCCCCGACCCCGAAGCCGATCTCGAGGCAGCGCGGCGCACGGCGCCCGAAAATCGACTCCAAGTCCAATGGGTCATCGCCCAGGTCCAGGCCGTAGGACGGCCACAGCTCCGTGAGCGCGCGCTCCTGCGCGGGCGTCATGCGGCCGGCGCGTAACACGAAGCTGCGAATATGCCGTTGCGGCTGCATGGGCGCAAAGTGTGCCTGATATCATCGCTCGATGCGTAATTCCCGCCCATTGCCGGTGTTCGCGCTGCTGGCGCTGCTGCTGGCCGGCTGCGTCGGCCTGCCGCGGCACGTCGAGAAAACTCGCAGCACCGCGCTGCCGGATCCCTCGACGACTTCGCTGGGCCGCCTGGTTGCGGCCGAGGATGAGGGCAGGAATCTGTCCGGCGTGCGTCTCCTGACGTCGGGCGAGGAGGCGCTGGCCGATCTCATCGCGCTCGCGGACCACGCCGAACGCACGCTCGACATTCAGTACTACATCATCCACCAGGACGACTCTGCGCGGATCCTGCTGCATCACGTGCGCCTGGCTGCGGATCGCGGCGTGCGGGTGCGCGTCCTGGTCGATGACCTCAATACGGCGGGCGAAGATCGGCGGTTCATGCATTTGAGCGAACATGCGAATGTCGAGGTGCGCGTGTTCAATCCGTTTCCCGGCGGCAGGTTTGCCATGTGGACCCGCTTCGTCGCTTCGGCCAGCGACATTCGCCGCATCAATCACCGCATGCACAACAAGCTGTTCGTGGCCGACAATGCGCTCGCCATCACGGGCGGCCGCAACATCGGCGACGAATATTTCACGCGCGATCCGAAGTACAATTTCATCGATCTGGACGTGGTGGCGGCGGGCGCCATCGTGCCGGAGCTGTCGGCCTCGTTCGATGCCTTCTGGAACAGCAAGTATGCGTACCCGATCGCCTCGCTGGCTGCTCCGGTGAGCGCGGAGCCGGCGTCGACGCCGCTGCCCGAGGCTGAATCCGCCGGCAACCCCAGCTGGCTGGGACCCGAACTCGATGCGGGCCGAGTGCACCTGATCTGGGTGCCCGCCACGGTGCTCGCGGATCGCCCCGCGAAAATCGCGAGCGACGCCTCCTCCTCCGAGGAAGTCACGTTTGCCGACGACTTCGCGACGCTGATGCGCTCGGCCACACAAGAACTCATCATTATTTCTCCCTATTTCGTGCCGGGCGAGGACGGCGTCGCGATGTTCGCCAAGCTGATCGAGGAGGGCGTGCATATACGCATACTCACCAATTCGCTGGCGTCGACCGATTCGCCGCTCGTGCACAATGGATACGCGCGCTACCGCGTGCAGCTGCTCAAGCTCGGCATAGAGCTGTCGGAGGTACGGCCCAAGCTCGGCCAGAAGCGCGCCCGCTTTCACCCGTTTCGCAGTTCCAATGCGAGCCTGCATGCCAAGGCCTTGGTCATCGATCAAAAAACCGTGTTCATCGGATCGATGAACATGGACGCGCGCTCGGCGCGCACCAACAGCGAACTCGGGCTCGTGCTACGCAGCGCCGAAATCGCCCGCCAGGTCACGAGTCTGCTCGATGACATCAGCGCGGACGGCAGCTATCGATTGCAGCTGGTGGACCACAGCAATCAAATCCAATGGTCGAGCGGCGAGCCGGGCGCGGAAAAAACCTGGTACTCCGACCCGGAAACCACCCGTCTGCAGCGCTTTGCCTTGAAAATGCTGGCGCCGTTCGCGCCGGAGGAACTGCTCTAGGCTCCTTCGGTTCAGGACAGCCGGAGTGTGCTCAAATAATCTTTGACCTTGCCGCGAAATCCTTCGCTGCTCGTGACGGTGGCTCCGCCGGCGAGCACCAGGATGAAATCGCCGCGCAGCGTGCGATTCACCTCCTTGACGAAATTCATGTTGACGAGACACGAGCGGCTGATGCGCAGCATGGGTTGCGAGCGCAGCGCCAGTTCCGCCTGCTGCAGCGTGCTGCGGGCATGGAAACTGTCCTTGCCCACTCGAATCACGACGTAATTGCGGTCGGCCTCGATCAATTCCACCTGCGCGGCGTCGAGCACGTGCAGATGACCGCCGAATTCCGCCAGCAAGCGCGCCCGCTCCTCTCCCGGCGGGCGGGCATTGCGCTCCAGTTGCGCGAGCAAACCGGCGAGCAGCGCCTGGCGCTCATCCGTTCCGGAGGCTGCATGCCGGGGCCGCACGCGCTGCAGGGTCCTGCGAAAACGCTCCTGATCGAACGGCTTGAGCAGGTAGTCGACCGCGCTGAGCTCAAACGCCTCGACAGCGTAGGTGTCGTAGGCCGTGACGAATACCAGCGAAGGCAGTTGCGAGGGCTCGAGCGCGCGCGCAAGTTCAATGCCGTTCAGGGGACTCATCTGGATGTCGAGGAACAAGAGCTGCGGCTGCTGCAATCGAATCGCGGCCAGCGCGGCGGCGCCGTCGGCGTATTCACCGACCACCTGCAAGTCGCCCTCCGACTCGCAATATTCGCGCAGGGTGCGCCGCCCGGCCTGCTCGTCGTCGACGATGATGACGTCCATCATGCGCTGACCAATGCCAGAGACTGCGGCGCGCGTACGGGCGACTGGTGAATCGCCGGCATCGTGATTTCACTGCACCACTCGCCGCCGGTCCCCGACGCGCTGAGGCCGGCGCGTCCCTCGAATTGAACCGCGAGGCGTTCGCGGACATTGTTGAGCCCGATCCCCGGCTCACCCGGCAGCTGGTCCGGCGCGGTCGTGTTGAACACCGACAGCGTCAGTACGTCCTGGGCCATGCGCACCGCAATGCGCACCGTCACCGGACCTTGATGGCCCGCCAATCCGTGGACCACGGCGTTTTCGACCAGCGGTTGCAGGATCAGGCTCGGCACCCAAACCGCCGGAATCTCCAGCCCCGTAGGAAAGATCACGGTCAGGCGATCCGCGAAGCGCCGCTGCTGCAATTCCAAATACAACCTGACGAATTGCAGTTCGTCGCCGAGCTTGGAGAAGTCGTGCTCGCCGGCGTTCAGCAGCCGGCGCAGCAAATCCGCCAGCTGCACGACCATGGCCTGCGCCCCTTTGGGATCCCATTCGATATGACCGCGAATCGTGTGCAGCAAGTTGAACAGAGTGTGAGGCGACAGCTGCATGCGCAGCGCCGCGAGGCGCGCGGAGCTCCACTCGCGCTCGAGCGCGGCGAGCCGCAATTCGGAATTGCGGAATCGCGTATAGAGCGCCAGTCCGGTGATCAATGCCAGGCCAAATCCATAGGTGGGCAGAAAATTGACGAAGCTCGCCATCCACAGCGACAGAAAGAAGGGATCGGTCCAGGGCTCGGAGACGTGCCCCATCGCGTGCTCGTGCCATTCGGGCGCGCCCAGCGTCATTTGCGCGACGATGATGGCCGGGTAGGCCAGGGCGGCGAATACCACGCCGAGTATCAATTGCAGCGGCAACGTGAGCAGGAGCGGGCGCCACTGGATTCGCAGCGAAGCCCAGAAGGACACCAGCAGGACCGGCAGCAGCATCACGTGCTGCAACAGACGAGCATCCCAAGCCGAGAACAAAGAGACGTTGGTCACGCGCGCCATGCCGGTGCGCATGCTGTAGGCGTACAAAATGTTGGACAGGGTCACGTACACCCAGAACAGGCACGTGATGCCCAGAAACTGCAGCCGCGTCAGCCCGCCGGCAAAGCGCCGCGTCGAGATTTCGGTCATTCCGATCATGGTGGCAAGCCTAGCTCAACTGCGGCTCGTTGCGGAGCCCACGGCCCCTTCGCGGGACGAACCCGTCAGCCGGCGGGACGACCTCGACGCCGACCCGCAGACGCGAATGGCCCGCGGCGAGTCTCATAAGCGCGTCATTCAACACCGTTACCAAAGGAGAACGTCATGAGCACTTTCACACCGGCCGGGGTCTCGCGCGCCAAATTCACTCTGTTGTTGCTGGGTGGTCTGGCGGGCGTCATTGCCGCCGGCGCAGCCGGTGCCGCCGGCACCGACAGCGATGCGCCCAGCGTTATTGTCAAGTATAGCGAGACCAGCTTGGCAACCAACGGCGGCGTGAACGATCTGTATCGTCGGATCACGGTTGCAGCCAGACAAGTATGTCCTACCGTCTCGATCCGAGACCTTGCCGCTCAGCAGCAGGCCGCCCAGTGCCGGGAACAGGCCATCGCAAGGGCGATTAGCCAGATCGGCAATCCCCAGCTCGCGGCACTGCATGCCAACCGCGCGAAGAACGGCTAAATCATGGGCAACCTTCAGCGGTCGGCCGCAGGTTCGAGCGATACGGTGCGATGCACCACGGTGATGTCGCCGTCCTGCGAGCTGACCGCGTTCGGCGGCCTTGCGCGCCGCAGGGACAGCCCCGCCGGAAAGTCGTAGCTTTGATCGAACACCTGGACCGCCAGCGGCGAGCGGCCCACTGCATCGATGCTGAATTGCACTCCCGCAGCCGGCAGCGAGACGAAGTCGATGAGGGTGGCACGGCCGGCAAGCTTGCTCAGCTTGGCGCGCACCGTGCCGGCCGGTGCCGACAGCTCGAGATCGGTCACGTGCGCGCCGGCCGGAAAAACCACGATCGCCTCGGGCGCGCCGCGCGCCGAGCGCAAGTACAGTTCAAAATGCGTGAGGGAAGCGGTCGATCCCGGGGCTGAGGCGGGCTGTGCCACGCGCACAGGTGCCGAGGTCAGCGACAGTTGCGGAGCGGCAAGCGCAAGATTTGGAGCGTCGGCGTAGAACGCCGGGGCTGAGCTTCCCGCGAACCGCGGGTGCGGCACCGGATCGAAATGTGCCGCGGCGGCGAGCGCCGCGGGCAGGCGACGGGAATCGCACAGCGCCAGGTAGTGCGACCGACCGGTGTCGGCGTCGAACCAGTACTCGAGATTGATCCGCTCCGGCCAATCCGCCGAATAGGTGGGCAGGCTCGAGGCAACCAGCGCACCTGCCAGCGCGAGCGACGCGGCTGCCGCCAAGACTCCCCGCCGCGCGCGCATTGTCGCCGCGGCCAGCAATGGCAACAGCGTGGCTGTTCCCAGGCACAGCACCAGGGTCGACAGCGGCCATGCCAGGCTACCGAGCGCCGCGTACAGGAATCGCATCAGCGGAAGTACGGCGGCAAAGAACACCAGGCAGGGCAGGAGTGCCGCAAGGTCAGTTGTCCATCGCGGCGGCACGCGGGATCTCATCAACCCGAGATGTGGCAGCGCTCCCAGCGCGAAGGCGATGCTCGTCAGGAGCAGCGGAAAGCTCGCGCCCGGTGCGGCGGCGGCGGCGGCGACGGACAGCAGCGCGCCGAGCAGACTGGTCGCCACCCAGAATCCCCAGAAGCCGGCGCGCCGCGCCAGCCACGCGCCGGCAGCGCCCGCCGCCAGCAGGGCAATCGAGGCGGCCGCGATGTGCATGGGCAGGGGCTGCGCGATCCAGGACGAGCCGCCGAGCGGGGGCACCTTACCCACCGCTACAGCCACGGCAAGAAGCGCGGCGCACAGCGCCACGCCCGACACCAACATGCCGAGCGTGCCCACCGCTCCCCACACGACGGCGCGCGTATTTGTCGCGTTTCGGCGCACCAACATGCGCGCTTCGGCGAGCAGCAGCAGTATCGCGAGCAGCGCCGCCGGCACAGTGTATGCGGCGGGCCAGGCGATGAGCCTGAGCGTCAACGCGTCGAAGAAAACCGACTCCGCCAGTGGCGGCCGCAGTGTCGGGGCATTCGCCAGCGCCGTGAGTACCTTGAGCGCGCCGTCGCCCTGCTGCTGGATGCTGCCCGCATCCGCGTTGGCCACGTTGTCGAGCGGCGTGTGGTAGCGGCCGACGTTGCCGATGAAGGCGAAGTTGAAGCCCTGCATGCCCGCCGACTTGAACACGGTGAAATCGGTGTCATTCGGCAGCTGCTTGTAGACCACGTAGTAGAGCGAATTGGTGACCGGCCGCGCGATCGCGGATGCATATAGGCCCATGAGCCAGGTGTTCGCCGCGCCGGTTTCGAACATGAAGCTGGGCCCCGAGGTGCCGCGCGCCTCCAGATTGACGGCCGCCCTGACCTGCTTGGCAAGGCGGTGCTCGTGCACGAACAACGACGCGCCGAGCAGGCCCGCCTCTTCCCCGTCGCTGAGCAGCACAACGACGGGGTGACGCGGCGGCGGTCGTGCCGCCAGAATCCGTGCGATCTCGAGCACCGTGGCCACGCCCGCGCCGTCATCCGAGGCCCCGGGACCGGCCGGCACCGAGTCGTAGTGCGCCGCCAACAGGACCGCCTCGTCATCTCGGGAAACGGGGCTCAGCGTGGCGACAATATTGATGGGGCTGCCGCATGCCCCGCCCGCACACACGAGCCCGGATTGCAATTCGGAGGAGTACCCCATGGCGGTCAGTCGCTTGAGGATGGCCTCGCGCACCTGCGCGCCGGCCGGGCTCCCGACCGGATGCGGGACGCCGTTGCCTACCAAGTCCTCCAGGATCGCCGTGGCGCGATGCGCCGAGAATTCACCGTTCGGCGCGTCCGGACCGCGCGGCGCGGGCGGCCGATAGGCGGCCAGGGTTGCCGCCAGCAACACAGCGATCCCCGCCAGCGCTAACCACAGACCGCGATTTTCCGCCGCCATTGATCAACCGGCGGCGGGACCGCGCGCCATCAGTCGACGGCGATCGAACGCGGCTCATTGCCTGCGGCGAACGGCGAATGGCTGACGGCCGTCATCACTCCGGTCGTGGGTTCAACGGCATACACGGAGATGTCATTGGAACTATCGTTGGCGACATAGGCGAATAGGCCGGAGGGATCGAGGACGATGCTGATCGGGAAGGCGCCCGCGGCAACCGGCGAACCCGACAAGGCCAAGGCGCCGCTCAAGGGGGCAATGGAATACGCGGCCACCTGATTCTTGGCGGTAACGTTTGCGGCGTAGACGTAGCGGCCCGCCGGGTCGACAGCCAGGGATTCGGGGCTGGTTCCGGTCGCCAGCGGCGACCCTGCAATCAGGGTGAGGCCGCCGGTCGATGCATCGATCGAGTATTCGGAAATCGTGGCAGCCGTTTCATTGGCGACGTAGGCGAAAGCTCCCGAAGGATCCAAGGCGAGCGAGAGAGCGCCGGCGCCGGCGGCGAAGGGCGAACCGAATATCCTGCTCAACGAACCGGTGGCGGAATCGATCGCCAGCGCGTCAACCGTGCCGTCGCCGAAATTGGTGACATATAAGAAATTGCCGCTCGGTGCGACTTTCAGGGAGGCCGGTTGCGCGCCGACCGCGAACGGTGAATTGGCGATCTCGGTCAGCAGTCCGGTGGAGCTCTCTACCGCGTAGGCCGATACGCTGTTCGAGGCAAGGTTCGCCACATAGAGATGGCTGCCGGTGGGATCCAAGGTCACCGCCTGGGGGCTGCCGCCCGTCGAGCTGGGCAGGCCGGCGGAGGCGAGCGCTCCCGTCGTGCTGTCGATGGCAAAGACCGCGACGTCGTTCGAACCCTTGTTTGCCACATAGAGATAACGACCGTTGGGATCGACGACCAGCGACACCGGGTCGGTACCGGCGATCGCAAACGGCGAGCCGGCGACCGGCGCGAGGAAGCCGGCGGCGTCTATGGAGTAGGCCGATAGGTTGTTGGAGAGTTGATTGGCGACATAGGCATAGTGTCCGGCTTGCTGGCACGACACGATGACGTTGCTGACGTCGGCTTTGTCGATGCTGCCGGAGCCGTTTTGGACGGTGCAGGTCTGCGCCGGATTGGACGGCTGCGTGGCGACGGTGACCGAGTACGTGTCGTTGTTCGCGATGCCCTTCGTGAAAACGAAGGTACCGTTCGAACCAATGACCAGGTCATCGCCCGCATTGTCCGCCAGCACCAGCCCTTGGCCGGTAAGGCCGGTCACGGTACCGCCCACGGAGTACCTGACGCCGATCCGGCAGCCGACGATTGCGATCGCGGCTGCGGCGATGATGAAAGTTGCGCGTGGAACGGGGGGCATGGATTCATTGTAAACTCAAGCAATCCCGTTCAACAAACATCCCCCAATTTGGAGTCCGTCGTGCGCTATCACCTACTCGGCGAAACCGGATTGTACGTATCGGAATTGTGCCTGGGCACGATGACCTACGGCGGCAGCAAGGGCATCTGGGAGCATATCGGCAGCCTGCAGCAGGACGCGGTGAACGAGCAGGTGAAGTTCGCCGTGGATGCCGGCATCAATTTCATCGACACAGCCAACGTATATGCGACGGGCAAATCGGAAATGCTGCTGGGCCAGGCGCTGAAGACCCTGGGTGTGCCGCGCGAGCAGCTCATCATCGCCACGAAATCCACCGGCACCATGGATGAAACGCCGAATGGCCGCGGCCAATCGCGGCATCACATTTTCAACGCGATCGACGCCAGCCTGAAGCGACTGCAGCTCGACTACGTCGATCTATATCAATTGCACGGCTTCGATCCGCTGACGCCGTTCGAAGAATCGCTGTCGGCGTTGAGCGATCTCAAGCGCTCGGGCCGGGTGCGATACATCGGGCTGTGCAATATGGCGGCCTGGCAAATCATGAAATCCCTGGCCGTGTCGGATGCGCGGGGCTTCGCGAAATTCGTCAGCGTACAGGCGTACTACACCATCGCGGGGCGCGATCTCGAACGTGAGGTCGTACCGCTGTTGCAGGATCAGAAGCTGGGGCTGATGGTTTGGAGTCCGCTGGCGGGCGGCCTATTGAGCGGCAAGTACCGGGGTGTCGACGACAGCGGGCCGAGCGGAGCGCGGCGCACGACCTTCGATTTTCCGCTGGTCGACAAGGAGCGGGCATTCAAGTGCGTCGACGCCATGCGTCCGCTGGCGCAGCGGCGCGAGGTATCCGTGGCGCAGATTGCTCTCGCATGGATCTTGAGCAAGCCTTTCGTCAGCACCGTGATCATCGGCGCCAAATCGATGGAGCAATTGCGCGACAACATCGCTGCATCGCGCGTGCGGCTGACGGCTGAGGAGATCGATGTGCTCGACGAGGTGAGCCGATTGCCGCAGGAGTATCCCGGATGGATGCTCGCGCTCCAAGGACAGTATCGCGCGAAACCGCCTTTCAAGGATTGAGCCGAAGCGCCAGGTGGGTCGCCCCGCTTATGTCGTATCGTGCCGACAAGCTTCGAGTGCGTTAGAGTGAACCAACCGGCGTGATTTGGCTCCAATCACGGCAAAGGAAGCGGCATGCAACCAACCCGAATGCTCGGAAACGTCAAGAAGTGTGTACTCGCGGGCGGTCTGCTCGGCGCCGCGTTCATTCCGAGCATCGCCGCTGCGGCATTGGGCGAGGTGGAAGCCTCGGTGCAGGCGGATCTGGCGCAGCTGCACGGCTCGATCAAAGTTGCCGCGCATGCGAATTATCGGGTGCACGAAATCCAGTTGCCCTCCGGCACCTTGCTGCGCGAGTTCGCCGGGTTGGACGGCACGGTGTTTGCGGTTGCATGGAACGGTCCCACCGTGCCGAATCTGCGCCAGACGCTGGGGCGGTATTTCGATGATTACCTGACGGCGGCGCAGGCGAATCGCATGGGCCACCATCAGCTGCAAATCAATCAAAGCGATCTGGTCGTGCACGCGAGCGGCCATATGCGCGCCTTCTCGGGCGTCGCCTACCTGCCGCCGGCTCTGCCGAGCGGCGTGAGCATCGGAGAGCTGCACTGATGGCCGGTTACGCTCCCCTAGGTACGGCGGCGCGGGCATTGCGTTTGGGCCTTTGCACGGCATGGTGTCTGTCGATCCTTTCCTGCGGAGGCGGCGACAGCACGCCCGTGGGCACTACCCCGCCTCCTGCCGGCGCCAATGTTGTCAGCGTCGTGGTCGACGCCGGTCCGGCCGGCACGAGCGATGTGAACACGCTGTTCACCACGGTCACGGTGTGCGTCCCCGGCAGCACCACCAGTTGTCAAACCATCGACCATATCCAAGTGGACACTGCGTCCTACGGGCTGCGCATACTGGCCCCGGCGCTGACCTTGAGCTTGCCGGTGCAAACCATGACGAGCGGCGACTCGCTGGTCGAATGCACGCAATTCGTGGACGGGTACAGCTGGGGTCCGGTCGCCTTGGCCGACGTGCAGATCTCGGGCGAAACCGCGCACTCGGTGCCGGTGCAAGTCATCGGCGACCCGAGCTTCACCAACATTCCCGCAGCCTGTTCCGGTACCGGGACGGAGGAGGACACGGTCGCCGCATTCGGCGCCAACGGCATCTTGGGTGTGGGCGCATTTGCGCAAGACTGCGGGCCGGGGTGCGTGAGTACCGTAGACAATGGAGATTATTACGCCTGCAGCTCGACGCTTTGCCAACCGACGGCGGCGGCGCTCGCGAGCCAGGTGCCAAATCCGGTCACCATGTTCGGCGCCGACAGCAACGGCGTGATCATCCAGCTGCCGAGCGTCGCCGCGCAGGGAGCGGCGACGGTGACGGGGTCGCTGATTTTTGGGATCGACACCCAGTCCAACAATAAGTCCGGCAGTCAATCCGTCATCACTCTCAACAATTTCGGAGAATTTGAAACGGCTTTCAGCGGAGAAATCCTCAGCCAGAGCTTCTTGGATACCGGATCCAACGGTCTTTATTTCAACGACTCCTCGCTGACCGCTTGCACCGCCACCAACGTCAAGGATTTTTATTGCCCGACCAGCACGCAGAGCCTGACCGCCTCGGTGCAGGGACAGAACGGTGTGTCGGCGAACGTCAGCTTCAGCGTGGGCGACGCGCAAACTCTGGGCGCAAACGACCCTACATTCGTGGCGTTCCCGACGCTTGCCGGCCCGTATCCGGGCACTACCGCGAGCTTCGATTGGGGCTTGCCATTTTATTATGGCCGCTCGGTATACACGGTCATCGAGAACAGCACCACCTCGGTCGGCACAGGTCCCTACGTCGCCTTCTGACCGGCCTATCCCACGCTCCGCCGGCAGGTTAGACTCTCTTGGATGACTACCACGCGGTCTTCCACGGCGACTTCCCCGGCGGCAAGCACAGCGGCGCTGCAGCTTGATTATTTGTCTTCCGATGAGATCGCTTCCCGGCCCGCCGCGTGGTGGCACAGCGTGTTGGGGGTGGTGGGCTTCGAGAAGCTGCCGCCCATCGAGGAGACCCAGGTTCCGATTACCGCCAGCATGACGCCCTCCCTGGGTGCCAACGATACCGTCTGCGAGGTTTGGCGAGTCGGGGGGGCGGGGGTTCAACTATCGAATGGCGCCGCGCAGGGCAGCCGGGTCAGCTATCGGTTCTGCGACGAACTGCTGTTCGGCTCAATCACCATCGACGAGCGGCTGCTCGAGGCAGGGTATGCCCTCGGCGGCGCTCCCGACAACGGCTGCGTCGACGCCGTGGCGCTCTCCCGGGCGACTGAAATCGCCTATCAGGAGATTTTCGGCGTGCTGCGTGAGACTGAACACCGGCATTTGATTCGCATCTGGAACTATCTCCCTGAAATCAACCGGGAAACCGGCGGCGATGAGCGCTACCGTCTATTCAATTCGGCGCGCCAGCTGGCGTTCCGCAAATCCGGTCAGGCGACCGTGGGCACCGTGCCCGCCGCCAGCGCGTTGGGCTCGCCGGCCGGCAGCCCGATCTCCATTTATTTCCTGGCCGCTCGACAGCCGCCGAAGATGATCGAGAATCCTCGGCAAACGAGCGCTTATTATTATCCGCCGAAGTTTGGCCGGCATAGCCCGATCTTTTCGCGGGCGTGCGTCATGCACCAGTCAGCCGGCACCAATTTGTTCGTCTCCGGCACGGCGAGCATCGTGGGTCACGAAACCATCCACCAGGGCGACGTCGGCGCGCAGACCCGGGAGACGATGGCCAATATCAGCGCGCTCTTGGACGAAGTGAACCGTGTGGTCGGAGCGGCGCGCTACCGCCTCGACGGACTGAAGTTCAAGGTCTACGTGCGAGAGCCGGCGGACCTCGGCGCCATCGAGGGGGCGCTGTCGAGGTCGCTGCCGTCCTCGATTCCGATCGTATACTTGCAGGCAGATGTCTGCCGGGAGGATTTGCTGGTGGAGATCGAAGCTACGGGCGAATCGGGCTCGCAATGAATATCGACAAACGGACGGACAGCAACGACGCTGCCGCGGCAAAGCATTATCGGTGGCAGGAATTACCCGCCGAGCCGATGAAGGGCAGCATCACGCGGCGTCTGATCACCGGCGACCGCATGATGATCGCCCACGTGTATTTGAAGAAGGGCGACGATGTACCGCAGCACTCGCATGAAAACGAGCAGATCACCTACATTCTCGAGGGAGCCCTGCATTTTTGGCTGGGGGAAAAAGGCGAGCGCGAGCTGACCGTACGCGCCGGCGAGGTGTTGGTAATTCCCTCCCACTTGCCGCATCGTGCGTTGGCCGTCGAAGATACGCTCGACGTCGACGTGTTCAATCCGCCGCGACAGGATTGGCTCAACGGCACCGACGACTACCTGCGGCGCTGAGGCAAGAGCCATGACTATGTGCACGCGGATCGGGTCGATCTCGCTGATCTTTGCGGCACTGAGTCTCGCTGCCTGCGGCGGAGGCGGCGGCGGCGCGTCGCGCCCGCCGGCGTACACGATCGGAGGCATGCTTTCCGGGCTCGCTGCCGGCCAGCAGGTAGTCTTGCAGGATAACCAAACCGACTCGCTGACGCTGAGCGCGGATGGCGCCTTCACATTCAAGACCGCGGTTGCGGCCAACGGCGGCTATTCGGTCAGCGTGGCCACGCAGCCGACGGGGCAGACCTGCACGGTCGCAAACGCCACCGGTACGGTCGCCATGGCTGATGTGACGACGGTTACCGTGGTCTGCGCAGCGCTGCCCAAATATGCCTATGTCGTCAACAACGGCGACAACACGGTATCGCAGTACACGATCAGTGCGGCGGGCGAACTCACGCCAATGGCTGTTGCGACCGTGGCGACGGGAACCTCTCCCCAGTCAGTCACGGTCGATCCGACCAGCCGCTACGTCTATGTGTCGAACAAGAGCGACAATACCGTCTCGCAGTACACGATCGCGGCAGACGGGTCGCTCACGCCGATGATGCCGGCCACGGTCGCGACCGGCGTCGCGCCGTGGGCGGTGGCCGTAGACCCGAAGGGGGCGTTTGCCTACGTGCTCGACGGCTCGGATCGAACCATTTCGCAGTTCACCATCGGGGCCGGCGGCGCGTTGACGCCGATCACGCCGGCCACGGTTCCCACGGGCATCAAGCCGTGGGGCATCACGATCGATCCGGCCGCTCACTACGCCTATGTCGGCAACATGTCCGACAACACCGTGTCGCAGTATTCCATCGCCGCCAGCGGCGCCCTGACACCGCTGAATCCTGCCACCGTGATTTCCGGAACGGGTCCGACCGGTGTTGCGGTCGATCCCATGAGCCGCTACGCGTATGTGGCGAACCTTTCGGACAATAC
>Ga0307476_10001285_pt1 | contig 15441 bp, 8 predicted proteins | sample atmos_gasesECM2C_2_FD_203314 | JGI IMG/M metagenome (GOLD analysis project Ga0307476, IMG submission 203314) | Hardwood forest soil microbial communities from Morgan-Monroe State Forest, Indiana, United States - atmos_gasesECM2C_05 | ecosystem: Environmental > Terrestrial > Soil > Temperate... | reverse complement strand
CGTCAGTCAGCTGTCTCGGCGCTCTGCTGTCGCTGGCAGGCTGTGTCGGCTGGTTCCGGGAAGTGTTTCCGCGCGAGCATGAAGAGGTTGTGCAGGTCGTTCCCGAAGACATTCGCTTAACGACTACACGGCGAGTTGTGGATCGGCTACCGGTCCTTCCGGATCAATTGCGAGTGTGGCTCCCGGTTCACACTTACCCGATATCAGCCGGTGTGAAAGGCGGATTGGCGGGTAGCATCGCCATGGCAGTCTTGGCATGTGCTTACGGAGTTCTGAAGGCTGGGAGCATTTGGTACCCCATCAACCTCCTTGCCGCAGTTGCTTATCGAGAGTCCGTAAGACTCGTGCCTGCGCAGCTGAATTCATTTCATGCCGACGCGTTCGCGATTGCCTTTGTTCTGCACGGCGTTGTGTCGATCTTTGTTGGGTTACTCTACGGCGCGATGCTGCCCATGTTCCCACGCCGTCCGATTGTGCTGGGAGGACTCATTGCCCCCGCGCTGTGGTCGGGGCTTCTGTACACAATTTTGGGACTGCTGAATCCTTTGCTCGCCAGCCACATTGATTGGGTCTGGTTCATGGCCTCGCAAGTGGCTTTCGGAATTGTCGCTGGACTTGTGGTCGCGCGCCAGCCGAGTTTCCCCACCCGCGAAAATACTTCGTTTGCTTTGCGCGCAGGAATCGAAGCTCCCGGAACGATGCCACCGCGAGAGAGCGGGGAGAACCACCGATGAAGATGAAGTGGCTCAGAACTCTCTCTCCGCTCGCGGTCCTCAGCCTGGTGATGCTCGCCGCTTGCAGCACGCCAGATGGTGAACCGCAAACCAATTCGGAATCAGTTGCGCCGAATCAGATTTCAGATTTCGGCACTCTCTACGCGCAGAACTGTGCCGGCTGCCACGGCGCGCAAGGCCGTGGAGGAGCGTCGATTGCCCTGGCCAATCCTGTGTATCTGGCCATCGTCGATGAAACCACAATGCGCAACATTGTCGCCAAGGGCGTTCACGGAACATCGATGCCCGCATTTGCGCAGTCTGCCGGAGGAATGCTGACCGAACACCAGACCGAGCTGATTACGAGTGGGGTCTTTTCTCGCTGGGGGCGCAAACAGGTTCTCGACGGAGCCAATGCACCCTCATACGCGGCAAAAGCCGCGGGGAATGCCGATCACGGTCAACTTGTGTTTGGAACATATTGCGCATCCTGCCATGGTTCTGAAGGTGGGGGAACGAAGAAAGGAAGCGCCATCACAAATGATTCATTCCTGGCGCTGGTCAGCGATCAGGCATTGCGCACGATCGTGATCACTGGGAGGCCGGAATTGGGCGCACCCGACTGGCGCGGCAATGTCCCCGGACATCCAATGACCGATCAGGAAATTACAGATGTAGTTACGTGGCTGGCATCACGGCGTGCGCAGAATCCCGGGCAGCCGTATTCCACTTCAAACTACGCGCAGCACCCAGAGAAATAACGGAGAAATAAGATGTCAACCAACACAGTGACGGCCCCGCCCGCTGAACGTAACCTTTCGCGACGCGGATTCTTCATGAAGCTTGGAATCTTGTTCAACGGATTCGCTGCGATCGTATTGGCTCTGCCGGTTGCGGGTTTTCTTTTTTCCTCCATCACTCGTGGTCGCGGCAATGGCTATCTTTCGTGGGTGCGCCTGGGAGACGTTGGCAACTTTCCCGAGGGAGAGACGCGGATGGCTACTTTTCGCAATCCCCTGGTTATGCCAACCGATGGAAAGACTGTAGACACAGCCTGCTGGGTGCGCCGCATTGCGGGCGATCAATTTCAGGTGTTCGCCATCAACTGTGCGCATCTTGGCTGCCCGGTCCGCTGGTTTCCGCAGTCTGGTCTTTTTATGTGTCCGTGTCACGGAGGCGCGTACTACCGAGATGGCGCGCGTGCCTCCGGGCCGCCAGAGCGTGGGCTCTTCGAATATCCGTACAAAGTCGAAAACGGAGTGCTCACGATTGACGCGGGACAGCTGCCAACCCCTGGCGACCCCGTAGCAAGTCTGAACTCGGAGAAGCCGCCATGCGCGTGATAACGAAAATTGGCGAATGGTTCGACCACCGCTTGCAACTCGCAGCGCCGATTCGCGAGGCGGCTGGCCATCCCGTGCCGCGCAACACGGCGAGTTGGTTCTACGTCTTTGGCAGCGCCGCGCTCACCGTATTTCTTCTGCAACTGGTCACCGGAATTCTATTGGCGCTCATTTACGTGCCCTCGGCCGGCGAAGCATGGAACAGCCTGCAGGCCCTGAATCATCAGGTTGCGCTTGGATGGTTCATCCGCGCCATGCACGGATGGGGCTCGAACTTCATGGTCGCTGTAGTCCTGATTCATATGGTGCAGGTGTTTCTCTTTGGAGCTCACAAATTTCCCCGCGAGCTGACCTGGATTATCGGCGTATTCCTTCTGTTGATGACTCTAGGCATGGCATTTTCCGGTCAAGTCTTGCGCTTCGATCAGGATGCCTATTGGGGGCTGGGCATCGGAGCGTCGATCGCCAGCCGTGTTCCCATCATCGGTCCTTTTGCCGTGAAGCTGATGCTGGGTGGCCCGATCATCGCGGGCTCAACGCTCTCCCGCTTTTTTGCTTTGCATGTATTCGTGATTCCCGGGCTGCTGATCGGGTTCGTCTGCCTCCATGTCTTGATGGTGTTGAAGCTGGGCATCAACGAATGGCCGATGCCGGGCCGCATCGTAAAGCGAGCGACCTATGAGGCCGAGTATCACGCTTTGACCAAGAAAGATGGCGAGCCGTTCGTTCCGTATGCGATATGGAAAGACATGTTCTTTGCGGCGTTCATCATTCTTGCAGTCGCCGCATGCGCTTTCTACTTCGGCCCGTTTGGGCCCACAAGTCAGCCTGACCCGACAATCATCCAAACTGCGCCCAAGCCCGATTATTTTTTTCTGTGGCTCTATGCGCTACTTTCACTTCTTCCTCCATCACTGGAGACCCCCTTCCTTCTCATCGTGCCGCCGATAGTAATTCTTGGCTTGATTCTTCTGCCATTTCTTTCGGGGGAAGGAGAAAAAAGCTGGAAGCGCCGGCCGATTGCGGTGGTTACCGTGCTCCTGATCGCGATCACGCTCGGCACATTTACTCGCATGGCCCAATTCACGCCCTGGAGTCCGCACATGAACGCCTGGAGCGGCGATCAAGTACCCGACCGCTACATTCATGGCACGACTGCGCTTGAGCGCCAGGGTGCGCTCGTATTTCAGGTCAAGCAATGCCGCAACTGCCATTCACTTGGCGACGCGGGCGGACAAAGAGGCCCAGCCTTAGACAAGGTTGCCGTGCGGCTGACCCAGGACCAACTCATTCGTCAGGTGATTCAAGGCGGCGGCAACATGCCTGCTTATGGGAACAACTTGAGCCCGGCAGAGACCACGGCCCTCGTAGCTTTCCTCGAGACCTTGCACCCTGCAGAACAAGGCGCGGCTCGTGACGCGGCACGAGATCTGGTACTCAACAACGGCCAACTGCAGACGTCCGGGGACGCAACCATAGGCGGCCGATGATCTCGCACACTCATCACAGCCCGTCGGAGTCATTCTGGGTCTCTAGTGCCTTGATTCTCACTTCAATAATGTATCTGCGCGGACGGCTGCGCCTGCGCAGGCATGAGCACGACAACGTTGAGGGTTGGCGCGCCGGTAGCTTTGTATTCGGTCTATTGTTCATCTGGATTGCAACGGCTTCACCGCTGGCTGAACTCGATCATGAGCTGCTGACGGCGCACATGGTTCAACATCTTCTTCTCATGACGCTTGCGCCCCCCTTGATCTTGCTCGGCATGCGTCGAACGCCACTGGCGCATGGCTTGTCACACGTGGTAATTCACCCAGCACTTTGCTGGGTTGCATCGACATGCACATTAATTCTGTGGCATATTCCTTCGGTGTTTATGTTCGGTATGCGATCGCAAATGTGGCATGGGGTGGAGCAAGCATCTTTTCTGGTAACGGGTTTTCTATTCTGGTCGCCGGTCGTCCGGCCATTGCAAAACAGCTTGAAATGGCCAGAATCGTCAATCCTTTTGTATCTGTTTCTGGCTACGTTGCCGTGCGATATTCTTTCGGGACTTCTGGTCTTCTGTGATCGGGTAGTTTATCCGGTCTTTTTGTCGTCCCCCCGCTCCATTGGCTTTTCTGCTCTAGAAGACCAGCAATGCGCCGGTGCGTTGATGTGGACTTGCGTCACTGTCGTCTACTTAATCGCAGGGACCGTCTTTACCGCTCGCTTACTCTCGCCCCATCGATCGCCCCACGGATCGCGAGAACTCGCGATTCCGCAATTCGACTCGCGACGCTTTGCGGTACGACACGCGGACCCGCACAGGATGGAGACGGTCTGAAATGTCACAAGAGTCTGCACTTACCGAGTTTTCTTCTGCTGCGGTGCAAGAGCGCCACTTTGGCAGATCCACGCTCCTCGCAGACTACTGGGCGCTCACCAAGCCAGAAGTCAACTTCCTCATTCTGATCACGACTGGTGTGGGCTTTTATCTAGGTTGCGGAAGCGAAGCACGCCCGTTGTCCTTCCTGAGGCTATTCAACACTTTGCTTGGAACGTTGTTAGTCGCGAGTGGGACTGGGACATTAAACCAATACATCGAACGAGACTTCGACGCACAAATGCGCCGAACCGCCCGGCGTCCAGCCGCCGCAGGCCGTCTCAACCCGTCCGCCGTCCTGGTTTTCGGAATTGCACTGGCAGCGACAGGAAGTGTGTACCTTGCCGCCACTGTCAATCCACTCGCAAGCGGGCTTGCGGTTCTAACGCTGCTCACCTATCTGTTCGTGTACACACCGCTAAAACGCGAAACACCATTGTGCGTTCTCGTCGGCGCCTTTCCCGGCGCCATGCCGCCGCTGATTGGTTGGGCGGCAGCCTCCGGGCGATTGAACGTCGAGGCCGGGATCCTGTACGCCATGCTCTTTCTCTGGCAGTTTCCACACTTCATGGCAATCGCTTGGATGTACCGCGAAGACTACGACCGAGCAGGCTATCAGGTTTTGCCCAGAGGCAATGCGAGAGTACCTTTTGTGATTTTGGAAACTCTATTGCCGCTACTTGCCCTCGTCGCTGTCGCGATCCTGCAATCTCCGACACAGCACGCGATGATCTTTTATTGTGCAGCGGCTCTTCTTGGAATAGGATTCACATACTTCGCGTTGAAATTCATGTTCGAGCGTTCGAGAGTTGCTGCACGCCGGCTGCTGATAGCTTCTATTGTCTACCTTCCACTGTTGTACGGGCTGAGCGCAACGTTATGCGATTGGGGCGGATGAAATCCAAGCTCAGGTCGCCGTCGGCCTGAGCCTCAACGAACACCACACTTTCCGCTGCTGAGCAATCGTTCTGAAATCGTTCTGAAATCGCTCGAATCAACGAGCACCATTTTCCCCAAGCCATAGCTTCGTGCTCCCAGTCAATTTTCTTCTTGTGCGGGTTCGTATGTAGCACCGTTCATGACGTCGACCCACAAACCCTGTCCTTCGTCCCACACGAGTAGCTCGTCATTCAGCGTACAGCGAGGAATATCGGGATCCTGCCTCCAATAACGGATGTCTTTCCATTTGTGGCCGCACTGATTGCAATGGTAGGTGCTGCCATACTGAGCCGGTCCACCCTTGCGGCATTTTGGGCAGATTGCGGGATCTCCATCCGACAGAAGCTCGTCGTCATCGAGCAGCGCCGGATCGATCTCCCAGCCGTTTTTGATGGCCTCTCGTATGTAATATTCATGGAGTGGATACCGATACCTGCCTTGCTTGGGGCCGCGGAGCGGATTTCATCATCATCGACGATCCTTTAAAGCCAGAGGAGGATCTCTCAGAGTCTCAGCGGGGGGGAAACCAATGGTTTGATCACACCCTGTACAGCCGGCTGAATGACAAGAAAAGGGCTGCATCATCATTTATTATGCAGCTGATCCGTTACCCGGTCCCGGTCCCCGCGCCTGATTTCTGAAATTCCACCCAAGGTTCCAGTCAGTAAGTCCGGTATAGCCTATAAGTAGCCAGTTATCTAAATAGCCACTTCTTGGTTAGAGGTTCAGCTCAATCTTAACCAAGGGTACTCTTCTCAGTTAGTTCCGCTTTTCGTAACACAATTCTCTGCATACTTTCAAAAAAGTGCTTGACGGATTTCCGTGGCGTGTTACTATCCGTCGCGAATTAACCTATTGGCATCTGTGGCTAGTTCAAGATTCGCAAGACACAGCAGACGCAGCTATTGACTTACCAATAGGTGCAGTAACATCCCGCGAGCCCCGCTACATCCTTAGCTATTGCTGTAAATCTGGAGGCCACCGTTGCCACTCTTCGGCATCTCGGAGCCGTCGATAGGCGGCACACTGTCACCCGAGTTGGGACGGGCTGGAACCCTTGTAGGGCGCTGGCCCCGCTTCCACTTGGCCACCCGTCTCTTGGCGGCGAAACGTCTTGGTGAACGTTCGGGTACACCACGGCCACAACGCGCCCGGGTGATTACGCATACCAGTTGTTTGTTCGTCACGGTTGGCATAGTGGCGCTGGCCTCTACCTTCCCCGCCATGGCCAAAACCGTACCCGCCTGCGCAGCTAATACCGGCACTGGGCACAGCTACGCCAATCAGGATCTGACCAACCATAACTTTAGCGCAGATCCCGCTGGGTCGCTGATCGGCGCCGACTTCAGCGGCGCAAAGCTTAGCGGAGCCATCTTCACCGGCCAGAATCTAACCAACGCAAAATTCCAGGGAGCTAGCCTCGGACCAGCGAAGGGCCCCGTCGACTTCACCAATGCCACGCTGACCAACACCTGCTTCATCGGGGCGACACTGGATGAAACGGACTTCTCTTACGCCGTCATTACCTGCGCCGATTTCACCGAGACATCGCTGATTAAGGCGACGTTCGGGCCGGTCCAGAACATCGTGATGGGAACCGGCTGCCGCACGCGGTTCAACGGAGCGACGCTGGATGTGCGGCTGATCGGCAACGACTTCAGCGGCAAGAGCAACTGGAGCAAGACCGACTTCACCGCGGCCAACTTCCAGAACCTGACGTCGACATTGTTCAGTCTCGCGGGTAAGGACATCACCGGCGCGAAACTGGGCCAGACCAATTTCACCGGTATCGACATGACTGGAGCCAACCTCACCAATGTTGACTTTACCCTCACTACCCTGATCAAGGCTAAGCTGGATGGCACGGCGATCAACGGCACTCATTTTTATAATTCGCAAGCTGGATCCGCGACATTCATCTGCGCCCAAGGCTTTGGCAATTCAGGGGGACAGAAACTTCCCAACGGCACGACATGCCCCACGACACCGACCTCGATCAACCCCACGACCGGCGCAGACTTTACCTTCGGGGCGTTGAAGGGCGCGGATTTTACCGGCGCAACCCTGGATCACGCGCAGCTCGTTGCCGCGAACCTGACGAGCGCGCATTTCGATGGCGCGAGCCTCGTGCAGGCATCTTTGCAGTCGCAGAACGGACAAACGGGGCCGGCGATCGTACAATTTGCGACCTTCAGCAACGCCAAGCTCAACAACGCTCTGTTGTCCGGGGTTGATTTCTCGGGCGCCACCCTGACCAACGCGATTTTCGACAACACGCTTCTCTCCGGTACGCTGTTCGCCAACGCTACAATGCCGGGTGCTAGTTTTCAGTCTTCGACCCTGCAGTCGGTGAATTTCAGCGATGCCATCCTGCAATCAGCGAAATTCAACGATGCGAAGATCCAAGCTCCATCGGTCGGCCCCGGTTCGGGAGCGAATTTCTCGTGTAGCCAGTTGGGTGGCGCGGACTTTACCAACGCCAGCATCGCCGCCACCAATTTCAGCAATGCCGTCATGCCCGCGGCAGATACTTGCTGCAAGGTCGAGGGTGGTGGAGCACCATGGTGCGGCAACGTCGACGCCACTCAACAAACCTATGGGCCAGTAATTTTCCCCGTCATCAACTCGGGCATTATCGTGACCTGCCCCAACGGTTCAACCGGGCAATGCAGCGGCGCGCAATGGCAGCTCTCGCCTAACTGGCAGACCACGAGTTGCAACAAGAATGGCGTATCGCAACAGATGTGGTCCAAACCGAATTGTGGCGGCAAGCCCACCGACATCGTCAAGTTCAAGGACCCCAATCTGAAAGCCTGCATCCTCGCGACACTGCCCGGCCAAACCGAGGTATACCTGACAACGGCCCAACAAATCAGCCAAGTCAACTGCCCCGGCCGGCAGATCACCGATATAGGTGGCCTGGAGAATTTCATCTCGCTAACCAAACTTGACCTGCGATCGAACGCCCTGACGATTTTCACGCTGGCCTTCACCGCCGGCGGCAAACCGGCGCCGTCGCAACTGCAAGCCCTCAGCCTGGACAACAACCAGTTAACTACGCTCGACCTGACCGCCCATCAAGCGTTGGTTTCTTTGAGCGTCTCGAATAATCAACTCGGCGCCATTTCCCTGAGCGCCAATACTTACCTGCTGATCCTGGACGCGTCACACAATCGATTGTCGACGTTCAACCTGCCGATTCAAAGCAATCTGAGTTTCGTGGACCTTTCCTACAATCTGTTGACCGACGTCCTCAACCAGTTCTCCCCCAATCTGAATGCTTTGCAGGCGTTGAGCTATCTGGATCTGTCGCACAATGTTTTGACCACCATCGGTTCGATCCAGACCATCGCGTATGACAACAATTCCGACAGTTCCGCCAATTTGAAATCGTTATTCCTGGCTTGTAATCCGAAATTCCAGTGCGGCGATCTGGGTGTCTATAACGGCACCCGTTATCCGGCCGCGTCGTCCAGCCAGTGCTCGGCCTATAACACCGCGACAGGACAATGGACCCCGTTAAGCACGCCGCAGTGCTCACCCAACTGAACAATTCACCACGTGTCATTCACGAAGGAGATTAGTCATGCCGCAATCAAACGCACGGATGCTTCAAACCCATTTTCACGCCGATTTATCCGATGGACACCCTGGTGAGGATTATTGGGTTTCAGTCGCCGGCAAGCGCTATCCGCTGGTGCCGCACACTCCAGAAACGCTGAGTGCCGCCCACGCACGCACGCCAAGGCTCAAGGTCGGCCGTACTAATTCGGTGTTGACCCATCGCACGGCGCAGCCGATTTCGCTGCCGTCGAATACAGTGATCCGGGTGCATCTGCGGCATACGATGCGCGGCTTCCCCAACGCGAAAAGCGACACCGGCATCGGCCTCTCTTCGTTGTATATTCCGCCGTCCGACACCCATCTGACGGTAATGGCTGCGGATGCAGTCTTCGATGCGCACCCGATCGACTATGTCTCGACCGCGCAGAATTTCATCTATCACCATCCAGAAATCATCAATAAAGATAAAGTGGTCGCCGGCATAGTCATCGACGAATTCATGGTGGGCGATCCCAATATCGCCCTGGCAATCAATAACGTCGCGAACCTCATGCGCAGCATGGGTCCGGCTACCGAGAGTGGCGGCTGGGCCAAGCTGGAACCATTCACGCCGCCCGACAATCCCGGCTCCGGCTTCGACGGAAAGAAAACCTATTACCACCAGACCGTCAGCGAGCAGGTACAAAGCGCGTCGCTCGCGCCATTGACGCCGTTGATGATCCGGGTGAAGAACGATGCCCGATTGAAGGGCAAACTATGGACGGTCTCGGAGGGCGAGAGCGTGGTGTCCACGACCGCGCAATCGCCGTCTCCCGCCGCACGCGCGGCAGAGGCTCCGGATGCCTGGAACGCGGCCATCGGCAATACCGGCGCCCATGGCCTGACCACTAAGGTCACGATTGCGGACGCGAGCAAGCAGCAAATCCAGATCGACATGGAGAATTCCTATATCCGCTATCTCTGCGGCTATATCCGGTTCTACGATGCGAACAACAACGTGCTGTCGTTGCCCAATTGGAAAGCCGACGACGCGGGCATCGTGCACGACATCGTCGCCGATATCGGCCTGCAATACGACGAAACACGTTTCCTGGGAATGCTATCGCCCATGAATAACTTCATGGCCATCCCCTTTGGCCCGCCCGGATCGTTGTCGGCCAAGGTCACGTTTCCCCCAAGCGCCGTGCGGGCCGATGTGCTGGGGTCGGGCATCGGCACCGGCGCCAATCCCTGGCCGAAGACTCCCGCTCTGGGCGGTACGCTCACGGGCGTCTTCAACCTCGGCGTGCCCGCCTTCATGCTGGGTTTCGGCACAGCAGCGCAGTCTTATAAGCCGCTCTATGACATCATCGAGGAGCTTACGGCCACCAAGGGCTTCATCGCGGCGGCGATCGCTGCTGGTCTTGGGTTCCTAGGCTATGTCATCGGTTCATCCGCAGTCGATCAGAAGATGAACTGGAGCGGTTTCACCACCATGGTGGGCTTCCTGTTCAACAGGCTCTGCCTCAAGGGACTGCTTTACGTAGAATCGATCGTCACGGCCGAGGAAGTGGCCGACGAAATCCCATTCGCCGGCTGGATCATGCTGGCGATCAACATCTGCACTGGCGTCGCGCAAATGGCCGAAACCATCATTGAGGTCGCGACCTCGGACTGGAATATCACCAACAGCATCGCAACCACCATCACCACACACGTAACCGTTCATCCGGACCCGCGCAGCAAGTCCTTCCCGCAAGGTCCGGCCGGAACCCCGCGCAGTCTTGTGATCAAGATGATTTATCAGGATCAGGCCCGTCCCACGGTGCAGCAGACGCTGCCGATCCCGGAAGGTGCAACCGCCACGACTTACACCATCGCCTTCCCCAATAACACGCTCGGCGGCAACGTGAAGTTAGAAGCGGATTTCTATGTCGGCACCTGGCTCGCCGGGAAAGCCACCACCGGTGTACAGCCCAATGACCGGCTCCACGTCGACCAGATCACTATGTACCTGGTGGAGTTCCCTGTCCCGCTGACTGCAGACTCCAAGTACACTCACGCCCGCATCCTGACTTACCAGAACAATGCTTATGCCTGGATGGATACCAAGATTGCGCCCACTGAGACGATCGCCAGCCGAAACGCCAGTCCAACGGGCAATGCGTTGGGCGACTGGACCGGCCTCGCGCTCAGCCAGCGTATCGGTATGCTGGGCCCGTCCTGGCAGGCGGCAGGCATGGGAATCCCGGACTGCGCCACCGGCGCTACCGGTCAGCTTTACGCCTTCATGAACTTCAACATCCCCGGAACGCCGATGACCGGCACGCAGTTCCCAAACTGTGGCTTCGTCGGACAGTCCCGCCTCATCTATGATCCGTATCCGCCGAAGTTCCTCATGGGGCCAAATGGCTGGGTGCTGGGCCCGAACGGGTATCCGGTTCCCGATCCCAAAGACGCGACTCTCGGCAACTATTATGTCGATCCGCGCTCAGCTAACCTTCCCTACGATCAGGGCGGCGGCTTCCATCTTCGCAAAATTATTTTGGACGGCACTACGCTGTTCAACATGGCCAGCGTCCAGCCCAGTTTCGGACGCTTCGCCTATTTCCCGGACTCGGTCTGTCTGCACCCCTCCGGTCTGGTGATCGGGGTCAGCGCCTCGTTCAAGAAGCTGCAGATCGTGAAACTGGCCGGAGGTGTGGGCAAGGCCGACACCGACATTATCCTGGGTGAAATCGGCGCCGGACCGGCGACCGATCCCACTCGCGCCGGTCTGATGTTCCACCCGGTTGCCGTCGCCTGCGCCTATGACGGAACCATCATCGTGCTGGAGGATACCAAGTTCTCGACCGGCCAGCAGCTAACTACAATATCCCGCCTGTCAGCCTATGACCTGCAAATGAAACCGGTCAACCGTTTCTTCGACGCACAGGGTAAGCCGAGCCCGTGGCTGTATCTGGCGAACCCGGCAGATAACTACTATCTGGATATGACTACTATCGGCGACGAGCAGATGACCTATATCTACTTGCTTTATTACACGGGGTCGGGAGCTGTGGCGTCGGACTATAACATGGCGATCTACACCTACGGCAAAACCGCTCCGAAGACCAATCCGCTGGTGACCACCAATCAGATCGCGGCTGCCAGACTTGCCGTCGATATGTGGCATTCCGCCTACACGCTGAATTTCGCCATGGTTACGGATGGCAGCGGAAAAATCGCGGGCCCGAAAAATGCAACAACCGGACCAGCCGGCCGGACCGTACCCTCGGTCAGCATGTGGCTGCCGCCTATTCCTGGTAAATGATCGGCTGGTAGTAATCGGCAGATCGGCCGCTCGTTTAGTAGATACCACATTCGTGGAGGACTTACGATGAAAGCCGCTTATGTCTTCGTGACCGGCGTTGGCTCACTTTTCATTTCGCTTATGATCCAGGCCCAGGAGACGCCTCCGCCGCAGCAGTTATCGACACCCGCGACCGCGGGCTCCGGTGAGTCGCTCTCTTGCGCGTATTGTGACCTGCATGGGAAGGACCTGACAGGGAAGAATCTGAAAGACGCCAATCTGATCGGGAGCGACTTGCGGGATGCGAAGCTTGCTGGCGCCACGCTGGATGGAGCAATTCTGATCGAAGCGAATCTGACCGGAGCCGATCTGTCCGGCGCGCATTTGGGCGTCACATCTAAGGGACCCGCCGATCTGACGCGTGCAAACTTGGAGTCGGCAAACTTTAGCCATGCCGTGCTGACCGACGCCCAACTTGTGTTCGCCGACCTGGAAGGAACCGACTTCAAAGGCGCCGACCTGACCGGTGCGGTTCTGGGCCCACATCCAGATATTGGCACCAGCAGCGGACGGCGTACTTCGTTTCGCAATGCCAACATAGATCAGCGCTGGGCCGAAGACATTGCGGCGGCGGATGTGCAAGGAGTGACATGGAACAAGTCGAAGGCGAAACGGAACGTGAAGCTAGCTGCCGGAGTCACGTGTGGTGGCTCCGACGTTTCGGGCATCAAGAACCCGGTCTACGTCTCCTCGAGTCAGGGAACCGACAACTCCAACTGCGGCGCGGGTCCAACCACGGCGTGCAAGTCTCTAGGCTATGCTCTGACGCGCTGCACCTCCAACGGTTGCAACGTGCTGGCTATGTACGATCAATTCGTTCTGCCCGCGACACTGGTTTTTGACAGCCGCAGCACCCCGGCTGGCGCACAGTTCTATGGCGGCTGCCTCGCCTCGGGGCCGACGGACGGATTAACATCGGAGATTGTCGCCCCACTTGGCGGCGCGTCGGCGGTGAGCGTCGCCGGGGTGAAGCCGGTGGTTCTGCAGAGCTTCAAAATCCTCGGATCGGCAGCAACCGCGGGCAATGGCGCACCGGCAGTGACCGCGCAGATTGCTCAAGCATCGCAGGTCACCGTCACCAACAGCCTTGTGGTAGGAGGCCAGGGTGGGACAGGAGCCACCGGTGCCCAGCGGCCCGCCGGTGCCAAGGGCGGCGACGCCAACCAGCAAACCGCCGGCACAAACGCGAGTTGTTCTTACAGCAACGGGGGGACTGGCGCAAGCGAAATGATCGACAACGGGCCATACACGGAATGCCAATGGAGTTGCGCCACTCCAGGTTGTTACGGCACCTCCGGCTCGCCCGGAAATACGTCGAAATCGGCCGCGGGTGGAAAATATGGGGAACCGTTCGCCACATTCTGCCCTCCTATGACCCCAAACGACGGAGCAGGTGCTGACACGGGCCAAAATGCCAGCTGCGGTACTGGCGGCAAGGTATCAACCGACCTTGTCGGCCGCTTTAACGGGGCGACATGGAGTGCGGGAGCGGGAGGTGTAGGAACCTCCGGCGGAAACGCTGGCGGCGGAGGTGGCGGTGGCGCGGGTGGAGGCTACTGCGGCGTTTGCTTTCTCGTCCGGTTCCGTTACAGCGGTTCCAGCGGAGGCGGAGGCGGCGCCGGTGGCTGTGGCGGACAGCCTGCACCTGGTGGACAGCAGGGTGGAGGATCATTCGGAATCGTGGCGGCGCAGGGGTCGCTTGTGACCATCAATAACTCCCGCGTCGTCGCGGGCCGTAGTGGAGACGGCGGCGTTGGGGGCATCGGAGGCAACGGCGGTGCCGCGGGCGCTCTTGCCGTTGGCTCCGGCAGCAGCGGCTATGGATATCACGGCGGAAAAGGCGGCAACGGCGGCAACGGCGGAGTTGGCGGTGCAGGCGGTGGCGGTGCGGGCGGCAATGGCGGACCGTCCGCGTCAGTGGCGTTGGTCAGCAGCGCGAAAGTTGACGGAACGGGGATCGTTTACTACAAGGGCAGCTCGGGAAATTTCGGCGGCGGCGGAGCCGGTGGTACAAGCCCTGTCTGTACCTCGGGGCCTGGGGGGACTTCAGGCGTACTCGGGAGCGTGGCTGAAACCTTGACCTACCCTTAGCAACACGGTCTACGTTCGGTCCATGCTCCACCACTTCTAAGGAGTCAGCGGCCTTCTTTGGCGATCAAATCGGCTGCTCGTTCAGCCAGAGCGCCAATGGTCCGTGATGGATTCAAGCCCAGGGCCTCCGGACTGCGCGGTAGGCACGCAGTCCTGCAAACCCAATCAGACTGCCTGGGAACCTCACGATGTGACCATTTTTGCCACAGATCGCCGCGCATTCGCCGTTTAGGTGCGAATAGATGGCGAATCAAAACCGGACGACTTGGAGGATGACTTACCAAGCAAGCCTTGAGCGATGCGATGCCCAGCATAGTGGCCTTGTTGATAGCCACTTGGGCGACACCAGGAATCGGTTTTCCGTCCCGTTCGAGCGAAGCTGTATCTCCGAGTACGTAAATGTCTGGGTGTCCGGGAACGGTGAGATCGTCCTGATACGAACGCGGCCTGCGCGGTCCGTCTCCACGTTCAGCCATTTTCCAGCTGGAGATGGGGCTACTCCTGCCGTCCAGATGACGACATTGCTTCTGATACGCTCTCCGCCGACGACAACCCCGTCCGCGTCAATTTGGTCAATGCCGTGACCCAAGCGCACTTCTACGCCAAGGTTTTCCAACCGGGATTTGGCTGCCTCGGATGGCCTCAATTTGTGATTCAATTCCTGAGTCCTCATTGAAATCGCGCTTTTTCACGTAACGCGATTCCCGAGGGGCACATGCGACTCGACCATGGCTCGGATATCGCGGTTCTCCAAAATCAAGCCTTGGCGCTCGTGCGTCTGTCGCAGCACAAGATCCACCATGGCGCGGGCCAGATCATCGGCGCGAATGACCTGGTTCGGGAACAGCACCCGGAATACCGGATAGACCGTGCGTAACAGCCGGTAGCTGAAGTTCGGTTCATTCCGCGGCTCGACGGGGTAGATATACGCAGGCCGGAAAAGGTAAACATGCGGGAAACCCGCCGCCAGCACTGCGTTCTCAGCCTCTCCCTTGTAGCGCGCGAACGCAAGCCGGCTTCGTCCTGTCGGGTCGGCGCCGTTTCCGCTTAGGAATGAGAACGCCGCACCGGGGCTGCTACCGCGGAGAACACGTG
>Ga0307476_10001284_pt1 | contig 15442 bp, 10 predicted proteins | sample atmos_gasesECM2C_2_FD_203314 | JGI IMG/M metagenome (GOLD analysis project Ga0307476, IMG submission 203314) | Hardwood forest soil microbial communities from Morgan-Monroe State Forest, Indiana, United States - atmos_gasesECM2C_05 | ecosystem: Environmental > Terrestrial > Soil > Temperate... | reverse complement strand
CAGCACGTTCATGGCTTCCTCGGGCTCGGTGGTCTCCGTGAAAGACGTAAAGCCGCGCAGATCGCAGAACACCACCGTCACCTCGCGGCGATGGCTGTCGAGCAGGGAATCGTGTCCGTCGGACGATGCGATGAGCTGCGCCACCTGCGGGGCCAGAAAACGCTCGAGCTTCCGGATGCGCTCGATCTCGCCAAGCTGCTTCTCGACGCGTTCTTCCAGCGACTTGTTCCAGTTCTTCAACTGCTCGGTCTGCGCCTCGAGCTTGCTCGCCTGCTGCTGCACCGTGGAATGCGCGGTCGCGAGTTCACGGCCCTTCTGATCCACCTCGGTGAACAGCCGCGCATTGCGCATCGCCAGCACCGACTGGTGCGCAAAGGTGCGCATCAAGCCGATCAGGTTGGGCGAGAATTCGCCGGTGATCCGGCGCAGCACGACCAGAGAGCCGAGCACGCCGGTTTGATCGAGCAGCGGCACCACCAGCACCGAATGGAATCCGGCTTCCACCGCGACATCGCGCAGCAGGCTCTCGGAGGCCGCCGCGAGATCCGCAATCGCAACCGGCTCGCTTTTGCGGGCGGCTTCGCCGAGCACGCTTGCCTCCTCGTCGATCGCGACGTGCTGGCCCGGCGTCGATTTGTCGATCCCGATCGCTTCAACCAGGTTGAACTGGCGCCTGGCGACGTCATAGCCGTAGATCAGCACTGCATCCGCATGCGTGATCTCGAGCGCATTGCCTGCGACCTTCGGCAGCACGGCGTCAAGGTCGAGCGAGGAGGCGACCGCGCGGCCGACTTCCTCCAGCACCTTGAGCTCGTTGATCGACTGCGCGAGATCGCGGGTGCGCTCCTCGACCTTGGTCTCGAGGCCGGCATAGGTCTCCTGCAAGCGGCCGGCCATATTGTTGAACTGGCCGGCGAGTTCTTCCAATTCGTCGCCGGTCTTCACCTCGATGCGCTGGTCGAAATCACCCTCGCCGAGCCGTCGCGCGCCAAGCCGCAGCGCCGTGATCGGGATCAGCATGCGCCGCGCGAGAATGGTGCCCGCAAGGATCGCGACCACAAGTCCGAGCGCAATCAACAGCGCAGCCCGCGCCAATTGATCGCGGATCGGCGCCAGCGCTTGCGCGGTCGGTTGTTCGAAGAACACGTGCCAGCCGAGTTTGGGCACGGCACTCGCCGCCGTCAGCACGGAATGGCCGTCAATATCGGTGCCGATTTCGCCCGGCTTGCCCCCCGTCTTCAGCGCGCTGTCGACCTGCGGCAGGATGACCAGCGATTTGCCGACGTCGGGTCCGCGGCTGGAGCGCGCGAGCACTTCGCCGCGCGAATCCACGACATAGGCGAAGCCGGACTTGCCGATCTGCGCATCACCGAGGAAATCCGAGAGGAAATGCAGGTCGATTTCGGCCACGGTGATGTCGGCGTTGAAACCGGAATGCGCCACCGAGATCGACATGAAGGGACGGGTATCCTTGAACGTCGCCGGCGCGTAGCTGACGCTGTTGCCGCGGGTGTCGGTGTAGCGGTAGTCGCGGGAGAAATCGTTGTTGCTGCCGATCGCAATCGAGGTGCGCGACAGCCGCAGTTTCTCGCGGCCGTAGCCGTCGAGCAGGATGAGCTGATAGATCGACGGCACTTGGTTCAACAACTGCGCGTAGTCGGTGCGGTGATCCTCGATCTTGACCGCGCTGGCACGTGTCACCCAGCTGATCTGCCGTTCCAGTTCGGCGATCGACTGCTCGATGCGCAACGAGGTCGCTTCGGCCTTCTCGCCCATCGCGTCGACGAGCGCGGTCTTGGTGGCGCGGTAGTTGATCCAGGTCTCGGTCGCGCCGTTGACGGCGAGCACGAACACCACGAGGCCGACCAGCGCCGCGACATATTTGGCGAACAGGCCCCTTCGCAACGACCAGCCTTTGCCCTTCACACCGCCCATCCAGACCCTCTGAGCCGGCCCCTGTTTAGCACGTTTCGAGGGGAGGCCGACCCTGGGCCGGGCGGCATGGTTAGCGGGAATGTGAGGAGTAGGCTGTTTGAAATCTGAAGCCTTGTCGTCCCTGCGAACGCAGGGACCCATAACCATCGGCTTTCGTGGTTACGTAAGGCGATTACCCGCGGCGTCTAACCGACGGGCCGCGGCGTATGGGTCCCCGCTTTCGCGGGGACGACGGAGGGAGGGGGCTGAATGCTAGCGCGGGTGCCTTATCGGCCAAAGAGTTGCTTGAGGATATCGTTCACCGCCGGCGCGTTTTGGGCCGGCTGGTCGGGCCTGTTCGGGGCCGATGGGGACGGGTTGTTCGGCGTCGGAGACGACGGGTTGTTGCGGTTCTGATTGCCGCCAAAACCTTGCTGCAACAGCGTGCCGATGGTTTTGCCGAGCGTATCGGACAGGCCATTGTCGCCCGGCGTGTCGTCTGCGCCGCCACCGGGTGCGAAAAGCCCGGCGCCGATCTCCTTGAGCTTCGCATAGGCTGCGTCCGGGTTATCCAGAATGCCGGCGACGTCAGGATAAATGCGCGGCGCATCCCAGGGACCGTCGATCGCAACGGGAATGCCGAAGCCCACCGGATCGCCTGCACGCCCCTGGCCCTCGGTGGTCATCACCAGTTTCGGCTCGACGCGGAACGCCAGTGTTTTGGCGCCGAGGTCGACGGTGCCCGTGCCGGTCATCTTGACCAGGGGTCCGACCAGATTGAGATCGGTGGTGTTCGCCTGGCCCTTGTCGATGCGGAACGAGGCCGAGAGTTGGGTCAGATCCGTGGTCTTGTCCTGGCTCTCCTGCCAGCCCGACAGCGTGCTCGATGTGAGCGAGCGGATCATCTGCGCGACATTGACCCCGCGGATCGCGCCATCGCGGAAATCGGCAACCACGTTGCCTGCAAGGTTCGACATGATCGCCTGCTGGCTTTGGCCATTGGAGCGGACGTCGATCTTGGCTTGCAGCCTGCCGTCGAGCTTGTCGAACCCAGCAGCGGCGCTCAGCAAGGGCAGCGCGCGCACCCCGTTGAGGTCGGCGTGCGCGGTATAAACCGGCGTATCGAGCGAGACGTCGATGTCGATCGTGCCATTGGCCTGGCCGCCATAGGCGCCGACGTTGGTGAGGTTGCCTTTGAGAGCGCCGCCCGAAAGCGCGGCCTCGAGCGCGACAGGTGCGAAATGCGCCTGTCCGATATTGAGTTCGGCAGCGGAGAGGCGGAGCTGAGCATCGACATAATTGAGCCCGTTCAGCTCAATGGGTTCGTTGCTCCAGGCAAACTGCGCGGCCTGCGGCGCGGTTTGCGGTGGCGTCGTCGCGATGTCGAGCCGCCTGAAATCGATGTCGAGTTTGACCAGCGGCTTGCTGGCAAAATCGACCGAGGCCCAGCCGTCGAATACGCCGTCGCCGATCGAGCCGGAGATCCCGTTGATCATGACGAGGTTGCCGTTGAGGCGGATATCGGCCTTGCTCGACAGCGTCGCCTGCAACAGGCCGGGCGCGTCCAGCGACAGTTCGAGCGGAATGGTCTGCCGCGGCACGGACGGATCGGGCATCGCCGCCTTGACGTTGAAAGTCAGCGGATAGCCGCCCACGCGCGCATTGCCGTTCAGGCTGAGACGGCGGTCGGCGCCGATCGCGGCCCGCGCGCTGATGCCCTCGATGTGGCTTTCCACGTGATCATGCGTGTTGAAAAACGAGACCATGCCGTCGGTGACGACGATGCGCTGGATGGCCGGCGCGCTCGCATCCGATGTGCCTTGCGCGGTTGCCTTGGCCGAGGGGCGCCGCTCGCGCCGCAACGGGATGCTGAGTGCCGGGCGGTTGAGGATGAGTTCGGTCACATCAGGGCGGCCCGACCACAGGCTCGCCAGCGTGATGTCGGCCTGGATGCTGCCGATGGTCAGGCGGCCACCGGTGTCGCGCTCTTTCGGTTCCAGCGTCACGTCGTTCATGGTGACGTTGAGCGACGGCCACAGCCCAATCCTGGTCGAGCCAGTGACTGTCAGACGGTAGCCGGTTTCGCGCTCGACCCGCTCGGCGATGGTCGATGTCAGGAAGCCCACGGGCATTCCAACCGCCAGCAGCAACACTGCCACAGCGACGATTGTTGCGAGGGCCATGCCCAGGATTTTCAAGCCTTTCATGTCGGTCTTCCAGATCGGCAGATTGCCTGTATCGCCAGTCCGCCCCGCCTGTCCGAGCCTATCCCGGAAAGCCAGCCCCGCTCAAAGCTCCCAAAAATAACCGGCAGGTGCTGCAAAGATATGTGACTTATGACACACTTCCGGTCGATCGATTTCCAGCCCCCATTTTTCGGCGGCGGTGATGAAGGCATTGCGATGAGCAAACAGTCCGAATTTGCTGTTATTTTGAAGATGAATCCGATGTTTGCGGATATTGGCGGCGAGGAACTGCAACGCCTCGCCTCTTTTTGCCATACCCAGCACCTCGATGTCGGCGAGATGTTGTTCCAGAAGGGCGATCCCGGCGACGCCCTGTTCGGGGTGCGCCGCGGCCAGATCCGGATCGAAACCGGCGCCTCCGACGGCAGCCGGCTGACCCTGAATTTCCTCGGGCCCGGTGATCTTTTTGGCGAAGTCGCCGTGCTCGATGGCCAGAGCCGCACGGCGGACGCGGCGGCCGGCGAGCCGACCGAATTGTTCGTGCTGAGGCGCGATGATTTTCTGGGTTTCCTCGAACGCGAGCCGAGGGTCGCAGTCAAGCTGATCATGCTGTTGTGCCAGCGCATTCGCTGGATGAGCGAGCGGATGGAAGAATCGGTGTTGCAGCCGTTGCCGGTCCGTCTCGCCCGGCGGCTCTGCGCGCTGGCCTCCGATTTCGGGTCCGAGGTGCACATTTCGCAGGAACAGCTTGGCGTCTTCGTCGGCGCCGCGCGCGAGAGCGTCAACCGCCAGCTGCAGCTCTGGCGCAAGGACGGCATTCTCGATCTTCAGCGCGGCCGGATTCTGCTGAACAATATGAAGAAGCTCACCGCGGTGGCGCGGAACGAGTAACTCTCGGCGTTCGCCGGTCTATTCGGCCGCCGGCGAATGCAGCACCACCGGTTTGGTCTTGCGGTCGCCGCCGGCCTGCTCGTCGCCCTCGCCGTGAGAGGTGACGAGCCGCTTGGCGAAACGCCAGATCAGCGCGCCGATATCGTCCATCACCATGAACATCGCGGGCACGAACACCAGCGACAGGATCGTCGAGAATATCAGGCCGCCGATTACGGCAAGCGCCATCGGCGAGCGGAATTCGCCGCCGGCCCCGAAGGCGAGCGCGGACGGCATCATGCCGGCGGCCATCGCGATCGTCGTCATCACGATGGGACGAGCGCGTTTCATGCCGGCATCGATGATGGCGTCCTCGCGCGTCTTGCCGTCGCGAATGGATTCCACCGCGAATTCCACCAGCATGATGGCGTTCTTGGTGACGATGCCCATCAACATCAAAATGCCGATCCATACCGGGGTCGTGAGCTGCTTTCCGGTCACCAGTAGCGCGGCAATCGCGCCGCCGATCGACAGCGGCAGCGAGAACAGGATCGTAATCGGTTGCAGGAACGTGCCGAACAACAGCACCAGCACCGCATAGACCATCATCAGGCCGGCGGTGATGGCGGTGGCAAAACCCTGGGACAGTTCGTTGAGGCTTTCGGCATCGCCGGAGGGATTGACGCTCACACCCTTCGGCAGGCTCTTCATGACCGGCAGTTCGTAGATCTTCTTGGTCGCATCGCCGAGCGCGGCCGTGCCGACGAGATCGGCGGCCACCGTCGCCTGCCGTTCGCGATCGTAGCGGTTGATGCTGGTCGGCCCCTGATCGAGCTTGATGTCGGCGACCACCGACAGCGGCACGCCGCCGCGTCCGCCGCCGAGCGGGACCCGCAACTGCTCGAGAGTCTGCAAGTCGCCGCGCGCATTGTCCTCGAGTTGCACGCGGATCGGCACCTGCCGGTCGCCGGCATCGAACTTGGCGAGCGCCGGGCCGACGTCGCCGATGGTGGCGACGCGAATGGTCTCCGACAGGCTTTCCGTGGAGACGCCAAGCCGCGCGGCAAGGTCCGCGCGCGGCTGGATACGAAGCTCGGGCCGGTCGAGCGAGGTTTCGGAGATGACATTGGCGATCAGCGGAATCCGTTTCATCTGGATCGCGAGTTCGCTCGCGACATTGCTGACGATGTTGCTGTCGGAGCCGGTGACGACGAGCGAGATCGCCCGCAGCCCGTTTTCGTCGAGGAACCAGAATCGGATATCGGGAACGTTTTGCAGGTCCTGGCTGATCGACAGCTCGAGCTCGCGCTGGGTGATCTTGCGCTCGGTCTTTGGCGTGTAACTGATGATCAGCGCCGCGCGGCGGACCTCAAAGGTGCCCGGCGGCACTCGTCCGCCATCGACGAATACGCTTTGCACCTCGGATCGCTTGCGCAGGCGTGCGACGATTTGCTCGGTGACCTGTTCGGTATAGGCAAGCTGCGAGCCCGGAGGCAGCTCCATGGCCAGCAGCGAGCGCGCGCTGTCCTGCGCCGGCAGGAACCCTTGCGGCAACAGCGTGATGCTCCAGACCGAGGCGGCAAAGATGCCGAAGCCGATCAACACCGTGATGAAGTAATGCTTGACCGACCAGGTCACGAGCCTGGTGTAGGTCCGCAGCACTCGGCCGGGCGGAGGATCGTCGTACGCATGATCCTTCAGGAAATAGGCAGCGAGCACCGGCGTGACGAAACGCGCAGCGAGCAATGAGAAGAATACCTGTACCGAAACCGTGATGCCGAATTGCTTGAAGAATTGCCCGGCGATTCCCGACATGAAACTGGCGGGCGCAAAGATCGCGATGATCGTCAGCGAAATCGCGATCACGGCCAGTCCGATCTCGTCGGCAGCTTCCAGCGCCGCGCGGTAGGGCGATTTTCCCATCCGCATGTGGCGCACGATGTTCTCGATCTCGACGATGGCGTCGTCGACGAGAATGCCGGTCGATAGCGTGATGGCGAGGAAGCTGACGAGTTTGAGCGAAAAGCCGAGAATGTCCATCGCCCAGAACGCCGGGAAGATCGACAGCGGCAGCGAGATCGCCGCGATGATGGTGGCGCGGATGTCGCGCAGGAACAGAAGCACGATCACCACGGCCAGAATCGCGCCTTCGAACAGGGTCGAGATCGCCGCCTCGTAATTGCCCTTGGTGTATTCGACCGAAGTATCGATCAGCTTGAGGTCCACTTCCGGATGGGCGATCTTCAGGGCGTCGATGCGCTTCTGCACGGCGGCGGCGACCACCACGTCGCTCGCGCCCTTGGAGCGCTTGATGCCGAGCGCCACCACCGGCTCGCCGTTGAAGCGCGCAAAGGTCCGGCGGTCGGCGATGGTGTCGGTGACGGTGCCGAGATCGTCGAGCCGCACTTCACCGCCGGTCGGCAGGCTGATCATGGTTCCGGCGAGTTCATTGAGCGTCTTGGCGCCGGCAAGCGTGCGGATGGCCTGGTCGTTCTTGCCGATTTCGGCCCGTCCGCCGGCGAGATCGACATTGGTGCCGCGCAGGCGGCGGGAGACGTCGACAGCGGTGAGGCCGGCGGCCTGCAAGCGGTCGGGATCGAGCGAAACGAGAATCTCGCGCTCGACGCCGCCGATCCGTTCGACCTGGGCGACGTTGCGCACGCCTTGCAGCGCGCGCTTGACGACGTCGTCGACGAAGTAAGACAGTTGCTCCGGCGTCTTGCCGGGCGAGATCGCCGCATAGGTGACGATCGGCAGGCCGATGACGTCGACGCGCTGGATCAACGGCTCGTTGACGTTCTGCGGCAAGTTCGAGCGCACGCGCGTGACCGCGTCCTTGACGTCGTTCAGGGCACGGTCGGTATTGGTTTCCAGCGCAAACTGGATCGTGGTCACCGACAGGCCGTCGGTGATCGAGGACAAAATGTGCCGCACGCCTTCGACGCCGGACACGCCGTCCTCGATCGTCTTGGTGACCTGCGATTCGAGCTCAGCAGGCGCAGCGCCGAATTGTGCGACCGTCACCGAGATCACGGGAATGTCCGCGCTCGGCAGCCGCGTCACTGCGAGCTTGGTAAAGCTGACCCAGCCCAGCACCAGCAGGACGATCGAAAAAACGACCGAAGGAAGCGGGTTGCGGATCGACCATGCCGAGATGTTGAGAGCCATCAGCGCACCCGCGTCCGATCGAGTTCCTCGGCAAACGTCGTCTTGATCTTGTCGCCGTCATGCAGCGAAGAGCCGGCGTCGGCCACGACGGTTTCGCCGACACTGAGGCCTTCCAGGATCTCCGTCGAGGTATCGGATACGAGCCCAACGCGGACTTTCCGCGTCTCGACAGTATTCCCTTTGACCACCTGAACCGTGAGATGGTCAATGGCGGTGCGCGGGATTGCCACGCCGCAGCTTCGCTTGGCGTCGATGCTGGCCTGGACGAACATGCCGATCTTGATCTCGGGATTGTTGTTCAGCGAGATTCGGACATGGCCAAGCTGGGTGTTGCGATCAATCGTCGGCACAACCTGCCGCACGCGTCCAGCGAGATCGGGCCCGTTGTCGCGGGTGATCCGCACCGTGGCGCCGGGGCTCAGCTTCGTCATGTGGACCGCGGGCACCTCGGCGTCGAGATCGATCTCGCCGTTGACGGCGATACGGAACATCGGTCCGGCTTGCGGCGAGGCGGGCGCGCCGGCAAGGGTGTTGACCTGAGTGACGAGGCCGGACGCGGGTGCGCGAACCGAGATTGGCGCGCGCGCAGCGCTGTTGGCAGGGCCCGGCGGCGCGAGCGGCGGGGTCAGGCGCGCCAGCTCCTGGTTCTCTGTGACAGTCTCGCCTTCGCGCACCAGCACATCGGTGACCTTCGATCCTTCCTGCTCGACCCCGGCCACGGCCTCGCGCCATGGCACCATGAATCCGGTCACCCGCACGAGGTCGGAGAAGCACGCGTTGAAGGATTTTGTAACGACGACAAGCTTGTTGCCCGGCGTTTCCTTTGCTTCCTGGTGAGAGCGGTGCTCGAACCAGTACCAACTGGCTCCAAGGACGATGAAAAACACAACCGCCAGCGCAGGTTTGAGATACCGGGAGAGGTTCATTGCCGGGCTCGGCGCTCCTTGGACTATCACTGCGAGGCAGTCGCGCTGTTTTCCGTGTTGACGACTTGCACGCGGCGATTTGCCTCGGATAGCGGATTGGCAGGGTCTTTCAGCTTGGTCTTGCCATAGCCGACGGTGACGAGGTCGGTCGCTGCAATGTTTGCCTTCTCGACCAGGTAGCGCTTGATCGAGTCGGCGCGGCGCTCCGAGAGGTCCTGGTTGTAGGCTTCGCCGCCGGCCGCGTCGGTGTGCCCTGCAAGGATGAAGGTCGATCCCTTCAGTTCGGGATTGGCGAGCGCTTTCCCGAGGCTCCGCACGGCGGGCAGCGACTTGGCGCTGATCCGGTCCGAGTTGTAGTCGAAGTTGATTTCCAGATCGATCTTCGGCTTGTCCTTGACGATGGTGGCGATCTGCTCGCGCTCGCCGGCCGACAATGACCGTGACGAACGGTTGCGCAGTGATTGCACGAATTTGCCTTCCTCGGACGCTGCCGGATTGGCCTGGGCCGGCCCCATCGACAGGCTGCGGGTGAGGGGCTTCTTATCCGGCGTCAGCGCCTTGAGGATCTGGTCCTCGGTGACGTCCTCCGCCCGGGCCGCGCCGGCTGAAAGTGCAATGCCAATAGTGAAGAGCGAAAGGATGGCGAGAAAAATTCTCCTTGCCGAATTCCTTGACATGGCCAGTCCTCCTTTAAGGACGCTCGTCGCACTGGTTCAGTAAAGGGTGGCTCCGCCTGAGGGAAGCCTGAAAGAAGGTGCGTTTCGCGTTAACGTATGCCGTAATCTGCAAATTCCTTGACGATATTCGGGTCCATCGCCTTCGCGTTGTTGATGTCCACTTCGCCGTCCGAAGCGGCGCCGCTGCGCTGCCGCGCCAGACCGCGTCCATAAAGCGAGGAGGTCAGCCGCGGATTGATCTTCAGCGCGGCGTCGAAATCGGCGATCGCGTTCTTGTTCAGGCCGCTCTTCAGGTTGACCAGTCCCCGGCTGTCGAGCGCATCGACGAAATTCGGACGCAGCCGGAGCGCCTCGTTGCAGTCGCGCAGCGCGGATTGCAATTCGCCGACCACGGTGCGTGTCCAGCACCGGTTGTTGTAGGCCTCGACATCCTTCGGGTTGAGCCGGATCGTGCCGTCGAAATCCTTGATCGCAAGGTCGTAAGCGCCCTTGCTGGCATAGACCTGTCCGCGCCGGTACAGCGCGCCCGCATCGTCCGGATTTTCCGCGATCCTTGCACTCAGGAGCTTGATGGTCGGATCGTCGGCGAGCGAGGGCGGGGGCGGCGGTGCCGGCGGGTCGTTGCCCGGAACGTTGGCGACGACAGGCTTATCAGGCGGCGGCAGAACAACAGGCGCCTCGGCGGCTTTTGGTGGCGCAGGAGGTGTGGCAGGAGGATCGACGCGTGGCGCCGGGGGCTGAGGCGTCGTCTCGGTGGCCGATTGCTGCGGAGCAGGGGGCGATGCCGCCGGCCGCGCGCCCGGAATGAACGAAAAGTCTTCCGCCAGCGAAGAGGAAATCCAAGGCACCTGCTCGCTGCGCGAGGCGCGGGTGACGCCGACGCGTGTGCGGTTGAGCGTCTCCTCCGCCATCAGATCGGGAACACGGATTTCCTTGAGCAACTCCTGCACGAACAGGCTGTGGTCGCCGCCATTGTCCGACATGACCGAGCTCAGCGCCGCCGAATACATCACCAGCGTGCCGTTCGGCGCGATGACCGGCGCAAGGCCCGCGGAGAAGCTGCGGAAGCGGCGCTCGTACGGATTGCGCCGGGACGCATCGACCAGCGCAATCTTGACACCTGCGCCGCGGTTGTTGATTTCGCCCAGCACGGCTTCGAGGCTCACGCCGTCACGGCGGACGTCCGCCTCGGTCCATATCTGGGCGTCGACCGGAATCATGAAGCTTTGACGGTTGGACTGGATGCCGTAGCCGGAGAAAAAGATCAGCGTCACGCTGCCCGGCTTGATGTGGCCGTACAGCCGCTCAAAGGCCTTGCGCATGCCGTCGCCGGTCAGGTTCTCGCCGATTTCGACGCTGAAGCCGTCACGCTTGAGTTCATCGGCCAGGCTGCGCGCGTCGCTGATCGGCTCCTTCAGGGGCGCGTCCGCGTCAGGATATTTTGCGTTGCCGATGACGAGGGCAAAACGGTCGGCGGCCGTCGCAGCCGACGGGAAAAGCGGGCTGAGCGAAAACACCAAAAGAGCCAGCAATGAAAGGCGGATACTCATTCTGCTTTAGTCCAGCCAATTTGTGTGCCGGTTCAACCAGTAAGCCCGATTTCAAGGGCTCTCCCCATGCCGACACTATCCCACGAAAATGGCATTATCAAACCGTGCTCCCGAGCGGTGTCAACCGTCTGCAAAGTGCGCGAATCGCCGCGCGATGCGGGCTTGGTGGTTCAATGCTGGACGAAATGACCACATATGTCGCTGCCGCGACACATTGCAGAGGAGCGGCATGAACCTGGAGCGGCGGATTTGAAGTTCCTGGCGGTTTCGCCGCAAGGACTTGCGAACTTCGGAATCGAAGTTCGAGCGGGTTTGACCTTTTGACAGAGCGATGGCTTGGTGCGGCCGGCCCAACACCAAAGAGCCTGTCCGATGGAAACGACCTACGAAGTCCATGCCCTGCGCTACGCGACCATGTCGCCGCGCACCCCCAATATGAACTACATCACGCCCGATCCGCACGAGACCGCAGCCTCCGACCTCGACTACTTCGTGTGGTTGATCCAGGGCGGGGGGCGGAAAATTCTCGTCGACACCGGGTTCAATGCGGAAGAGGCGGCATTGCGCAGCCGCAAGCTGACGCTCAACCCGGCCGAAGCGTTGACGCGGTTTGGTGTTGGTCCCGATGAGATCAACGATGTCATCGTCACCCATCTGCATTACGACCACGCCGGCAATCTCGGCCTGTTCCCGAACGCGCGCTTTCATTTGCAGGACCGCGAGATGAGCTACGCGACCGGGCGTTGCATGTGCTTCGGCCATCTGCGCCATCCGTTTTCGATCGAGCATGTGACGTTGATGGTGCGTCACGTCTACGGGGAGCGCGTGACCTTTCATGCCGGCGAGGGCGAGGTCGCACCCGGCGTCACCGTGCATCATGTCGGCGGTCACTCGGACGGTTTGCAGGTCGTGCGGGTTATGACCGCGCGCGGCCCCGTCGTGCTGGCGTCGGATGCGGCGCATTTCTACGGCAACATTCATCGCCGCAGCCCGTTTCCGATCGTCTACAACATCGGCGACATGTGTCAGGGGTGGGAGACTGCCGAGCGCCTCGCCGGCCATCCCGACCGCATCATTCCCGGTCACGATCCGCTGGTCGCCGAACTCTATCCACGCGCCAGCGACAAGGTCGACGTGTTCGCGTTGCATCTGGCGCCGTCGCGTTCCCTTCGCAAAATAGCGAGAGCGAAGGCGCCTCAATAGCCGCCCGCCTTTCCGGCGTCCGTGAGCGTCTGCACCAGTTCGAGGCTTTGTTCGATCTTGCCCAGCGCCAGTGCAAAGTCCTTGCGCTCCTGCGCCGACAGGCAGGAAAGAATCTCCTGTTCCTTGCGCAGCAGCCGCGGGATCAACTCCGCGTAGAGCAGCCGGCCCTTCGGCGTCAGTTGAAGCGCGAACTCACGGCGATCGTTTTCGTTCTCGACCCGCTCGACGATCTTGCGCCGCATCAGTGCCGTCACGGCCCGGCTGATCGTCGATTTATGCGTGCGGGTGCAATGAGAAATATATTGAGCGGTGCAGGCGGCTTCGCGGAAGCCCAGCGTCGCCAGCACCCGCCATTCCGGAATGTCCAGCCCGTAGCGCTCGCGATACTCGACCGACAGGGCCGCGCTGACTTCGGCAGACAGGCGGTTGAGACGGAACGGCACGAAGCGGAACAAATCGAGCGGTGTCTTCGCCAAAAATGGCTCCATACGGGTTGCGCCACAGCCGCGGCGGGTCTAAAATAGTTGCAAGTGAAACTAATTTAACAGGCCCAGCCTGTCCTGGCCAGAGCCTTTGGGCTCGCGAATAGCGAATGTTGGAATCGGATCACTAGATGGCACAGGGCAATCCCAACAGTCAGGCGAGGACCCGGTTCGGCTACCACCGCCACGCCGATCAGGATCGCGCCGGCGCCGAGATGGCCGAACACCCCGTCGCGGTGGTTGGGGCAGGGCCGGTCGGGCTCTCACTCGCCATTGATCTCGCGCAGCGCGGGCAAGCGGTGGTGCTGCTCGACGACGCCGATCGCATCGGCGAAGGCTCGCGCGCGATCTGCTTCTCGAAGCGTTCGCTCGAATTCTGGGACCGGCTCGGCGTCGGCCAGCGCATGGTCGACAAAGGTGTGGTCTGGCAGGTCGGAAAGATTTTTCACGGCGCCTCGTTGCTTTATCAATTCGATCTGTTGCCGGAGCAGGGGCACAAGCGGCCGGCCTTCATCAATCTCCAGCAATTCTATGCCGAGGCCTATCTGGTCGATCGCGTCGAGGAGTTGCCCGGGATCTCGCTGCGCTGGCGCAACAAGGTGGTCGGCCTCGATCAGCGCAACGACGGCGTCATCCTCTCGATCGATACGCCTGAGGGTGCGTATCGCATCAGGGCAAACTATGTCGTCGCCTGCGACGGCGCGCGCTCATCCCTGCGGCAAATGGTGGGTGCGGAATTCGCCGGACAGGTGTTCGAGGATCAGTTCCTGATCGCGGACGTCAAAATGACGGCGGAGTTTCCGACCGAGCGCTGGTTCTGGTTCGATCCGCCGTTTCATGCCGGCCGGTCGGCGTTGCTGCACAAGCAGCCGGACGACATCTGGCGTATCGACCTGCAACTTGATCGCAATGCCGATCCTGCGATCGAGAAGCTGCCGAACAATGTGCGGCCGCGGATCGCGCGCATGCTCGGCCACGACCAGTTCGATTTCGAGTGGATCTCGCTCTACAAGTTCCAGTGCCGGCGCATGGCGCGATTGCTCCACGGCCGCGTGATCTTTGCCGGCGATGCCGCGCATCAGGTGTCGCCGTTCGGCGCGCGCGGCGCCAATTCCGGCCTGGAGGATGCGGAAAATCTCGGCTGGAAGCTCGATCGCGTGCTCCGCAAGGCCTCGCCGGAGGCCTTGCTCGAGAGCTATCACGTTGAACGCAGCCAGGCGGCGGACGAGAACATCCGCGAATCCACCCGCTCGACCGATTTCATGGCGCCGAACTCGCGTTATGAAGCGCGGCTGCGCCAGGCGGTGTTGTCGCTTGCGAAAGAAACCGAATTCGGCAAGCGCATGGTCAATGGTGGCCGGCTGTCGGTGCCATCGATCTACCAAACGTCGCTATCGACCGCCGACAGCGAAGAATGGCAAAGCGGTCCGCGCCCCGGCGCCTCGATGCTCGACGCGCCCGTTACGGGGCCGGCCGGCGAGGCCAACTATCTCACGGATGCTTTCGTAAGAAGCGGCAGGCGTTTCACGCTGGTCGAATTTGCAAATGGTGAAGCGGTCGATCGCCCCGATGACGTCGCCGTGATTTCGATCGGGGCGAACGGATTTTCCGACACGGCAGGGCTGGTGACCGCGCGTTACGATGCGAGGCCCGGCACCGCCTATCTGCTCCGCCCGGACGGCTATGTCGCCGCGCGCTTCCGCCAGCCGACGCGAAGCGCAATCGAGGCGGCGCTTGAACGCGCAACAGGCAACAATTGAGGCATCCATGGCGTTATCGACTCGCTCGAATTTCGAAAGACCGGATGACGCCTTTCGCACGATCGTCGAGGCCCATCGGGGCCTGAGTGATGAGGCAAGCGCCGACCTCGACGCCGCGCTGGTCCTCATTCTCGCCAATCACATCGGCGATCTCGATGTGTTGCGCGAGGCTATCGAACTGGCCAGGCGGCGAATGCTGGAAGCAAGCCAGCAGCAACAGCAACAACAATAACGAATCAGGAATTGAAACGATGGCCAAGGAAGCGGCAAAGGGTTTTGCGTCCACCACCGACCTCTCCGAGAAGAAAATCACCTTCTCGGAGATCGGCACCGACCTCTACGCTTTCACGGCGGAGGGCGATCCGAATTCGGCGGTTATTGTCGGTGAGGACGGCTGTCTCGTGTTCGATGCGCAGGCGACGCCGGCGATGGCCGGCAAGGTGATCGAACGGGTGCGCACGGTGACCGACAAGCCGATCAAATATGTCGTGCTGTCGCACTACCACGCGGTGCGCGTGCTGGGCGCATCCGCCTACAAGGCGCAGGCCGTGATCGCCTCGCAGGAAACCTATCGCCTGGTCGCCGAGCGCGGCCAGCAGGACTGGGATTCCGAGTATGGCCGCTTTCCGCGCCTGTTCCAGGACGCGCAAAGCATTCCCGGCCTGACCTGGCCGACACTCACTTTCGAAGGCGACATGTCGATTTA